>WNGH01008003.1_pt1 | contig 10015 bp, 9 predicted proteins | sample 5400631 | NCBI WGS metagenome assembly WNGH01 (sample SAMN13153373, study PRJNA577476) | soil metagenome | isolation source: 115 cm soil or saprolite under Garry oak tree replicate 1 | place: USA:California | collected 2016-06-15 | reverse complement strand
AGCCTGGTTTTGTTCTTGCCAATAATATGAAACGATATTCAGGTAGTCTTCTTGCCGCTTCAAGAAATATTTCAACACGCTTCTCCGGAATCAATCTAGTTACCTGAATCGCCTGCTCCTTCTTCTGTCTAGGGTGAAACTGAGTGCTAGGCTGGAAGATTAGAGAAGAATTCCTGTGCCCATTGCTTCTCAAGCGCGCCAGAATACTCGGAGAAAGAGCAAAGTACCAGTCAGGACTTGGGAGCTTAACCCGAAGGATATTCCTAAGAAAATCGTTCAATCCTTTTTTCAGGGTAATGTAGCCGTGAGGTAGTTTCTGTCTAGGAAAGGAGCTCGAAAGGTAGCTCGCGGAGTACTGGAAGAGGTCTGTACCGTGGTATATGAAATGATACAGGCGTGAGGGAACATGGAAAGGAGAAGACTGAGTGCAGAACGTAACATCTGGGGCGAGTTCGTAAAAGTACGACTCCGTCTTTCTGATATCCTTGAAATCTTTGATAACTGCTATTCCGGGAATAGATCTGTGCTTAGTATTGGACGGTATATGGCGACATCGGCTTAAGACTTGACCCATTCCGGGATAAATCTCTTCAGCCTTCGCAGGGTCATTGGCGTCAGAGTAGAGCGCTACTGCATAGTCGGCCTGGAGGAGGGCTTGACAAACCTGTAGACAAAGCAATTCTCCCCCCGTGTAGATAGATAGGACAGGGTGAATTACCAGAGCCTGCTTCGTTTAGAGAACTCCCCTGCTGTTTAAGCCGGTCGGAGCATCATATCTATTCAGTGGGACATAGCCTTGCCCGTGTGAATTCGAGTCCCCTCGAACCTAGCCCCGAGTGAGGCTGATACGAACTCGCTCTGCTAAAGCTTGACTCCACAATTCTTGCAGAAAATGGCTTCAGACGGATTGTGAGTCTTACAATCTCTGCATCGATTCCGGACGTCAGATTTCGCCCTAGGAATAGTGAACGTCTTACTCGCTCCTGAGAGGTTAAACTTGTCTCCTCGTTCGCATCGGAATCTTGAAACTCGATATTGTTGAAATCTGCACTCTCGCTCCGGCGGACTGGACACTTCAACACCGCGTTTTGGACAGCTTATGCTCATAGACTCCCCGAACTTTCTTGACGGTCAAATCAGATATTTAAGATGAGACACTTAGGTTGTCGGGATAGCCTTCACGGTCAGACTTCTTAGTCCCACGATTCTATTTTTGATAGAATTCTCCAGCTCAGTAACGACTGTATGCATTTGTCGGACTGTCATGTCGCCGTCAACTGCAACCTCAAGGATGCCAACGATGAACGGGCCTGCTCTTCTTAGCCGGAGTTCCTTGATACTTCTTACCTGGCTATTCGAATGGATGAGGGATTCGATCTGTTTAGTGAGTTCCGGATCATGAAATGCGTCCAAAAGGACCAGAGAAGACTCTTTCAACGCAACGTATGCGACAGTCAAGATATAGAAAGCAATGAGCATTCCTCCAATTGCGTCGGCCCCTCCGTGGAATCCGAGAGTGGTGAACAGAACGCTGACAAATGCCACGAACGATGAAGACGCGTCTTTTATCGAGTTCTTAGCATCTATATTCAAAGAGAGAATATTGTACTTCAATGCAATACGTCTCATTTGCAACGCGCGGTAGAGTGATACTAGCCCGGTAACTAGAAGGACCGCGAGAGCTATGTATGGAAGGTTGAGCGGCTTCGGATTCAGCAATGCCCTGTAAGACCTGATAAAAATGAAAGAGGCTGCCACGACTAGGGTGAGTGCGGCCAGCAGAGCGGTCAAGCTCTCTACCTTGTAATACCCAAACGGAAACCTCTTGCTCGGCCTCCGCCGAGCAAAATGCAAACCTGTCCAGACGAAGAAAGATACGGAAGCGTCAGACAATGAGTCGATGCCGTCGGCGAACAGGGCAACGCTCCCGGTTACCATGCTGAAGATGACTTCGACGATCCCGAGGGCCAAGAGGGTCCATACTGATCGCTGGGCGATTCGTTCGCCCGCGGCGAATCCCGTAGAGTCGTCCTGCAAGTCGTTCCTTACTCTCTAACCTAATATCAAGGAGTCAGATTGTTGGAAGGAGGCTTAGACTCCCTGAGAGTCTTTCTTTGGTCGCATGGCGGATTTAAGACAAGTCTAGAAGTCAATTGTAGCACTCGGTGTCAGGGCAGTGGCGCCGGGGGTGGGATTTGAACCCACGAGGGCCTAAGGCCCATCGGATCTCTGCAACCAACAATCTGGCTTAGCAATCCGACGCCCTACCAGGCTAGGCGACCCCGGCTTACTAAGCTCAGACAAAATGTTCGTCTAAATAACTGTTAATGGAAAAACGATCGGATAGCGACCTGTCAGTAAAGTTCCCTTCTCCTCGCAGTCAGATTAATGGTCATTTCCGCAATGTCCTCTCCGTACTCAGAGATGCGTTTCAAGCTCTCAAGCGCCAGCCTTACGGCGACAACCGTCTTCTGGTTGAGACGGAAATCGAAGAGCTTGTCCATCACGCCTTCAGCGTCCTTCTCAATTCTCTGGGCAGATATGATCGAGGTGTTAGCGGTGTTTCCGTCTACTTTCGTCAAGGATTTTAGAGCATCTTCGAGGACCGAGCTGGTCAAGTCGCTTACTTTAGACAAGTCGTCGACAAGTCGCCGTGGCAGGGGAACTTCGATCTCTGAGGCCATTCTTGCTATGGTTGTCGCGTGATCGGCTATTCTCTCAAGGCTCTTAGAAACAACTCGATAAACCAGGCAATCTCGAGGATCCGATAGCCCGATCTCCTGAATCAGGCTCCGGTTTAGTACAGCCATCGTTAGTTGTCGTATTAAGAATAGATAGAATCGGTCAACCTCCTCATCTCTCTTAATGATCTCGTCGGAGAGTGCGGTATCTCTGTTCTTCAGCGACTCCACGGCATCGCGTAGCATGAGTTTGGATATGAGACTCATTCTCGAGATTACCTTTGGTGCGGGGAAATCACCGTAGGTCGAAAGGCATTGAATTATTAGCTCGTCTTTAGACTCTTCGATAATCTCGGATCCAACGAACATTCTTCTGGCGGCCTCCCTGAGGTAAGTGCGGAGGTCTGGCCTTGACGCTGTTGGAAATCGTATCCTTATGAGATCATATCCGGCTAAGTACTGAGCTACAACAGTTCTCAAGATCTGCTCCCTATCCTGGTCCTTGGAAGGTGCGAGCACCACCTCTGCGCCTTTGTTCTGATTAGCCGGGATCTTCTCGTGGGGCACGAGAGTAAGCGAGGAATCTGACCTAGGAAGTATTGCCACAACGTCTCCCACCTTGAGCCCTTGCTCTTTCACCCAGTCCTTAGGAAGAGAGACGGTATAGCTCGCCCCCCCTGTCATTTGGAGCCTTCGAAGCTCGACCTGCTTCATTTGCTGAAGATCTCTCCATTGGTCTATGTATATTTATCCCAACTATATACTCGGTGAGTATTCTACTTATTGACAGATTTCCTTTCTGAGATCGCGTGGAAGAATCAAGACGAAGATTTGAGCGTCTCGATTGCTAATCGCCCTGAGAGCGGTGGACATACGATCTCGATGTTTTGAGCGAGCCGATCATGAGCACGAAGCATGTCGGATTCACCGCTTCCCTGTCTTAACTCTTCAATCACGCTTCTCGATGCTGTCGATGACGGTGACGCCTATGATGCAGAAGTCAAACAAACCTTCAGATGAATGCTCGAAAAGAGAGGATCAGTTCTTCGAACCGTACATTAGCGTAAATACGTCATTTCCTTGTCTTGTGAGCACTTCCTCGTCCAATGTTGAGCGAGCGAGTACTGTGATCTACTGACATACATAGGCGCTCCGTATTATCAGTGGGACGACTAATTACTCAGTCGCTTCAGTAGTTTCGACGAGCCTAATGTCAAGTAAGGATGTCGTGATCAGAAGCACTGGGATTAGCAAGTCAATTTTCATAATCAGTCTGGTGATCGTTGCGGCCGCTAGTGGAGTTGCCGGCTACTTCGTACCTGTACTCCTTAAACAGTCTTCATCGGTGATTACTATTAACGGTGCTGGCTCCAGTTTTGTGTTTCCCTTAATGTCTGCAATAAACGCAAATTACACTGCAGGCAACCCCAACGTTCAGGTCAACTATCAGTCAGTCGGAAGCGGAGCGGGCATAACTGATTTCAGTACTAGGATTGTCGACTTTGGCGCTACGGATGCACCATTGACCGGAGGATCATTGGGTCAGAGGGCTAATATTACAAGGGACACAGGTACCCCGCTGACTATTCCCGAATCCATCGGTGCTGTTGCTATAGCATTCAACGTGAAGGGGGTAGCCACCGGTTTGAAGCTCAACGCAACCGTGGCAGCAATGATCTTCCAAGGGAACATCACACAATGGAACGACCCCATCATTGCCAACATGAATTCAGGCGTCACTCTTCCGAGCTCTACAATAACAGTCGTCCACAGGTCAGACAGTTCTGGCACCAGTTTCATATTCAGCAGCTGGCTTAACTCTTCAAACGCCCATTATCCATGGAAACTAAAAGTAAGCAAGACGCCCAATTGGGCAGGCAGCACACAGGCGACGTACCTTTCCCTCCCTCAAAATGTGGGAGTCGCTGGTGGCGTACAGCAGAACCCGAATACTATTGGATATGTAGAGCTGAACTATGTTCTCTCAACAACGCCTCAAATGTACTACGCATCAGTTCTGAATGGAGCCGGGAGCGCTTATGTCCTTCCCTCATTGACAACGTCCACAAACGCAGTCAACAACTCGACTGCGAGCTTACCGACAGGCGATGGTGACTGGTCCAAAGTCACCCTTCTGAACGCTCCCGGTGGGTCTTCCTATTCGATTGTAAGCTTCACCTACGTCCTTGTTTTCAAGGAGCTTTCAGTTGTTCCTGGTATGACTCAGGCGAAAGCCCAAGCGTTCGTCAACTATCTCTGGTTCCTAGTACATAGTGGACAAGATCAGGCGACAAAACTATCTTTCGTCGCCCTCCCATTCGCGGTCGTAACCATCGACGAGGCTACCATCAGAACGATAACCTACAACAGTGCGACTCTGCATAGCTAGTGAGGCTATCCACACGTAGATCAACAGGCTATCGATTCTTACACTGTCCAGCCATGGCTGTACCAGAGGAGGCGCGGCCGAAACAAGGCAAGACGCCAGCCCGAGCGCGATTGGCATCTCTCCGCTTTCCTCGACGGTTTTCTTGTGACGACGTTTTTGAAGCCTCGTCGATAATCTTTGCTGGCGTCATCGTTCTCATAATCGTCGTAACATCAGTTTTTCTCGTTCGAGGTTCAGTTCCAGTTCTTGAGAGTTTTGGCACTGGTTTTTTCACTGGCAAGAACTGGATTGCAGCGGCAGGGAGTGAGTCTTACAGCGCCCTCCCCTTCGTATTAGGCACGCTCGTCACATCGGCAATCGCTGTTGCTGTTGGAGTACCGCTGAGTATGGGTATTGCAATTTTCTTGGCAGAGATGGCGCCTTGGTCTGTGAGAAACCCTCTATCCAGAGTCATTGAACTCTTAGCAGCAGTCCCAAGCATAGTCTACGGGTTATGGGGACTTTTCGTGTTTCGTCTGTGGATTAGAGATTACCTAGAAACGCCAATCTCAAACTATGTGGGTTCGTTTCCGGTTTTTCAGGGCACCCCACTAGGTCTGGACTTTCTCACGGCGGGTCTGATTCTTGCCATTATGATCATTCCTACGGTTTCCTCCATATCCAATGATGTAATGATGGCCGTCCCCGCGTCTCAGAGAGAAGCAGCCTACAGCATCGGGGCAACGAGATGGGAGGTTGTTCGAACAGGCGTCCTCGGGTACGCTCGCTCAGGAATCTTCGGAGCCACAATTCTAGGGTTGGGGAGAGCCGTGGGAGAGACCATGGCAGTGACGATGATCATTGGAAACATCCCAGCGCTTCCCGCCTCCTTCTTCCAACATGGTGCAACAATGGCTTCGGTCATAGCCAACGAGTTTAGCGAAGCAGACCCCGGGTCCCTTCACCTATCAGCCCTAATCGGCATTGGACTCACGCTCTTCCTTTTTGCGCTCGTGATCAATGTTTTCGCTCAACTAATGGTCTGGAGAGTGTTGAAGGTTAGAGGGGGATCCGTAGAGTAGCCTTGTCGAACCGATCTTTCAGAAAGTTCAAGGATCGGCTTGCCTATGGTCTTGGAGTTCTTTGCGTCGTACTTGCCATGTTTCCGTTGGCGAGTATTCTCTTTGAAGTTGTCAGGAATGGTCTGCCTGCGATTAGCGTCGGGTTTCTTACGCGCCCGACTGGAAACATAACGGACCCAAGCAGCGGAATTGGGAATGCCATTGAGGGGACATTAATTCTCATCGGAATGACATGCTTGATTGCTGTTCCAATAGGCTTGTTCGCGGGAATCTACCTGGCAGAATTTGGCGATAACAAGTTCGGCAGAACGATAAGATTTTTGAACGATGTCCTCGGCGAGTTCCCCTCCATTGTCATAGGGATCTTAGCATTTTCGATTGTAGTCGTCGCGATTGGACATTTCTCGGCGATGGCTGGCGCAGTCGCTCTGTCGATCATAATGCTCCCAATCGTAACTCGGACTGCGGAGGAATCCATCAAGCTGGTTCCGAGTTCCATTCGAGACGCTGCCATGGCACTAGGGATAAGGAGATGGAGAACCAGCCTAAGCATAGTCTTAGTCACGGCGAAGGATGGTATACTTACAGGAATTATGCTTTCAATTGCGAGGATCGCGGGGGAGACAGCTCCTCTGCTCCTGACGGTGTTGGGAAGCGGGTTCTTTTTCTCAGGGGTCGATCAGCCTATTGATGCTCTTCCGCTGAGAATATTTACGGATTACAAGAACTCCAACTACCCTTCTGCACTCGCCCAGGGTTGGGGAGCAGCTCTTGTTCTGGTGGTGCTTGTTCTTAGTTTGAACCTTGGCGTTAGGTTCCTAACAAGAGGCCGGTCCACTTTTGCGAGGGCAAGGGCATGACCTTGTCATTACAACTGGAAGAGCTAAAACCTGCAAGTAGTGAAGCCTCCGCAATCAGAAGTACAATGGAGAAGTTCAAGATCCAGACGGAGAAATTGAACGCTTGGTTTGCAAATAACCACGTGCTCAAAGACCTATCCATCAATGTCAAGGAAAACGAAGTGACTGCGATAATTGGGCCTTCTGGGTGTGGGAAGTCTACCTTCATTCGGTGCTTGAATCGCATGCACGAACTTGTCCCGGGAGCTAGATCTTCCGGTGCAGTTTTGCTCGACAACACCAACGTTTACGCGAGGGGAACTGATCCGGTCACGGTTCGACGTAAAGTTGGGATGGTTTTTCAAAAGCCCAACCCATTTCCAACAATGTCAGTATACGATAACGTTGCTGCGGGGCTCAAACTGAACGGCGTCAGAGACCATCAGAAGCTGGACCGGGCAGTTAAGCGGAGCCTAGAACTGGCATTTTTGTGGGACGAGGTTAAAACTGATCTGGACAAATCCGGAGTCAGCCTGTCAGGAGGACAGCAACAAAGACTCTGCATAGCGAGAGCTCTGGCGGTTGAGCCGGAAGTAATCTTGATGGACGAACCATGCTCCGCGCTGGACCCCATTGCCACTGCAAAAATAGAGGAATTGATCGCGAGCCTAAAGTCTCAATATACGGTAGTCATTGTGACACATAACATGCAGCAAGCCGCTAGGGTCTCCGACAGCACCGCTTTCCTATATCTAGGAAAGCTGATAGAGTATGGAGGGACGACGCAACTGTTCGAGAACCCGAAAGAAGAGTTAACAGAGCGTTATCTCACGGGCAAGTTCGGGTAGAGTCGCTTTCGCATGGCACGGCTGATGGATATTGGCCTCGAGAAATTGCGAAACATGGTCTTGGATATGGCGAAACTGTCAGAGGACACGGTGTCAACTTCAATCGACGCTTACGTCAAGGGAAAAGACCTTCGGGATCGAGTCTATGGATGGTCGGAAGAACTTCGGATTCTTCAGGATGAGGTCAGTGAACTCGCTATCGAACTGATCGCTCGATACCAGCCAGTGGCGACAGATCTAAGATTCATAAAATCTTGCATGGAAGTCGCGTATGGCTTCTCAAGGTTTGGAAGATACGCCCACGACATCTCAGACGTAGAGGGAATCTTCGGGGACCTTTCAATGTGCGACAAGACTGCCATAGTCCAGGCCGGTGATCAAGCGAAGGATATGATTCGTGTCAGCATCAAAGCATTCACCGAGCGGAACATACAGATGGCAGGCAGGCTGAAAACAATGGACGATGTCGTTGATAGCGCCTACTTGGACTTCGTCAAGAAATCCGCGAAGAATCCAGGTGGAGACCTTAGATGTACCGTCTCAGCCACTCTCATCTTGAGATACTTAGAAAGAATAGCAGACCATGCAACCTACGTAGGAGAGACTGTCCTATACATCGTGTCAGGCGAGAGAGCAGCGAGAAAGTAGGCAAAAGGTTCCACAAAGGAAACATATGATATGGAGAGTGCCCAGGTCAATAACCCAGACATACCCTCGGTCAATCGTCATCGAACACGTCGAGCGTCGTCCTTCACAGCGTCACCTTCGCGGGTGCCGTCAACGTGACGACTTTCTCCTCCTCTAGACCTACTCCAAGTTAGCCTCAGCCAGAGTCAGGTCCGATTGGCTCCGAATGGTGGCGCTACTGTGATCCTGACGGCTAAGGCCGATAGTACTCTCACCTCTTCAATCTACAGAGTGAGAGTTACAGCCGCATCTGGAACTACAATCCTTCGTTCAAGAATAGTCGATGTGCGCGTCCCGGCAAATGCTGACTTCGCCCTTGGAGCAAGCCCCGGAGAACTGAGGACACGCGCGACCGATTCAAACTCGACTACGATTATTGCGAAGAGCGAAAATGGCTTCACTTGTGAAGAAGGGAAACGGTTACCGAAAATCACCCAAGGACTCGGTGAAGCTCCGTGCCCTCATTCAGCGGTTGCCTCGTGACTCTTTGCGGAAGATGAGGCAGTATTGGTGGCTGCGGTTCCCTACCCAGGCGTTGTAGATTCCGAGAGGAAGTAGTCGCTTGTCGTCGTGCAGCCAGACTTTCTCATCCTTCAGGACCCATGTCCCCGCCAAGCTTGTCGCCGTTTCAAACGCAAGCGGGTAGAGGCAACCTTCTGAGAAAACGTTGTTAGTCACGACTACAAGGTATCCCCCAACCTTCGTAACCGCATACACTTCGTCAAAGATCCGTTTCTGAGCATCCAGAAACTCTTTGTAATTGCTAATGTTTCCAATGTCCTCCGGATCGTCGCTGTAGTTTGTGTCCAGCCCCTTTTGCTTGCGCTCGCGTTGTCGGAGGCTAGAACGCTTCAGCTGATTCCAGTAGGGAGGCGAGGTAATGCAGAAATCGACTTCGTGGACCTCGTTATCTTCTAAGATTTTGCGCAAGCTTCGAGAATCTCCTTGCAGTACAAGTTGCCGAGTGCCGTCGAATACCGGAGCCGCCTCAAGCCTCGACTTAGCCATTGACGCATATCGGCCGTTGATCTCAACTCCGACCGCATTACGCCCCGCTGTTCTCGCCGCGAGAAGCGTACTTCCGGATCCTAGGAAAGGGTCGAGGACCCACATGTTTCGTTTAGTGAAGAACTCAACGAACTCGCGAACAAGAGTTTCAGGAAAGCCTGCGGGATGAATGAGCTTCGTCCGATCTCGAGGTGGAGGGCTGTGTTTGAACCAAGATTTTGTGAACTTGATCCATTCTTTTCCCGAGAGATCGTTTAGCCGGTTTATCGGTCGATGTTTCTTGGGAGGTTCGTCTTTTGACGACAAGAGTTTTATCTTCGTCCATGATGTCAGAAACTAGGTTTATTAACGGGTTTCCGGTTGGCGTACTTTTCACCTGTGGTAGGTCGGACTCTAAGCCGTCCCCCGCTCCCGAGGTAGCCACTAATAATTGGTAAAGAAGCAAGACAAGGAGAAGGAACTCTCTTACGACGTATTCAAGCACGAACTTGTCCCCAAACAC
>WNGH01022466.1_pt1 | contig 10017 bp, 11 predicted proteins | sample 5400631 | NCBI WGS metagenome assembly WNGH01 (sample SAMN13153373, study PRJNA577476) | soil metagenome | isolation source: 115 cm soil or saprolite under Garry oak tree replicate 1 | place: USA:California | collected 2016-06-15 | reverse complement strand
ATGGTGCACGCCGTAGGGGAGGAGCATCTGGCGGTGGCGGAGAGAGCGGCGCAGCACGCCGACCGTGTGCTTCCGATAGGCCTGCGTGACATCTGGGCTTTCCGTGCCCTACATTCATCATTACATGAATAGCACAGCATGAATGGAGGTCCCATGCACCTCATGTCCTCTGCGCACGCCGAACAACAACTGGCCCAATTGGCGAACCAGTTTGAGCACTGGCGCCAGAGCCGCACGACCCGCTTCGAACACATTCCCGCACCTCTCTGGGAGCAAGCGATCGAGTTAAGTCAGGTGTTACCGCTGGCACAGGTCGCCAAGCGCTTACGGTTACGGGGCAGTGATTTGAAAAAGCGCTGTGGTGCTCCTCCGGCCCCGGGGGTGGGGGCAACGCCTTCCACTACCCTGGGCTTTGTGGAGGTGCCCTCACCTCCTGCCTGGCCGCTGGGCACCCCAGCGACTGAGATTGATCTCCAGCGGGCCGATGGCGCTCGCCTGCGTATCCACTGTCGCGAGCCCCAGGTCCCACTCGCGGCTCTGATCCGGACCTTTTTGGAGACACCTTTATGCTCCAGCTGACCCCCCAAAGCCGCATCTTTTTAGCCACCGCACCGGTGGATTTTCGTAAAGGTATGGATGGACTCGCGGCGGTATGTCGCCAGGTGCTTGGTGATAATCCTCTGGAGGGTGCCGTCTACGTGTTCCGCAACCGCTCGGGCACGGCGCTCAAGCTGTTGCTCTACGACGGCCAGGGTTACTGGCTCTGTATGAAGAGATTATCTCAGGGACGCTTCATGTGGTGGCCTCAGACCGCAGACGCACGCGTGCCCCTGTCCGCTCGTGAGCTGATCATTGTGCTGTGGAACGGCGACCCGGAGGGCGCCCACATGGCGCACGATTGGCGGCGCGTCGCCTAAGGCGGCGCTAGAGAGGCCTGATAGGTCCAGGGCAACCACGCCTCAGGAGCAGCAAAGACCTCTGAGCGGTGTTCTTGCAACGCTACCAGGTACTCCAGGGCATTGACCCCTGCATGCAGACAGGTGGCGATCAGGCTGGTGAGCACACTGGCAATATAGGCGCTGTATTCTGTCTTATAGAACAGCGAGTTCTTGCGCTGGCGGATGAACAGCTTCAACGCCCTCTCGACCAGATTGTTGTCGAGGGGCGCATTCTCCACCGATAAAAATCGCGTGAGCGTGGCCCAGTGGCCCTGCATATAGGCAATGGCTTTGCCCAAAGCGCTATTGGGTTCCACCAGGCGATCGTCAAACTGCTGGTTGAGCCACCCTTTGAGCGCGTCCATGATCGGACGGCTACATGCCTGGTGGTACGCCAAGCGGGCTTCAGGGCTCAGCTGCGCGTGGCGCGCGTGTTCGTCATGGGCAAACACCTTCGTGAGCGCCTCGATGACGATAGCGCACTCCTGCGGAAACACGTCTTCGAGATCGCTGAACTGGCGACGCCCATGGGCCAGACAGTGACAGCGAATCAGCGCCGTTTCATCGGCCTCATTATGCGAGAGCGCATCCGACATCACCAACGGTTTGTCCAGGCTCGCCTGGCGCTGCTCCAACAGGGCCTTGAGGTTGTCCCCCGCATGTGCGCGCCCTGAATAATACAGACAGATCGTCTGCTCGCCCACCTGCACCACCAAGGCCGTGGTATACATCCCGGTGCGCTCCTTGGACCGCGCCCAGCCCATGGCCTCGGCGTGCGCTCGCCTCTGGAGGTTCTCGTCGATGAGCGACAAAATCCGTACGGGCGTATCGTCCTGGTAGATGATCTCGCCCTGAGCGGCCAGGCACTCCAGATGCGCAAACACCACATAGCCACAGTCGGCGACCCGCTCAATCTGATCCCACTGCGTCGCATCGGGCACCGGGACCCCCAGCATGGCTTGATAGGCTTCAACTCGGAAAAAGGGTAACCCCAGATAGTAGCGACTCACCGCCAACACCGCCCGCGCCCGCGGACTATATTTCTCCGTACCAGCCTCAGGAGGCAGCGGCGCGGTGAACACCTGGCCGCACGCCGAGCAGCGCAACTTCTCCAGCTCATAGCGGATGGCGGAGAGTAAGGCATTCCCGTCAATGCGTATTTCCACCCCCGGCGGCACCCCATATAAGCGTCCCTGCCCACACACCGGGCAGCGCTGGCCGATCGCCAAGTCCTCATGGCGGCATTCCACACGTTCGGCCCCCTCGTACGTCTCCGTCGCCAGGCGCCCATAGCCTGGACGATGGCCACCAGAGCGTGGGGCGTGCCCCTCCGCTGCCGACGTCTCTCCATGCAACGCCGCGCCACTAGCCGTCCTCCGCGCCTCGTTGCTGCTACCGCCCGCCTCCCCGCCTGCAGAGGGCCGAGACGCCACGCCGTTGCGGCGCCGGCGCCGCTTCCCAAAGAGCAGCGTCTGCAGCCGCTTGAGCGTGAGCTGCGCCTCACACAGCATGGACAATAGCCGCTCATACGCCCCCAGCACCCGCTCCAGCATCCCCCAGTCCTCCTCCTGCCATCGCCCCGTGCCGAGCCGCGCGCGCAATGACCTGACTTCGTCCAGGTGCTGTTCGACCTCGTGGGCTTGGCTCATGGCGGCCACCCTTCCCTTCTCCACGTGACACTAGACCCAAGGAGACAGTGCAGCCCATCAGGTGTCGTGCCACCACACCGCTCGGTCACTGTGGCCAATCGCTCTCTGCTCTCAGAAGGCAACACGTGCCCCTTACAACCCCATATCTCTCACAGTGTCTTCCCATAACTGGTTCTCGCACATTGCCTGTATCTCATCATTCGTGCAATCGACCAGCTTCTTCTCTCGCATCCACCGCAGGAATTTCCGTATCACGCGGGGACACGTCTTCAGAATAAACTCATTGCCTGCCATCACCTTTCTTGGGACAAAATAATCTAAAAATTCTCTCACATTACTTTCAATGTGCGTATGGTCATACAGGTCAATGAAACTGCGGCCTTTTTTCTGTGCTGCATTATAGGCTTGTGTCCCATCAGGAATATTATTCCAGGCGTAGCCATCCAATTGATGCGCAAACAACTCGATGACGGATGCGTAATCACGGTATGTTTTTGGAGCAAGCTTCGACTGTTGCTCAGATAAGAATTGCTCAAAGACGTCTTTGATGAACATCTGGCCATCCTTCTCCGTCATGGGCTCGTCCACTCCCTCTGCTCATGGCATAGGCGGCTCTCCCCACGTGGACGGGTTGCGGGCGAGACGTGGCTGCGGCGCCATGCGGCGCACTCAGGCCAAGCGTCTGGACTGGATAAAATAGTGCAGGGTCGAGCGGGAGATGCCCAAAATTTTCGCGATCGACGCTTTCGAGACCGTTTTGGCCAGGAGACTCTGAATCTCCGCTTCCCGGCCCGTGAGCTTTGACGTCCCGAGGACCCCTTTCGGTCGCCCTAGCAGCCGACCCTTGGCTCGGGCTGCGGCCAAGCCCTCTCTGGTGCGCTCAGCAATCAAATCCCGTTCGATCTCTGCGAAGAGCCCAAACAGCGTAATCATCACCTTGGTCTGGAGATCGTGCGTGCCGTGGAGCCGAATGTTCTCCTTGATGGCCACGAGCTGCACCTGCTGCTTCAGGAGGCGGTCCACCAGTTGGATGATCTGCCCGACACTCCGGCCCAAGCGCGAGAGCTCGCTGACGAGGAGGAGGTCGCCCGGTTGGGCCTGCTCCAGCACGGTGTCTAACCCCCGCTTGGCTCCCACATGGCGTGACGAGCCCTGGGCCTCGACGAAGGTCTGCACGGTGAGTCCGTGCCGCTGGGCATAGTCCAAGATGGCGAGGCGTTGACTATCCAGCCCCTGGCCTCCCGTCGATATCCGTATGTAGGCAACCGTGCGCATTGGACATGATCCGGGTGTCGAATGATCCGGGTGTCGAATAAAAGGGCCATTTGATATTCTTTTCTACGAGAATGTGCGAGGATAGTCAAGTGGATTCTTCGACGCTCTGCGTCGAGCAAAATGGCCGTTTACACTGGCACCCCTGGAGGTATCCCAACCAGAGAGGGAGCAAACCCAGTCACCAAGCAGGGGGGACGCTCACCGGCTGGCTGTCAAAAACAATAATTGATGAGACTGCATAGGAATTGATGAGACGGCTGTCAAAAACAATAATTGATGAGACTGCATAGGAATTGATGAGACTCATATAATAATTAATGAGACTAGAATGACCCTTAATTCACACTAAAGTCAATAAAAACAAATATTTGATTTTCAATTAATATCTTTTGAAGAGATCGTATTATTTGAATAAGTGTATTTAAATCAAATATATCATGTGAGTTGACAGAATTAATGCGACTGCACGAACGAAGTTTCAGACACTTACGGCTCCTCCCTTTACTTTTAAAAATGCGACTGATACCCTTAAAAACGCGATCAGGTTGGTTTTTGGCTACATTTAATGCGACTGAGCTGAAAGCAGGATCAGAATCTCATGCCCGTTCGCATCGTCCCCAAGAACTACCGCAACCTTACCGGTCTGGTACCCAACTCACGCATACAGGCCATGACTGCGTTCGAATCCACCCTCGAACGCGACTTTCTCCTGCTATTGGATTTTGATCCCGATGTTGAGTTTTACGAAGAGCAACCCCTCAAGATCACGTATCATGATGAGGCAGGACAACGGCGAACCTACACTCCAGATGTACTCGTTCGATATCGGACTGAACGCTTAGAGATCGGGCGTTCTAAGCCTCACCTCTGTGAGGTGAAGTACCGCGATGATCTCCGCCAACACTGGACAGAATACCGCCCCAAGTTCCGTGCTGCCCAACGCTATGCCCATCAGCAGGGCTGGCGATTCCGTTTGGTCACCGAGCGCCACGTGCGTACCCCATACTTGGAGAACGTGAAGTTTCTCGGGTCGTACCGCGTGATGCATGTCGATGACTCGCATCAAGCTCAGCTCTTGCGTATTCTCTCCGATGTGAAGGAGACGGATCCGGTGAGTCTCTTGGCGCTGATTTCCCCGGATCGCTGGCGCCAAGCTCAGCTCTTACCGACGTTATGGCAGCTGATCGCCCGTCGCCAGGTGGGTGCCGATCTTGCACAGCCCCTCACGATGCGCAGCCGGATATGGCTCAAGGAGCCAAGATGAAACCCGCCTTGCCCCGCCGTCTCAGTCTTCAACCCGGTGCCTGGACTCTCGTTGAGGATAGACGTTGCTGTATCCATCAAGTCTTAGACCTGGAGACCGTTCTGGTGACGGACACCGAGACCGGGGAAATGAGACGCGCCAAGGTCCGTGACCTCAAGCCCGTGGAGCCGATCCCGGAGGTGATAAGCGAAGCTGAGGTAGACGACCTGGCCGATATCGCGGATGCAGATTGGCAGAGGGCTTGTGAGCGGTTTGAGATGATTCGACCGTTACTCGAGACGCCAGACTGTACGCGGGTCTTGGTGCATGCGCAGGCCGAGTCGGTGGGGCGGCACCCCGCAACGTTATATCGCTGGGTCCAGCAATATCGCCGAAACGGTCGGCTCTCCACCCTGGTGCCGGCAAAACGTGGCGTTCGTTCAGGACAACATCGGCTAGACCCCGATGTCGAGGCCATTCTCTCCACGACGATTGACGAGGTCTATCTCAGTCCCCAGAAGCGATCGGTGTCCTATACCTATAATGAGGTTGCACGCCGCTGCCACAACGCGGGGCTCAAGGCCCCGGATGCCCGCACCATTCGCAGACGCATCAAGGCGTTGTCTGACAAAGAGAGACTTCGTTGGCGCGAGGGAGGCAGGGCCGTGCACGACAAGTACGCTCCGATTCAAGGTGCCTTTCCCGGCGCCGACTGGCCGCTGGCGGTCGTCCAGATCGACCACACTCCCGTCGATCTGATTCTGGTTGATGATGTCTACCGCCGTCCTGTTGGCCGGCCCTGGATTACGCTGGCGATCGACGTTTTCAGTCGGATGGTCGCCGGTTTCTATGTCAGCTTCGATCCGCCAGGGGCGATGGCCGTTGGTCTGTGTTTGGCCCATGCCATCTTGCCCAAGGACAGCTGGCTCACCCAGCACAATATTGCCACCCCTTGGCCGGTCTGGGGGGTGATGAGTACGGTCCATGCCGATAATGGCAAAGAATTCCGCGGCACCATGCTGCGCAAGGCCTGCCAGGAATACGGCATGAATCTGCACTGGCGACCGGTCGCGCGGCCGCACTTCGGCGGCCATATCGAACGGCTTCTTGGCACGCTTAACCACGAGATCCATAACTTGCCGGGCAGCACCTTCTCTAATCCTCAAGCACGGGGGGCCTACAACTCCGACCAACATGCGGCGATGACCTTGTCTGAGTTTGAGCGTTGGCTCGCGATTACAATCGTGGAGATCTACCATCAACGACGACACTGCGAGATCGGGACCACCCCGCTGCACAAGTATGAAGAGGGTATCTTTGGTAGCGACGAGCGCCTGGGCCGCGGGCTACCCGATCGCCTCCTCGATGAGACGCGGCTGCGCCTCGACTTTATGCCCTATGCTGAACGGACGGTACAGCCTCATGGCATCACCATTGACGAGATTCAATACTATGACGATATTCTGAGGCCCTGGATCAGTGCGACTGACCCCAGTGATGGGCGTGGCAAACGCAAGCGCAAGCTCATCATTCGGCGCGATCCCCGTGATATCAGCCGGGTCTACTTCTATGATCCTGAGCTCAGGCAGTACTTCGAGATTCCGTATCGCAATACGGCCCACCCGCCGATCAGTGTGTGGGAGCTACGCGAAGCGCGGCGCCGTCTGAAAGAAGAAGGCCAGAAGGCCGTCAATGAGGCGCTCATTTTCGATGCCTATAACCGGCTGCGGGTGTTGGAAGCCGAGGCGATCCACGAAACCAAGAAGGCTCGTCGCGCGGCTCAGCGGCGCCGCGACCATACAGAAGACCAGCCACTGCGGCCCGAGAGGGTGACACGGCTTCCAGACATCCCGCTGGCCAGTGCCGATGAGATTCAACCGTTTGATGAGATTGAGGAACTCAATGGTTAAGGGTGGACACCTCAATACGGCGGCTCGTGAGGTGCTTGACCTACCGGTGGCCGAGCGCATCGACCACATGCGCCGTCCGCGCTGGATTGGCTACACTCGCGCCAAACAGTTGCTGGACAAGCTCGACGATCTGCTCACCCACCCTAAAACCCATCGCATGCCCAACCTGCTGATTGTGGGTGACACCAATGCCGGCAAAACGATGCTGGCCAACCGATTCTTGCAGCTGCATCCGGCCGATGATAACCCCGAGGGTGAGGCCGCGATCGTCCCAGTTTTGGCGATTCAGGCCCCCCCTGGGCCTGACGAGAGCCGATTTTACAATGCAATTCTCGAAGCGCTGTGCGCACCGTATAACCCGCGAGAGCGAGTGGCCCAGAAGCAAATCCAGGTGCTTCGCATCCTCAAGGGGATCGACTTGCGGATGCTCATCATCGATGAGGTGCACAATGTTCTGACTGGACCGGTGAATAAACAGCGACAGTTTCTCAACGTGCTCAAGTACCTGGGCAATGACCTGCAGATCCCGCTGGTGGGCTTGGGCACCAAAGAGGCCCTGCGGGCGATCCAAGCAGACCCACAGCTGGCCAACCGCTTCGAGCCAGCCGCGTTGCCGCCCTGGCAGTTGAACCAGGATTTTCAGATGCTGCTGGCGAGCTTTGAGCGGGTGTTGCCGCTTCGCAAACCGTCACGCCTAGCGGATGAACGGATAGCTCGCAAGCTGTTGGCGTTGAGCGAGGGCAGCCTTGGCGAGCTCTCTGCCTTGCTGACCTTGGCTGCGATCTACGCGGTGCAGTCTGGCAGCGAGCGTATTGATGAGAAGGTTCTCGCCGCTATCGATTGGGCCCCGCCGTCGGAGCGACGTCGCCGTGCCGAACGCCTGGTTTGACTCGGGCTTATCGGGACGACGATGGCCGCTCCACTTAAAGCCTTATGACGATGAACTGCTTTCCTCCTGGGTGGTGCGGTTGAGCCGGGCATACGGGATGGAAGCGGGTCGTTTTTGTGCCAGTGTTTGGCGCCACTCCACCTTTTGGAGCCGCGATATTGACAAAGGCATCTACCCAGAGGTGCTGGAGGTACTGATCGACCGAACCGCGACCCCACTCCCCCGCGTCTTCAACACCACCTTTTGGGGCTACCGCAGCTTTCCGGCTTGGGACCTTTACGACAACGGCGTTTCTCCATGGTTGCTCAGCATCGGTTTACGAGGCCGTCGACGGCACCGCCCTTGGTTGCAATACTGCCCATCTTGTTTGTACGACGATGACGATCCCTACTTTCGCCGGAAGTGGCGGCTGATGTTCGTGACAGTCTGTCCGCGGCATCGCTGCCAGTTGCTCGATCGGTGTGTGGCCTGTAGCGCCCCGTGCAACATCGATCAAGTGCCAAGCGATGCCGAGGCAATCACCCACTGCTACCGCTGTCAGTTCGATGTACGTCGGGCTCAGGCACCGACCTTAGACAACACCGCCGGTCATCACTGCCTGATGCAGTTGCAAACGTTGCTCATCGAGGGCTTGCACCGGGGATTGTATCCCCTCTCTCGAACCCAGTTGGTTTCCACAGAGGAGTTCCTGTCCGTGCTGCGTCACCTTGGGCGCTTGTTGGGCACCCGGAAACATTCGGGAGAGCTTCGCAGCGGGCTATGCGGAGAGATGGGTGAGCCGTATTTCGAGCCATCCTTTCCCTCGGCACGGGGTCGGGCCATTGAAGTGCTCTCGGTCATGGACCGTTTCCGGTTAATGCTGCTGCTCGCTTGGTGGCTCGGTGATTGGCCGGATCAGTTCGTGGCGATCTGCGCCATGGCGAAACTGACCGTCACAGATCTCCAGAGTAATTTTTCGAATCGACCCGATTGGTATGAAGAAGCGGTTGGACAGGTGGCCAGAGGTCGATTCGCGGGTATGAAATTCCGCTCCTATGGGGCGACGAGCTCAGTAGCATCCGTATCTGACCAGATTCGGCAAGTTCTATGATGCAGTCGCATTTTTAGTGGCCGAGTCGCATTTTTAAATGCCCCAGTCGCAGTAATTCTGTCAACTCACATATATCAAGTGAAAAGTAAACAATTTTAAGGAAATTGCAAATCAGTCTCATGAATTTTTGTATAAATGACACTTGGTCTTACTAATTATTGTGCATAATCTCACGAATTATTGTACACGGCTCCTCACAACCTATTGATTTTCCGTAAGACCCAGTCTCACTAATTATTGTTTTTCACACTGGCTTCAACGTCCAGCAGCGTGATCGAGCGTCCCAAAACCCAGGGAGGAGGACCAATGCCCACACCTGATCTGCACCACACTGCCGCCACATTCGCCACGATGCTCGCCTTCCATTGTGTCAGGAACTCGTACCTGGAGGACCTCCACGCTGGCATGTTCCCGAGCTCCAAGACCGGCGACTACACCGATGTGAAAGTCGTCAGCCCCTATGGCGAGATCGCGTGGAACCGGGTGGGACGGATTAGTGACGAGGAAATGCAGCGGTTGAGCGAAGATATCGTGAATCGTCTATATACCTTTTTGTTCTATTTGTTGACGAGCGGCGAACCTGACCGGGGCATGCCGCTCCCAAAACATTGGTCACCGCCGCACATCGAGGTCTCCATTGCGGAGATGTGGCCCGAGGGGAGAGCCCCTTCAAGCGATGCACAGAATGCCTAACAATCTGATGTTTCGATGTTGATCGCATGCGCGATGCTTGGTGGCCCACACAGGCCCTTGTGTGCAAGCCGCTACAAGCAGCCTCTTGCCCGCTTCATGGTAGAGATTGCCCGCTTGCAGGGAGTGCAACAAGTATCATTCCATGACGATCTGCATCCCTGTGCTCGCCAAGACATGCGGCAGATTCGCCTGAGATTAGGATGATCTGGTTGAGCGGATCACGTCTGGAATGTCAAGCACGCCTATCGGAAGGAGACCCACGATGCAGCGTTACGATTGGGTGGTCGACAATCTCAATACCCATTGGAGCCTTGAGGTCTGCCGGCTCGT
>WNGH01008002.1_pt1 | contig 10017 bp, 11 predicted proteins | sample 5400631 | NCBI WGS metagenome assembly WNGH01 (sample SAMN13153373, study PRJNA577476) | soil metagenome | isolation source: 115 cm soil or saprolite under Garry oak tree replicate 1 | place: USA:California | collected 2016-06-15 | reverse complement strand
CCGGCCCGGGCGCGCGACCGGCGCCCGCGCCCGCACGGGACTCCTGGGACAAGACAGCATGGTGGCGCGCGGACAGCTGGGCAGCGCGGACCGCGCCGACCGCGTATCCCGGCGCGACCGCTCCGGCTGTGCCGGCCAGGCCGGCCGTGGTGATGACGATGCCCGTCGTCGCGGCTGACGCGAGCCCGAAACGCCTGCTCATGATCCGTGCCTCCGCGAGCAGCCCCCGGCCCGCCATGCGCCGCATCGCGCCCATGACACCCACCACGATCCTTGGTCCGGGTGCACAACCAGGCCAGCGCCTGGTCCGGCGGCGCGCCATTTATGAATCTACTTCCTGTTCATATGTCGCGCCAGGGCCCCGTCCAGTTGACGCCGGGCTGAGCCGGCCCGGCTCGCCGGGATAGTCCCGAGCGCCCGCCGGCATCCTGGCGCCTTCCGCTGCGGATGTCGCCGGGCCAGCCGGTGGCCGCGTCGATGCCTCAGTCGCCCCTGCCCAGCAAGCCATTGGAAATGGCGGCCGGAACGGCTATCGGTTGAACCGTCCAGGAGTTCCGGACTCTCCGGGCTCGCCGGGCGGTTCGGAGCGGGCCCTGCTGGCGAGCGGCGCCCGCATGGTGCGAAGATTCGGGGCGTAACAGGCTGCGGCTCCGGGTCGAGCGCTCTTGCTGTCGGGCGGGCGCGGGATGGATGTGGCGTGCCACACAGGTTTCCGGCTCTGATCGCCGCTCCGCCGCGCGCGCGGGGGCGGCTGTGGCTGACCGGCGTGCGCCTGTTTGACGGCGGCGGCGGCCGGGTGCGGGAGCGGGCTGCGGTGCTGGTCGAGGATGGGGTGATCGGGCGGGTCGGCGCGGCGTCGGAGCCGTGCCCGGCCGGTGCCCGGGTGGTGGATGGCGGCGGGCGGGTGCTGCTGCCCGGGCTGATCGACGCGCATGTGCACGCGGCCGGGCGGGTGCCGCAGGTGGTGCGGGGGGCGGAGGAGGCGCTGGCGGGGACGGCGGCGCATTTCCTGCAGGCCGAGCTGCGGGGGTATCTGCGGTGCGGGGTGACGACGATCAGGGTGACCGGGTCGCGGGGGCTGGCGCCGCAGGAGGCCCGGCAGGCGATGCGGTACGGCGCGTTCCGCGGTCCCCGGCTGCTGACCTGCGGCAAGATCGTGTCGGCGACCGCTCCGGGCGGCCGGTTCTACGGGGCCATGTACCGGGAGGCGGACGGGCCCGATGACATGCGGCGGGCGGTGCGGGAGCAGATCCGGGACGGCGCTGACTTCATCAAGGTGATGACCACCGGCGCGCGGTCCAACGAGCTGGAAGACCCCGAGCCGCTGCAGCTGACCGGGGAGGAACTCGGCGCGGTGGCCGGCGAGGCCCGGCGGATGGGTTTCCTGCTGGCGGCGCATGCGGAGGGGCTGGCCGGCTGCGAGGCGGCGATCATGCACGGCGCGCATACCATCGAGCACGGCATGTACCTGGGGCGGCGGCCGGACCTGCTGGAGGCGATGGCCGCCGGCGGCCAGGTGCTGGTCCCCACGCTGTCGGGGTACTACGAGATGGCCGGGCTGGGCGACGCGGTGGATCAGGCCGGCGCGCCGCCCGTTCCCCCGATGCCGCCGGTGCTGACCGCGCTGGCCCGCCGCAACCTGGCCGAGGGCGCCGCCACGATCCGCGCCGCCCGCCAGGCCGGTGTCAAGATCGCGGCCGGCAGCGACATCTCCGGCGGCACCGGGCTGGAGATCCAGCGGATGATCCGCCACGGGCTCACCGCCAGCCAGGCCCTGGTGGCCGCGACGAAAACCGCCGCAGAGGCCCTCGGCCTGGCCGAGCACCTCGGCACCGTCACCGAGGGCAAGCTCGCCGACCTGGTGATCGCCGACAGTGACCCGCTCACCGAGCCGGGACTGCTCATCGACCCCGGCAAGATCTGGCTCGTGCTGCAACTCGGCGTCCCGGCCGCCGGGCAGGCACTCGAAACCGCGCCCTTCCCGGCGCAGCCATCGCGACCCTTAACAACCTACGCCGCCCCGGCGGCTTTCAAGACCGCTCATCGGCCTTCTACCAGCTGCTTGAGGTTGGCCAGGACCATCGGCAGGTAGGGCTCCCACATCTCGGCCAGTGGAGCCGCCATGGCCGGGTCGAGCGCGGTGAAGCTGGACTCCCACACGACGCGGGCCTGCCCGCCGGCGTCTTCGACGGTGAAGGCGCCGGTGTTGTCGCGGACCGGCAGTGGCGCCCCGTCGATGACGTAGCGGTACGAGTAGGTCTGTGGCGAGTAGTCGAGGATCTGCTCGTTCTGAACGTGTCCGTCATCGAAGGTGCACATCCGGCCGGTGTCGGTGCGGGTCACCGCGGTCACGCCGGGGATCCACCGGTCGACCGAGGTGAGGTCGCCGAGGACGTGCCAGACCTGCTCGGGGGTGGCGGCGATGTCGATGGTGTGGCGGAACGAGGGCATCTCGGCCTCCTGTACTGATCGCTGTTCAGGGCACTTCGGAGTCTATATACAAGTAATAACTTGTGCAAATGGTTGCTTGTATAACTGCGCCGGCCACAGCATAATGGTGATGATGTCGACCGATAGCGCCCTCAAGGCCCTCGCCGAACCGCACCGGCGTGCGATCCTGCGCCTGGTCCGCGACGAACCGCGGTCGGTGACCGAGATCGCCGAACACTTCGACATCACCCAGCAGGCCGTCTCCCTGCACCTCAAGGTGCTGCGCGAGGCCGGACTCGTCAGGGTACGACGCGACGGCCAGCGTCGGCTGTATCTGGTCGACCCGGACGGCATGGCGTCGCTGGGCGACTTCTTCGCCGACCTGTGGCCGGCCGGCCTGGACCGGCTCAAACGGGCGGTGGAATCCGACCGTAGGGCAGGTCCGTGACCGCCGCGCCGTATCGGACGTCGGTGGACATCGCCGCCCCGCCCGAGGCGGTGTACCCATACCTCACCCGACCCGAGGCGATCGTGTCGTGGATGGGCGACTATGCCGTGCTCGACGCCGTACCCGGCGGCGTGTTCCACCTCGACATCAACGGTGTACCGGTGCGGGGCCGCTACCTCGAACTCGACCCGCCGCACCGCCTGGTGATCTCCTGGGGGCACGCCGGCTCTGGCCGGCTCCCACCGGGTAGCAGCACCGTCGAGATCACCCTCACCGCAAGCCAGGAAGGCACCCGCGTCACCGTCGAGCACCGCGACCTGCCGCCCGACGAGGCCGCCCAGCACGCCGTCGGCTGGCCGCACTTCCTGGCCCGGCTCACTGCCGCCGCCGCCGGCCGCGACCCGGGCCCCGATCCCCTCGCGCACACCGCCTGAACCGGGTTGACGATCCATTGGAAACTGGTCAGGAAATCTCTGCTGGAATGTCCAGAACCGGGTGACGGCCCCGACCAAGGGGCGAGCGCCGCTCTGGGCGCCCGGTACGGAAGGACCACGCGATGAAGTACATGATCATGATGTTCGGCGGTCTAGGCGACACGATGCAGACCCGGACACCCGAATGGATCACGGGCATGCAACAGCTCATGATGAAGCTCGACACCGAGCTGAAGGAAGCCGGCGAGGTGGTCGCCGGGCACGGGCTCGTGGATCCGAGCCAGGCAAAGACGGTCCGATTCCACAACGGCGCCCCGGTGGCGACCGACGGGCCGTTCGCCGAGGTCAAGGAGTCCCTCGCTGGCTACTGGATCGTCGAGGCGAGCGAGGAACGGGCGATCGAAATCGCGTCCCAAGTCGTCGCGTACACCGAGTACCCCATGGAGGTCCGGCGGATCATGCACGGCGACGAGGCCCCGCAGCTGTGACCAGTTTGCGTAGCCCGGCGTGGCCGCCGGTGCCGTGAACACCGACCACCGGATCGGGGACCTGCTGCGCCAGCTTGCGCCGCAGGTCCTCGGCACGCTGGTACGCCGGCACGGGCAGTTCGACGCGTGCGAGGACGCTGTGCAGGAGGCACTGCTCGCGGCGGCGCTGCAGTGGCCCGCCGAGGGGGCACCGGACCGGCCGCGGTCCTGGCTGCTGACCGTGGCCGGCCGGTCGCTGGTCGACGGGTGGCGTGCCGACAGCGCGCGGCGGCGCCGCGAAACCGTGGTGGCGCTCGACCCGGCCGACCACCCACCGGCCGCCGGCCCCAGCGGCGCCGACCGCCATGACACCGACCGGGACGACACCCTCGTGCTGCTGTTCCTGTGCTGCCATCCCGCGCTGTCGCCGCCGTCGCAGCTCGCGCTCACATTGCGGGCGGTCGGCGGCCTGACCACCGCGCAGATCGCGGCCGCGTTCCTGGTTCCCGAAACCACGATCGCCAAGCGCATCAGCCGGGCCAAGCAGCGCATCCGCAGCGCCGGGGCCCGGTTCGAGCTGCCGACCGAGCCGGAGCGCACCGAGCGGCTCGGCGTGGTCCTGCACGTGCTCTACCTCGTCTTCAACGAGGGATACACCACCAGTTCGGGGCCGGCGTTGCAACGAACAGATCTCACCGCCGAGGCGATCCGGCTCACCCGGCTGCTGGACCGCCTGCTGCCCGGCGAGGCCGAGGTCGCCGGGCTACTCGCGCTGATGCTGCTCACCGACGCGCGCCGGTCGGCCCGCACCGACGCCGACGGGCGGATCGTCCCCCTCGCCGAGCAACGCCGCCAACAGTGGGACGCCGCTGCGATCGCCGAAGGCCGGGCAATACTCACCCGCACCCTCGGCACCGGCCCGGTCGGCCCATACCAGCTGCAGGCGGCGATCGCCGCGCTGCACGACGAGGCCCCGACCGCTGAGGAGACCGACTGGCCGCAGATCCTCGCGCTGTACGACGTCCTATCCCATGCGGCGCCCGGACCACTCGTCACGCTCAGCCGCGCCGTCGCCCTCGCCATGGTCCACGGACCCACGGCCGGGCTCGCCCTGCTCGGCACGCTCGACACCGACGACCGGATGGATCACACTCACCGCCTCGAAGCGGTGCGGGCGCACCTGCTCGAACGCGCCGGCGACATTGCCGCCGCCCGCGACTCCTACCTCCGGGCGGCGAAGATGACCGCTAACCTGCCCGAACAGCGCTACCTCGCACTACGCGCAGCCAAACTGCACCACCCCGCACCGCCGCCGCACGCCGACCCGGTCGGCTGACGAACAGGGTGCGGCCCGGCTTGTCGTTCACATGATGATGTCGATGGTTCTCGGCGGGCAGCCCGGCAGCATCCCCGCAACCGGAATCGTGCGTGACTATATAAGTGCAAGGCCGACTGGAACGAGCTAATAGGCATAGTGAGGTGCAATGGGCGTCCGGCAAGCGCGCGCCGATGCGCTGGTGCTCTTCGGAGCGACCGGTGACCTGGCCCGCAAGAAGATCTTTCCCGCTCTCTACCACCTGGCGGCCGCGAAGCGCCTGGGCGTGCCGGTGGTGGGAGTGGCTCTTTCTGACCGGGACGACGCCCGGCTTCGTGACTTGGCGGCCGAGGCAGTCCGCGCGGCCGTCAGCGAGGTGGACCGCACGGTACTCGATGAACTGGTGCGCAGCCTGGCGATGGTGAGCGGCGACTACCGGGATCCGGCCACCTACCTCAGCTTGGCGCGGCGCCTCTCGGAGGCCGGAGCTGAGCGGCCCGTGCACTATCTGGCCATCCCTCCCGCGCTGTTCCCTGTGGTGGTTCAGGGCCTGGCCAGGACCGGGCTCGGGTCGGGTGCCCGGGTAGTGGTGGAGAAGCCATTCGGTCGGGACCTGGCGTCGGCCAGGGAGCTCAACCGGGTGCTCCGCGAGGCGTTCCCTGAGCAGTCGATCTTCCGAATCGACCACTACCTGGGCAAGGAATCGGTGGAGAACCTGCTGGTGTTCCGCTTCGCCAACGCGTTCCTTGAACCGATCTGGAACCGTCGGTACGTATCGAATGTGCAGGTCACCATGGCGGAGGAGTTCGGGGTGGAGGGCCGGGGCGGCTTTTATGACGGGGTGGGCGCCATCCGCGATGTGATCCAGAATCACCTGCTGCAGGTGGTGGCGCTGCTGGCGATGGAGCCGCCGGTCGATGCCGAGGCGGACTCGCTGCGCGATGAGACGGTGAAAGTCCTGAAAGCGATGCGCCCGGCTGACCCGGCCCGCCTGGTCCGCGGCCAGTACGAGGGCTACCGCACCGAATCTGGAGTCGCGCCAGGCTCGGCCGTGGAGACGTTCGCCGCCCTCCGCCTGGACATCGACTCCTGGCGTTGGGCGGGAGTGCCGTTCTACGTCCGGGCCGGCAAGTGCCTGGCGGCCACGGCCCTGGAAGCCGTTGTCGAGCTGCACGCCCCGCCGCGCCTGCTGTTCTCGCCTCACGGCGGCCAGCCGCTCCCCAACTTCCTGCTCTTCCGGCTCGGGCGGAACGACGGGGTTACCCTCTGCGTGCAGGCGAAGGAGCCGGGAGAGCGCCTGGTCAGCGAGCCGGTCGAGCTCGATGTCGATTTCGAGCGGGTCCTCGGTGCCCGCCAGGAGGCGTACGTGCGACTGCTGGGTGACGCGCTGGAAGGCAACCAGTCGCGTTTCGCCCGGCAGGACGGAGTCGAGCACGCCTGGCGGGTCATCCAGCCCCTCCTCGACTATCCCGGCCCGGTGCACGGCTACCCGCGCGGCTCGTGGGGGCCGGCGCAGGCGCAGGCGGTGGCGGCCGACCACGGAGGCTGGCATGACCCGGCGCCAGGCTGAGGGCAGAAGCCGTGCCGGGTCGCCTCGCTTCCTTGTTATCGGCCTAATTATCTGGCCACGGATCGATGATCAACGGCAACGCTCATTCGTGACAGGGGCGGCTAGGAATTGCTTTCACGGCCAGCCAGCTTGTCACGGAGCGTGATTGGCTCGCCCGGCCTGGCGGCAGGCGATTCCGCGCAGAACGATTATGCGGCGACGCGATCGGTCGGGAACCCCTCACCGGGAAGCGCCGACACTTCGCGTCGCCTCGATGTCGGTCATCAGTCTGGGCGGACACGTCAGCCGGTTCGTGGTTCGTGCGTGTTAGCTTATCTGCCGGCATCACCGAGAGCGCGGCACCGCCGTCCAAGACTTCCCAGTAGCGCGTCGAGGTCTATGGCGGCGTCCTCAGGTGGCGCGCCCTGTGGCATCACGTTCGCAACCACCCACTGGGGCACTACGCCAAGACCATAGACCTCGACGCGGTATCGCTCGCTGAGTTCCGCCACAGCTTGCGCCTGCAGGCCGAGATCTGGCCACAACGAGGCCGACGTCGCTAGCCGGAGTATCTCGATCCGCTGGGCGCGGACGCCGCGCAAATCGACGAACACACGGCCGGTGCACGCGACTTCGGCGTAGATCGGGGGATCGCGGTCGTGCGCGCTGTCGCTGAGGTAACCGGACAGCGAGTCGAGCGTTCGATCGATCGCCGCATACAGACCACATCGGCAGCCTGGGGCGGGAGCCCGATGTTCCGCTTGGTAGCAGAGGGCGTCAATGATCCGCGAGGGGAAGCGTTCGAAGTCCGGGTTGTGGATGAGCGGCGCGGACAGCACGAAGCCGCTCTCCGACCGGCGCACCCGGAAGAGTCGCCACCCGATGAGCGGCTGCTCCTCTGGAAAGTGCAACTCCCGCTCCTCCATGGACGTAAGCATGCCAAACGCTTCAGCGAGGCGTCGGGTGAATTTGCGCCCGGCTCTGGCAGAGCCGCAGGCTGCGGACGGTGAGCTGAGCACCTCGACCTCCGCCGCCGCACGGCTTCGTTGCCGGCAGAGCCCGCAGACGAACCCGCCGAGGTCGCGATGATGCGAACGTTCGATGCGTACGACTAGACCGCTGCCCCGAGGCGGATCGGGGGCCGCCGTAGCTACGCATGCAGTCACATTCCGTGATCGGACATGCTCGAGGAGCCTTGCCGAATCGTCCTCACAAAAACCAGCCGCAGGATGGCCAGATAGCGAGGTCGCTAACACTCCTTCCCTGGCCGGGAATCGCGCCGGGTTCTCTGACGGGTCAACATGGCCACATGGAAATGCGAGTCGAGATTGTAATCGCGGCCCCGGCTGAGGATGCTTGGGCCGTCGTGGGCGACCATTTCGGGGAGATAGGCCAGTGGGCGTCAGCCATCACCGCGTCCGCCATGGATGGTCGGCCGGCCGTCGGGCAGGTGCGGGCATGTCAGGTCGCAGGGTTCGGTCCGATCGCCGCCGGGGTCATCACGGAGCGGCTGGTGAGCTTTGACCCGGCCGCCAGGTCACTCTTCTACGAGGCGGTCGAGCGCCGGGAGGGAACCAGCCGTATCTACCGCGCCGACAAGGCCGTCCTGGGCTCCCTTCGCGCCGCCGTCGAAGATCACTGGCGTCGCGGCCTTGGCCGCGTCAAGGATCTCGCCGAGGCCGAGCAGCGGGAAAAGGACGGCTCATGACCGATGACGGTGTAGTCGAGGTGAGCGTGCAGCGACGCGACGCTGGAGCCGGTACCAGGCGGCTCTTACCGCATCCGAATGCGAGGCGGCGTCGAGGTGGCCGGCGAGTTGGTCGAGATAGACCCGCCGAACCGCCTGGTGTTCACGTGGACTGGACGCACGACCTTGCTGTCCCGCCCGGCACCACGCGTCGTCATCACGCTGCGCGCGGAGAATGGCGGAACGCGCGTAGTGCTGCGCCCCCACCACCTGCCCGATCGGGAGCAGCGCGATCACCACCGCAGGGGGTGGGAGCTCTACCTCGGCCGACTCGATGTCCGGATCCGGGGTGGCGATCCCGGCCCGGACCCGAACACCTGACCACGAGCCGCCAGCCCCGCGCAGCAGCCGGAAACGCCGTGGCTCGGTCCGCCGTCTGTCGACCCCCGGGCTTGAGTGCTGCGGCCGGCGTCTTGTCCGTTTCCAGCGGCGGCTCCGTAGCGTGCAACTCAAGGATGGTGATTTCGGCAGTCTTCGGTGCTGGAAAGCCAACAGAGGTCAGCACGTCTTCGAACTCGTCGCTAGCCCAGCGCGCACGGACGCGCTCCTCCGACTCCCACACGCCGATGATGTACAAGGCGCCTTCGCCGATCGCGCAGTGGTGGCGCAGTTCCCCTGCGCTCGACGCGCCCCCGCGGCTCATGATCAGCGCATGCGCCCTGTCGTACGCCTGCCGCAACTGGTCCACATCGCCGTCGAAGCGGGCAATGAGCATGATAGCCATTCCTTGCCTCCAAACGCGCCACGGGCACGAGCCAACTGTCGCAGACTGTCGCAGGCCCTCGCCGGCGCCAGGGCCGGCTTTCGCTGTATCGCGGTTCGAGTGTGCTGCCGTGACGGTCGCCGATCCGGACGCATCCCGCGATTCCAAGACGCAGCGGCAAACCTCGTCGCAGGGCTCACATCACCGACACCGTCATGGAAGGAAGAGGCGTTGTAGCAGGTCAGCGAGCCATGCCTGGAACTTTTCGATCGGCCACCCTGCCTCGTGCACGAGTCGCAGGTATGCGTCCGGCGTCAGGGCCCAGAGGGTGTCGGCGACGGTGCGCTCGTCGCAGCGCAACGTGGTCTTGGCGCTGAGGGCCGCCGCGAAACCGGCCATGCCGGTTCGGCGCTGTCGTTGAATCACTTCCCACAGTTTTGCGGCATCGGGGTCGGCGGCCGCAGCCGTCTCGACAGCCTTCAGCAGCGGTGCAACCCGCTGCGTGATCCAGCACATGTTTCTCGCATGAAGCTGGACTGATCGCGCGGGGTCAGGCTCATCGAGTGCTTCCTTGAACCACGGGCGGTCCGCGATCGGCACAGGCGCGTCGTCGCCGGCCATCGCCTGGTCGACGACCGCTTTGAGGATCACGGGCTTGGGCCCGACCGCCGTGAAGACTGTTGCCCGTGCGACGCCGGCTTCGGCGGCGATCTCGTCGATCGAGGTGGCCAGGTAGCCCTTCGCCGAGAACAGCCGGTGCGCGGCCGCGCACACGAGCCGCGGCGCGTCGCCGCGGCGGATGCCTGATCGGTAGGTGCGCCTGTTGACACTTGCCACGACCAGAATAATACTACAGTCTATTAAGATAGATATACAGTCTAACTCGCTCCGGCGCCCTGGCGCTGGATCCGCGAGCGACTCGGA
>WNGH01029600.1_pt1 | contig 10018 bp, 9 predicted proteins | sample 5400631 | NCBI WGS metagenome assembly WNGH01 (sample SAMN13153373, study PRJNA577476) | soil metagenome | isolation source: 115 cm soil or saprolite under Garry oak tree replicate 1 | place: USA:California | collected 2016-06-15 | reverse complement strand
CGGGTCGCTGCTGGACCCGGAATGGACGGAACCGCTCCGCTCCGAGCTGGGCTGGCTCGCTTTCAGCCTGGGGGCCGTGCGCGACCGCGAGGTGCTGCTGGAGAGGCTGCGCGAGCGCGCGAAGTCGCTGCCGGCCAGCGACGCGCGATCCGCGGCGTCGCTCATGCACCTGCTCGAGGTCGAGATCGACACCCTGCGTAAGAAGCTGGGCGAAGACCTCGACTCCGACCGCTACATCGAGCTGCTCGAGCGCCTGGTGATGGGCGCGCATGAGCCCGCCACCCTGCCCGACGCCGACCAGCCGGCGGCCAGGCTCCTGCCCGCGCTGGCGACGACGCCGTGGCGCCGTCTTCGCTCCGCGGTGCGCAACCTGCCCGATTCGCCCACCGACCCGGACCTGCACCGCATCCGCATCCTCGCCAAGCGGGCGCGCTACGCCGCCGAGGCGGTAGCGCCTGTCGCCGGCCGGGACGCTTCTGCGTTCGCGCGGGCCGCGGCCAAGCTGCAGACCGTGCTCGGCGAGCACCAGGACAGCGTCACCGCGCAGGCGTGGCTGCGCGCAGCGAAGGTCACTGGGCGCCGCGCCTTCGTCGCGGGCGAGCTGATCGCGCTGGAGCACATCGCCGCGGGCGAGTCGCGCGCGGAGTGGCCCAGGGCGTGGAAGTCGCTCGACCGCAAGAAGCTCCGCGACTGGATGCCGTCGGCGAAAACGTAGTTGCGGACGTTCTACGTGATCCGCCACGCCAAGGCCGGCAGCCGCGGCGACTGGACCGGCGACGACCGCCTGCGTCCGCTGACCAAAAAGGGGCAGAACCAGGCCGAGGAGCTCGTCGGGCAGCTCAAGTCGTTTCCGATCAAGTCGATCTTCTCCAGCCCGTACCTCCGCTGCATGCAGACGGTCGAGCCGCTGAGCCTGGCCCGCAAAGTGCAGGTCAAGTCGTCGCACGGCGACATCGTGTGGGAGCTGGTCGAGGAATTGGTCTCGCGGCACGTGATCAGGGCGGGTGACGGCGGCTTCGACAAGGGCTCGACCTGGATCCTGCGCGTGCAGGACGGCGTCCCGGTCAAGGCCAGGTACCTGCCCGCGCCCTGAGCAGGGCCTGAGTTACCTTCTCCCCGTGACGGTCACGCTGCGGGGTCCTGGTCTTACCGAGGACCAGGTCGTCGCCGTCGCCCGTCACGGCGAGAAGGTGGCCCTCGCGGCCGCGGCCCGCACCCGGATGGAGAGAAGCCGCGCACGAGTGGAACGCGCTGCGAGCTCGCGCGAGCCCGTGTATGGCGTCTCGACCGGCTTCGGCGCCCTGGCCGGCACGCGCATCGCGCCCCTTCGCCAGCCGGAGCTGCAGCTCGCGCTCATCCGCTCCCACGCCGCGGGCGTCGGACCGCCGGTCGACGTCGAGGTGGTGCGCGCGACCATGCTGCTGCGCGCCCGCACGCTGGCGATGGGCATGTCCGGCGTGCGGCCGCTACTCGCGGAGGCGCTGCTGGGAATGCTCAATGAGGGCATCACGCCCGTGGTGCCGCGGTACGGCTCCGTTGGCTGCAGCGGCGACCTCGCTCCGCTGGCGCACATTGGTCTCGCGCTGGTCGGCGAAGGCGACGTGATCGACGCCGCCGGCGGGCGAAGAAACGCGGGCCAGGCGCTGAAGGCCGCCAGGCTCAAGCCGGTGAAGCTCGAGACCAAGGAAGGTCTCTCGCTGATCAACGGCACCGACGGAATGCTCGGCATGCTCGTGCTGGCGTGCGCGGACGCCGAGCGGCTCTTCCGCACCGCCGACGTCACCGCGGCGATGTCCGCGGAAGCGTTGCTCGGCACCGACCGCACCTTCCACGCTCGCTTGCACGAGGTGCGACCGCACCAGGGACAGGCGGCCAGCGCGGCCAACCTCGCCAGGCTCATGAACGGCTCGCAGATCGTCGCGTCGCACCGGCACTCGCAGCATGCCGTCCAGGATTCGTACTCGGTGCGCTGCAGCCCGCAGGTCGCCGGCGCGGCGCGAGACACGCTGGAGTTCGCGCGCCGCACCGCCGAGATCGAGCTGTCGTCGACGATCGACAACCCGATCGTGCTCGAGACCGGCGAGGTGGAGTCCAACGGCAACTTCCACGGCGAGCCGCTCGCCTTCGCGGCCGACTTCCTGGCCATCGCCGCGGCCGAGGTCGGGTCCATCGCCGAGCGTCGCGTCGATCGCATGCTCGATCCGCATCGCTCGCAGGGCCTGCCGCCCTTCCTCGCCGAGGAGCCCGGCGTGAACTCCGGATTGATGGTCGCCCAGTACACGGCCGCCGCCCTGGTGGCCGAGAACCGCCGCCTGGCCGCACCGGCCAGCGTCGACTCGGTGCCGACGTCCGGAATGCAGGAGGACCACGTGTCGATGGGCTGGGGCGCGGCGCTGAAGCTGCGCACCGTGCTGGACAACCTGACGAGCATCCTGGCTGTCGAGCTGTGCGCGGCCGCGCGCGCGCAGGAGATGCGCAAGCCGCTCGAGGCGGCGCCCGCGACCGCGGCGGTGAGGACCGCGCTGCGCAGGTACGTCAAGGGCGTGGGACCGGACCGCGTGGTCGCGCCCGAGCTGGCGGCCGCGGAAGAGCTCATCCGCGGCGGCGCCGTCATCGAAGCCGCGGAATCGGTCGCGGGGAGGTTGAAATAGGCCACACCGTTCGCGCCCCGCGCGGCGCCGAGATCACCTGCAAGGCCTGGCCGCAGGAAGCCGCGATGCGGATGCTGATGAACAACCTCGACCCCGAGGTCGCCGAGCGGCCCGAGGACCTCGTGGTCTACGGCGGCACCGGTCGCGCGGCGCGCTCGTGGGAGGCGTTCGACGCGATCGTCCGCGAGCTGCGAGCCCTGGAGAGCGACCAGACGCTGCTCGTGCAGTCGGGCAAGCCGGTCGGCGTCTTCGACACGCACCCGTGGGCGCCGCGCGTGCTCATCTCCAACTCGATGCTCGTGCCCGAGTGGGCGACGTGGGACGAGTTCCGGCGCCTCGAGGCGATGGGGTTGACGATGTACGGCCAGATGACGGCGGGCTCGTGGATCTACATCGGCACGCAAGGCATCCTCCAGGGCACGTACGAGACCTTCGGCGCCGTCGCGCGCAAGCGGTTCGGCGGCTCGCTGGCGGGCACGATCACTCTTACCGCCGGGCTTGGCGGGATGGGCGGGGCGCAGCCGCTGGCGGTCACGCTCAACGGCGGCGTCGCGATCTGCGTCGAGGTCGATTCGGAGCGCATCGCGCGGCGCCTCGACCATCGGTACCTGGACGTGCGCGCGGATGACGTCGACGACGCGCTGCGTCTGGCCGAGAAAGCGAAACGCGAGAAGAAAGCTCTTTCGATCGGCGTGCGGGGCAACGCGGCGGAGATCTTCCCGGAGCTGGTGGCGCGCGATTTCCACGTCGACGTGGTCACCGATCAGACCTCTGCGCACGACCCGCTGAGCTACATCCCCGCAGGCCTGTCACCCGAGGACGCGGCCGAGCTGCGCCTCGACGACCCGGACGAATATGTAAGACGCGCGCGCGAGAGCATGGCGCGGCACGTCGATGCGATGGTCGCGTTCCTCGACCGCGGCGCTGAAGTCTTCGACTACGGCAACAGCCTGCGCGCCGAGGCGCGGCTGGGCGGCAGCACGCGCGCGTTCGACTATCCCGGCTTCGTGCCCGCCTTCATCCGGCCGCTGTTCTGCGAGGGCAAAGGCCCGTTTCGGTGGGTCGCGCTGTCCGGCGACCCCGCGGACATCGCCGCCACCGATCGCGCGATGATCGAGGAGTTCGGTGACGACCCAGCGCTCGTGCGCTGGATCGAGGCCGCGGGCGAGCGCGTGCACTTCCAGGGCCTGCCCGCGCGCATCTGCTGGCTCGGCTACGGCGAGCGCGCCCGCGCGGGCCGGCTGTTCAACGAGCTCGCGCGCAGCGGCGAGGTCAAGGCGCCGATCGTGATCGGCCGCGACCACCTCGACTCCGGTTCGGTCGCGTCGCCATATCGCGAGACGGAGGCGATGGCCGACGGCTCGGACGCGATCGCGGACTGGCCCATCCTCAACGCCCTCTTGAACACGTCGAGCGGCGCGTCGTGGGTCAGCGTCCACCACGGCGGCGGGGTCGGCATCGGGCGGTCGATCCACGCGGGCATGGTCGTCGTCGCCGACGGCACCGAGGACGCCGCTCGCAAGCTTGAGCGGGTGCTGACCAACGATCCCGGCACGGGCGTCATGCGCCACGCCGACGCCGGCTACGAACGGGCGAAAGACGTAGCGCGAGAGCGCGGCGTCCGCATCCCGATGCTCGATTGACAACGCCGGATAGTCGCGACTATCCGCCGTTTTCGAGATGCGGATGCGCGGATAGTCCGGACTATCGGAAGGTTCGGCTTTGAACGGTTCCGGCAAGTGGCACGCTGAGCAGGCCTGGCTCGGGCACCGCGCGGAGAACGTCCTGATCGAGGTCGATGGCGGACGCATCACGACGATCGAGCCCGATACGTTCGTCCCTCCTGACGCCGTCGTCCTGAAGGGCTGGACCATCCCGGGCCTCACCAACGTGCACAGCCACGCCTTCCAGCGCCTGCTGCGCGGCGAGATCGAGTCCGGCGGTGGCGACTTCTGGGAGTGGCGCGAGCGCATGTACCGCTTCACGCAGTGGGAGCCGGTCGACTATTTCAAGCACGCGCGCCTGGTCTTCCGGGAGATGCTGGAGGCGGGGATCACCACCGTGGGCGAGTTCCACTATCTCCACGGCCACGGCAACGAGCTGGGCGAGGCCTTGATCGACGCCGCCGGCGAGGAGGGCATCCGCCTCACCGTCATCGACGCGTGCTACCTGCGCGGCGGCCTCGACGGCCGCCCGCTCGACCCCGAGCAGATGACCTTCAGCGACGGCGACGCCGACGCGTGGGCGCGCCGTGTCGACGACCTGGTCGAAGGCGACGGCGTGCGGCTGGCTGCGCACCGTCGCGACGTACGCGCGCGAACGGCGGATTCCGCTGCACGTACACCTGGCGGAACAGCAGGCGGAGGTCGACGAATGCGTCAAGGTCGAGGGCTGCACGCCCGCCGAGCTGCTCGAACGCGAAGGCATCCTGGGGCCGGATCTCACCGCGGTGCACGCGATCAACCTGACCGAGCACGACGTGGCCCTCCTGGGCCAGAGCGGCGTCTCGGTCTGCGCTTGCACGACCACGGAGCGCGACCTGGGCGACGAGGTCGGGCCGCTGCAGGCCCTGAGCCAGGCGGGGTGCAGGCTGACCGTGGGCAGTGACTCCAACGCGGTGGTCGACATGCTCGAGGAGGCGCGCGGGCTGGAGCTCGACCAGCGCCGCGCCCTCGGCCGGCGGGTGCTGCATCAGCCGGGCGAGCTGCTCGAGGCGGCGACGGTCAATGGCGCGCGCTCCCTCGGCTGGGAGGCCGGCGAGCTGCGCGTTGGGGCGCTGGCCGACTTCGTCACCCTCGACCCGCCGAGCGGACTGTGGCGGGAGATGACGCCCGCGTACATCGTCTACGGGCTTTCGGGGCACGACGTCGTCAACGTCGTCGTCGGCGGCGAGACGGTCGTCGCCAGGTGAGGCGGCTGCGCAACATCGGCCGCCTGTTCACCGGCACTCCGGCCGGCGTGATCGGCGACGCCGCGGTCATTTGCGACGGCGAAGAGATCGCGTGGTGCGGCAAGCACGGCGACGAACCGCGCGGCCTGATGGAGTCGGTGACCGAGGAGCACGATTGCGAGGGCGGGCTCGTCACCGCGGGGTTGATCGACGCGCACACGCATCCCGTCTACGCGGGCGACCGCATGGCCGAGGTCGCGATGCGCACCGCGGGGGTTGCCTCTTACGAAGCTGTGGCGAAAGCCGGCGGCGGCATCCGCGCCACCGTGACCGCGACGCGCGCCGAGGACATCGACGCGCTCGAGCAGGCGACGGCGCGCCGCCTGTGGTCCTGGCTCGAGGGTGGAGCGACGACGGTCGAAGCGAAGACCGGGTATCACCTGACGCGTGACGGGGAGCTCGAGGCGACTCGGCTGCTCGCGCGTCTCAGCACCCGCATCGACCTGCCGCGCGTCGAGGTCACGTTCCTCGCCGCGCACGCCCTGCCGCCCGACCGCTGGACGCGCATGGGCGCTTACGCGAAGCAGGTCGCGGAGTGGTGCGCGGACGCTTACCAGGCCGGTGCGCGATTCTGTGACGTCTTCTGCGACCGCGGATATTTCAGCGTCCCCCAGTCGCGCAGCATCCTCAAGGCCGGGGTCGAGGCCAAGCTCATCCCGCGCATCCACGCCGACGAGCTTGCGCGCACGGGAGGCTCGCGCCTGGCGGCCGAGCTTCATGTTGTCTCCGCCGACCACCTCCTGCGCGCCAACCGCGGCGACGCGGTCGCGCTCGCGCGCGCGGGCGTGGTCGCCACTCTCGCCCCCGGTACCGCACTTTCGATCGGCAAGCTGCCGCCGGTCAAGGAGCTGCTCGACGAGGGGGCGGTGATCGCGCTCGGCACCGACCACAACCCGGGCACCAGCGGCATCACCAGCATGAGCGTGGTGGTCGCGCTGGCCGTGGCCGTGTTCAAGATGTCGGTCGAGCGCGCCCTCCTGGCCGCCACGCTCGGCGGCGCCTTCTCGATCTCACGATCGGATCGGGGGGTGGTGGCCCCGCACAAGCTCGCCGACCTGGTCCTGTGGGAGGCCGAGCACGAGGGCGCCTTCGCCTGGGCGTACGGCCTCAAGCCGCGCATCGTCTGGCTGCGGGGTACGCAAGTTTTTGCCGACTAAACGGTTGCTAAATGCGTGCACTCCGTCTATAAGTTGCACCTGAACGGCCGCCGTCCCAGCGAAATAACTAAATCCACCGCGGTCGAATTGGAGGAAGGCAAGTAGTGCAGGCAATGGCAAAGTGGAATCCTTTGGCGCTCAAGATCCTGTTGTGGGTCGTGGGAGTTCTACTCGTAGTCAGCTCAGCGGCAAGCTTCATCGGCGTCGCAGTAATCCAGACCAACACCGGCATCGCGGGTTTCGCGTCCGCACCTGTCGCGGGCATCGCCTTCGGCGCCGGGATCATGATCGCCGGGTTCGACCCGATCGCCAATGTGAGCTGGGTCCGCGCGGTGGTCGTCTACGCGATCCTCACGGTCGTCTACAACGTCTTCACGCAGATCGCGATCGGCGTCTTCGACATCGTCGGTTTCATCATCGGCATCCTCGTCGCGGTGCTTGTGCTGGTGCTCTACCCGAACAAGCCGGCTCTCTGGATGCAGGGCGGGACCACCTCCGGAGCGCGCGCGTAAGTCGTCCTTCCGACCTTTCGATGCGGCAGGGGGCGGCCATTCGGTCGCCCCTCTCGCTTTTTATTCGGCGATGACCACAGTACCCGCGACCTCGTCGTGGACCGGACGCCACGCGATCCACGAGATCGGCAGCATGACGAACCGGAGCAATGACTGCGCGGGGATGAGCCTCGACCCGTCGACCGACACCACCCGCTGACGCAGAACCACTCCTCCGAGCGTCTGGCCCGACGTGCTCCAGCACGCGACGTGATAGACCGCGGCGATCGCGAGCAACCTGCGCCACCCGCGCCGCCCCGTGAGCCTCGTGAGCATCATGCAGAACGCCGCATCGACGCTCGCGGCGCGGATGCGGTCGGGCGGTTGGGCGACCGCGGCGGGCAGCGGATCGCGTCCGCGCAGTCCCAGCAGGAAGAGGCGCGTGAAGAGCAGGTGGACCTGCAGATGGCTCACCGCGTAGAGGGGGCGCGGCAGACTCGGTCGGTAGCCGGTGGCGCTCGCCTCCACACGGCCGCCTGTGGACCGGATACGCCAGTGTCCGCCGGGCGCGCCCGCCAGGAGGCCGCCCTCGATCGGCCAGTCGACGGCGCTGCGGGTCACCGAAGGCTTGCCGAAGCGAAACAGCACGATCGGGCCGAGCACGAGCGAGTTTCCGCGTAAGCGCGTGAGGCCGAGGGTCAGCGCGCTTAGAGCGTCCAGGTACGCGTCGCGCAGCTGGGCGCCGGACATCGGTCCGCCGACCTCGACCTCGGCTCGCGTCGTGATGCGCCCTCCGCTCCAATCGACCACACACATATCTTGGTGCTGTGGCGCGACTGGAGTTTTCATCCGCGATCGATGTCAGGACCACGCCCGAGCGAGCCTTCGACTACATTGCCGACCACCGCCACGTGGCGGACGTCCTCGAAGGCGTCACGCGCTGGCAGCCGATCGGCGCCAGGACCACCGGCGTCGGGGCGCGCTACGACGTGGAGATGGTCACGTTCGGCGTCCCGCTGCGCAACGTGCTTCGCCTGAGCCGGTGGGAGCGGCCGGAGGTCATCGCCTGGGTCTCGGAGTCCGGCCTCATCAAGCAGGAGGGGGGTTTTCGGTTCGCCAGGACCGATGTCGGGGTGCGGATTGAGCTCCACATCGCCTACGAGCCGCCCGGGTCTGCACTTGGTGCGGCGGTGGCGCACAGGTTCGACAGCCTCGTTCGCGGCCGTCTCGACCGAGCCCTCTTACGAATTCGCCAGGTGCTCGAGTCTTGAGGCTCGCCCGCGGGATCCTCGACGGATCTTCGGCGCCCATGCGGCTGGTCTCCGGCCTCAGCTCCTGCGCTGCTCGGTCACGCATGACGCATGCGCTCGCTGCGCTGCTCGTCGCTTCGGCCGGATCTCAGCCACCTGGATCGCCGAATCTCGCGCCGAGGCCCCGCGGGCGAGCCTCTAAAGTTTTGCTCGCATGAAGCTCACCAAGAGCGGGAGCGAGATCCTGGGCCGCGCCTCGATCGGCATGCTCGCGCTGCGCTCGGGCCGGCTGCCGCTGGTCAACCCCGCGGTCTTCAGCTTCGCGGGCGGCTCGCTGTGGATGACGACCTCCCGCTACGCGGCCAAGACGATCATCGCCCGGCGCGACCCGCGCGCGGCGTTCCTGGTCGACGGCGGTGACAGGGCGGTGCTGCTGCGCGGGGCGCTCGAGGTCTTCGACCCGATCAATCTTTCCAACGACGTCCGCGCCGTGCTCGAAGGGCCGTCGTTCTTCCTGGGCATGGCCGGCTACGCCCTGCGCAACGCGCCGTTCGTCGCCGGCTACGCGCTCGACCTCGCGCGGCTGCCGCGCGAATGGATGCCCTACAACCGGGTCATCCTCCGCATGAAGCTGAGCGACGCGGACATCGTCGAAGGGGCGCCCTTCCCGCCCGCGCAGGCGGCACGCGTGCCCGCGGTCCCCGCGGAGGTCAGCCGCCGGCTCGCCGGGGTCTCCCGCGGTTACGCGTGCTGGATCGAAGGCGGGCTCCCACTCATCCGCCCGGCGTTCTGGGAGGTGGACCGCGGCCGGGTCAGCATCGCGCCGACGAGCGGCCGGCCACGTTCGGGTGCACCGGGCGCGCTGGTGGTCGAATCGCACCACCGCTTCCGGCCGTCGATGATGGTCGGCGCATGCGTGCGCGGAACGTTCGCCGCCTCGACGGACGGCGTCGCGATCGCCGAGCGTTACGGCATCGCGGCTGCGGAAGTTCCTCCGGTGGTGGACCTGAAGGTCGAGCGCGTCACGTCGTGGCGCGGTTTCGCGATCACGACCGCCGTGCCTCGCACCGCTCGCCAGCTGCGAGTCGCGGAGGGCTGATGGCCAAACCCGCGGCGCCGGGACTGCGCATCCGCAAGTGGGACGCGGGCCGGTGGAGCGATTCCCCGGACGCCGTCGTCACCGAAGAACCGCTGCAGCTGCTGCTCGACGGCGAGCCGCTGTCGGTGGTGATGCGCACGCCAGGCCAGGACATCGAGCTGGCGCTGGGCCTGTTCTTCGCCGAGGGCATCGCGCGCTCGCTTTCCGATGTCAAGTACGTGCGCGTGAGCGCCGAGTCAGGCGAAAGCGAAGAGGGCGTGACCGTGGACTCGTCGATCGTCGAGTCCAACCAGGTCGACGTCCAGCTCGCGCACGCGCCGCGCAGAAGGCCGGAGCGGTCCATGCTCGCCAGCGCCGCCTGCGGGGTGTGCGGCTCCGTTTTGATCGAGGACCTGCGGCGGGACCTCTCGATGCTCGGTG
>WNGH01021964.1_pt1 | contig 10018 bp, 11 predicted proteins | sample 5400631 | NCBI WGS metagenome assembly WNGH01 (sample SAMN13153373, study PRJNA577476) | soil metagenome | isolation source: 115 cm soil or saprolite under Garry oak tree replicate 1 | place: USA:California | collected 2016-06-15 | reverse complement strand
GCGCATTCGAGCACGGCCGGATGGGCGGCGATGGCCTGCTCGACCTCGATGCTGGAGATGTTCTCGCCGCCGGAGATGATGATGTCCTTGCCGCGGTCGCGCAGCTCGATGTTGCCGTCCGGATGCCACACGGCCAGATCCCCGGAGTGGAACCAGCCACCGGCGAACGCCTGGCTGGTGGCATCCTGGTCCTGGTAGTAGCCGCTCATGACGTTGTTGCCGCGCATGACCACCTCGCCCATCGCCTGCCCGTCTTGGGGGACGTCGGCCATGTCCGCGTCGACGACACGGACCAGGTCGGATGACAGGTAGGCCTGCCCCTGGCGCGCCAGGTACGTGGCGCGCTGTCCGGGCGGCAGCTCGCGCCACGCCTCCTGCTCGGGGCAGATGGTGATCGGGCCGTAGGTTTCGGTCAGGCCGTACACGTGCACGACCCGGAAGTTCAACTCGCTCATGCGGGCGAACAGCGTCGGCGAGGGGGGAGCTGCGGCCACCATCGCGGTCACCGGCCGCTCCAGGCGGTGCGCCCGGGGATGGTTGAGGATCATCAGCTGGACCGTGGGGGCGCCGTTGTAGTGGGTTACGCCCTCAGAGTCGATCAGCTGCCAGGCGAGCTCGGGGTCCACCGCGCGCATGATCACATGCCGCGCCGCGGCCGCGGTGACGGCCCACGGGAAGCACCAGCCATTGCAGTGAAACATCGGCAGCGTCCACAGATACACCGAGTCGGTCCCCAGGCCGGCGTGGATCACCTCACCCAGGGCGTTCAGGTAGGCGCCGCGGTAGGTGTACTGCACCCCCTTGGGCCGGCCGGTGGTGCCGGAGGTGTAGTTGATCGAGATCGTCTCCTCCTCGTGCTCCAGCCAGCTCGCCGGCCTGGCCGGCGACGCGCCGGCCAGCAGTTCCTCGTACGGATCGCCGGGGCCGCCGGTGCCCGCGCAGCGGATCACCGTGACGCCAGCCAGCTCCAGCGGCGCGGCCACCGCCTCCAGCTCGGTGTCCAGCAGGAGGTAGCGGGCGCCGCTGTGGGCCAGGAGGTAGCCAACCTCGGCGCTGGCCAGCCGGTGGTTGACCGCGACCAGGATCCCGCCCGCGGCCGGCACGCCGAAATGCGCCTCCAGCATCGCCGCCGAGTTGAACAGCAGCGTGGCGACCCGATCCCCCTTGCCAAGCCCCGCCGACCTGAGCGCGTTGGCCAGCCGCCAGGACCGCTCCGCGAGCTGCCGGTAGGAATACCGCCGCCCGGCATCCACGACCGCGACCTTGTCCGGGTACAGGTACGCCGCCCGGTGCAAGAAGTCCACCGGGTTCAACTCCGAGCGGAACACCTTGCCCGGCACAGTCCCGCCCGCGGGCACCCCGGGGGGCGCAGAGAATACGCCGCTCATCGCCTGCCTCCATCGTGGTCGTCGCGCACCGCTCCGGCTGGCGGCATCAGGACACCTGGGTTCATGATCCCGGCGGGGTCCAGCTCGGCCTTCGCGCCGCGCAGCGCGCCGGTGAACAACGGCGGCACCTCCCGCAGGTACCAGCGGCGGTGGTCGCGCCCGACCGCGTGGTGATGGGTGATGGTGCCGCCGAGAGCGAGGATCGCCTCCGACGCCGCGAGCTTGATCTCATCCCACTGCTCGAGTTCTTGGCCGGGGCGGCCGGGCGCGTACACCGAGTAATACGGCGCAGGGCCGTCGGGATACACATACGCGAACCGGCACGAGATCGCGCCACCGCCACACGCCTGGTCCATGGCCTGCCGCGCGGCGGCCAGCACGCCCTCGTGGAACTCCCCGAACCGATCCCAGGTGACCGCCGTCTCGAACGTCTCTGTCACCAGCCCGAGCCGGACGAAGGCGTCCCGCAGGTGCGGTCCGCGCAGGAACGCCGCGCGCCAGATTGCGGCGGGGTCGGTCTCCTCCTCGCGTACCTCGCCGCGGTGGCTGGCGCAGATCTCCAGCGCCCGGGCCAGCCACGGGCCCAGCTCATGATCAGCGGACTCAAAACCCAGCACCAAAATTGCGTGCGACCCGTCACCGCTTCCCGACAACAGCGCCTCGTCATGGCCAAGCAGCCGGCATTGGCCGGATGAAGCCCAGACTGCGCCGTTCGCGCTCACCATCGCCCCTCCTAGCAGACCCGGTCGGCCGCACCGCCGAAATCACCGCCCAGACCCTGGGCCCCCGGCCTCACCCCCCGGCATCGCCTTGGCCGCGTGCGTCTGGCACTGTGCTTACGCCTGCACCCTCAGCGTGAGCATGCTGGAAGCATCTCTCCCAAGGCGGGCGGCACGCTAGGTGCCGACCAGAAATTCCGCCTTCCGACAGCCCGAGCCTCGACTCAGGACCAGCCAGCCGTCGAGACGGCCACCCATACCACCTCAGATCATCAGACAGCGCCCATGAAGGCAGGGACGGAACTGGCGTATATAGCCGCCCGCTGCGGCTCATCGGCCACCACTTCGCCCAGCGCCGAGTCGGCCACACCGAGCTCGTCATCGACTAACAGCCCGGAATCGGCAGGGAGGCCTCCGCGAGGCCGACGCCCGTGCCTCACGCTGAGTGATCGGTCCACCACCTTGACCTGACGCGCATCGCCGCCGATCTGGCGGCAAGTCCCAGTCGGCGGACATGCCGTCTGAGCCGCACCCGGACGGCGGTTTTGTGCGGAAGCCGGCCTGGGGTGGCAGGCCTGGCCGTCGGCAGGGCCCTCGGCCATGATCTAGGAAGCACCGCCCTGTCCGGCTCGTGGTCTCATCTGCTGCGAAGGCTCGTTGTCCGGCGCTGCGCCGATGGCGGCCGTCAGCCGGGCGGCGACAGTCGCGACGGCGGCGCGGAGCTCGGGTCCGCCTTCGACATGGAACGGGATCGGGATCGCGGCCAGCCACTCCCCGGCATACATCGCCGGATTGCTGGTGGTGCCGGTGAGGACGCATCGCTTACCGTCGCCGGTGCGCTCGAGACGGCCCATCGGCGGCCTGACGTGCCGGGCGGCCTCATCGTAGGGGGCATCGAACACGACCTTGGTCTCGAACTCCCAGCCGGTCCCCAGGTGCTGCTCCAGCAGGTCCACGTAGTCCAGGTCCCCGGGTGCACGGAACTGCTCGCCGCCGGCGGCGACCGACTGAATGCGGTCAATGCGGTAGGCGCGGACCGCGCGGGCGCGATGCGAGTGGCACAGCAGATACCAGCGGCCATGCCGCACGACAACGGCCCACGGGTCAACGTCCTCCTCCCACTGCCTGCCCGACTCGCTGCTGTAGCCGATGCTCACCCGGCGCTGGGCCGCGACGGCGGCAACGAGTGCGCTCGTGGTCTCGGTGCCCGGGCGTACGGCCCCGCGGTCGGGCGCGGCGAAGGCATGTCGCCGGATGGTGGCGGCCTGCCGGCCGACGTTCTCCGGAAGCGCCCGGATGATCTTGCCCAGGGCGGCGCCGACCGGATCGTCGGCGTCCGCGGCCGCATGGCTGCCGTCGAGCACGGCCATGACCAGGCCAAGCGCCTCGGCGGCGCTGAACACCAGTGGCGGCAGCCAGATGCCCCGGCCGAGCCGGTAGCCGCCGTAGGGTCCCCGGGTCGACTCCACGGGGATGTCGGCCTCGCGCAGGATCGCGATGTAGCGGCGCGCGGCCCGTTCGGTCACGTCCAGCCGCGCCGCGAGCTGGCCGCCGGTGATGCCCGGCTGGGCCTGCAGCAACTCCAGGGCCCGAAGCGCCCGCCCGGTGGGGCTCAGGTCGGCTTTCACGAGAGCAGGGTAATCAGGAACCTGATCGTCCGGAACCGTTCCTACCCTCGGGAACAGGAAACTCCGCCGGCCACGCCCGGTATGACCTGACCTCGGCGGGCAAGGGAGAAGTGAGATGCGAGGGGTGAAGATGGCTGAGGTAGTGCTCTTCCACCACGCACAGGGGCTGACCCCGGGCGTCGGCGCGTTCGCCGGCGAGCTGCGCCGGGCCGGGCACGCCGTGCACGCACCCGACCTGTTCGAGGGGCGCACCTTCGACACCGTGGAGGAGGGGGTGAGCTATGCCGGGGAGCTCGGCTTCGGCCAGGTGATTTCGGCCAGGTGATCGAGCGCGGCGTCCGGGCGGTCGAGGGGCTGCCCGCAGAGCTGGTGTACGCCGGATTCTCGCTCGGTGTGCTCCCGGCCCAGAAGCTGGCGCAGACGCGGCCGGGAGCGCGAGGGGCACTGCTTTTGCACTCCTGCGTCCCGGTGACGGAGTTCAGCCCCGCGTGGCCCGGCGGGGTGCCAGTGCAGGTGCATGCGATGAACGCCGACCCGTTTTTCGCCGGCGAAGACTTCGACGCCGCCCGTGCGCTAGTTGACCAGGCCAAGGACGCAGAGCTGTTCCTCTACCCCGGCGAGCAGCACCTGTTCGCCGACAGCTCACTGCCATCGTATGACCCGGACGCCACCGCACTCCTCACCCAGCGGGTGCTCGACTTCCTCAGCCGGCGATAAGCGGAGGGTACGGTGACCAAGGAGGCCGTTGATCGCGGTGGCGCAGCCGATCCGGTAAGGCGATCCGGCCCGAACCCGTGCCCCGCGGCTGACCCGGCCGAAGACCGCCAACGCGGCGGGTCAATGCCCAGAAAGCACGCCAGAATGGCTGATCTGCGGCCTGTCGGCGACACCGGACATAAGCCGAGCCAGCAGCGCGGAATCGGCGATCCGGCGTCGTAACACGTCAGAACTCCTTGGCTCTGCACGTCACGCTCTGTGTGGGCTCGGGCCGTCACCCGCCGGACAATATCCGCCGTTCTGATTGGATGTCCGCGCCTGACTAGTCGCCATAGTGCCCGCGCCGATCGGGGCGTTCTGCAGTCGGCTGGCAGGCGGTGGGCCGCGGGGCTGGGTCCGCCGCCCTGCATCCTGGCTTGATGCGCGGCCAACGGTTCCGGCCCGGTACCCCCGCGGTGTCGTACCTGGCTAGCGCGGTGCGGCCAGGGCCGTCGTGGAGGAGGAGTTCGCATACCTTTTCCGGTTGATGGCCTGGTATGACACCGGACCGATCCAGGACGACCCTGGCAGGGTGTCCTATGACAAACCCGAGGGAGTCCGCCGTGACTGCGCCGATGGCACCGGCCCCGCGCTCCGCCAGGGTGGAACGTGCAGCTCATGCCGCGCGGCCGACCCGAACCGCCGGGCTCGGGGGAGCTGCGCCAGAACCGGTCCGTCGTGCAGCCGACCCGGCCGGTGCCTGGCATTTCACGGCGGGACGGAACAACCATCCCTCATGACCGCGGCGGTCGCACCGGTCCGCACCCAGACCAGTGCGGCTACGGCACCAGTGAGGGGTCGTGTGGCTGCTGGCGGGCACGGCGGGCGTGGTTGCCGCGGTGATCGGTGCCGTGCTCGCTGGGCGGTCACGCGGCCCGGCGGCGGACCAGCCAGACGGCGGCGGCGATGAGCAGTACGGACAGCGCGAGCAGCCAGCCGCCCTCGATCCACTGGAAGGACCAGAACCGGCTGCCGGGCTGATAGCTGCTCCACGCCGTGTAGCCGTGCGGGGAGAGGCACTGCGCGGGCGAGAGGCTGGAGTTGGGGGGAGGGCAGAAGTGCCGGACGGCGTGGCCTATCCCGGAGCCGTGGGCGCCGAACGCGAACTTGCCGCCCTTGGTGTACCACTGGCTCACGAGCCACGCGGTACCGGGCAGGTTCAGTTTGCTGGTGAGCAGCGGTGTCATGTAGTGCTGGCGCAGCCACAGCGCGGTCGCGAGGGCGAGCCCGGCGTAGACGGCCAGGGTGGCGGCGATCGCGGGGACGACCCGGCGGATGAGCATCCCGGCCAGGGCGCCGATCGCGAAGGCGGCCAGCGTCCAGGCGGCGAACGCGACCCCGAGCAGGTCGAACAGGTCGGTGGCGAACGGGATCGCGTAGCCCGCGGCGAAGAACGGGCTGGCATACCAGGAGAACAGCACAGTGAACGCCCCGGCGACGGCGGCCACCACCACCGCGAGCAGCACCAGCTTGGCCAGCGCCCAGCGCCACCGGCCGAAGCCCTGGGTCCAGGCGTACCGGAAGGTCCCGGTCTCCAGCTCACGGGCCAGCACCGGCGCCCCGGCGAACGCCCCGATCAGCGCCGGCACCGCCTGCAGAAGGACTCTGACGATATTCACGGTCACTGCGTATCTGCCGGAGAAGTTCATGGTGCAGGCCAGCGAGCTGGCCGGGTGGCAGGCGGTGGCGTAGGAGTGGTGGATCTGAAGGCCGGTGAGCCACAGGTACACCGCCAGCGCGCCCAGCAGCGCGGCCACGCCGGCCAGTGCGGCACGGTGCTGGCGCCAGGTGACCCAGGCCATCCGCCGCCACGGCACCGGCCGCAGGCCGACGTCGTGCTCCGGGCGGGCGGGCATAGTCAGCGCGGTCATCGCGTCACCTCCGACGGTTCGGTATTCCGGCCGCGGGCCGGGCCGGGCAGCGCCGCGGCGCCGGGCTCGCGCAGGTAGGCCATCGCGAGTTCCTCCAGGCCGACCGGGTGCGCCTGGAAGCCGGGCGGGACCGGGTCGTCGGCGGTGGCCCGGACCAGCAGGTGGGTCTGCGCCTCGCCGCGCTGGACATGCACCACCGGCCGTTCGGCATACTTGTCGGCCTCGGCGGTGGGGCCGGTCAGCATGCGGTGGCTGGCGAGCAGGTCGTCGACCTCGCCGGCCATCTGGACCCGGCCCTGCGACAGCAGGATGAGGTAGTCGGCCACCCGCTCGAGTTCGGCGAGCACGTGCGAGGACAGCAGCACCGACACCCCGTCGTCGGCCGCTGCCGTCAGCACCGTGGCCATGAAGTCGTGCCGGGCGATCGGATCGAGCATCGCTACCGGCTCATCCAGCACCAGCAGCCGTGGCCGGCGGGCCAGCGCCAGGGTCAGCGCGAGCTGTGCCTGCTGGCCGCCGGACAGCTTGCCGGCCTTCCGGTTCAGCGGGATGCCGAGCTCGGCCAGCCGGGTTTTCGCGTAGCGCTGGTCGAATCGGCGGTTCAGGTTGCGGGTCAGGTGCAGCATGTCCGCGGCCGACAGGTTCTTGTACAGCGGCGTGTCCTGGGCGACGAACGCGATGCCGTTCAGCGCCACCGGGGACCCCGCGGGCAGGCCCCCCAGCACGGTAACGCCGCCCGCGGTCGGTTCGGCCAGGCCAACCGCCAGGTTCAGCAGCGTGGTCTTGCCCGCGCCGTTCGGGCCGACCAGCGCGACTGCGTGACCCGCGGGGATCGCCAGCGTGCACTCGCGCAGCGCCCAGGTGCTGCCGTAGCGCTTGCCCAGGCCGCTGGCCTCGATGACGTTCGTGTTCATGCAACGCCCTCCGTTTCGCCGCTTGCCGCGCCACGGCGGTCCCCTTTGCCGCCGCGGCGCTCATGGAAATCCCGCAGCGCGCTCGTGAACAGCGCCACGATCCCGTCCTCGTCTAGGCCCGCCGCGCCGGCGGTGGTCAGCCAGCCGAGCAGTGACTTGTGCAGCCCGGCGAGTTCCGGGAGCGCGACCTGGCTCAGCGTGGCCTGGATGAACGTGCCCTGGCCGGGCCGGCCGACCGTCAGGCCCTTGGTCTCCAGCTCCTTGTAGGCCTTCAGCACGGTGTTCGGGTTGATCGCCAGCTCGGCGACCACGTTCCTGACCTTCGGCAGCTGGTCGCCGGGCTTGAGGTAGCCCAGCCGCAGCGCGTGCTCCACCTGGTGCACCAGCTGCAGGTAGGTCGGCACGCCGGAGGCCGGATCCAGCCGGAACTCGATCGGCGACGCGGCCGCGGCCCGCCCGGACCGGGCCGTATTCCGATCCCCGCCGCCAGCGCCCGGCGGGGAGATGCCGTCGGCCTGGCCCGCCCCGACCCCTTTATCTATATCCATAGGACAAACCATACAGTCACTTGCGCCGCTGTCAAGCACGGCCCGCGGCAAGGCGCCAGTGAGCAGCCGGACGTCCAGTTCCGTACAGACGCAGCGGCGGACCTGACCAGAGGGGCGACCCATACCTCGTCTGCAGACCGGGCTGGCTGATGCCCGCCCGCATCAGCTACGCCGCGACCGCGGTGCTGGGCACGCCGTCCGCGCAGGCCAAGACGATCGGCGCACGCGGCGCCAGTCCCCGCACGGTCCCGCGCCGGTTCGCCCAGTTCTCCAGCGTCCGCCGCCCGGCCTCCGACAGCGCCTTCGCGGTGATGCAGTACGCCCAGTACTACTGACACGGCCTCTACAAGAGGACGACTTCGAACGTCACCGGGCTGGGCTTCGGGATGTCGATCACCCTGATGGCGATCTTCACCGTCATCAACTTCCTGGCGATGCGTGCGTTCAACCGGGTCAACAGCGCGATCACCTGGTGGAAGGTCGCCATCCCGGTGCTGGCAATCATCGTGCTGTTCACCCAGTTCCGGGCGGCAACTTCGGCTCGCACGGCGGATTCCTGCCTTATGGGATCAAGGCCCTGTTCGGCGCGATCCCCTTCGGCTGGCATCATCTTCGCCTACCTGGGCTTCGAGCAGGCCGATCAGCTAGCGGGCGAGGTGAGGAATCCGCAGCGCAACGTGCTGCTGGGGATCATCGGCGGGATCTTGATCGGCACCGTGATCTACATCCTGCTGCAGGTCGTGTTCATCGGCGCGCTGCGGCCTTCGGAGCTCGCGCATGGATGGGCGGGTCTTGCCAGCAACGCAGGTCTTGGCACCGGCCGCTGGCGTTCCTGGCAGGCGTCGTGGGACTGGGCTGGCTCGCGGTGATCCTGCGGGTAGACGCGTTTATTTGCCCCTCTGGCACCGGCCTGATCGCCCTTACCGGGACCTCACGGGTTGGGTACGGGCTAGCCAGGAACCGCTACTACCCCCAGTTTCTTGCCAAGGTCGACAAGCGCGGCGTGCCCTGGTTCAGCTTGATCCTCACCTTCCTGCTGGGCCTGGTCTTCCTGCTGCCGTTTCCGAGCTGGCACTCGCTGGTCTCTCTGGTCACCTCGGCCAGCGTGCTGATGTACGCGGGTGCCCCGCTGGCGCTCGGCGCGTTCCGTAGGCAGGTGCCCGAGGCGGACCGGCCGTACCGGCTGCCCGGCGCTGCCGTGATTGCGCCGCTCTCGTTCATCATCGCGAACATGCTGATCTACTGGTCGGGCTTCGAGGTGATCTGGAAGCTTGGCATTGTGCTGGTCATCGGCTACGTGCTGATCGGCATCTTCATGGCCTTCGACAAGCAGCGGCCGCCGCTGAAGTGGAAGGCGGCGGTGTGGCTGATCGGCATGGGCGTCATCTCCTGGCAGGGCCAGTACAGCGGCGGCGCGGTCAAGGCGCCGGTCAACACGGGCAACCTGCCATTCTGGTGGGACATGCTGGCCGTCGCGGGATTCGGCCTCATCATCTATTACTGGGCACAGGTGTCCCGGCTGCCCAGCGGCGAGATGATGGAACTCGTCTCCCGGCAGGCGGCGCCACAGCCGGAACCGGCCGGGAGCTGACCCGGCTGGCCCGCTGTAGCCTCGTAGCCCAGCCGGAGGCGGCGGCCTCAGTCGCGGCAGCGGGCGGGCTGGTGGCGGGCCAGCACCCGGCCCGCGATCAGGTCCGGCGGCACCGGGCCGACCCGGCCGACTATCCACCGGCCGCTTGACCAGCGGCGGCCTGGCGCACATGGATGCCGGAGATGCGCGCCTGGTCGCGCACCGCGCGCCGCCACAGCGCGTGCATGGTCGCGTCCTCACGCCGGGATAGAGAGGCAGCCTGGCACCGCAGGACCGGCGGAATCCCGAGAAACGCAGTGTCGGCTTCCGCTATGGCGCTAGGGAGCGGCGGATCGGCATCACCAAGGAGGTGCGGCACCTCGCCCACACCCCGGGCGGGGACCAGTTCGTCGCCTACATGGAAAGCCCCGACTTTAGCCGCCCCTGTCGCTGTTTTCCGGGTCAAAGGATGAGTTCGACCGCCAGATGCCGTGATCCGGGGCCCAATCCCACGGACAAACCGCGTACAAACGATCAAAAGGCCCGATTGCCGTCTGACAATCAGGCCTCTGACCTGCATTTCCTGGTAGCGGGGGCGGGATTTGAACCCGCGACCTCTGGGTT
>WNGH01007997.1_pt1 | contig 10018 bp, 9 predicted proteins | sample 5400631 | NCBI WGS metagenome assembly WNGH01 (sample SAMN13153373, study PRJNA577476) | soil metagenome | isolation source: 115 cm soil or saprolite under Garry oak tree replicate 1 | place: USA:California | collected 2016-06-15 | reverse complement strand
ACCTACAAGCTCTTCATCGGCGGTAAACAGGTCAGACCCGACCAAGGCTACTCCCGCAAGATCGTCGGCCCAGATGGCCGAGTGCTCGGCGAAGTCGCGGAGGGCAATCGCAAGGACGTACGGAATGCCGTCGAGGCCGCGCATGCCGCGGAGGGATGGGGGAAGGGCAGCGGTCATACCCGCGCCCAGATCCTCTATTTCATTGCCGAGAATCTGGCGACGCGGGCCGCCGAGTTCGCCGCGAGAATCGGCCGCGAGGAAGTCGACGCGAGTATCGCGCGACTCTTCACCTACGCCGCGTGGGCCGACAAATGGGACGGCGCGGTCCACCACACGCCGATTCGTGGTGTCACCCTCGCGATGAACGAACCCATCGGCGTCCTCGGCATCGCCACCCCGAACGATTTCCCCCTGCTTGGCTTCGTCTCCCTGGTGGCGCCGGCGGTCGCGGTCGGTAACACCGTGATCGTCATCCCCTCGGAGACCAATCCGATAACCGCAACCGAGTTCTACACCGTCCTCGAGACGTCCGACGTACCGGACGGCGTCATCAACGTGGTCACCGGGGCAAAAGACCAGCTGGCGAAAGTGCTCGCCGAGCATGACGACGTGGACGGCATGTGGTACTTCGGTACCGCCGCGGGTGTGAAAGCGGTCGAGCTCGCGTCCGCGGCGAACATGAAGCGCACCTGGACGTCGGCGCGCGGCCGCGACTGGCTCGATCCTCGTGAGGGGGAAGGCCGCGAGTTCTTGCGGCATGCGTCGGAAGTGAAGAACATCTGGATCCCGTACGGCGAGTAACAGCAGCTCCCCACCGCTCATCAACGCGGTCTTGCACCGCGTCAATTACTCCGAAACTGATCAGATGGGGTTCGTCTATCACGCGAACTATCTGATCTGGATGGACATGGCGCGCACCGAGCACCTGCGCGAGCGGGGGATGTCCTACCGCGACATGGAGCAGCAGGGCACCTACCTCACGGTAACCGACGTCCACGTCCGCTACCGCCAGCCCGCGCGCTATGATGATATGATTCGCATCCGCTGCTGGGTGCGGGACCTGGCCTCCCGGCGCGTGATTTTCGGGTATACGATCGAGCGAGCGGAGACGAGTGAGCTGCTCGCCACCGGCGAAACGTCGCTGATCGCGTTGAACCCACAACAAACGCTTTCGCGCATTCCGGAGCACGTGTGTGAGCTGCTCGAGCCCACAGCCGACCCGGTTCGTCTCTAGCATTTGCCTGCTGTGCGCGCTGCTGGCCGCGCCGCCGGTGCGCGCTCAGCAAGCCGACGAAGCGACGATCAGCCTTCTTGCGAACGTCCTTAGCGCCGCCGACGCCCGCCGCTTCGATGGCGCGGGGCTGCGCGAGGCGCTGAGCCATCCCAGTCCCGCCGTCCGCCGGCAAGGAGCCCTTGCTGCCGGCCGCAGCGGCGACCCCGCCGCCATCGATCTGCTGCTGCCGGCATTGAACGACTCCGCCGCCGTGGTGCAGGCGGCGGCGGCTTTCGCGCTGGGATTGTTGAAGGATGCCCGCCCTGTTCCGGCACTGGTGCAAACGATTCGCGCGACGGCCGCGACCGACGGGGGCGCGCCGCAGGTCGAGGCGGTGACCGCCATCGCGAAGATCGGCGGCGACGACGGAGCGAAAGCGCTGACCGATATCCTCGCGGCGGGTTCGCCCGCCGCGGCGAGCCCTCCCCCTGTGGTGAGCGCAGCCCTGCTCGAAAGCTGGCGGCTCGGGACCCGCGCGCCGATTGCGCAGCTGGTTCGCTTCGCCGACGCGACAGATGCCGCGACGCGTTGGCGCGCCCTGTATTCGCTCGCCCGGTTGCATGCCAAGGAGGGGGCCGCGTCGCTGATTCGCGCGCTCAGCGATCCCGATCCGCAGACGCGTACCGTCGCCGCACGTGGCATCAGCAAGGCACTGCTCGACAGCGCCCGTCTCGATCCGCGCGACGCGCTTGCCGCGCTGCGCCGGCTCCTTGAGGATCGCGATGCGCATATTCGCATCAACGGGCTGCGCGCGCTGGCATCCTTCCGCGACTCGGGGCTAGCGCCGGCGGTCGTGCCGCTTGTCGCCGACCGCGATATCGGTGTGGCCGTGCAGGCCGAGACGACGCTCGGCGTGCTGCGGGGCAGCGCGGCAGTCGCGGCGCTGCAACTCCCGCTCACGAGCAGCGTCTTTAGCCTCAAACGCCAGGCGATCATCGCGCTGGCGCAGGCGGACAGCGGGGCGGGTGTGACCGCGGCCGCGGGCATCAGCGGCGATGCTGACTGGCGCTGGCGCAGTGTCGCCGCCGAGGCGTTCGGCGCCGCCCACGCGCGCGATCGTCTGCAGACGTTGCTGGCAGATCCCGATGGACGCGTCGTCGCGCAGACGCTGCAGCAGTTGCAGCGCGTCGTCCCGGCGTCAGATTCCTCACTGAACGCGCGGGCGCGCTCGCTCCTGACACATGTCGACGCGGCTGTCCGGAGCGTCGCTGCTGATCTGCTCGCCCGTCATCCCAGCGTGGACGACGTGGACCTCCTGGTCGCTGCGTACCGGCGCGCCGAGGGCGATCCCTTCAACGACGCCCGGCTGTCCGCGGTCTCAGCACTTGGCGCGATCGCGGCCGCATCGTCGGCTGGGCGGGTGCGCGTGGCGAGCCAGTTCGTCTCGGCGACGCCGCGGCCTGAGGACTATCTGGTTCGCCGCCTGGCGGCCGATACGCTGCCCGACACCCGCGACGGCTGGGGTCCGGTGCTCCCGATCGCCACCGCCCGCACGATGGCCGACTACCGAGACATCGCGCGTCGCTGGCTCGCGCCCGCGCTCAGCGGCACGAACCCGCACGTCATTCTTGAGACCGACCGTGGCCGGCTCGACATCGAGCTCCTGCCCGCCGAGGCCCCGGTCACCGTGGCCGCATTCCTGGGCCTCGTCGAGCGGCGCTTCTTCGACGGCACGCGCTGGCATCGCGTCGTGCCGAACTTCGTCGTGCAGGACGGCGATCCGCGGGGTGACGGATGGGGTGGACCGGGAGCGGGGTTCGTGCTCCGCGACGAAATCAATCCGGTGCGGTACGACGTGGGCACCGTCGGCATGGCGCTCTCCGGCCCCAACACCGGCGGCAGCCAGTACTTCATCACGCATTCCGCGCAGCCGCACCTGGACGGCATCTACACGATCTTTGGGCGAGTCGTCGGGGGTGTCGATGTGTTGAATGCGATCGGGATGGGTGATCGGATTCGGAGTATCCATAGATGAGGCGGTTGTCGGTCTGCCTTATTGGATTGGCGATGATCTTCGCTTCGGTGCTGTCGGCCCAATACGGCTACTTCGGCCAGAACAAGATTCAGTACCGTCGCTTTGATTGGCGCGTGTTACGCGGCGAGCACGTCGATCTCTACTACTATCCGGAAGAAGAAGAGCTCGGCCGCGTCGCCCTTGCATACGCCGAAGCGAGCTACGACACGCTCGAGCGTCGCTTCAATCACGCCGTCACGCGCCGTATCCCTCTGATCGTCTACGCGTCGCACAGTGACTTCGAGCAGACGAACATCCTCCCCTTCATTCCGCCGGAAGGCCTGCTCGGTGTCACGGAGTTCCTGAAGCGGCGGGTCGCGCTCCCGTTCCGCGGCAGCTACGCCGAATTCCGGCACACGATTCGCCACGAGCTGGTGCACGTCTTCCAGTTGAGCCTCGCGGCCCAGACCTTCGGCCGGTATCCGCGGTTCCGCCAGGTCGGCATGCCGCTGTGGTGGACCGAGGGACTCGCCGAATTCTTTTCGGCGGGCGAAGACTCCCGCGACGACATGGTGCTCCGCGACATGACGATCGACGGGCATCTGCCCAGCTTGACGGATCTTGCCTACGCGTACGGCGGCCTGGTCTATCCCGTCGGCGGCAGCATCCACCGGTTCTTGGCCGAGCGCTACGGCGAATGGCGGATTCTCGAGCTGTACAACGACATCTGGAAGTACAATGGCTTCGACGCGGCGTTGCTCGGCGTGTACGGCCGCACCGTCGATCAACTGTCCGACGAGTGGCAGTACTGGATGCGGCAGCACTACTATCCCGCGGTCGCCAGCCAGCCGCCGCTCGCGATCACGGCGCGCAAACTCACCGACCTCGCCATCAAGCCGACGGCCTATCAGCTACCCGGCGACTCAACGCCGTCGTTTCTCTTCTTTTCGCCGCGCAGCGGCTACACCACCATCTACGCCGAGAACCTCGCGGGCCGGGGGCGGCGGCCGGTGGTGCAGGGGGAGCGCAGCGAGCAGTTCGAGTCGTTCCACTTCTTCGAATCACGCATCGACGTGAGTGCCGACGGCGTGGCGGCGTTCAGCAGCAAGTACGCCGAGCGCGACGCGCTGTTTTTCTGGGACCTGCGGAAATCGAAAGTCGTCGGCCGCTACCAATTTCCGGAGCTCGTCTCCATTCTGTCGCCCGCCTGGGCACCGGACGGCAAGAGCGTCGTGTTCAGCGGCCTGTCCGTGTCCGGTTACTCCGACCTCTATCGCCTCTGGCTCGCCGACGGGGGGGGGCGCCTCGAGCGCCTCACGTCGGACCGGTACGAAGACCTCGATCCCACGATCAGCCCGGACGGCGCGACCGTCGTCTTCTCCTCCGACCGCACGCCGTTCGGCGCGAGTGGCGCGCACAATCTCTTCGCGCTCGAGCTTGCGACCGGCGCCATCCGCTACCTGACGTACGGCAGTTGGCGCGACGAAGCCCCGCGCTGGCGGGAAGGTCGCATCTATTTCGCCTCGGATCGCGATGGCACGTTCCAGGTGTATTCGATCGACGCGACGGGCAATGGCCGCCGCGAGACCCGCAGTTTGAACGGCGCGTTCGATCCGGAGTGGGTGCCGGGACCACAAGGCGGGCTACTGTTCGGCGGCTTTGCCGATCTGAGCTTCAATATTTATGTCGCGCCACCGCTGCATGATGCCCAGAGCAGCTTCACGCTGGCGGCGTCCGACAGTCTTCCAGCGCCGGCATGGACGTGGGGGGAGCTCTCCCATCCACAGTATGCTCGCGTGGATGGGACACCGTACGAACGCAAGTTTACGCTCGACTTTGCAGCCGGCGACGCCGCGGTTGCGCCCGGACTCGGCTCGGCGCAGGGCGCCGTGTTCGTGTTCAGCGATCTGCTGTCCGACCATTTGTTGTATCTGTCGCTGTCGTCGTTTCAGGGCGCGGGGTTCGGCACGCTGCTCGACAACGTCAGCGGAACTGCGTTCTACCTCAATCAATCACGCCGCATCAACTGGGGTGTCGGCGCATTCCGCCAGCGCGGTCTGTTCTACGAGGGTGACTTCAGTACGCTGTTCGAAGAGCGTTCGTACGGCGCGTTCGCGCAGGTCCGATACCCGTTCAATCGCTTCCGCCGGATCGTCGGCGAATACCGGATCGAACGCTCGGACCGGCTCGACCTTACGACCCAGGATGTCGATGAGCCGCGTCGCGTCGGCTGGCTCGTCTCGAACTACCTCACCTACGTCAAGGACAACACACTCTGGCTCTCGACCGGGCCGATCGATGGCGAGCGCTACAACCTGACTGGCGGGCTCGTCAACGATCTGAGCCACGGCCGCTTCGATTCGTGGCTGGTCTCCGCCGACGTGCGGAAGTACCTGCGGATGTCGCTGCACAGCGCACTCGCCTTGCGCGTGCTGGGCTACACCTCGGGCGGCGAGCGACCGCGGCGCGTCAACATCGGGGGCTCGTGGGCACTGCGCGGGTATCCTCAGTACGGCTACGTCGCCGGCACGCGCGCCTGGCTCCTCAACGTCGAGTATCGGTTTCCGATTCTCGACTTTCTCACGATCGGGTTTCCGTTCGGCGCGGCGCGGTTTCCCGGCGTCCAGGGCGCGCTGTTTCTCGATTACGGGCGCGCGTGGTCGAAGACGACGCCGGACCGCGGCGTGCTCGGCGCGAGTGGATTGGGATTGCGCATGCCGATCGGCCCGCCACTTGTGCTGCGTCTCGATCTCGGCTATCGGCTGGGGAACACGCAGACGCAGATCGATCGGTACAGCTTGCCCGCGAGCACGCGCAATCGTCGCTTCGTGGACTTCTTCTTCGGGTTTAACTATTGACCCGACAACGTGCTCTTTCCTACATTGGCGCCTGTACGCTGCTCGCGGGTTGTCTGGGACCACATCGGCCGGGACCGCTGCTCCCCGTGGCGATGGCGTTGGATCCATCGAGCCGCGACAGTGCCGTGGCATGGACGCGCACGAGGCTGCCACGCACAGCGGAGCTGATCCGGTTTCGCTGGCGCTATCAGGACGAGCGGGTGAAGTATGCGGGCCGGGGCTCGACGCGCATCGCGCCACCGGATTCGTTGCGATTCGACTTCGCGGGTCCGTTCAACCTGGGCAACGGCGCGGCGGTCGTCATCGGCGATTCGGTCGCGTGGGCGGATCCGGAAAAAAACTTCCGCTCCCTGGTTCCCGCAATTCCGATGCTGTGGGCGGCGTTTGCGCTGGTGCGGCCGCCCGCGAACGATGCGAGCGTGTTCGGCGGCCAGCTGGTGGACTCGGTGACGCACAAACGCCGAGTCTTCTGGCGCTTCGTGCAGGTCGAGGATACGCTCGACTACGTTGTGACGGACAGCGCGGGCCGCGAGTCCTTGCTGGAGGCCGAATGGCGGCGGCGTGGAGCAGTGGTGGCGCGGAGCCGTTCCCAACTCGACGCCTTGCGGCGCCCCGCGAGCGCGCGCGTCGACTTTCCCGAGGCCCCGGCCCGATTTGAGCTCACGGTTGGCGTGGTCGATACGGCGGCGGTCATTCCGCCGAATGTCTGGCGCAGTCGCCGCTAGTGCGGCGGCCGTCGTGCTCGCCGCCTGCCCGTACGGCTTTGCCGGCGGTACGCTCCCCAACGTCAAAACCGTCGCGATCCTGCCGTTCGACAATGACACTCCCGAACCCGCGCTGACGCAGGAAGTGAGCGAGGCCGTGCGCCAGGCGCTCGAAGGGCGGCTCGGCCTGCGCGTGGCGACCGAAGCGACCGCGGACGCAATCGTGCGCGGCCGGGTGGTGCGCTACGACCCCGATATTCCGATCTCGCTGCAGGCGGGAACGGGGCAGGTGACGGTGACCAAGCGCAAGGTGCAGATCACGGTCGACGTCGAGATCCTGAATCAGCGCGAAGGCACGACCGTGTGGAAACGGCAAGGCCTGATGGTCGACGGCGACTACAATCCGCCGGCCGAAAAGGACGGGCGCAAGCTGGCGTGGGACAAGCTGGTCCAGCAGATCGTGGACGGGGCGCAGTCGCAATGGTGATCGCCTCGCGTCGCGGCGCCAGCTCCAGCGGCTGTCTCCTGTCGCTCCTCATTTTTGTTGCGGCGCTCTACTACGCGGTCAACATTGGCGAGGTGTATTTCCGCTACTATCGGCTGCTGGATGAAATGCAGACCGAAGCGCACCTCGCAGCCGGGCTCGATGACGGGACGATTCGCCGCCGCATTCAGGCGGCGATCGAAGAGATCGGCTTGCCCGATTCCGCGGGCAGTCGCCAACTCCAGGTCTTCCGCAGCGCGTCACCGCGCGAGATCGTCATCGAGACGCGCTACGGCGAACGCGTCTCGTTGCCGTTCTTCAACCACAGCTTTTCCTTCCACCCCAGGACCACCCAGGCGCTCTGAACACCGCCGCGAAGATCCGGACGGCCGCAGCGGCTGTCACCTGGCGCGCGACTCAGCGCCGCGTCGTCTTCACCAATGGCGTCTTTGACCTGCTCCATACCGGGCATGTCGCTTTGCTGGAAGCGGCGCGCTCCGAAGGGGACACGCTCATCGTCGGCGTCAACGGCGATGCGTCCGCGCGGCGCCTCGGGAAAGGGCCGGACCGTCCCGTCGTCCCCGAAGGTGCGCGCGCGCGCCTCATCGCGGCGCTCGCCGCCGTGGATTGCGTCGTCCTCTTTGAGGACGACACGCCACTCGCGCTGATCCGAGCGCTGAAACCTGATGTCCTCGTGAAAGGCGCCGATTACGCGCCGGAGGCGATCGTCGGCGCGACGGATGTGGAAGGGTGGGGCGGGCGGGTGGTGCGTGTGCCGCTCGTGCAGGACCAGTCGACCACGAACCTGCTCGCGCGACTGCGGGGGGGCCGGGGGGGCCGGGGGGGGCGGGGGGGGCGCGGCGCATGAAGCTGCTCGTCGGCACACGCAGCCCCGCCAAGACGCGCGAGATCCGCGAGCTGTTCACTGGGCTGCCGTTTGAGCTGTCCTTTCCCGCCGATCGGATGCTCCAGCCGCTTCCCGAGGAGGCCGATCTCGAGCGGAGTGCGAGCTACGTCGAGAATGCGGTCGGGAAGGCGCGGTACTTCGCGACGCGTGGTGGCCTCCCGACCGTCGCCGACGATTCCGGGATCGAGGTGGAGGCGCTGGGTGGCGCCCCCGGTCCGCGCTCGGCGCGGTGGGGCGGTGTGCAGGGCGATGTGGACGCTGCCAACAACAAGCTGTTGCTCGAGCAGCTCGCGGGTGTGCCCGAGGAGCGCCGCGGCGCGCGCTATCGATGTGTCGTCGCATTTCTGGCCACGCCGAGCAGTGTGCCCGAGATTGTCGAAGCGACGTGTGAGGGTTTTATCCTCACCGAACCGCGCGGCTCCGGCGGCTTTGGCTACGATCCCCTGTTTTACTCGCCCGAGCTGCAGATGACCTTCGGTGAAGCGCCGCCGTCCGCCAAGCACCGCGTGTCGCACCGCGGTCGAGCCTTCAGAGCATTGGTTGAGGTGTTGCTAAGACGCTCGACTTAGTAGCTTTTGCTCGGCCTCTCAGCTGCGGGGCCTCTAGGCGTCTGGTATTTCGGGGCGTAGCGCAGTCCGGTAGCGCGCCTGGTTTGGGACCAGGAGGTCGCGGGTTCGAATCCCGCCGCCCCGACTATATGTCACAAGCAGTTAGCACATTCGGCGAGATCGCAGCACTGGGTTTGAACCCTGAACATTTCCGACTTTTCGCTTGAGGACTTAGAAGGGGCAATTTGCCGGACTCCGCAATACTCGAGGAGCATTCGATGTCGGGTCCGAATCCTACCGACCCGAAAGCAATCCCCAGCCACTTAGTAATCCCTTTCTTGGCGATGACTGCAGATAAGTGCCGCGTGCTCGCTGAACGGGGTGAAGAGATTGTTCCACTACTTGGACAGGGGAAGTCAGGACGGATGCTCAAGAGCCGCTTCATGGCGGCTATCAAACGGCTTCGCGAAATCGCCGATCGTGGGAGCTACAGTCAGACAAAGGCCGACCTGCAAGCAGACGTGCGCGCTATCACTACCTCATCCGACTTCTACCAGATCGCCGGTGTGATGCCGCATGAGATGCCAGCGCACATCGTTCGGGACCTCTTCAAGGCTCTAAACGGGGATGTCGGATCAAGAGTACCGGACAAGTTCCTCAGTCAGTATTGGTTTGGCTTGATCTTGGCGCGGGGCGGTGTTTCGCCTGGGGTGCCCCGAGAAAAACAGGGGAGGGCAACCCCAGATTTCCAAGTAAACGTCGACACGCTGGACTGCGCAGTTGAGGTCAAGCGGCCTGAGTCAGAACACTCGGCGATAGGGGCGATGGACAAAGCTGCGGGGCAGCTTAGGGACTATGGCAAACCTGGTTTGATTGCGATGGATCTTACGGACCTGTTCTTCACTCCTGATATGGCTGTGGACCACATGGATCACCCAGGTCTCGTGAACGCAATTGTAAACCCGCGTTTCAGCCAGTTCACGACCAGACTTGAGAACAGACCCCCCAATTACAGGTTGTCGGACAAGTACTCGCGAATAGTCGGCACGGCTTTCTTTGTTCGGCTCCATTTTTGGGAGAAACCAGATCTCACCCAACCGAAGGGCAGATACCTGCTGTCGCTGACGACATACAGACAGGCTTGCCGGGGCCTCGTGGTCAATCAGGCTGAGAAGTTGAAACGAATCATTTTCTCCGGCGCAGAACAGGTAGCAGGAGGGGGCGTGCGCCCTCTCTGACCATTTATCTATGAAAAAGGTTCGGAGTACTTTCGTCTTGCAACCACGCCGC
>WNGH01007996.1_pt1 | contig 10019 bp, 5 predicted proteins | sample 5400631 | NCBI WGS metagenome assembly WNGH01 (sample SAMN13153373, study PRJNA577476) | soil metagenome | isolation source: 115 cm soil or saprolite under Garry oak tree replicate 1 | place: USA:California | collected 2016-06-15 | reverse complement strand
GTGGAGTTAGAACTGTAGAGCTGTTCTGACTGTACCATTCCTCCCGCTCGGCGAAGTCAACTTCGAAGCTATAAAAGCCAGGGTAGTTCCATGTGGGGCTGGTGAAGGGAACCCGCACCTCCTGGTAGATTGACCAGACATCCCGATTCACCCGGAAGCCTTGCCCATTGCCTGAGCCAATCGATTGAAATGTGGAATTGAGTGAGTCACGATCGCGTGTCATTCTTTCCCCACGGTACTCATCGCCGATCGCAAATGCGACCGGACCGGCTGGAAGATTAAACAAATCCCCGTTGATGGTTGCATAACCTAGTGGCAACTCGAATTGGCCGCTATTTTGCAGGTTGACGTAAACTCTCGATCTGGCCGCCCGAGTGTTGTGGGCCGTGAAATTGAGGAAAGGATCAAACGCCGTGGCCGGATTCGTATCCATGAGAGCATCCCGCAGCCCAGGCTGGCTGGCATCGCCAATGGACAAGTTCTGTCCCTCGTTCCGAGAGTAACGAAAACCGGCTTCCCAGTTCCAAGTCTTAAAATAGTCGCCAAATTCTCCCATCTCACCCTTGAGCCCGACGTCAAAGAGACTATCCCAGTAGGTGAACTTTTCATGTCTGGGACCGGTATCGTTAATGCCGCGAGAGAAAACCCTCGTAGTCACGGGGACTGGGACTCCGTTAATAACCAAAGTCTCATCCGCGACGGTGAACGGATTAAAGGGATTCGAGATTGGCACGCTGATGGCGAAGGCAGGGCTAAGCCCAACGTTAGTGCCTGGAATCTTGAATGGATCGGGTATAAACGGCACAGCTGCAAGGCCCGCATCAAAAAATGAGCGGACATATTTAAAGTCGGCAAACAGCACCAGATATTTGTCACACAGATCGCGCGTGAATGAGCCATAGAAACTCTGACGGTCTGCCGGAGGAAGCGCGGGCGTTATAGCCGCGAAGTTATAGAAAAAGTAGTCGCCACCACCCTTAACATCCGGAAATCGGCCGAGTACAGGCGGCGTGTTATTAGCCGCGTTGGGACCGAAGGCAATACCGGGGCGTTTATAAAATGGAGAAGTTTGCGCGTTCGGAGCTGAATGTGGCAGCGGCGTGTTCACGCCAAACTGCGGAAGACCTCCGGGGCCGAAAAACATTTTCGGGAGCAAGCGGAACATTCGAACGCGGCCAGGTTCAGTCGGGATGCGAGCATCGATGCCACCCCAGGGTGCTTGAAAGGCGTTACTGGAAATGTCCCGGTCACGGCTGAAGAGGCCGCCGGTACGCTGCCAGAAGTCGGCAATGACCACAATGTCGGTCTTGTCATCTCCCGTGCCAGCTTTTAGCCATGCCTCCCACTCGCCCATGTCATTGGACGCTCCCAGGTTTGTGTTCCCGTAACTGCCCCCTATCTCCAGCCCACGGAACTTGTGTATCAAAAAGAAGTTGACCACGCCGGCGATCGCGTCGGAGCCATACACAGCCGACGCGCCATCCTTCAGGATGTCGATGTGATCAATCATCACGAAGGGAAGGAGGGTAATGTCCACAGCCTGGCTAGCCCCGGCGACGCCCAGCGAACCGTAGGCGACACGTTTGCCGTCGACCAGAACCAAAGTTTCCTTGGGCAACAGGCCGCGCAGGTTGAATTGGACAGTACCGTCACCACCATTGCCGATGTTCACGTTGACGGTTCCGCCCGCCTCCTGTGGCAGAAAAGTTGTCAGGTCCGTTGCATTGCGGATGCCCAGTTTTTCGATGTCCGCCGGACGATACGTATCCACTGGATTGGGGCCCGTCTCTTCCGCTGTCGGAATGTTCGAGCCCGTCACTATGACCTGCTCGATCGTAACGCCAGCCTGTGCGGCTGTGTGTGGCGTGAGCGGTGTCTCCTGACCAAGTGCAATCGAGGCTAGGAATAAAGGAATTCCCGCTACGCCCAACCTGGCGCGCCAGATCGATGGTCTGTTGATAACAAGCTCCTCTCGCCAATTGTCCGTGGTTTAGCAAACTGCCCGACAAATAACAAGTCTCCTTTGTAAGCGCGCTTAGGCGTCTGCCCTGCCTGCCACGCCGAAGCGTCGCGTACGTGGGAGCGCAAGTCGAATGGGTCCAACCGGAATTGAAGGCGAACGTGACGGCTGGAAATTCAGCGCCGGACTCGGATCTCTGAGAACAGGTTTCTTAGAATCTCTTCTTTAGCTGGACGTACCAGAAGCGGCCTTTGATCGTGTCAAGCGACTCGTCGTAACCGTTTCCGAGGTTGCCGGCCACGAACGGCGGATCTGCGTCTAGCACATTCTGCATCCCAAGGGAAATTGTCGTGTTATTCAACCAGGCGCGCCAACCACACGGGTTGTACTCAGCCGTAGAAACCGGTATGACATTTTTCTCCTTGCCGTCCTTCATCTTGACGTTCTTACCGCCATCCTTGGCAAAGCCAGGTACCTCAGCCGGAGCGGGTGGCGGCAAGTTGAACGTGTAGGACGCGATCAAATCGAGCGTAGTCCACGCCGCCACTTTCCGCGCGCCCTGAGGAAAAGGAGCGGCGTTATCTCCCGGACCGCCAGTTCTAGGCATTTGCGGTTTAACGTGAGGAAGGGAACTGATTCGTGTCAGACTGACATTGTCGTCCTCGTATTGGCCAATCCAGTGGACCACCGCACCGATATCGAGACCCTGCATCCACGTATCAGCCGGGCCGTCGTAGAACAGACTGAAATTGGCCCGATTCCATGGCAGCGAACTGGTCAGGCTGAGTCCCGCCGGTATGAATTCACCCGCGATACCAAATCGTTTGGTGTCGGGGCTAACCTGAAGCTCGGCCCGCGAGAGCCAGGTGCCGTTGACCGTGAATGTCAGCCGGCCAAAATCCCCGTGACCAAACATCGAAGAGTCCAGAATATAGATCGCTTCGTAGTCGAGACCTTCAAAAATCGCACCCGTGAGATTTTCATTGGGATCAATGACCAGGTTGACTGGGCCGAGGTCACCGGGAATCGGGGGAAAAGGGGATTGCGGCTCGACGGGCCCACGGAAAACCAGACCGGGGATATTATTCTCGACAATGAATTGCGCACCGAGGAAAGACGCAATCGATCGCATATCAATATGCCACCAATCCGCGCTGAGCGTCAGGCCCTTGATCCATTTCGGGCTGTAAACGGCGCCGTAAGACCATTCATAGGCAACTTCCGGGTGTAGGTTGGGATTTCCTATAGCGCGTTCCTCCACGCCTGTGGTCTGACCCGAAAATGGATCGGTTACAACCGGGGCGCCCCCCTGCGACGAAGCGGGCGAAATCTCCGACAAATTCGGCGCATGAAACGCTTCGGTGTAGCTGCCACGCAGGGTTAGCGCCCCTATCCACTTAGGATCAAGCGGCTGCCAGCGGACGGAAACCTTTGGCTTCTGTGCGTTATACTGGCGGTGCGCCGCCGGCTGAAATGGGAAGACGCCAGAAGGTAGAACTGCAGAGGTGTTCTGGCTGTACCACTCCTCGCGCTCGGCGAAGCCAATCTCGAAGCTGTAGAAACCGGGGAAGTTCCATGTGGGGCTGGTGAAGGGAACCCGCACCTCCTGGTAAATTCCCCAGACATCCCGGTTCACGCGTGCGCCTTGCCCGCCGTTTGAGCCAATCGATTGAAATGTGGAAGTGAGCGGGTCACGATCGCGCGTCCATCTCTCCCCGCGGTACTCACCGCCGATCGCAAATGAGACCGGCCCGGCCGGAAGATTAAACAAGTCACCGTTAATGGTTGCATAACCTAGTGGCAACTCGAATTGGCCGCTATTTTGCAGGTTGACATAAACTCTCGATCTGGCCGCCCGAGTGTTGTGGGCCGTGAAATTGAGGAAAGGATCAAACGCTGTGGCCGGATTCGTATCCAGGAGCGCGTCCCGCAATCCAGGCTGGCTTACGTCGCCTACCGACAAGTGCTGCCCCTCGTTCCGGGAATAACGGAAACCCGCTTCCCAGTTCCAAGTCTTGAAATAATCGCCAAATTCTCCCATCTCGCCATGCAGCCCGACGTCGAAAAGGGAATCCCAGTAGGTGAACTTTTCATGGCTGGGACCGGTATCGTTAATGCCGCGGAACCAAACCCTCCGCGTCACGGGGGTTGGGACTCCGTTAATAACCAAAGTTGCATCCGCGACGGTGAACGGATTAAACGGATTCTGAAGCGGCACACTGATGGTGCCGGCGTCGCTAACCTCGTTAGTGCCTAGGGTCTCGAATGGATCGGGCCCAAACGGCACAGCTGCAAGGGACGCATCGAAAAATGAGCGGACATATTTAAAGTCGGCAAACAGCACCAGATATTTGTCACACAGATCGCGCGTGAAGGAACCATAGAAAGCTTGGCGATCCGCCGGCGGAAGCGCTGACGTGAAAGGCGCGTAGTTCAAGAAGAAGAAGTCACCGTGGGGATAAGTAGGAACCGCATACTGGTGGACATAGTATGGAGAAGTTTGCACGTTCGGAGCTGAATGCGGCAGCGGGGTGTTCACGCCAAACTGCGGAAGACCTCCGGGGCCGAAAAACATTTTCGGGAGCAAGCGGAACTGTCGAACGCGGCCAGGCCCACTCGGGGGGCGAGCATCGAACCCACCCCAGGGTATTTGAAAGGCGTTACTGGAAATGTCCCGGTCGCGGCTGAAGAGGCCGCCGGTCCGCTCCCAGAAATCTGCGATAACAACAACGTCGGTCTTGTCATCGCCGGTGCCGGCTTTGAGCCATGCTTCCCACTCGCCCATGTCGTTGGACGCTCCCAAATTTGTGTTCCCGTAACTGCCCCCGATCTCCAGACCACGGAATTTGTGGACCAAAAAGAAGTTGACCACGCCGGCGACCGCGTCGGAGCCATACACAGCCGAGGCGCCATCCTTCAGGATGTCGATGTGATCGATCATCGGGAAGGGAATGAGGTTAATGTCCACGCCTCCGCTGAACCCGACGGAGTTCAACGAACCGAAGGCGACACGTTTGCCGTCGACCAGCACCAAGGTTTCTTTGGCCAACAAGCCGCGCAGGTTGAATTGGACAGTACCGTCACCACGAGTGCCGTTGAGGTTGACGGTTCCGCCAGCTTCCTGTGGCAGAAACGTTGTCAGGTCGGTAGCGTTGCGGATGCCCAGTTTTTGGATGTCTGCCGGACGATACGTATCCACTGGATTAGGGCCCGTCTCTTCCGCGGTCGGGATGTTCGAGCCCGTCACAATAACCTGCTCGATGGTAACGCCAGGCTGACCAACTGGCTGTGATGTGGGTGCGATATCTTGAGCGAATGCTACAAGAAGTGGGTAAAAGACGCCTGCAATGATCGCGAACCTTAAGTGCTTCCAGCTTTGGTTAGGAGGCGGGCAGCCGGCACGGCTGCCGCTACAGCAGCGAAGCGTCGTGTGGTTACAGCTACGGTGACGGGCCAGGGCGCGCATTGGGAGGAGTGTTGGGCTGATCCTCAGCCGGAAAGAGCGTTAACAGGTCCGACGGGCTTGCTCGGGAATCTTGCAACTGGCCATCGAAATACACTCGAACTATGAATCCACCATAGCGGCGTTTATCAGATGAAGGTAGCTGGCTCTGGGGACGCACGTAAGTCGCTGCCAGAAACTTGGGAGTCGCATCAGTCCAGTCGCGTGCGGAGCTAAGCCAGTTATAGCTGACCTTGGCATTAGTTGGCTTCAGCCTGTTATCTTTCGTTAGATCGTAGAAATCGACCTTAATCCTGACAACGTGGCCATTCTGCGTGCCGGGTCGTGGCTTTACTCCAATCTTCAGGGTCAGGTGAGTCTGGGCCCTCCGATCGGTAATCTCTGACAGAGTTGTTTCGGTGATCGCCAAAATTGAGTTCTGCGAAACACCGATTTGCCGCAAAAGATGAGGAAAACGCTCGTCGGAATGGAGCGGACGAAATTCGGGGAGAAACGCGATCCACTGTAGTATTCCCGAGTGTTCGGCAAATGCGCGTTCGAGCCAGCGGAAAGCTTCTTCTTTGTCACCGAAGGCGACGTAAACCGCAGCGATGACGGGAGCCGCGACGTATCGCTTCTCCCTGGCTTGAAGAAGCTGAGCAAGAATATTGCGCGCCTCCGCTTCGCGACCCATGCGCGTGTAGGTGATGGCAAGGCCGCTGCTAGGGAGATGGGTTGCCTCCTGAGATTTGGTATAGAGCGTGATCGCTTCTGCGAAATTACCCTTCTCGCGATAGGCAGCGGCAAGATTCGAATCCAGGTAAAAGTAATTCGGATCGAGCAAGAGCGTTCGCTGGCCCTCACTAATTGCCTCGTCGATCTGGTCGTTGGCGAGGTAGGCGGCTGTGGCAACGTAGCTGGTGATAGGCGACACGGGGTCCAATTTCTCAGCCTCAAGCACTAACCGAAGCCCTTCTTGTAATTCACCTCGGAAGAGAGGCAGCATGGACAGAAAGAAATGAGCTGGTGCCGAGTTAGGATCGAGTTGCACCGCGCGCTTTAACTCTGCGTCCGCGCCCTCAAGGTCCCAGTCGAGGACCCGCTTCGCTTCGCTCAGGTAACAATGAGCCTCAGCATCGTTCTCGTCGAGCGCAATCGCCTTCAACGCTGCTTCTCTTGATGCAGGGTAAGCTTCAAGTGGTTTTACGTAAACGTCAGCGAGAAAATACCAAACCTTTGCGATTCCAGTCCAGGCGCGCGAAAATGTAGAATCTTTCTCGAGAGTGCCCTGAAAGAAACTAAGCGCCCTCCGCAAATCTGCTTCGCTGCTCTTGTTTGAGAAAAAGAGACCTTGCAGATAAAGTTCGTATGCCTCCGTGTTCCGTTGTTCATGGACTGGAAGTGAAACAGCGAGCTTGACCTTGAGCGCCTCAACAATTGAGCGAGTTATTTCATCCTGCAGCGCAAAGACGCCTTGCGGTTCGCGTTCGTACGTTTCCGACCAAAGATGGAAACCGCTGCGCGTGTTAATCAACTCCGCGGTAACACGAACACGATTGCCCTCACGCCGCAAAGTTCCTTCAAGCACATTCGCGACGTTTAGCTTTTTCCCTACTTCGCTTACGTTCGCGTTCTTTCCTTTGAACGAAAACGACGAGGTGCGGCCAACGACGCGCAGCCCATCGACCTTTGCGAGAGCGTCGAGGATCTCCTCGCTTATACCGTCGCAGAAATATTCCTGATCTTTTGTCTGGCTAAGATCCATGAATGGCAGCACAGCAATGCTCTTCTCTGGAATTGAGATCGGCGTCAGGTTCCGATGCCAGTAGAATGGAAGCGCCAGCGCAAGAGCAGCTACTAACAATAGGAGCACCAAAGCGGTGGGCGACCGTGTCCAGCGCAGCCATAAAGGAGCCTTCGTGGAGCGTTCCAACGCTGTCTTAAATTCCATGCTACGACGGAGGCTTTGGAGCGCCTCAAGCAGTTCGTGTGCGCTCTGATACCTTTCCTCGCGCTCTTTGCGCAGCGTTGTGCTGATAATCTGCTGAAGCTCGGCCGGAGTGTGCGTGATATAACTCGTGAGCGGGGGTGGCTCCTTCTCAAGAATCGAAGTCATCGCTTCTCCTGGCGTTTCGCCGGTGAATGGCGCATGCCCCGTTACCATTTCGTAAAGGACTACGCCGAGACTCCAGATATCGGTGCCCTTATCAACCGGCGCGCCCCGCGCCTGTTCCGGCGACATATAACGAACGGTTCCCAGTATCGATCCGAGATTGGTCTCAGCGAGTGTCATCGATCCTGCCCCGTCCGCCGCAGCCTTGGCGAAGGCGGATTCGGCAAGCTTTGCAATCCCGAAGTCGAGCACTTTCACGTACCCGTCAGGCCGGAGCATGATGTTCTCCGGTTTGATGTCGCGATGGACAATGCCCGTTTCGTGGGCGGCGGCGAGCGCACTCGCCACTTGGATCGCGACGTCAACAGCTTCACCGACCTCGATTCGCCCGCGCATCAGACGTTGACGCAGCGTCTCGCCTTCGATCAGTTCACTGGCTATGTAATGAGTAGAATGATCCTCGCCGATCTCGTAAACCGTCAGGATGTTTGGATGATTGAGCCCGACTAGGGCGCGCTCTTCTTGTTGAAACCGCTTCAGGCGCTCCGCATCGCTGGTAAAGCGCATGGGCAGAAGTTTGAGTGCGGCCTTGCGGCCCGCTGTCATGTCGTTGGCCAGATAGACGTCGCCCATGCCGCCGGTGCCGATTCGTCTAGAAATTTTGTAGTGGCCGATCGTGTGACCGACGAGCAAGTCAGCTTGCCCGTTCTCGACAATGCTCGCAGCAAGACCGGCGACTGGGGTTTCAATGAAGGCGCCTGCTCGTTCATGTGAAGCGAGGAGTGCTTCAACTTTACGGCGCAAAACCTCATCACCTTCGCAGGCCGCGTCCAGGAATGCGCCAATCTGGTCCGGCTCTTGATCCAGCGCTACGTGAAAGATTTCCTCAACCGTTTGTAACCGCGCCGGCGTCATAGACACCAATTACACTAATTGCCACGAATTTGGGACACGAATTACACGAATCTTCACGAAATTTTATTCGGCTTGAGCCAACCAACTGAATCAATTCGTGTGAATTAGTGAAATTCGTGTCTTGGTGAAATTTGTGTCTCATAAAACAACCCTTTTCCACTCAAGCGAATCGCCACCGAAAATGACCAACAGACCGAGCCGAAGTTTCGAGGCGGCAAGATAGTTCAACACTTGTTTGATGTGCGAATCGGTCAGTTTTTCGACGGCTTTGACCTCAAAGAGGTTCTTATCCCAGACCACAAAGTCCACGTAATAATAGTGAGGCAGGACGACTCCCTTGTAGGTGATTTCGTCGTGGCCCTTTCCCAACTCGCGATGAATCTCCATGCAAAAGCCCACGAGTTGAAAAACCTCTTCCTTATAAATCAGCTCATTCATCTCCGACGCGAATCACCGACACGAATTACACGAATCTGAGCGGGACACGAATTACACGAATTGTCACAAGTTAAGTTCACAAGGATTGCATCAATTAGTGTGAATTCGTGAAATTCGTGTCTATCGGCAGTGTAAATTCTTGAAATTCGCGTCTGTCAGGCCGCGTTATGCAATTCACCGTATAACCATGCCTTGGCAAAGACCCAATCACGTCGAACTGTCACGGTAGAGATTTTCAGGACCTCAGCGATTTCATCATGCTTGAGGCCGCCGAAGTATTTCAATTCCACGACGTGAGCTTTTCTTGAGTCGAGCGTCGCCAATCTCTCCAGCGCCTCATGCACATCGAGAATCTCTGTTGTCTGTTCGGGCGAGATCAGCGCGACCTCGTCCAGCTCTACTTTGAGCGCGCCGCCACCGCGTTTTTGGGACTGAGACGCCTTGGCATAATTGACCAGGATTTGACGCATCGCTTGCGCGGCGACGGCAAAAAAGTGTGAGCGGTTCGTAAAGTTCGGTCGGGTCTGGTCGGCCAGGCGCAGATAAGCCTCGTTGACCAGCGCCGTCGTTTGCAGTGTGTGGTTGGGACGTTCTCCGCCCATAAAATGGTGAGCGAGGCGTCGGAGTTCTTCATAAACCAGCGGGGTCAATTCCGCGAGGGCAACATCGTCCCCGTGACTCCATTGTTCCAGGAGCTGGGTGACTCTATGCGGAGACATCGAAGGCTCATCCATAAGCTCTTCTTGCTAGCCTAACACTCACCGGAATTCTCCGCACACGGAAGCGTCTCCGAAAAAATCTCAATTCAGATGATCACTTTGATCGGTCTTTCTTGCTTATCTCAGTAGAAGGCAAATTTCAAAACCAAAAAGAAAGAAATCACAGCTATGAAAAAGCAAATTCCTATCAATAACCTGGGGTCTCGAATCACTTCCAAGGCAATCTTCGCGCTGCTGCTGGCGCTGGGCGCGTCCGTGCTACTCGCGGCACCCAGGTTCTTGGCGGCACAGGGGTTCTCGGATTGGTCGCCTCCGGTCAACCTCGGCCCAACCGTCAACACCGGGTTCATCGACGCCGGCCCGGCGCTCTCCAAGGACGGCCTGAGCCTCTACTTCAATTCGAACCGTCCGGGAGGCTTTGGCGGAAACGAC
>WNGH01025343.1_pt1 | contig 10021 bp, 5 predicted proteins | sample 5400631 | NCBI WGS metagenome assembly WNGH01 (sample SAMN13153373, study PRJNA577476) | soil metagenome | isolation source: 115 cm soil or saprolite under Garry oak tree replicate 1 | place: USA:California | collected 2016-06-15 | reverse complement strand
CTGGCTCGCGTTGCGCGAGTGGGCCGCTGACTGCCCAGCCACCCCTGCGACTGTGGTTATCTGATCGCCGATGTCCTCGGGCTGCGTGGCCGTCGCCCGCGGGCCTTCCACCGCGACCCGAGTTGAACGGACGCCGAGCGTGCTCCTTTCTAGACCCCCTGTACGTGCATCAGGGGGTGTGGAGGATAGGGGAGTCGGGTCGGCGGAGTTCCCGCACTGCGAATCAGACACCTACCGCACCCCGGGCTGCGCCTGCCGGCGCGACGCCTCCTAGCCCCTCCGTTTTTCGGTCGCCCACGTTGGGCCAGCGGCGCTCTGGCCGAGAGCCGCTCGACTCACTTCACGCGCACGGGGCTTAGCCGGTCCGTCGTGGTCCCGTCGCCGAGCTCTCCGGCGGCGTTGTACCCCCAGCAGTACGCCGCGCCCCCGGTCGTGACGCCGCAGGTGTGAGCGACCCCGGCGCTCACCTTGGCGAAACTGAGCCCACCCCCGACCGTTACAGGGCTCGTCCGCGATGTTGTGCTCCCGTCACCGAGCTCGCCGTCGAGATTCTCCCCCCAGCAGTACGCCGTGCCCACGCTCGTGACGCCGCAAGTGTGATAGCCTCCGGCGCTCACCGCGGCAAAGGTGAGCCCGCCCCCGACCGCCACCGGGCTCGGCCGCGGAGTCGTGGTCCCGTCGCCGAGCTGGCCGGAGTAGTTTAGCCCCCAGCAGTACGCTGCGCCCGGGGTCGTGACGCTGCAGGTGTAAAACCACGCTGCGCTCGCCACGGCGAAGGTGAGCCCGCCCAGCACAGCCACCGGGCTCGTCCGCTGGGTCGTCGTCCCGTCGCCGAGCTGGCTGTAGTCATTTCTACCCCAGCAGTATCCCGCGCCCGCGGTCGTGACGCCGCAGGTGTGATCCCTACCGGCGCTCACCGCGGCGAAGGTGAGCCCGCCCAGGACCGCCACCGGGCCCGTCCGCGGAGTTGTGGTCCCGTCGCCGAGCAGGCCGCTGCCGTTGTAGCCCCAGCAGTAGGCCGCGCCCGCGGTCGTGACGCCGCAGGTGTGATCTAACCCGGCGGTCACCGCGGCGAAGGTGAGCCCGCCCAGGACCGCCACTGGCCTGGTCTGATTGGTCGTGGTTCCGTCACCGAGCTGGCCAGTGCCGTTGTAGCCCCAGCAGTACGCCGCGCCCGCGGTCGTGACGCCGCAGTTGTGGGCGAGCCCGGCGCTCACGGCGGTGAAGGTGAACCCGCCCCCGACCACTACGGGGCTGGTATGGTCCGTCAAGGTCGCGTCGCCGAGCTGGCCGGCATCGTTCGCGCCCCAACAGTACGCTGCGCCCGCGGTCGTGACGCCGCACGTGTGATAGCCGCCGGCGTTTACTGCGCCGAACATGAGTGGGAGCGTGACGTCAAACGCGGCGCTCGTCGCCCCGGCGAGCATGACGGACGTGGCGGCAAGCGTGTAGTCCGTCCCCGCCTTGTCGATGGACAGCCCGCTGAACGCGGCCATCCCTCCCAGGGCGTTCACGGTTCTTGTCCCGGCCAGCGTGCCGCTTCCCGGGTTCGTCGCGATGGCGAGCGTCACCGCGTTCGTCGCGCTGGTGACCGTGTTGGCGAACGCATCCTGAATAGCCACCTGGACCGCAGGGGTGATCGGCTGCGCCACGTCGGTGGTACTTGGCTGCACCGCGAAGGCGACTTTGGCCGCCGCCGCCGGGGCGATGGCAAAGGCCGCACTGGTGGCGCCCGTCGAGGTGCCGGAGGAGGCGGTGAGGGTGTATCCGGTACTCGCCAACTGGATCGCGATGTTGCTGAAGGTCGCCACACCGTTGACTGCATCCACCGCGGTTGTGCCCGAGAGCGTCCCCCCACTCGCGGTCGTCCTGAGCGCCACGGTCACTCGGTCAGTCGCGTTCGTCATCGGATTGCCGGACGCGTCCTGAATCGTTACCGTAACGGGCGGACTGATCGCGACCCCCGCCGTCGCGTTGCTCGGCTGGACCGTGAAGGCGAGCCGCGCCGCCGTCGGGACCGTGACAGTCGGGAGCGGTGAAGTCGACTCGTTGCACGCGACACCCATGAGCAATGCCGCGGCCAGAAGCAACGTCTTTGTCATCGCGGGCATGGTCATACACCTCTCCTTTCACGGACTCATCGCACCGCCACCACGGAACCGCGAGACCGATCGACCTCGCCCACGAACCGCGCGACCTGCCGACCGAGCTGTTGGCCCACGTCGACGTCGAACCGGTAATGGATGCCGGCATACATGCGCGCGAGCCCGGCTTCGGTCACCATCGCGTTCAGGCTGTCGGTCTTCGCCGGGAAGAACGCGCTCAACATCTCGGCGGCCGCCCCAGAGAAGCAGCTGTGCGCGGACGGGTACGACGGGTGATTGGGTAGACCGATCGCGGGGATGAGCGTGATGAGAGGGTCGGCCTGCGGGGGACGAATGAACCAGTACGTGAGCTTCGCGTCCCAGCAGCCGATCGCCGCGTCCATCATGGCCGCATCGAGCAGCGCGAACAGGTGCGTCGCCTCGCGCTCGCGCAGCCCGCTCTCCTTGATCCAACCGGCGGCGATCGTATTCCAGAGACCTCCGATGCTGCTCGTACCGGCGCCCCTCGCCCAGAACAGGGCGGTGTTCGCCTGCTCAGCCGTGCGGGTGTCGGAGATGCCTCGCACTTCGGCGAGCGCGGCGAGGTAGGCCGGCGACCCGAACGTCGGCGGCGGGGCCGGGCGGAACTGATCGGCCGCCGTCAGGAAGAACGGACGCATCCCCGGGAGCTGGGCGTTGGCAGGCGGCTGAGGCGGCTTGGCGCTGCTGAACCACAGGCCCGGCCCGACCGGCACCGAGCCGGTCCAGAGCAGGTCGAAGCCGTCACTCTGGGCCCGCGCGATCGTCTCCGCGCCCACCCGCCGGCCCACGGCTTCTCCTCGCGCGAAGTCGGGATGCGGTTGCCTCTGTCCCGCGTTCGCCTGCGCCTGGACTTGTTCCTCAAACAGTTGCGCGTCGGCGCGATCGAAGTAGGTCAGCACGACGGCGGACGCGCCCGCGACCGCCCCGCGGTCAGCTTCGAGTCGGCTGCGGCCGCCAGCTCCGAGGCCATTCCCGGGCTCGGGCTCCGTCTCGGACTCGTTCCCCCCGATCGCGTCCTCGGCGCGCACCACCGCGTCATGCTGCGCCACACTGAGATAGGCATACACGCGCGTCGCGGCGGCGGAGTTGCGCGACACGGTGGACTGCATGACGAAGTTGCGCGCGATCTCCTGCCACTCGGGACTCGCGAGCCCCTCGGTGATCGGCAGTCCCGTCGCGCGAGCTGCACTGAGCCGCTGCGCGGTCGCGGCAGGGCCGGTGGGGCGATCATTGCAGCCGCCGAGCGCCACGACGCCGAGCAGCAATACGACTGTCGAAGACATATTCACAGCTCCTCCTCACGGTTTGCCGCCTTACGGGCGCGGGACTAGTTTCGGCATACGGAGCCAGTTTGAGGCGGACGCATCACGCGACCGTGATGGGACCGTCACGTCGGCGTGACAGCATCCCACGCCTCGTGACCTTTGACCTGCGCTCCCGACGCAGAAAGGGCTTCCCATGGTCGAGTTCCGGCTGCTCGGAACTCTGAGTCTCACGACCGCAGACGGACGGGAGGCGGGCAGTTTGCTCAGCCAGCCCCGTCGGCTGGCCCTCCTCGCCTACCTCGCCGCCGCGACGCCTCGAGGCCCACATCGGCGGGATACGCTGCTCGCCCTCTTTTGGCCGGAGCTCGATCAGGAGCACGCACGCGCGGCCCTGCGCCAGTCGCTCCACGTGCTTCGCACCGCGCTCGGCGCCGACACGCTGGTGAGCCGCGGCGACGAAGAGATCGGGCTGGATTTCGAACGGATTTGGTGCGACGTGGCAGCGTTCGCCCGCGCCATCGATGGCGGAGAGCCGCGCCAGGCGCTCGACTTCTACCGTGGCAACCTCATGGCAGGATTCTTCATCTCCGACGCACCAGAATTCGAGCGGTGGCTTGAGTCCGAGCGCGCCAAGCTGGCCGGCGTGGCCGCCCGCACGGCACGGACGCTCGCCCAGAGCTGCGAGAAGCGAGGGGACCTTTCGACCGCCGTGCTTTGGGCGCGTCGAGCGATCGAGCTGGCGCCGAACGATGAGGGCTTGCTGCGGCAGTTGATCGCCGTGCTTGATCGTACCGGAGACCGGGCGGGCGCTTTACAAGCGTACGAAGAGTTCGCGCAGCACCTCGCCGAGGAGTACGAGGCCGAGCCCGCCGCCGAGACCAAAGCGTTGCTCGCAGCGGTGCGCGCGCGGGAAACGGCCGCCCCCGTTACGTTGACGACCCCGTCGCTCGCGGAGCCCACACCGCTGGCAATGGCAGCCCCGTCGCCACGCAGACGTCACGCCGTGATCGCCGCCGTCGTCCCCCTCACGTTGCTCGTTCTGCTCGTCGCCGGCCGCTGGCTGTGGGACCGCACAGCGAACGGCAGGACGGGGCTCACGGCGACGGAACGCACGCGGGTCGCGGTGCTGCCGCTCAAGAGCGTCGGCGACGACGCCCGGGACGCCTATGTTGCCGAAGGGATCACGGAGGAGCTGATCGCAACGCTGTCGCAGATCAGCGGCCTGCGAGTGCTCGCCCGCAGCGCCGTGCGGCGCTACGCCGACACGTCCGCGGGATCCGCCGACATCGCGCGCGACCTGGGGGTCGGGACGGTACTCGAGGGGACCGTGGGACGTCAGGGTGAGCGCCTGCGTATCCACCTCGAGCTCATCGACTCGCGCACGCGGGAGAGCCTCTGGTCGGACACGTACGACGAAGGTCTGCAGGACGTGCTCACCGTTCAGCGGGAGGTGGCCCGACGGGTGGCGGACAAGCTGCAGGTCCGCCTGCTCGCCACCGAGCAGGCCCAGTTGGGCCGGCGGATGACGCCGAATGCCAACGCCTACGACTTCTACCTCCGCGGCCTGTACGAATCCCACCAGGAGAGTCGCGTCGCGACCGACTCCGCCATCGGGCTGCTGGAACGCACCACGACCGCCGACCCGCAGTTCGCCCTCGGCTACTCGGCGCTCGCGTACGCCTACACCGAGAAACTCTTCGACTATGACTCCAATCGACAGTGGGAGGAACGGGCCTACGTCGCGATCCAGAAGGCGCTGGCGCTCGACCCCGAGCTGGCGGACGCGTACCTCGCGCGTGGCAAGTTGACCTGGACGCTCGCGAACCACTTCCCGCACGCCCGGGCCATCCAGGACATGAAGCGGGCATTGGCGCTGAACCCGAACCTAGCAACCGCGCGCTACTGGCTGGGCGGCATCTACCTGCACATCGGACTCTTGGACAAGGCGCTCCAGGAGTTGCGGCTCGCGGTGAGCGGATCGCCCGGGTGCACTGGTACGAGCAGCAATTTGACACCGCACTCGTGGAGTTCGAGCGGATGGCCGGGTGGGAAGATGAGCATGCGCTGGTGCTCGATCACCTGGGACGAACCGACGAAGCGCTCCGGCTGCTGAAGCAGGCGGAGGGACGTGGGCCGCGCGAGCCGGCCGATATCGCGTCGGCGCGAGCGGTCATCTTCGCGCGTCACGGACAGCGCGCCCGGGTCGCGCAGCAGATCGCGATCGCCGTGGCCGGAGGGAGCGGGCTCTCCCACTTCCACCACGCCGAGTACAACATCGCAACCGCCTATGCCCTGCAGGGGGATCACGCCAGGGCGCTGGCATGGCTGCACCGGACGGCCGAAGACGGGCTGCCCTGCTATCCGCTGTTCGCCGGGGATCCATACCTCGACAGCCTGCGGCGGGACCCATCGTTTGTCGCCTTTCTCGCGCGGTTAAAGGGCCAGTGGGAGAACTACAGAACGACGCTGTGATCAGAGCACCAGCTGCCGCCTCCTCGCGGCGCGTTGTGAGTTCTGTTGTGCATTTCCCGCGACACTCGGTTGATCTTCGGGACTCGTGTTACGACACCGATGCCCAGAACCTCGCGTGATTACTACTTGGTGTCGTAACTCGCCCCTCTAACCGGTCGCATGGGGTTCAGGAGGTCGCGGGTTCAAACCCCGCACTAAAGTACTTCCTTCGGTCGCCGTCCCGACTGGGTGATGATCAAGCTTCACTGCGACTTCCGCGGTGGGGCTCTTTCTCGTTCCGCCCCGTGTTGTGAGTTCGGTTGTGAGTGGGGCGGCTCCGTCGCCGCCCGGGGACGCGTTTCACGACCGCGCAATGTTCAGCTGGATTCTCTCAGAATTGAGACAGTTGGCCGCAGGCGCCGGGAAATCGGGCGCGGCGACGGGACGACTGGAATCACGCGGCGGCCTGAGACTCAGCGCTCCGCCGCGAGCCGCGCGACCCGTCCCCGGACGTCCTTTACGATCGGTTGCAGCTCGGGATCGGCGTCCCGCCATAGGTCGACGAAATGGCCATAATAATCGAGCGCCTTCGCGCGGTCGCCCTTCGCCTCGTACAGCTCGCCGAGCCGCTTGTACGCCCGCGCAAGCACGTAGGGGTCCGCGTAGGGGTCGAAGAAGATTCGGTCGAACTCCGGCGTCGCGACGTAACGTTCATAGTAGGCGAGGGCCGAGTCGGCCTGGGCGGACTGCTCGTACACGAGGCCCTGCTCGAAGAAGCCACACGCCCCGCAGTAGCCGGCCTCGTCGTAGAATGCCCGGTAGCTCGCTAACGCGCCCTGCAGCCGGCCCTCGGCGAGGGCGATGTCGCCCTCTGCGAGGCGCCTAAGCGGATTCCCCCGGCGCAGGCCCGCGGGGACCACCCGCTCGTACTCCGCCATCAGGCGCCGTGCCTCCTCCACACGGCCCGCCCTCGCGTAGAACGTCGCCAGGTTCGCGTAGGGCCGGTCGGCCGCGGGCATCGAAACCAGCGGATGCCGCGTAACGGCGGCAGCGACCTCCCGGAGACCGGCGCCGGGGGCCTTGCGATAGCCCACGTCGATTCGGGCCACCCACACGGCGCCTTGGAGGTAATCGCCGGGCAGGCCCCGCGCCTCGGCCGCGGCCATGCCGTCGCGGAAGTACTGGACGGCCTGGCCGAGCTTTCCCTGTACCAGAGCTAGCATCGCGAATGCGTCGCTGCTGCGCTCCCGCCAGACCGGGCTGGTCTTGAAGGCGTCCCGGAGCTCGCGCGCCGCTTCTCGGGCGCGGACATAGTCGTGCCTACTGCTCGACAGAAAGAAACGTGTCGAGAGGACATCTGGGTCATGCGGCGACGCGCGCGCCCAGCGCTCTAGCATCGCGTTCGCGTCCGCGTCGCGACTCTGCAAGGCCTGCAGTACGATGGCGGTTGAGTAAAGCTGCCCCCCATAGCCGAGATCGATCCCCCGCACGGCCAAACTCTCGGCTGCGCCCCACTGCCGCTCCATCACGAGCGCGACGGCAAGGTTGTTCAGACCGATGTCGCTGCTCGGATCCAGCTCGAGCGCCCTGCGGTAGGCCGCCACGACCTTCGGCAGGTCGTAGTCTACCGCGCCGTAGTAATACGCTGTGGTGAGATCGCGCTCGAGGTCGGGCAGGCGGTCGCGGTGCGCGAACGCGCGGGTCATCGCGGCTACCATCCGGTCGGTGGAACCCCCCGTATTGCCCAGAATCACGGCGAGTCTGCGGTACGCCATAGCGAACCCCGTGTCGAGCGCCGTGGCCTCTTCGAGTAGCGAGAGCGCACCCTCCTGTTCCCCGGCGTTGAAGCTGCGGTTTGCCTGCGAATACTTCCGCAGCGCCTCGAGCGATGAGGTGGTCACCTGCGCGAGCGGCTCCCCGGCCCGGATGCTCCTGAGCGACTCCCCGATCCGCTCGCGTAAGCTCTTCGACAGCCCGTCGAGGGCGTCGATCAGGCGCGCCCCATCCGGCGCCGCCGCCCGCGCCCCGGTGAGCACCTGGCCGTCGCCTGCCGACACCACGCTCGCCGAGAGGGCGTAGCCCTTATCCACGGGAGCGATCTCGCCCGTAACGACAGCCTTGATCCCCTCCCGCTCCGCGAGCTCGCGGGCGAGACCAGGAGTGAGCACGGTGCCCGGCGATCGCTGCATCCGCTTCAACGCGCCAGCGATCGACTGGGCGTCCACGAGCCGGACACTCGGCGATTGCGCCAGATCCACACGGAACGCCTCGGTCAGCGTCGGCCCCAGGGTCGAGTCCGCCGTGCGGTTCACGAAATCGGCGAGCAGGATGGGTTGGCGCTCCTTGAGGACGCCTGACGCCACGAGCGTCCCCACCGGCCCGATGCCGAGCAGCCGCATCGCCATGTAGACCGCGGTCGCCATACCGAGGCCGGAGAACGCCACCGCTCCGCCGAGCAGCGATCGGCGCCACGTGAACCAACGGTGGGGTCCGTGCGGCGTGGGTAGGGTCGTCCCCATAGTGCGTGCCAGCGCGCGACGCCGCTCGAACACGCCCGTGACGAGCATGATGGGCAGCCCGACGACAAGCAGCGCGACCGCGCCGGGGAACACCCAGCCGGGCAGCCCCAGCTTCAGCACCAACCCGTAGACGAGCCCGAGCACCACGAGGGATGCGACCCCGAAGAGCGCGCCTAACCGCACCGGGTGCGCCCGTCGGATCGCCGCCTCGGTGCCCAACGAGATCGGGACTCCCGCGCCGGTCGGCGTCAGGCCCCCACTCGGCGTCGCCATCGCCTCGAGCAGGTGCACCAGCTCCTCGGCCGTCTGCCAGCGATCGGCGGGATTCTTCTCGAGGCACCGCATCACCACCTCGGCCAGCGCCCGCGGCACTGTGGCCCGGTGCCTCGTCACCGGCGCCGGCTGCTCGCTCAGGTGCGCCGCGAGCACCGCCTGCGGCGTGGTCCCGGTGAACGGGGGCCGGCCCGTAAGCATCTCGTAGGCAAGCGCCCCGACCGCATAGATGTCACAGCGGTGATCCATATGCGGATCGGCGGCCGCTTGCTCCGGCGCCATGTAGGCCGGCGTCCCGAGGGCGACACCGGCCGAGGTCAGTGCATTCTTGTCCGTGGATTCGCTCAGCGCCTTCGCCACGCCGAAATCGGTCACGACGGCATGGTGATTCGAGAGGAGGACATTGTCCGGCTTGATGTCACGGTGGGCCACGCCGCGCTTGTGGGCGTAGGCGAGCGCGTCCGCGACGTCGCGCAGCATGCGCACCGTGTCGCTGATCGGCAGCGTGCCCTCGCGGGCGAGCTTCGCCCGCAGCGACTCGCCCTCGATCAAGGGCATCGTGTAGAACAGCAGCTCCTCGGCCTGGCCGGCGGCGAGCAGCGGCACGATGTGGGGATGCTGCAGCGAGGCGGCGAGTTGGATCTCGCGCTTGAACCGGTCCACGCTCACGCCGGCGGCGAGCTCGGGCGCGAGCACCTTGATCACCACGCGCCGGCCGAGCTCGGTCTCCACAGCGACGAACACGCGGCTCATCCCGCCGCCGCCCAGTTCCTTCTCGATGCGGTAGGCGTCGCCTAGAGCACTCTGCAGGCGAGCCAGAAGGTCGCCCATGAACGTTAAGATAGGGCTGGCGCCGTTCCTGAGCGAGAAGCGCCTCGATCCGCGCGCATCTCACTACTTGGCAGCTCGTCGAACGGCGGCTAGCCGTGATCGCTTGGGGCCGCCGGCGCACGCCGGGAGCAGTAGGGCCACAACGTGGCCCGGCCGCAGGATAGCACGCGGGAGGAGGCGCGAAAGTCTGCCGAGGCGTGACGTCTGGTTCAGCCCACGTCAGCAGTTTATGATAGGTCTGACTCCACCTGGAGAGTACCCCTGGCGACCCTGCTCGCTCGCTTGGAAGCCGCCTTGCGTGACCGGTACAAGATGGAGCGGGAGCTCGGCCGAGGGGGGATGGCGACCGTCTATCTCGCCCACGACCAGAAACATCATCGCCCAGTCGCGATCAAGGTTCTGAGACCCGAGTTCGCCGCTGCACTCGGCCCGGAGCGCTTTCTTCTCGAGATCGAAACCGCCGCCCGCCTCAACCACCCCCATATTCTGCCGCTCCACGACTCCGGTGAGGCCGACGGACTCCTCTATTTCGTGATGCCGTACGTCGAGGGACAGA
>WNGH01012491.1_pt1 | contig 10022 bp, 12 predicted proteins | sample 5400631 | NCBI WGS metagenome assembly WNGH01 (sample SAMN13153373, study PRJNA577476) | soil metagenome | isolation source: 115 cm soil or saprolite under Garry oak tree replicate 1 | place: USA:California | collected 2016-06-15 | reverse complement strand
GCCTCAACGAAGGCTCGCAGGTTGGGATTAGGTTGATCGCCTGAATAGTAGCCATCAGGCATGGAGTATACTTCCGCTTGGAACAATTCGTTCTGCTGTATAGCTTGCTGTTTCCCCATAGTTATGCTTATCCCCCCAGTTCCCAGAGATGATTTTCCGCGATGAGATTAGTTGGCAACGTATAGTCTCCATCCTCCTGGTCGGGAAACATCACAACGCGGCCATACTCCCGTTTGCCCGGCAGGAGAAGCAAGATACGCTGCGAGTCGGTGGCAAGTGTGCGCAGCAAGCTGAAATCACTGCCATAGGCAAAGAGGATTTCCAAGCACTCCAGAACAACCAACCCATTCTCTTTTAGATGCATGCGCAAAAACGTGTCGAATGCCTGTACCACGTGGGCCGCGATAGGCTCTGGTCTCCTTGCCTCATATACCACCAGGCTACGGAATTCATCGTCAGGAATAGCATCGAGGATGCCCCGCGTGACCGAAAGTGGAGCCAGAAAAGGCCTGCCATCAGGTGCTTTTGCCTGCTGTAGCTTCTCAGCAAAACGCTTTAATATCGGATACGTACCCAGCACACCATAGAGATGTCGTCCACTCGGCACCAGTAATTTGCTACACAATGCCTCGATGATTTCGGTATCGTTCATGATCGCGTACCAGTCCTTGCCAGCGCTTCACAAACTTGCTCAAGCGTATATTTTGTGGTGAACTGCCGTACCGTATCGATCTCTGATACCTTGCTGATAATATTTCGATTCCTGAGCTCATATAAAGCAGGGACGATAGCAGCCGGTTTCCAAAGCATCGCATGGATCGCTCGATTCTGCTCAACTTTACCGATATCAAACATACCCGGCTCTGGAAACTCGCTATGTAATACAAAGGCGAACGACTCGACAGCAATATCACGATAGGTAAAACTAATAGTCAGGCGGTCAGCAGTAGCTAAACCACCACCCACAAGCGCCTCAATAATAGCGTAGACATAATCATTTATGCTGGCAATAGAAGGAAAGCGATGAGCAAGATAATCGCGTAGCAGACTCCGCGGCAGCTGTCCAGTACTTATGGAGGGCAGCAAAAGATCCTCAATAATGCTGAGCATCACAGGTTGTGCCCTGCACAAGCGATAAAAGCATACGTCCCGTAGCGCTCGCTGTCCCGCATGTGTCCGAGCGAAAGTACGCAGAGCTAAGTCAGCATAGCCATCTGGAAACATGCGCTGTGTAATGAAGTATGCATATCTGTCGCGTGTCGTCTGACCGTTAAAATGTAGATTAGCACTCAGGAAATTTCTTACTTCAGCCAGTGACTCTGTATCAGGAAGCTGCGGTAATACGTCCATCGATTCATTAAGTAGCGGCTTCACGAATAAGCCTGTCTTTGCACGAGGGGATTTTTTCGCAGGTTTTGTCGCCGGAGCACTCACCTTTTGCACACCAGTGTCCTCACGGACAACCTCTGGAAATTTCGCAGGCTTTGTCGCCGGAGCACTCACTTTTTGCACACCAGAGTCCTCAAGAACAACCTCTGGAAAGAGTGTAGGCGTCGTCAGAGTCTCTCTTTGCGTTTGCTTCACCGGAGCCTGTTCTTCACGTTTGCGTATCCAATCAGTAAGCTTAATGAGTACTGCGGAATGCTCTTTTATCCCCTCTTGCTTACAAAGCGTAGCAATATCAGCGGACAGAACAGCCGACAAACTGCCAAAAGTAGCAATAAGCTTTTTCGCAAGAGGTTGGACATCTTTCTGTGGAATCGCATAGGTCAGGAGGAGTTCAAGCAACGTCTCATCAGTATATGCTCCGTCATCCCCAGCAATGAAGTGAGCTTTGAGCCGTTCCCTATGACCAGCTTTACTTTGAACTTCTAACTCCACAGTACCGACCTTCTCTATCTCATGTATAGGTTGCGCTTGATTGTAAACGAAGTAGATAGACGTGTCAAGCAACCGATGAGCATAGGGGTGCGTGAGATTTTTGCACAGTGCTACGATAACTGAGCAGGGAAAGCGTTTCTTGCAGACAAATATAGATGTGCTAGAATACCTGTATCACATAAGTAGGAGAGAAGAAGAAAATGCAGAGTTCCTCAGTGACTCCGAGCGGATTTTTATGGCTACAGACCTTGGCACGTATGGCAAATGACGCTCCCTATGGGGATTGAGATCAGGGGCATACCCAGATAACTGTTCCAAATGCAGCCGTTGAGCGGCTCCGGCCTTGAGGAGCTCCTTGATCTCTTGAGCCATAGGCTTCAGCTCCCTTGGCTAACAATTGGAGAATCTGGGCCTTCTGCTCCACCGTCAACCGAGAGGTCATGCCCTTTGGAGGATGAGCATTGAGGGCTTCTCCTCCTCTTTTCGGAACGTATGCAGAGTAGTTCGTGTTTCAGCACGAGAAGCACGTTTCCAAAGAGGGCGGAAAGTCCTCGTGCGGTCATGTTTGAACGCAGGTGGGGGGGTGGCCCGCATTGCCTTTGCGCTCCCCGTGGGTAGGAGCAACCCGATCGAGCGTCAGTCGCGCAGGGCGCGTCTGGTCGCTGATGGGCAAGGCCACTGTCAGCACGCCATTGCCATAGGTGACGTTGGCACACACCGCATTGACTGCGGCTGGTAATGCGAGTTCGCGGTGATAGACTCCTACGCTCCATTCATCGAGCAGCAATTCCTTGACCTCCTTCAGCATGCTGCGCTGGTCTCCATGGAGAATGAGGCGACCGTCGTCGGTGACTTCGACCACAATGTTCTCGGGTTCCAGTCCAGCCATCGGAGCTGCGATCATCAAACGCTCGCCCGTTCGGTAGACCTTGACAGGAATATGCTGCCGCTTCACCTGTTCTTGCATATGCTTCACCTTTCGTTTCCTCAGATCCCGTAACAAATATCCATCGTTTTTACCCCCGGCTACAAGAGCAATTGATACACCTCGAATCTCCTCCCCTCTGCCGTAAAACATCGTATCCTCACGCGATTCGCCTTGCTCGTCGCCAACAGTACGATACTTTAGTACAATCTAGGTAACCGCATTCGCGCCAGCAACTGCCAATGATCTCCCGTTTGTGCCGCAAGCGCTCCTTGGCTCGAAGGAGTTGCCTCTGCAGGTCATCCAAATCGGTGCAACAGACATTGCCCAACTCGACGCGCTTTCGGCTTTCTTTGGTGCTCCCATATCTCCTATTCTACCACGTCTTTACTTGTCCCTGCCGAGATCAGTAGTTCTTTCCTCGAAAGAACTAATTGGCCTACTGAGAAAAACCTCTCTTGTCCCGAATTTGCCTGGGGAAGAGGAGAACACACAGCCTCTATGTTTTTCTCCGTTTGATATGGTGACCCCAGGTAGCTGTCATAGTGAAGACCGTTCCCAGGCTCGATCATGAGGTATCCTCGTTATCATCGTCCTTAGCTCTTCTGGCTCTGAAGGTGGCTTGAAAAGGGTACCTGAGTAGTTACATTGTGTATCTTTTTTTGAAGTGTATACGTGTAGACCCTGTAGGGATCTCCCAGACATGATCAGATGGAAGTGATAGAGACACCCAGCCACATGAGACCGAACCACATCATGCTAGAAGTGATGTTTAGTCAAAGTATCAGTTCATCCCCTTTCTTTTCTTGATGCTGCGATCCTGGAGGTTCCGCGTGGATTTCCAACTCTACGTTCGCATTAGCGAAGATCGCAACAGGTGAATTGAGCACAAAATCTCTGGATCATTACCGCGTGAAGTAGATAGTGCAGTCGTGTCTGCGACTGCGGAAGAGACAAGGAAAAAAACAATGATAGACAAGCGAAGCAACGAAATACAATGGGATCTGATTCCGCGTCAGCAAGATAGTTTCGTGAGGTTGATGAATACGGCACTGAATGCCTACATAAACCTCCTCCGCATTCCGTTCTCCTTCTATCAAATGGAAGTGAATGGAACTGAGGCTGCGACCCAGCAAGCAAAACAACTCGCTCGGCATGCAACATTACAGGCGACTGAGGCTGCGACGCAGCAAGTCAGACAACTCACTGAGTATGCAACACTACAGGCGACTGAGGCTGCCACGCAGCAAGTCAAACAACTCGCTGAGCAGGCAACACTACAGGCGACCCAGCAAGTCAAACAACTCGCTGAGCAGGCAACACTACGGGCGACTGATGCTGCAACTGAGCAAGTCAAACAACTCGCTGAGCAGGCGGCCCTACGGGCGATCGAGGCTGCGACCGAGCAAGTCAAACAACTCACTGAGCAGGCAACCCTACAGGAGACTGAGGCTGCGACCGAGCAAGTCAAACAACTCGCTGAGCATGTAACACTACGGGCGATCGATGCTGCGACTGAGCAAGTCAAACAACTCACTGAGTATGCAGCACAACAGGCGACTGAGCAAGTCAAACAACTGGCTCTGCATGCAACACTACAGGCGACCGATGCTGCGACTGAGCAAGTCAAACAATTGGCTGAGCAGGCGGCCCTACGGGCGACCGATGCTGCGACTGAGCAAGTCAAACAACTGGCTGAGCATGTAACACTACGGGCGATGGAGGCTGCGACTGAGCAAGTCAGACAACTCGCTGAGCAGGCGGCCCTACGGGCGACCGATGCCGCGACTGAGCAAGTCAAACAACTCGCTCGGCAGGCAACACAACAGGCGACGGAGGCTGCGACCCAGCAAGTCAGACAACTCGCTGAGCAGGCGGCCCTACAGGTGGCTGAGGGTGCTAGAACTGCAGCGCAACACGAATGGGAGCAAGCTCAGATCTGGACTTTTGAGCATCCGCTTAAGGAAGCCGAAAGCCATCGGCCGGTACGTCTTCGGGTGAATAGGCCTGGAATAGCCCATGCAGGTATTAACCATGATGGGAAATGGATTCGGACGTATGATGTGCCTTTAGAAGAAGTCTCGCCGGACGTCTGGGAAGCTTATCTGCTGGATCCAGAGATAAATGAGTTTACTTTCATCTGGTACGATCCTGATAAACCTGGCAAGGTCCATTGGGAGGGGAAAAATTATCACTTGCCAAGGCAGGAGAAGAGAACATGAGCATTTTTTCCTGAAGATGTGAAGGAAAGTTCAGGCACATCTGCTATTCTGGATGATACGCTCTCCACCAACCCCAGGGGTACTGCCAATTGGCAGTACCCCTGGGGTTCGCTGCTCTGTTCCCCAAAGATGGGCGGCCTGCTCTCGCTCCTTGGAGGTTGGCACTCGTGACGATTATGCAATTTACACCCAGCCAGCAGCAGCTCCCGCACAGCAGCCTTCACCGACCTCGCTCCTGCCGTTTTGCTTCTGGAAGGGGTGATGGAGAGGAGAGCAGGGGAAGTGTGAACCAGAAGGTAGCTCCTCCCCCTGGGATGCTCTCGATGCCGACCTGCCCCTGCTGTCTGCTAATCAGTTGCTGGCAAATATAGAGGCCTAGGCCTAGACCCGCCTTCGACTCGCTCTGGACAGGAGTCTGGGGTGCTTGGTAAAACCGTTCCCAGATGTGCTGTTGCTGCTCACGGGATAAGCCCGGTCCATGATCCTGCACCCAAACCCGAATGGACCCTGCCTCCAAGATCAGTCCCACATGCACCGGTTCGGTGTTGGGTGAAAATTTCAAGGCATTGGTCAGATAATTACTGAGGACTTGCTGAAGGCGATCACGATCCGCAGCAACCTGAAGTGGATCTTGTTCTGGCAGTTCCAGCGTGATCAGACGGGAGGGATGGGCTGCCTGATAATCTTGGACGGTTTCATACACGAGCCCGACCAGATCACAGGGGGCCGGGCACAACTCCAATTTGTCTTCTTGGATGCGTGACATATCCAGCAAATCATTGATCAGACGGTTCTGGACCCGCACTTGTTGTTGACTGCGACCGAGCGTGGTCAGCACCTCTTCCAGCATGTGCTGCTGCTCTGGTGGAAGCTGTTCGGCCTGGCTGAGGAACCGGGTGAGCCGACGCTGGGCGAGTTGGATGTTGCCTTGCAGAGCGGTCAGCGGTGTTTTTAATTCATGGGTGACCATACTGACAAAGGCTTCGCGTTGCTGTTCCAGTTCTTTTTGTTCGGTGATATCCAGGATCGTGCCAATGTAGCCCGTAAAAGCACCCTCTGGATCACAACAGGCGGTTCCATAGACGAGCACATACCGGTAGACCCCATCAGCGCGACCTGACACTCCCCGCCAGAAATGGACGGGGGTTCTTGGTTCCGCGAGATGGCTTGCCACTTTGTCATCTCTGGCAAAGCAGTAGAGGTCATCTCTCCCCAAGCGTTTCATGAGGCGCGCTCATGGGTTTCCCTGTGCCCCAGGGTACCCTCGTTCAAAGCTTTTGCCAAGATGTTGACCGCCCCGTTCTCGTCTCGATCCATCACCAGCCCACACTTGGGACAGACATGAGTTCGTGTGGAGAGCGTTTTCTTGACCCGCTCTCCACACCGCGAACAGTCCTGACTGGTGTAGTGTGGTGGCACGGCAATGACGGGCACATTATGCATGATGCCGTAGGCTTTCACGAGAGAGAGGAATTGTCCCCATGCCGCATCATGGATACTCTTGGCAAGTTTCTGGTTCTTGACCATATTGCGGATCTGAAGGTGTTCATAGGCAATCAGGTCGTGAGACGAGACGAGCGTGCTTGCCGTTTTGCGGGCAAAATCTTCACGCTGCCGTTGCACTTTCAGAGAGGCTTTGGCCAGGCGTTGTCTGGCTTTCTTGCGGTTCTTGCTCTTCTTCTGCTTGCGTGACACCTCACGGTGCAAGCGTTTGAGCTTCTTTTCGGCTTTGCGGTAGTGACGTGGGTTCGCAACGGTGTTTCCGTTGGAGTCAGTATAGAAAACTTTGAGTCCCATATCAATGCCCACCACGCTGCCAGTGGAGGTGTGCTCAATCTGGCGTTCGGCCTGAACACCGAACTGCACATAATACCCATCGGCGCGGCGCAGGATGCGAACGCGTTTGATTTGCTTGAGAGGGAAAGTTTCAATGTGCTGCTTGGGATTGCCCACTAAGCGCAAGCTCCCGATGCCACAACCGTCAATGAATGTGATGTGGCGTCCATCGGGATCTAACTTCCATCCGGTGGTTTTGTACTCAACCGAGCGGTTATCATGCTGAAACTTGGGGTAGCCCTTCTTGCCCGGCTTGTGATTGAGGCAATTCTCATAGAAGCGCGAGATGGCAGCCCAGGCACGGTCAGCACTGGCTTGACGAGCTTGAGAATTGAGTGTACGGGCAAACGAGTACTCTTTAGCAAGGACGGCACAGTAGCACTGCAAATCATTTTTGTTGATGCCACGGGTATCCATCCACAAGCGTAGGCACTTGTTGCGGATGAACTGCACCACGCGAATAGCTTCATCAATGGCCGCATATTGCTGCTTGTTTCCGTCTAACTTGTACTCGTAGATGAGCATTAGTGTTTCTTTTGTCCTTTCAAACGCTCTAATTCCTGCTTTGCCAGCCTTGCCACCACTTGGAGCATGGTTTCGCCTGTGTGAGCCGCAATCATCTTGAGATCCTTGCGGGTTTCTGGTGTCACCCGAATATGTGGGTTGAGTTGTGTGTTATCCATAGTGGACATTGTACCACTATGTCCACTGGCTGTCAAGTGGTTTTTGCCCCACACCCATCACGCCCCAGAAGGTAGGGCTTTTCATCCCCCGCTTGAAAGACGGGGGCTTTCAAGCCCGTTCTCTGTAAACGAAACTGGGTCTGATAGGAGGTGCGGGTTGCGAAGACCTGCATCCAGAGGGTGGAGGCCGCGTCTCGGTCCTCTGGATGGATCGCACTCGTCCGCCCGGCTCCCAGGCTCTCCTCCTCCGAGAGACCGGTGAAACGGCACCAGGTGGTATTGACATAGATGCACACACCCGTGGTGTCGGACTGCCAGATCATGATCGCGACGTGGCAAGGCTGCCCATCTTTGGTGTGCAGCGGCAACGTCTCGTACCGGAGAAAACGTTTCTCCTGCAACTCCCGCAAGACCGAGAGTGTGGCTTGCCGGTCCCCAAATAGACCGATGTGCCAGAGCTCCTGACCTAGTAACTGCTCGTGCGTGTAGCCCAACAATTCCGTCATGACGGGATTGGCGTCGGTAATGGTAGATGTGAGAGGATCGATCATCAGTATTCCGTCGGTGGATGCTTCAAAGAGACGGCGGTACCGGGTTTCAGAAATCCGCAGTCGTTCCTCCGCCACCTTCCGTTCCGCAATCTCGGCTTGGAGCGAGGTGGCCTTCTGTTGCAACAGGGTAATGGCACGCAGGCGCTCATCCGGGCTGGCAAGGAGAGTGTAGCTCTCATCAGGGATGACGTGGGAGTGCTGCTGGCAAATCTCGGTGAACTGCTCCACGTATCCTTCTCCGGCAAAGCCGTGCATTGGATAGGCGCAGAAGAGCGAAAAGGGATGGGTGCTATGATATAGCTCGTTCCAGAGTGCTTCCATGCGGCAACCAATATATCACACAAGCTGCCATCATCGAAAGTGGTACAGATCCACCATCCATGGCGAGGTTTAAGATGAGGTAATCTCAGCTGGTATGGGCTGATCATATCACCTCTTAACTTGTCCAGACAAGCGGAGTGGGCCGCCACGTCCGAGTGCCAATATGTGTTGACCATCCTCTGACCAAGTATGAGTATAGGTTGCGCTTACTTGTTTACAGAGACAGATACGCTTGCCTCTCTCACTCCAGTCCGAAACGCCGCCGCCATTTTGCTCTTCTCGCCGCCCTGTCTCGCACATTCCATAGGCGAGCTTCCTCGGCGGGACACCACTCAGCTTTGCCACAGGAGGGACACAGGGGGAACAATTCGTAGGGCGGGCAGAGCGTCCCGTCCCCATAGCGCAGCGAACCGACCTCGTCACGAATTTGCTCGCTTTCGAAGACCGCATGGCAGTGCTGGCAGCGCAGCAGCAAGTACTCGCGCCAATCTCGCGCCTGACAATGTGGACACAACGTCGGCAGTGAGGCGGCTTGCCACTGATGCTGGCAGCGATGGCAGTAATATGTCCCTGCCCTGGACGGATCCTTTGCGCCGCGCAACATGCCTTGCTCTTTGAGCCTGCGTACCTCCCTGGGGGAAAGCAGATACGTGAGCTCGCCCAGGTCAATTTGTGCTGGCGCATCCTCGTTGAGGACGGGGAACGCATAGGAGCGCTGGCGGTCGTGGTGAGCCGCAGCAGACACGTCAGTGGTAGTTCTCGTCAGTACGGAACTGCCCAGCATGTATTCCGATCGGCTCAGGTCATAGGTGCGGCGGCGTTCGGGATCGATCAAGGTCTGGTAGGCGAGCAAGAGCTCTCGCATCCTCTCCTCCGCATCCTCGCCTTTGTAGACGTCCGGGTGGTATTGCAGCGCCAGGTGTTTGAAGGCTTTTTTAATCACCTCGTTCGGAGCATGCGCATCGACACCCAGCACTGCGTAGTAATCAGTAACCTGTTTCATTGCTTATGAGTAGAGACCGCTTCATGAATGCTTTCTAGTGCATAATCACGCCACCTTTTCGGAAAAGGAACAAGGGGTTGCGAAATCGTCCTCTCTGTTGTATTCTGGCAGAAGCCTGTCCGCTATGGGACAGGCTTTGCAGCAATTCCCTACGAATTGCTGAGGGTTGAAACTAGTAATTAGACGGTTGAACCTTCAGAAGGTTGCGTTTTGCGGGTCTCCCTCATTTTTGATACCGTTGATAACACAGTAGTGTCATTGTACATCCTCTCTTCATATTCTAAAGCGTGGAAGCTAACAGAAGAATAAACGCGGTATAGTAGCTCGACTTTATATGATCAAAAACAGGCGGGTAGTCTGCCTTCTTCCTGTTGATGTATGATGCTGGAAGGCAGCGTGCCCAGACGACGCACAAGTTGGTCATCAGAATATGCACAAATTCGGTCGAACGGACAAAGGAGTGCAGCGCTATCAATGTAAAACGTGCAAACAGACGTATGCCAAAACGAAAGGAACCGTCTTTCACGGGTGCCATCACTCGCAAGAAACCATTCTCGAGTGCCTGACGATGCTGGCAGATCGCACGAGCAAAGAACTGTT
>WNGH01007989.1_pt1 | contig 10024 bp, 10 predicted proteins | sample 5400631 | NCBI WGS metagenome assembly WNGH01 (sample SAMN13153373, study PRJNA577476) | soil metagenome | isolation source: 115 cm soil or saprolite under Garry oak tree replicate 1 | place: USA:California | collected 2016-06-15 | reverse complement strand
ATCCGGAAATTGTTGTGCACACTGACGAGCAAACTGTCGATGAATCCGTGGCGACAATTCTCGAGCAGTTGTTGCCGCGCCTGAGAAGAGAGGCGGCGAATGAGTAGGGCCAACGGTCAGATACTGGATGGATGTCGAGCTTAGAATACGTGATGCTGAATTGTTTGATGCGGCAGAGCTAGCTGCGCTCGCGTGCGAGCTCGGATACAAAACGACCACCGAGGAAATGGAGTCGCGTTTGGTATCGATCTTAAGGGACCCCCGCTACAAAACGCTCGTTGCGCGGAAGGACGACAAAATCTGTGGCATGATTGGAACGTTTTCAGCATCGAGTTATTTGCACAACGATTTGAGCGGGCGAATCATCGCGCTTGTCGTGTCCACAAAATCGCGCCGGTGTGGTATTGGCGCACAGTTAGTCGCGGCGGCGGAAAAGAATTTCGCGCAGCGAGGAATCAAGCGAGTGACCCTGACAACTCGCTTCGAGCGCGAAGAGGCGCATCAGTTTTACGAAAAGCTCGGTTATGCGCGAACTGGCTTCCGGTTTGCGAAAAATCTCGTATCCGCTTCCAGCTGAAGTAGCCGGTCAGTAGCGTCCGCACCTTCAATAACGGACGCGAACCAAGGAGAGACCTTCGGCAGGAGCAGCAAAACGTGCGTGGCTGGCGTGAGCCGCCGCGAGCTGGCTGATCACTTCCTCGATGCGTGATTTGCCCAGTGCGCAACGCACAAGTGAGCCGACGATCAGCCGAATCATCTTATAGAGAAAACCGTCGCCATTGAAATCGATCATCACGCAAAAACCGGTACGACGGACCGTCACAGAATAAATCGTGCGAACCGTCCTATTTTCCGGCTTCCCGCGGTTGGCGGCAAACGCCGCAAAATCGTGGGTACCGGCGAAGCACTTGGCCGCTTTCTTTAAGAGTTTGAGGTCAAGTGGACTTGGAATATACCAGGCGCGGCCATATTCGAATGGCGGCAGGACCGTGCCAGACCAGATTCTGTAGCGATAGAGTTTTCCTTTTGCGGAAAGGCGCGCGTGAAAATCCTTTGATACATATTGGCATCGAAGCACGCGAATGGCCGGCGGCAGCAATGCATTGAGCGCTTCTGTCCAACGCGCGGCCGAAAAACGGTCATCGGGAAGATCGACATGAGCGCACTGTGCGAGAGCATGGACGCCCGCGTCTGTTCGCCCTGCTCCATGAACGCGGATGGGCTTGCCGCCGATACGCTCAAACGCGCGCTCGATATGATCCTGAATCGTGTTGCGATGGGATTGACTTTGCCACCCCGCAAATCCTCTCCCGTCATAGGCGACAATCATTTTCAGCCGTCGCGGCATTGCAGCTTAATTTAGTGATTTGTGATCAGTGAAAATTGATCGCTGAGAAATAACCCCGGCCACTCTCGCGCGTCTTTTACTTATCACGGTTACTAATCACTTTTCCAGCGGCATGCGCCGTGTGTTGCCGCCGATCGAGATAGCCCTGCAAAATCATCTGAGCCGCTACTTGATCGACATAACCGCGGGTGTCGCGCGTTTTTTTGCCGGCGTCACGTAGCGCCCGATGCGCTGCAACGGTGGTCAGGCGTTCGTCCCATGTGACGACCGGGCATGGAAGAATCTCTCGCAATTTTTCTACGAACCTGAGGGCTTCGGTTGCGGCGGCGCCAATCTGGCTATTCATCTGCCGCGGAATTCCTACAACAACATGATCGACTTTCTTCTCACGAATTATGTGAGCCAAGCGCGGTATGGCTTGGTCATCTGCTGGGATTGTTTCCAGCGGATGCGCCAATAATTGTAACTCGTCAGAGATGGCCACTCCGATGCGCGCGCGACCAAGATCGAGAGCAAGAATTGGATTCATCGCTTCCTTAGATCATCATTGATCATTGCAGTTCCGGCGGCAGCTTGCCGATCAAGTCCTTGATCCTTTCTGCCTGGTGACGATGACAAACCAAAACTGCGTCGCCGGTTCGCACAACAATGAGGTTATGAACTCCAAGCAGAGCGATCGTCGTCCCGTCCTCATCAAAAATGACGTTATTGGTGGAATCGACCGCAGTGACCGCGCAGTTGGCGGCATTTCCCAGTTGGTCTTTCTCGAAATAATTTGCCACTGCTCTCCAGCTTCCGATGTCGTCCCAATCGAAGCTGGCTTCCACCACCAGCACGCGGTCCGCTTTCTCCATGATCGCGTAATCGAATGAAATCCGTGGCAGTTTGCTGAAGCGCTCACGCAAAACCTTCTCGAAATTCTCCGGAGCGCGAAGCTGGGAAATGAAGTCGGCTAACTCCGGCGTTTGACGGTTAAATTCACTCAGGACTGTGGGCACCGACCACACAAACATTCCTGCGTTCCATCGAAAATTTCCTTTCCGCAAAAATGATTCAGCCAGATCGGGGTTGGGCTTTTCGCGAAAACGTACGACTCGATGAATCGCATCTTTATCGTTGCGCTTTCGCAAATGGACCGGCTTGCCATGTTCGATGTAACCGAAGCCGGGACAAGCCCATGTTGGTTTGATGCCGATGGTTACAAGCTGCCCCGTCTCCTCCGCTGCATCCGCGGCGAGGGCCAGGGTTTCCTGAAAGGCCACGCGATTCGTAATGACATGATCGGCCGGAAGCACGATCATCGTGGCCCCGTGATCGCGCGCTGCCACCCAACCAGTGCCCAGTGCAACCGCCGCTGCCGTATCGCGCTTGGCTGGTTCTGCAACGATATTTTCCTCTGGGAAGGCGCTGAGCAATTTACGAACTGCCGCTTCCTGGTCGGCATTTGTTAGAATTAGAATACGTTCACGTGGAACGAAGCCATCAATCCGCGCCACGGTTTCTTCGAGAAGGGTTCTCTTGGAGACAAGCTGAAGCAGCTGCTTCGGCCGGGCCCGGCGACTTAGAGGCCAAAAGCGTTCACCACTGCCGCCGGCGAGAATGAGCGCGTAGATCGGATTGAGCATTAAAACGAGCGCTGACCGGGTTTTCCAAGTCGCGAGGATTTTCTCGTTTCTTTTTTCGAAACGAGACGTATATGGTAGGCGATGTCTCTCCCGATATCCATTTCAAAAACCGCCCAGCAGCTTCCGGTTGATCCGTTACTCGTCCTGACCCGCACTGCGATTGGTGTCGGCCTGGGAATATTGGTGGCGGAAAAAATCAAGCCTCCATTGCGTCAGGCAGCTGCAATTGCACTGGTTGCAATTGGCGCGTTAGCTGCCGCGCCGTGGCTGGTGAAAATCGCGGTGGGGCAGATTAATCGACCGGAATCAGAGTGGGGGAGTCGCGCCCGTCTGCGCTCTATTCGCGGAGATTCCGGTTACAGTTCCGATAACGATATCTATTGATTCAATGTGGCGCTCGCCGCGGCGAGCGATCTACAAGTGGTTTCAAAAGTCGGTTCACGTTCCGTAATCGTGCTCCTGCTCGTGACCGGCTCATCAGAGGAGAATCTCGATCACGATTAGGAGCGCGAGCACGAGAAACAGTGAGCAAGTGACTTTTGAAACCACTTCTAACGAATTCGCAAGCCGCTTGCGCTACATTTGTCCCCAGATTAAGCGTGCTTCGCGTTATGTCCGGTAAATCGACATCTTCCAGCAGCGAACTGTTGCGCGCTCACTGCGTCGCAATTTCTGAGGAGGAAGCCGTACTGCGCGAGGGCGGCGGCAAGGCAGGACACGAACGTCAACGAAAAATGGGTCGGCTGCCAGCGCGAGAACGAATTAGTCATTTGCTTGACAAAGATTCGCCGTTTTTCGAGATCGGTCTCTGGGCCGCGTATAAGATGTACGATCAATGGGGAAAGATCCCTGCGGCGGGCGTAGTCGCTGGGATTGGGAATATCGCGGGAGTTCCGTGCATGATTATCGCCAACGACGCGACCGTGAAGGCCGGCGCTTTCTTTCCGCAAACAGCCAAAAAAGTCATCCGCGCCCAGCGCATCGCTTTTGAATGCGCCCTGCCGATCGTTTACCTGGTCGATTCCGCCGGTGTCTTCCTGCCGATGCAGGACGAAATTTTTCCAGATGAAGATGATTTCGGCCGCATCTTTCGCAATAACTCCGTCATTTCCGCAGCTGGCGTTCCTCAATTCGCCGCCATTATGGGTAATTGCGTCGCGGGCGGCGCTTATCTGCCGGTCCTGTGCGACAAAATTCTGATGACGAAGGGAAGCGGTTTGTACCTCGCTGGGCCTTCGCTCGTTAAAGCGGCTATTGGACAAGTAGTCGATGCGGAGGAACTGGGTGGCGCGCAAATGCACGCGGAGATAAGCGGGACGGTGGATTTTAACGAAAAAGACGATCCGTCGTGTCTCAAGCGCCTTCGTTCGCTCATCGCATTGCTGGCGGAAGCAAAGGAACCTAAAATGTTCGAGAAGGCGAAGGAAACGACGAAGTCGGCGAAGAGTCCCGATTCGATCTACGATTTGATCAGCTTTGATGGTCAGAAGCAGTACGATGTGCGCGATCTGCTTGCGTCGGTCGTCGATACAAACTCAATCGATGAATATAAAGCAGACTACGGCAAGACGATCGTGACAGCTTATGCCCGCATTGACGGGCGCGCGGTCGGCATTGTTGCAAATCAACGTTTGCAAGCGCGGACCAAAAAGGAAGGAATTCAGATGGGCGGCGTCATTTACTCCGATAGCGCCGATAAAGCGGCGCGTTTCGTGATGGACTGCAATCAAACGAACCTGCCGATCATTTTTTTTCAGGACGTCACCGGTTTCATGGTCGGACGCGATGCGGAAGAGAGCGGGATCATTCGCAGCGGCGCGAAGTTGGTGAATGCGGTCAGCAATTCCGTCGTTCCGAAGATCACAGTCGTTGTCGGTGGATCGTTTGGCGCCGGGAACTACGCGATGTGCGGAAAAGCTTACGATCCGCGATTCATCGTCGCCTGGCCGACTGCTCGTTATGCTGTGATGGGTGCCGCCCAGGCGTCCGATACCGTCTTTGCAGTTCTTGCTCGCGCACGCGAGCGCGACAAAAAATCTTCGCCGGAAGAACTGGAGGAGCTTCGAGCGACCGTCAAAAAAAATTACGAAGAACAAACCGACATTCGCTACGGCGCTGCGCGCGGCTGGGTGGACGCGATCATTCAACCCCACGAGACGCGCGACGTCCTGATCCGGTTGCTGCAATACGTCTCACGTCCAATGCCCAAGGCGCGCTTCCATACTGGCGTGATCCAGGTTTAACGATTCAACGAATCTCATGCCCGTCCTTCTTATTGAAAAACAAACGCCGCAAATCACGATTGTGACTTTGAATCGTCCGGAGCGGCGTAACGCGCTCACCATCGAATTGCTGACGAAACTGGTGGCTGCAATTCGGCTTGCTTCCGACGAGCCGAATGAACGAATCATTATTTTGCGTGGTGCTGGGGCTGCCTTTTGTACCGGTATGGACTTGAAAGCAGCAACCCCACAAAACGCGCACGCCATGGCGGAGTTGGTCGCGAAGACCTTGCTGACCCTCAGTCAAACACGTTTGATTATAATCGCGGCGGTGCATGGCGCGACGGTTGCCGGCGGCGCAGGTATTATGTCGGCTTGTGATTTTGTTGTCGCTGCAGAAGGGACCAAGATCGGGTATCCAGAAGTGCGCCGCGGCTTGGTACCTGGCCTGGTCATGACTTTTCTACGCCGCCAGGTAGGCGAACGAAACATGCGCGAATTGTTGCTCGGCTCAGAATTGATTGATGCGGAACGAGCGAAAGAGATCGGCCTCGTTAATCGCGTTGTCGCCCAAGGTGATTTGATGAGTGAAGCGCAAAAATTTGCCGATTCAGTTTTGCAAGGCGCGCCAAGCGCGCTTGCACAGACGAAACATTTCATCGAGGAACTCTGGTGGCGTTCGGTGAAGGAAGATATCGATCTTGCATTTAAGCATCACATGGAAGCGCGCGAATCGAGCGAAGCGCGTGAAGGCATTGCAGCCTTCAACGAAAAGCGGCCGCCGAACTGGGTCATGTAGCGGCGCGCGCGGCGGCCAATAGAAACCAGGGAGCAACGGGTCCTTAAACGCCCTGCTGCGGTTGGGAAACCACCGCTCCTTGGTTAGGCTCCGCAGCCGCAGCGCCTTGATATTGCGCACTGCCGAAACCCAGGATAGGCAGGAAAATGATTCCCAGGAAAACGAGGCCGATTCCGAAACCGACGCCTTTGCCGAAGCTTTTTGCCATGTCGATACAGAGAACAATTCCTACGATGATGTTGACGAACGGGATCAACATCAAAATGATCCACCAGGCCGGCCGGCCGACGATCTTGCACCAAACGTAGAGGTTGTAAATAGGGATGATGCTGGCCCACCCAGGTTGGCCCGCTTTCGCGAAAACCTTCCACATCGCGACGATCATCAGCAGCGCGATAAGCAGTCCAATAATCGCTGCAACCGGACTGCCGCCAGCTGAAGTTGTGTAATCGGTCGTTTCCTGCGCCAGCAGAAATTGGCTTGGAAGCAAAATGCAAAATGCAATGAGTGGGAGGTTAAGGAGTGATTTCATAGAGGTTAAGGTTTGTTGGCGCGGGTTTTAACGGACTGCGTCTTAATGGGCAAGCAAAATCTGTCGATCTTGTGTCTATCGGTCTTGCGCCAAGCAACGGAGCGGTCGGCTAACGAACACGTCTAATCGCCTTCATCAGCGCCGCCATCGTCTCCTCCGTGGTCATCGCCGCCATCGTCATCGCCGCCGTCATTATCCCTCCCGTCGTCATCACTCATGTCGTAGCCTTCGTCGCCTGAAGCGTCCTCCATGCTGTCTTCATCATCGGAGGCCACTTCTTCATCGGTGTCTTCCTCAGCAGCCACTTCCTCTTCTTCGGCTTCCGACATATCGAACGATTCGTTCTCGGCGTAAGATTCTTCGGTGTTGATTTCCTCGTCGGAGACTGATTCGGAAACGTCAACGTCTTCACCCTCGTAAATATCGACGCTCGTATCGATCGACGCCCATTCGAATGAAACCGAGGCTTCCCATTCGTAATAACTGGTCTCGTAAGTATTGGTCCAATTTACAAGCGTGAGGTAATCAGTGCGCCACGGCTTATCCACGTAGTATTCGTAACCACGCACGAGTCCGGTCTGAACATCCAGCAGGTATAACGTGGCGATGTAAGCATCAACTCTAGCCGGCTCCTTGAGAATATGATTGGCCTGTTTCTCGATCTCGCGCAGACCTTTCTCAAGCGCCTTGTCTTTTTGCGCGGTCTTTTCCAACGTCTTAATCTTCGCGAGCAATTCCTTTTGTTGGGCTTTGATTTTGTCGAACTCAGCCTTCTCTTTCGCAGTCAGCTCGCCGCCTTTCTTTTTCCGCGCGGCCTCTTTCGAGAAATCGGTGCGACGCAACGCGATGGCATGACCAAGTTTCTTTCCATTTTCGATCACCTTCTCATTTTTCGAGTCGATCAGCTGCCAAACGACTTTCATCTGCTCTTCAGCTTTGCGCGCTTCCGCGATGCCCTTGAAGAAGTCGTTGCTCTTGGCGGCGAGACCTTTTTTGGCCAGCTTCAAATTTTTGGCAATCAGCTGAGTTGATTTCCAAAAGGGTTTGTTCTTCGGTGTTTTCGAATCGAGACCCTTATCGGCGCGCGCAGCTTTAATCATCGCAGCCAGCGCCTTGCTCCCGTTGTCGAGTAAAGTTTTGGCGTCGGCTTTTTGTCCCGTTGGCTTTTTCTGAGCGGTTTTTGCGACGGCAGCGAGCGTGTGGCCCGGCGTCATCGCGCGCGCCACAGCAAAAACGCTGAGCGAAAGGCAGAGCAAGAGAGTAACGAAATTTTTCATGGTGCTGGGCAGCCTAGTTAGGCAAGAGTCAATCTATCAATGACAACGTGACGATTTCTAGCGCGATGCTGCCTGAAATGAGATCGGCATGATGCCGTCGTCGCGCGCTTCTGCAATGTCAATCATCTGATACTTCGGATCGTCGTCTTCTGCTGTAGGGGAAGCTGTCAGCTTCCCCTACAGAAAGAGCGCTCAAGAGCATGAGTAAGAATAGGAGTGGAGTAAGAAAGGCACACAATGAGCCAGGTGCGCGCGCGAGGTGGCTTTACGAATCGCAGCCGGCACGCGATGGTCGCGCGCAGATGAAAACAAAAAGCGCATGGGCAAATCACAATTGGCGGCCGCGAGTCGGATGGGGTGTGCCGGTAGCATGGCTGACACTTTGCGTCGTCTGGAGCTCGACCTGGCTCGTTATCAAGATTGGATTGCGCGATTTGCCGCCGATTTCCTATGCGGGTATCCGTTTTCTGCTCGCAATCTTTGTTCTTTTGGCCGTCTCGGCTGGGCGAGTGCGCCTGTTGCCGCAGCGCCGCTCTGATTACGCAGTGCTGGCCTTTACTGGCGTTTTGATGTTCGCGGTAAATTACGGACTGCTTTTTTGGGGTGAACTGCACGTTTCATCGGGGCTGGCGGCCGTATTGCAGGCCACCATCCCGATCTTCGGGATGCTCTCCGCGCATCTCTTGCTTCCCGATGAACCGTTGCGACTGCAGAAACTTCTCGGCGCAATGCTCGCGCTTGGTGGCGTGGCAATGATCTGTGAGCGTCTTCTCGGTTTCAACGGGTTCATGGCGTTCTGGGGCGGACTGGGCATCGTATTCGGAGCCGCCGGCGCGGCCTTTTCGAACGTACTGCTCAAAGCGCGCGTGATCCAACTCGCGCCAGCGATGATCGCCGCCTGGCAAATGATTTTCGGCGCAGCGCCATTGCTGGTGACCGGATTTTTGGTGGAAGGAAATCCGGCGCGGTTTCACTGGAGCGCGCTGTCGATCTTTTGTTTGCTTTATCTGGCCGTCATCGGCTCGGCACTTACTTTTTTACTTCTTTACTGGCTATTGCCGCGAATGACTGTAGCGAGACTACAAGCAATCTCGCTCATCACGCCACCGGGTGCGGTCGCGCTAGGTTGGGCGATCGGCGGCGAAAAATTTTCGCTCTGGTCACTTGTTGGCGCGTGTTTTGTGCTTGTCGGCGTCTGGATGATTTTCCGAAGAGCAGAAGCGCCGGAGCCAGTAATTCAGGAAGGTTAGTTAGGTAATGGTTTCAAAAGTGGCTCGGGTTCCATAATCCTGCTCCTGCTCGCGATCGGCTCCTGAGAGGAGAATCTTGATCATGATCAGGACCACGAGAAAGAGGGAAGAAGCGGATTTTAAAACCTAACCACCTCTAGTTATCGGGCTAGCCGAAAGAGCGGATTGACCGCGCCTCAGACATTCGCGTTCACCCACGCAGCGATGGTGCGTTGAGCATACGCGGCGCCGAAGAGTTTATCGGGGCAGCTTGTGCCGCCGGGTCGGCTGTAGCCGGGCGTAAAATCATGGCCAAAGATATGTGTGCGCGGAATACCATTATCGCTCAATTAACCAGCGAATAAGCGCCGCGGAAGCGGCCGCCTGCGGCGCTGTTAGCGCGACACACGCGATTTAACGGTGCGATGGCGGGCCTGTGCTTAGCGTTGGAAATGCCGTTTAGTTGCATTCATCGCGTTGCCGGCCAGGCAGTGCCTTTGGTATATCCAAGGGTGTCAAGCACATCGCGGTCGAGACCGCGCAGAACGTGTCGCATAAGATTGATCGTGTCGTCGTTGACGAAATAAGCTCCGTGAATTCCTGCGCCGGCGACGTCCGGGCTGAAGAAACCCGAGCAATCAACGTCCCAGACATTGTCTGTTGGCGACGACGCGTCTGCCAAAGGCGGGTGGTTCGGGAGACCGCTGCGACCAAGACGCCGCATGCCGAAATGTTTTAAGCCGGCAGACGCGCCGAGGACGGAGTCGCGTCCGCTGTAGAGCGCCGTGATCCGGTAGGTGAGATTAGCCACAGCATCGCCATCGTCGTTATCCGGCGCGCCCGCGTCGAACAAATCGCTATCGACATCCGCAGCGACCATCACGAGCTGGTTGATGAGGCTAACGAGCAGCGGCTGATTTTTTCGCGTCCAAGCCGCGGCCATCGCCTTTTGCACAACATAATTTCCCATGCTGTGAGCAATGAGGGAGACC
>WNGH01027853.1_pt1 | contig 10025 bp, 8 predicted proteins | sample 5400631 | NCBI WGS metagenome assembly WNGH01 (sample SAMN13153373, study PRJNA577476) | soil metagenome | isolation source: 115 cm soil or saprolite under Garry oak tree replicate 1 | place: USA:California | collected 2016-06-15 | reverse complement strand
CCGCCGGCGGCGTTGATGTCTTCCGCCGCCAGTCGCATGCCGTCGAGGGTCGGCTTGCCGAACATGGCCACGTCGCCGGTCAGCGCGCCGAGAAAGCCGATCCTGATGGTGTCGCCGCTACCCTTCGGGGCCGCGGCCTCCTTCTTCCTGCAGCCGGCGCCGGTCCCGAGGATCACTGCCAGGACCGCCACGGTCAGAAATGTTACTGCCTTACCTGCCTGCATCTCATACCCCCTTGAAACAAACTGGTGCAAATCATAGTACAGTGCCGGTTAAAAATAAAGGGAATCGTTGAGGCACTTGAAAACTCTTAAAAACAGATTGCCGCACTTCGCTCGCAATGACAAACCCTTTAAAACAGCAGTCATTGCGAGGAGGAACGACGAAGCAATCTCGCCCTTTAGGGTACTTTCGCAAGAGCCTAACCGGGCACTGCGGCCTGCTGCTGTTTTGACGCAGGTACCGTTATTCATTCTGCTTCCGAAAGATCAGCTTCGCCGTGGGGGAGACATCCCGGGGGCGCTCCTCGTAATGGAGGACCGTCCCCGGGAACTGCACGAACATCGCCGCCAGCTCGCCCGGCTGGAGGAGAAACTCCTTCCGGTGCACCCCCGGCAACGCGGGAGAGTCGAGGATGGTGTCGAACAGGATTACCCCGCCGGGGCTAAGGGCGGCGACCATCTTGGGGATCAGGTCGCGCAACAGGAAGTTGAAGTTGAGGATCAGGTCGTAGCTCCCGGTGAACCGGTACCCCTCCAGGTCGGCCCGGAGGAAGGCGATCTCCAGCCCCTCCTCGGTTGCCCAGCGCGCCGCCTTGGCAAGCCCCTCCTCGGAAATATCGATCCCCGTCACGGCAAAGCCCCGCCGGGCAAGAAAAATGCTGTTGCGCCCCTCGCCGCAGGCGATGTCGAGCGCCTTTCTGCCGGGGACCAGCGATTCGATCCAGTCGATCCGTTCCGCCAGAAAGGATGATGGGTGCGGCCCGAGGAATAAACTTCCTGCCGCATAGCGGGCGTTCCATTTGTCCCTGTCCTGTTCCACCCGATCCCCCCTTTTCAGAGAGTTGCAATACCAAAGAAAGGTTGTACCGTTCTTAGAGGAAACCTTTTCAAAATCCCGGAGAAAGGAGAAGAGCCAGATGTCCGGAACAACGGAACAGCAGGTCACCATCCCTGTCGGCGAGGTGTCCCTGGAAGGCATCCTGACGCTCCCGGAAGGTGCGAAGGGTATCGTGATTTTCGCCCATGGCAGCGGGTCGAGCCGCCTCAGTCCGCGCAATACCTTTGTGGCCAAGGTCCTGCAGGAGGGAGGATTCGGCACCCTTCTCTTTGATCTGCTCTCCCGGGAGGAGGACCAGAGCTTCGCCAATCGCTTCGACATCGGCCGCCTCGCCGAAAGGCTGGTGGCCGCCACCCGCTGGCTTGCCGGCCGTCCTGAGGGCCAAAGCATGGCACTCGGCTATTTTGGCGCCAGTACCGGCGCCGCTGCCGCTCTTCAGGGAGCGGCGGAGAGCGGCGCATCCATAGGCGCGGTAGTCTCCCGCGGCGGACGGCCCGACCTGGCCATGCCGTACCTGCCGCAGGTCGCCGCCCCGACTCTGCTGATCGTCGGCGAGCACGATCGGGAGGTGCTGGAGTTGAACCGGCAGGCCTTGGCCCGGCTTGCGTCGGTCAAGGAACTGGCCGTGGTCCCCGGCGCCACCCACCTCTTCGAGGAGCCGGGCACCCTGGAGAAAGCGGCTCATCTGGCGAAAGAGTGGTTCCTGCGCTATCTGGGGTGATTGCGTAATCCCAGAATAATATATTTCCGATGAACCTACAAGGATAGAACGACGCAGTGGCTTGCCGGCAGTCGTGGCGACAGCGGGAATTAGGCACTTTCTGTGAAATCTTGACCCACGTCAAAGATAAGCGGCACCAGTCGGGTTATTCTCCGTCACATGCAGAGTTGAAAAGCAAAAAATACGGGTTATAGTTTACAGCACCATTACACACAACCGGGAATAATATCCCTGAAAAAAAGGAGGAAAAGGATATGTCTATGTTTTGCAATCAGTGTGAGCAGGCAGCCAAGGGGACCGGCTGCGAAGTGATCGGGGTCTGCGGGAAAAATCCGGAAGTTGCTGCGCTGCAGGACCTGATGTTGTTCGGCCTGAAAGGTCTTGCCATCTACGCCGACAAGGCGCGGGAACTGGGCGCCAAAGACGAGGTGGCCGACCTGTTCATGTTCGAAGGGCTGTTCACCACCGTCACCAACGTCGACTTCGACCCGGTCCAGATCGCCGGCAAGCTCCGGAAATGCTACGACCTCAAGGAAAAGATCAAGGCCCTGTATGAGAAGGCGTACCGGGAGAAGACCGGTGGCCATGCGCCGCAGATCACGGAAGGCCCCGCTGCCTGGGTGATCGCCGACGACCTGGAGGGGCTGGTGAAGCAGGGAGAGGCCCACGGAGTGAAGAGCCAGCACAGCGACCAGGACGTTCTCTCCGCCATCGAAGTCGTGATCTACGGCCTGAAGGGGATGGCCGCCTACGCCGACCACGCCTTCATCCTCGGCAAGACCGACGAGGAAGTATTCGCCTTTTTCCACAAGGCGCTGGCCGCCACCACCGATAGCAGCAAGGGCCTCATGGACTACGTCAATCTCGCCATGGAGTGCGGCAAGGTGAACATCAAGGTGATGGGGATGCTGAACGAGGGGCATGTGGAGCGCTTTGGCCATCCGGTCCCGACAAAGGTCCAGCTGGGCACCCGGAAGAACAAGGCAATCCTGGTCTCCGGCCACGACCTGCGGATGATCGAGGAGCTGCTCAAGCAGACCGAGGGGAAAGGAATCGACGTCTACACCCACAGCGAGATGCTCCCGGCCCACGGGTATCCGGGGCTCAAGAAGTACCCGCACCTCTACGGCAACTTCGGCGGCGCCTGGCAGGACCAGCACAAGGAGTTCCCCGATTTCCCCGGTGCGATCATCTTCAACACCAACTGTATCCAGCGCCCGGCCGAGAATTACAAGGACCGGCTGTTCTCCTGGGGGCAGGTGGGGTGGCCCGGCATCAAGCACATTAACGGCTGGAACTTCAGCGAGGTGATCAACAAGGCCCTGGAGTGCTCGGACCTCCCCGACGCCACCGGCAAGGAGATCCTGGTCGGCTTCGGCCACAACACGGTCCTGGGGGTCGCCGACAAGGTGATCGAAGGGGTGAAGTCCGGCGCCATCAAGCACTTCTTCCTGATTGGCGGCTGCGACGGCGCCAAACCGGGGCGCAACTACTTCACCGAAATGGCGGAGAAGGTCCCGAAAGACTGCGTGATCCTGACCCTGGCCTGCGGCAAGTACCGCTTCAACAAGCTGGAGTTCGGCGACATCGGCGGCATCCCGCGGCTCCTCGACGTGGGGCAGTGCAACGACGCCTTCTCGGCGGTCCAGATTGCCCTGGCCCTGGCAGGAGCCTTCAACTGCGGGGTGAACGACCTGCCGCTCTCCTTCATCCTTTCCTGGTACGAGCAGAAGGCCCACGTCATCCTCCTCTCGCTCCTCCACCTGGGGATCAAGAACATCAAGATCGGCCCGGCCCTGCCGGCCTATCTCTCCCCGAACGTCCTCAACTTCCTGGTGGAGAACTTCAACATCGGCCAGGTAACCACCGCGGACGCGGACCTTAAGGCGATTTTGGGCGCATAAGGAATCGGGGACCATTCACCACAAAAAAAGGCGCGGAGTTTATCTCCGCGCCTTTTTTCATTGAATATCTCTATGTCGTATAAACTGCTCTCGGCGTCCCCTCTGAAAACTCGCGGCCATCACAGGCAAGGATAACCGTGGATGAAATCCGAAAGCTCGTAAAACCTCAGCTGACTTACCCCTGCCCCCACTATTTCCCGAAACTCGACGCCGAACCCGGCCGGGCGGACAAGCACCTGCTGTTCCGGCGGATAGTCCCAGACAACCCCCCCCCGGATTACGGTCATGGCCTCGGAATTGTTCGGCAGCCTGAAGGAAACCATGACCTCGCTCCCGTACGGAACCTCCCTGCCGGCTGCCACGTACATGCCATTCATGCTGACATCGCAGCTTGTCCCCTCGATAACCAGCCCGCCTGCCTCCACGGTCACCGGGACTCGACAGGGGACCCGAGGCCTGCGCCGCTCAATCATGGGGAGGATGGAGTGTGTCTCGTTCAGAAAAGTCCTCGCAAGGACCGGTTTCTTCAGGAACCTGGTGCACCCTGCCTGGAGGGAAGATTCGATGACTTCAGGGTTACCGTTGCTGCTGAGAAGAATAACCGGGGTCGCACCAAGTGCCGGGTCCCCCTTGATGGCGGCACAGCACTCTATCCCGTCCATTTCTGGGAGCTGCACATCCATCACGACCAGGTCGGGCTTCTCATGCCGCGCGGTTTCCAGGGCCTCCGCGCCGTTCTTCGCGGTCAGGATTCGAACGGGGGAGGGCCTGAGATACTCCTTCTGGATATCCAGGAAAACCTTCACATCGTCAACGAGAAGTATCTTTGCCTTGAACATGGTTACTCCTGTATAGGCCGGTTCGGCCAACCGCCCGCTAGAGGCATAAAACTGACCAGGCACTTCCCCCTTACTAGAATGATGCCAAATCATGCAAATTGATTTTTAAACGTGGAATCAACGGATTAAAGAAGGGAAGGGGGATTGGGAGGGCTCAGGGGATCGTCTCTTCTGTCAACTTTGTTTACACCAGAAAGGGGGCGCCTCTCACCAAGTTGCATACAGTGGGGGTTTACGGTGACTGTCAACAAAGTTTACATTGTAAACTTTGTTGACAGTCGGGCGAGGTGGTGCCGTCCTTCCTCTCCTGCTCAAGGGTTCAGGGTGCGGGCTCATTATCCCGCTCGAGCGCCGTGCGCAGCAGGGAAATGAGAAAGGCGACGATCACGAGAAAGACCATGATCCCCCCGATCACGCCGACGAGGACCATGCCGATTGCTGCGATCAGCCACTTCGGCTGCTTCTTCATGAATTCCGTGACACCTGCCATGATCTGCTCCGTAGGTTAGTTTTCATCCGGAGTGTCCGGATAGAAATCTATATACTCAGCGGGGGCCGATCAGAGCCCCGCGACCTTTCTGATGACCTCCTTTACCAGCTGGGGATCGAACGGCTTGATGATATAGCCACTGGCGCCGGCCTGTTTCGCATCCTCTACGAGCGACTCCTGGCCCATGGCGGTACACATAACCACCTTTGCGCCCCGGTCCAGTCCGGTGATTTCGGCCGTGGCCTCGATGCCGCTTTTCTTCGGCATGACAACATCCATGGTCGTAATGTCGGGACGGAACTCCAGGTATTTCTGAACCGCTTCGTCGCCGTCGGCCGCCTCGGCCACAACCTCCCACCCCTCCTCTTCCAGAATGCCGCGCAGCAGTGTGCGCATGAACAGCGCATCATCCACGATCATAATCTTGAGACCCATCAGCTCCTCCCGAAACTTGATATCGGGAAATGCCGGCCGACTCGCCTTCCCCGACAACGGCCCTCCGTCATGCCGTGCCGGCCTGGCGGAGGGTCATATCATCAGTAGCAAAAGGTAACAGGGGCGAGAGATGCTGGCAAGCATTTTTTCTTAGGCGCAACTTCTCCCTCGACAAAATTGATTTTTTCCCATATATTTTCCGGCATACTGTATACAAAATCAGGCTAAGGGCAAAGGGCACAAGGCGAAGGGTTCAAACCCCTGGCCATAAGCCCTTAGCCCTTTGCCCGCCTTTATCCCACCGAAAGGAGAAATACGCGATGTCAGTGAAAGAATTCCACTACCAGGACCCGTTCCCCCTCGGCCCCGACAGCACCAAGTACCGCCTCCTCACCAAGGACGGCGTCTCCGTGACAGAGTTCGAGGGCAAGCCGGTCCTCAAGGTCGATCCGGCCGCGCTCACCTTCCTCGCCAACCAGGCGATGCGCGAGGTTTCCTTCCTGCTCCGCCCCGAGCACAACGAGATGGTCGCCAAGATCCTCTCCGACCCGGAAGCCTCGATGAACGACAAGGGGGTGGCGATCGCCATGCTCCGTAACGCCGAGGTTTCCGCCAAGTTCGAGCTCCCGGTCTGCCAGGACACCGGCACCGCCACCATCATGGGGAAAAAGGGGCAGCAGGTCTGGACCGGGGTGAACGACGAGGAGTACATATCCCAAGGGGTTTACAAGACCTACACCGAGGAGAACCTCCGCTACTCCCAGACCGTGGCGCTCGACATGTACAATGAGGTCAACACCGGCACCAACCTCCCGGCCCAGATCGACCTGTACGCCACAAAGGGGGACGAATACAAGTTCATGTTCGTCGCCAAGGGTGGCGGAAGTGCCAACAAGACCTACCTCTACCAGGAAACCAAGGCACTCCTGAATCCGGTCACCCTGGAAAAGTTCCTGGTCGACAAGATGAAGACCCTCGGCACCGCGGCCTGCCCGCCGTACCACCTGGCCTTCGTGATCGGCGGCACCAGCGCCGAGACGTGCCTCAAGACCGTCAAGCTCGCCTCCACCAAGTACCTGGACGGCCTCCCCACGAAAGGTAACGAATACGGCCAGGCGTTCCGCGACGTGGAACTGGAGCAGAAGATCCTCGTGGCGGCCCAGAAGCTCGGGATCGGCGCCCAGTTCGGCGGCAAGTACTTCGCCCACGACGTCCGGATCATCCGGCTTCCCCGCCACGGCGCCTCCTGCCCGGTCGGGATGGGGGTCTCCTGCTCCGCCGACCGGAACATCAAGGCGAAGATCAACAAGGACGGCATCTGGCTCGAAGAGATGGACCGCGACCCGGGCCGCCTTATCCCCGAGGCCTATCGCAAAAAGCACGAGCACGGCGTCCGGATCGACCTCAACAAGCCGATCAAGGAGGTGCTGGCCGAGCTGACCAAGCATCCGGTGGCGACGCCGCTGCTTCTCACCGGCACCATCGTGGTCGGCCGTGACATCGCACACGCCAAGTTCAAGGAGATCATCGACGCCGGCAAGCCGGTCCCCGAGTACCTCCTGAACCACCCGATCTACTACGCCGGCCCGGCCAAGACCCCGGCGGGCAAGCCGTCCGGCTCGTTCGGCCCGACCACGGCCGGCCGGATGGACTCCTACGTCGATCTCCTCCAGTCCAAGGGCGCCTGCCTGATCATGATCGCCAAGGGGAACCGGAGCCAGCAGGTCACCGACGCCTGTCAGAAATACGGCGGCTTCTACCTTGGCTCAATCGGCGGCCCGGCGGCGCTCCTGGCCGAGGAGAACATCAAGAAGGTCGAGTGCATCGATTTCCCCGAACTGGGGATGGAGGCGGTCTGGAAGATCGAGGTGGTCGACTTCCCGGCGTTCATCCTGGTGGACGACAAGGGGAACGACTTCTTCAAGCAGTTGGGCTGCTGATGGAATGGTAAATAAACAAGGGCGAAGCATGCTTCGCCCTGAGGGTGGCAGTACCAGAAACGCCCCGGTCCCAGATGGCCGGGGCGTTTCCCTATTGTGGTCCCCCATCTTCGTCTTGACAGGTTATCGCACTCTCCGCTTGATATGCACATGGATTTGAATTAAATTGCGGGTACATTTCTCGGAATGGGTTGCGACAGCTTGTTCTGACGTGCCACATTCACAAAGGCGTTCACCATGCTCCGCCAGATCCTCCCTTTTCTCGTAATCCTCCCCCCCCTTGCCTACGGGCTCATCTCCCTCTGGTGCGGCCGCGCCTATTTCGGCAGGCGCAAGACGGCAGCCGGTTATGCACCGCCGGTCACCATCTTGAAGCCGGTCAAGGGGATGGACGCCGAGAGCTTTGCGAACTTCGCTTCCTTCTGCCGCCAGGAGTACCCCTGCTATCAGCTGGTCTTTGCCGTCGCCTCTGCCGATGATCCGGCCATCCCGGTTGTCGAGCGGCTGAAGATCGAGTTCCCGGACGTTGACATCGAGCTGGTGGTGGACGGCACTATCCACGGCCCCAACTACAAGGTCTGCAACCTGATCAACGCCTGGCCACGGGTGAAGCACGGGATCATCATCGTCTGCGACAGCGACATAAGGGTAGGGGAGGGGTATCTGCGGGAGGTCTGCGCGCCGTTTGCCGACCTGGAGGTGGGGGTGGTCACCTCCCTGTATCGCAGCCCCGGGGTCAAGGGGGCCGCCACCGCCGTGGAGGCGATGGGGTTTACCAGCGAGATGGTTCCGAACGTGATGGTGGCGCTCAAGCTGGAGGGGCTTTCCTTTGCCCTGGGGGCCTCCATGGCGGTGCGGAGGGAGGCGCTGGAAAAGATCGGCGGCTTTCCCATCCTGGCCGACTACCTGGCGGACGACTACCAACTGGGGAACAAGGTCTTCCGGGCCGGCTACAGGATCGAGCTGTCCGACTGCTTCGTGGAAAGTATCATGCACCGGGAGGACTTCGGGACGGTCCTTTCCCGGCAGCTCCGCTGGGCCCGGACCATGCGCGCCAGTCGTCCCGGCGGTTATTTTGCCTCGGGGATCACCCAGCCGTTTCCGGCCGCCTGCCTGGCGCTCGCCCTGTCGGACTGTTCCACTGCGGGGGCCGCCGCGGCCCTATTCCTCTATGCAGTCCGCTCCCTTATCGTTCTGATCTACAGCCGCTGTTACGTAAAGGACGGGATCTTTCCCCGCTGGCTCTGGCTCTTGCCGCTTCGGGACGCCCTCGCCTTTGCCACCTGGGGGCTTGCCTTCCTGGGAAACCGGGTCCGCTGGCGCGGGCACCTGTTCCGCCTCCTCCCCGGCGGGAGGATCGTGGAGCTGCCGGAACAGGTTTAAATGCCGGCAGCCGCTTTACCGTTTCTTCTCAGCGATCCGGGCAAAATCCCCGTATTCCCTGAGGGCATCGGCCTGGGCGGCGTTGCGCACGGCGTTCAGTTCGCGGTAATTTTCCCTCACCTTTGCCACCAGCGTGCCATTCAGTTCGCCTTTCTCCGCCATTCTGGCCATAACGCCAAGCGCTTTTCTGATGCTCATCCCCTTCCGGTACGGCCGGTCTTCGGTGATGGCGGCGAAGACGTCCGCCACCGTCACTATCCGGCAGCAGCGGGAATATTTCCTCCCCTTGATGTGGAAGGGGTAGCCCGTGCCGTCGGGGCGTTCATGGTGATACGCGGCCCAGGCGCTGATATGCTCAAAGCCCTTGACGGTTTCGAGAACGCGGTAGGTATGGAAGGTGTGGGCCCGGATTGTCTGGTACTCCCTGGCGGTAAGCCTGGCGGTTTTTTCGAGGACCTCCTTGGGCACGGACAGCTTGCCAAGGTCGTGCAGCTGACCGGCGATTTTGACCTGCCGGCAGGTGCTCTCCGGCAGGTTGCTCAGCCTGGCAAGGTATTCGGCGATGGCCGCCACTCCGGATGAATGGACGGAGGTAAAGCGGCTCCTGAAGTCGATGACGCGGCTGATCAGGCGCGCCATCCCTTCCAGGGTCTCAATGCCGGACAGGGCGCCGCACCCGTGTCTCCCCTTGGCGGCGACCATCGCCCCCACCGAAGGTGAGGCCACATCGAGCCAGAAGTATTCCTTTGCGGCAACGCGCAGGAAGGCGTCAACCTGTTCGGGAATGAATTTGCGCCCCGCCTGTGACTTGATTTTGCGGCAGATTTTTTTTACCTGGCCGAGCACCGGCTGCTGCCGGTCGATCAGGATGTCGATCCGGTCCGCCAGGTGCAGGATATGGCTCCCCATCGGCACCGGCCGCTCCTTGAATTCGGTCCCCTTCCCTTTCTCCCAAGGCACGTGATGATGCCTCACCATATCGGCTATCCTGGCAAAGGGTTCGAAGGTATTGATAAAGAGGAAGCCGCGTTCGGCATGCTCATGGGGGGACTTCATGTCGAACACCAGGATGCTGAGCCTGTCCTGCAGGGAGATGGCGCCTGCGTCGTGGAGCATCCCGGCGATGACAATATCGCTGATATCCGCCTTTGTCAGGCCCATCTCCGCGGCGATGCACGAGGCGATGTAGGCGACCCGCTGATGATGGTTCACCACCAGCGGGCTGACCAGGTCGAGGGCATGGGAGAGGCACAT
>WNGH01023068.1_pt1 | contig 10026 bp, 8 predicted proteins | sample 5400631 | NCBI WGS metagenome assembly WNGH01 (sample SAMN13153373, study PRJNA577476) | soil metagenome | isolation source: 115 cm soil or saprolite under Garry oak tree replicate 1 | place: USA:California | collected 2016-06-15 | reverse complement strand
GGCATTGAGCAGGGGCCAGTCGGCGATGGCGTCGCTGCCGTCGCGCATGGCCTCGGTTTCCCGATAGGGCGAGGCCACCGAGCCGCTATCGAGATGATCGCGCCCGATCACAATGGGAGCCTTCACAACGCCCTTGCGCACCAGCTCGTTGAATGCCAGCCCCGCTTTGTCGCGCTCGCCGTAGCCCAACCAACAGATACGCGCCGGCAGCCCCTGGAACTGGATTTTCTGGCGGGCCAGCGTGATCCAACGTTTCAGTGCCGTATCCTGCGGGAAGAGTTCGACAAGAGCCTCGTCGGTGCGATAGAGATCTTCGGGATCCCCTGAGAGTGCGACCCAGCGGAATGGGCCTTTGCCACGGCAAAAGAGTGGGCGAATATAGGCAGGGACGAATCCCGGAAAATCCAACGCGTGCGTCTCGCCAGCCGCTAAGGCCTGCCCACGCAAATTGTTGCCATAGTCAAACACAATCGCGCCCCTCCTCTGCATCTCCAGCATCGCCCGTACCTGTGTCACCATCGACTCGAAAGAACGCGCGATATATCCCTGTGGGTCGCGTTTGCGTAATGCGTCAGCCTCTTGCACAGCGAGACCGGCAGGAATATAGCCATTGAGCGCGTCGTGGGCTGAGGTCTGGTCGGTGACCAGATCGGGGAGAATGCCGCGCCGCACCAGTTCGGGATAGACCTCGGCAGCATTGCCAATCAATCCAATCGAAAGTGGCTGACCCGTATTGCAAGCCTCTCTCACCTGCGCGAGCGCCTCGTCCAACGTACTGGCCATCTCATCGCAATAGCCAGTATCTAGGCGGCGCTGAATACGCTGTTGATCGACCTCCACAGCCAGGCAAACACCCTGGTTCATTGTGGTTGCCAGTGGTTGCGCACCACCCATACCACCCAGACCGGCGGTCAGCACAAACTTACCTTTTAGGGTCCCTCCAAAGTGCTGGCGAGCCGCCTCGGCAAACGTCTCATACGTCCCTTGCACAATACCCTGTGAGCCAATATAAATCCACGAGCCAGCCGTCATCTGTCCGTACATGGTCAGCCCTAGAGCCTCCAGGCGGCGAAACTCATCCCAGTTACCCCAGTGGGGCACGAGGTTGGAGTTCGCGATCAAGACTCGCGGCGCATTGGGAAATGTGCGAAAAATACCCACCGGTTTTCCAGACTGTACCAGCAGCGTCTCATCGTTCTCCAGATCACGCAGAGAACGTACAATGGCATCAAAAGCAGCCCAAGAACGAGCCGCCCGCCCTGAGCCGCCATACACCACAAGCTCATCTGGACGTTCGGCCACATCCGGATCAAGATTGTTCATCAGCATACGTAAAGCAGCTTCCTGCTGCCAGCCTTTACAGCTAATTGTGCTTCCTCGCGGTGCGCGAACGGTGCGCGGCCCATGCTCCCCTAGCGCCTTTGCCGGGGGATTGCTCTCTTTATCGGGCATAATGCTATTGCTCCTTTCACAACTGGGTACTGCTTTGAGTATTTCTCAAAGAAATTGGTGCATGGAAAGATGATTCAGGCTCTATTTTAGAAACTCTAGAGTTGCTCGTGTGAGTACCTCAACCGCAATAGGCATGGCGTCCTCATCAACATTGAAGCGTGGGTGATGATGGGGATACCTGGCTCCCTTATTCTCATTCCTCGCTCCGACAATGAAGTAGCAGCCCGGCACGGCGTTCAGGAAGTAAGCCATATCATCGCTACCTGACGTCATCACTTCTTCGCCGTTATCCACTTTATCGGCTCCCACGGCCTCTGTTGCTGCTCTCTGTACCACTTCTGTCATCTTCTCATCATTGATACATGGTGGGCAGCTAATATCGGCAAACTCTGCTTCGCAGGTGGCTCCCATAGCACGGGCCACGCCATCTGCCAGTTCCTGAATACGTCGCAGCAACTTCTCGCGATGTTCCTTACTATAGGCACGCATAGTTCCACGCAGTTCCGCTGTTTCTGGAATAATGTTGAAGGCGGTGCCTGCCTGTACCTGTCCAATGGTGATCACCGCAGGGCTGAATGGCGAGGTCTCACGGCTAATCAATGTTTGCAGAGTCGTAATAATATAGGCTGCAATCACAATCGGATCAACCGAAAACTCAGGCATAGCCGCGTGTCCTCCCTTCCCTTTTACCGTTAGCGTAAAGGCATCGGCACTGGCAAAAACCGTACCGGCACGCACACCCACGCGCCCAACCGGATAATCGCTGATCAGGTGCAGGCCGATCACGCCATCCACCCCTTTCATGGTTCCCTCTTTGACCATCGGCTCGGCTCCGCCGATGACCTCTTCAGCAGGCTGGAAGATAAACTTCACATTACCTGTCAGTTCTGCCTGGCGCTTACTCAAAATATCGGCCACAGCCAACGCAATCGAGGTGTGCCCATCGTGTCCACAGGCATGCATCTTGCCATCGACTGTCGAGCGATAATCAATGTCATTCAACTCGTAAATCGGCAGGGCATCCATATCGGCGCGAATAGCAATGGTTTTTGCGCCAGATTTGCTGGCACTACCACGCAAGAGGCCCACTACGCCCGTTTTCGCCACTCCTGTTTGTACCTCCAAGCCTAGTGCCTGTAGACGCTTGGCCACGATACCAGAGGTGCGTACCTCTTCAAAGGCTAATTCAGGATGTTCATGCAGGTCGCGTCGCAACGCCAGCATATCAGGAACAAGTTCATCAATATCACTTTTCAGACGATCAACTTCAGGCATATGCCCTCCAGGATAATTGGGATTCCTGTATCCAACTTTGAACGCAAGAATCAGATAGTAATTTACATGCTCTTATCCTATCATATGGACATGAAATATTGCTTTTGGGACTTTTAGGCTCGCGATAGAAGGAAAATTAACAATGCAAGAAGACAAATACTGGCAAGCTGTACTGACTAGAGATACCACATGCGACGGTACCTTCGTCTATGCTGTGCGTTCTACGGGTATCTACTGCAATCCCTCGTGTCCTTCGCGTCGGCCACAGCGCAAACATGTGCTGTTCTTCGCGCAGCCAGCTGCTGCTGAACAAGCAGGCTTTCGTGCCTGCCAGCGTTGCCATCCTGATGAGGCAACATTGCTTGCCACATACAGCGAACTTGTCCAGAAGGTCTGTCGCTATATCGAAACTCATCTCGATGAACCTTTGACGCTTGCCACTCTGAGCACACAAGTTCATCTTAGCCCATATCACTTGCAGCGCATCTTCAAGGGTATCATGGGTATCACACCGCGCCAATATGCTGAAGCCTATCGTCTACAAGAACTCAAGGCGCAGCTCAAACATGGCGCATCCGTCACCGACTCGCTCTATGATGTTGGCTACACTTCCAGTAGCCAACTCTATGAGCGAACGCCAACTCAACTTGGTATGACCCCTAGCACTTATCGCCGAGGAGGCAAAGACATGTCCATTCACTATACTATCGTCCCTTGTTCGCTGGGCTACCTGCTTGTCGCGGCTACCAGCAAAGGCATTTGTGCCGTCAGCTTAGGAGACAGGGAAGACACACTGGTGGCAACGCTCAGCAGCGAATATCCAGCCGCCATCATCCAGAGTGACAACACGCACTTGCAGCACGAGGTCAATGCTATTCTTGCTCACCTGAATGGTCAGCAGCCCGATCTGGCTCTGCCTCTCGACATCCAGGCCACCGCCTTCCAACGGCTCGTGTGGCAAGAGTTACAAAATATCCCCTATGGTAGCACACGCTCATACAGCGATGTAGCTCGTGCTATCGGTAATCCCAAAGCTACGCGTGCTGTGGCTCATGCGTGCGCGACCAATCCAACTGCCCTGGTTATCCCCTGCCATCGGGTTGTGCGTGAAAATGGGGATATGGGCGGTTATCGCTGGGGGATCGAACGCAAAAAACGCTTGCTGGCGCAGGAACGGCAGCAGATGAGCTAACCGGGAGTCAATTTCCCTCCCTTTTCGAGCAACTTGGCTGTAGTGTTTCGCTCTTTTACACCTTACTATACAAAATATAGCTTTGATATGTATGGCAGAGTTCCATTAAGGAGGGCATCATGGAATTCCTCATCTTGATCATAGCGGCCATCATCCTGGATGTAGCAGCTTTACGTTGGGGCTTTGATAGTACCGATGACATCGATAGCCCTGAGTGGGAGCGAAAACGCCAGTGGTATGCTCTTTATTCAGAGAACATTGTGCAAGCGCAACGTGTGAGAAACGTCCACTTCCACGACCGTAAGTATTTTGTTAACTTTCATAATGCCGCTTCTACCATGTCTCTTGAGTCCATACAAAAAAAGTGATGCTCATCCTGATCCCCTTGACTCCCAACTTACAATGGGAGTACACCAGAATTATCTCTTGCATTGCATTGTGATTGAGCATGCCTTTATGACACAAAACTATTTTAGTGTGGCCTATGTTAGGAGGAGAACACCTATGCCAAGTGAACTGATTGAACTGAGTGGACATATCATTGACTCGTGGACGCTGCCGCGTTCCTGGGATATTATTATGGATCGTGGTGGCAACTTTAACGTTGAAGAGATGCGAGTCGGGAAAAGTAAGACCGAGCCGAGCTATGCACGTTTGAAAGTTGAGGCTCCCAGCGATGCGGTACTAGAATTGATCATTTCCGAATTACAACAATTTGGAGCCGTCCTGGTCCACGCTGCGGGTGCTCAGACAGAGGCAGTTGAGCAAAACGGTGTGCTTCCCACCAACTTCTATTCCACTACTAATCTGCCTACCCAGGTACGCTTAAATGGTCAATGGGTTGAGGTTGAAGATATCGAAATGGACGTGGCCGTGGTGATTGATAAAGCTGCAGGGCGGGCTTACAGTCGACCCATGCACGAGGTACGGGTAGGCGACCAGGTGGTTGTGGGGCATGATGGCATTCGCGTTCATCCCTTTGAGCGTGCGCGTGATCGTGAAGCTTTTGCCTTCATGCAGAGTAGTGTCTCCTCCGAAAAGGTCAAAGTTCTGGCTATTCATGAAATTGCCGAGCAGATGAAAGAGACTCGCGCTCGCAACGGGAAAATTCTCTTTGTACTTGGTCCCGCTGTGATCCATACCGGTGCCGGGCGTTATGTGGCCGATCTGATTCGTCGCGGCTATGTGCAGGTGATTTTTGGGGGTAATGCGATTGTAACGCATGATGTGGAGTCGGCACTATTTGGTACCTCGCTCGGTGTCAATCTGCATACCGGCGAACAGGTTGAGGGCGGTCATCGCAACCATTTGAGGGCGATTAACGCCATTCGTGGAGCTAGTTCGCTGGAGAAGGCGATGGAGATGGGTTTGTTGCATGATGGGATTACTTATGAGGCGATGAAGCGTCACATTCCGATGGTGTTGGCCGGCTCTATTCGTGACGATGGGCCTATGCCCGGTGTCATTAATGATATGCAGGAGGCCCAACGGCAGATGCGTAAAGAAGTGCAGGGGGTTGAGATGGCGATTATGGTGGCCTCAATGCTACACGCGATTGCTACCGGTAATTTGCTCCCCGCGACGGTGAGGACGGTGGTGGTGGATATCAATCCAGCAGTGGTGACGAAGCTGGCCGATCGAGGCAGTTTCCAGGCAGCGGGGTTGGTAACGGATGCAGAGTTGTTTTTGAGGGAGTTGGCGGAGGCGTTGGGGTAAGTAAGTGTAGAGGAGTATCTTTTGTAATGGCAGTATCTATCCTGTTCTGGACATAACAGATGATGTTCTTTTAAGACAAGGAATGGGGTTAAGTACTCAGGAGATACAAATGCTGCGTACTATCTGGCAAAAATTGCGGGACCGGCGCATAAATAGAAAGCCGGATTCTTCTGTGAGGCGTCGTTAGCTTTTTTGCCAGAGCATATATAGTCTCTGTGAAGCCCAGATCTAGATGTGTATGATATGATGGATTGGTGGAGGGGTGATGAACTGGTAGACGACTTTGTGAGCGTGATCACCAGTATGGCCGCTCGTATCTATGGACGCAGACAGAGTAAGAGACAGGCCGAAAAAATCAAGCAGTGTGTTGAGCAAGTCATGAAAGCCGAGGATGACGAATGAGCGAGAAGCAGGGCTATCGTGCCGAACTGGACTTGAATAATGAGCAAATCACCCTTGCTCGCAAGCATTGCGGGGCTGCTCGCTATGCGTATAACTACGGCTTACGACGCAAGCAGCAAGCCTACAAAGCAGGTGAGAAGACGCCCTCTGCCATCGATCTCCATCGTGAGATTAACGCTCTCAAAAAGACAGATATCCCCTGGGCTTATGAGGTGAGCAAATGTGCCATGCAAGAAGCCTTGCGCGATCTCGACAACGCCTTTAAGCACTTCTTTCGCAAAGTCGCCTTAAAGAAGCAAGGCAAGCATAAGGGCAAGTGCGGATATCCAAAGTTCAAGAGCAAGAAGAAAGCCATCGGCGGTGCTCGGTTTACCGGCTCTATCCGTGTCTATCCTGATGCTATCCAATTGCCTCGCATGGGCTTGCTCCGACTTAAAGAGCATGGCTACTTGCCCATGAACGCGCACGTCGGCAGTGCCACCATCAGCGAGAAAGCCGGTCGCTGGTACGTCTCCATTTGTGTGCATGAGGAACAAGTCGAACCTCTACCTGCAACAGGCCCGATTATCGGGATAGACCTGGGCATTAAGACACTGGCAACCTGTTCAGATGGGCGCACCTTCGACAACCCGAAAGCTCTCAGGAAGAAGATTAACGCGCTTAAACGGGCTTCTCGTCAACATTCCCGTAAGAAAAAAGGCTCTCAGAAGAGACGATACGCCCAACGTAAGCTTGCTAAAATGCACGCTCGTATTGCCAACGTTCGCAGAGATGCTTTGAACAAAGCGACCTCAGCTCTCATAGCGAAAACCAAGCCGGAGAGTGAGAGACCGTCTGTGATCGTTCTGGAAGATTTGCATGTATCAGGCATGCTCAAGAACCGCTGTCTCTCACGAGCCATAGCCGATGTTGGTTTATACGAGTTCCGACGCCAGATCGAGTACAAAGCTCGTGATGCTGGCGTCGTAGTGCAATTCGTTTCACGCTGGTTTCCCTCTTCCAAGACGTGTAGCAACTGTGGCACGGTCAAAGAAGAGTTAAGCTTGAGTGAGCGGATGTTTGTGTGTGAGTGTTGCGGTCTCTCTCTAGACCGTGATCTCAATGCGGCCCGTGTGTTAGCCGCGTCGGTGTAGAACAGAACTACCGTGAGTTACACGGGAAGTCACGCCTGTGGAGATCGTGTAAGACCTGGGAAATCTAGGCAACTGGTCGTAGAAGCAGGAACCGAACACGATTTATGGCCTGTCCATAAATGGGTAAGTTTCGGATAACGGTAGAGGTTAACATCTACTAGAAAGGAGGCAGAAGCTATGGAGCATACCAAACGGGCAGAAGAGCGCAGGGAGAAGCTGGTGAAAAAGCTAGCGCCAGAGGCGATGGAGTGGATAGAGCAACGAGCAGTGGAGCTAGCCAGAGCGGATTTGCTAAGTTCCGTCATACGCACAAAGCACATGAATGAAGCGTATGAGCAGTGGAAACATGAGCAGGAGATTAGTCCTGAAGAGGCACTTGCTCATGAGCAGGAAGATGGCGTCTGGCTGGGGAAGATGGCGTATTGCGCCACGATGCGGCCCAATGGACATGTGGTACTGATCGATGAACAGAGCAAGATCCAGTTTATATTTACGGCGCAGGAAGCCTACGATCTCTTTCACTTTCTGCGACGGTATAAGGATGAGTTGCAGCAGAAAGCGAAATAAGCCTCTTACGGTCGCGCACCCGGCACGGCAGCTGTGAATATCTCTTGTGTGCTGGTACGGGTATCATTCCAGAAGGGGTGGACGAAGTGATCGTCTACGGCCAGGCCTTGATAATCTCCGATGAATTGGTTTCCTGCACTATCAAGGGGGGCATCGACCGCCGGGTCCCAGTTTTGTGTAGTGACACGTATATTCGCGAGAAAAGATTGGCCTCTATTTACTGACTGCGCCAGGTAAACATCAATCAACCTGTGAGCTGGGTCGCGGCGTGTGTCAAAGAAGGAGATACTAATGACGCCATCAGGGGCAATGACCATCTGCGGCTGAATTTGTAACGCACCATTGCCAGCCGTATCATCGTTGACACGCAGAGGGGAAGTCCAGGTGTGGCCTCTATCCCTGGATGTGATAAAAAGAACATCGGCTTCCTGATGGACTTTGTCTGACCATGTGAGATACAACTGGCCCATATGCGGGTCACAGGCAAAGGCCGGTAGCGAGACGTTGCGATACTTCTCGGGTGGAAACTGGCCAGCAATATCGTGAATGGTGGCGGCCAGGGTCGGATTGGTCCAGGTGGTGCCCCCATCGGGTGACGATATCATGAGCAGACGGGTGGGAATGCGTGCACTGGTCAGTTCGATATAGGGGAAGGCGACATAGAGCGTACCATCGGGGGCGACGACAGGGATGGCACCTTGCACTGCATCGCATTGCGTGGAGTGGACTGGACGCCCTCTGGCCGGATTGGTGCAGAAGGGGGCGTTGCCCTCAATGAGGCGTATGGGTGAAAAGGTCTTGCCTCCATCGGTTGAGCGTGAAAAAGCCAGTTCCTCACTGCAATCGTTGCCGTTGCCACAATCGCCATTGTGATCGTAACTCCAGACTACATAGATTGAGCCACTATGCGGGCCTTTGGTCTCGTCAACGGCCATCCAAGGTTTATCTTGAAAAGTACGCCCTGTGGTATCCAGCATGACGGAGACCGGTTGTTTGAAAGTTTTGCCACCGTCAGTCGAAGTTGAGACTGAGATACCACTAGTTTTACCAATGGTATTCAGAACGGCAGCGTAGACCTCGTTATGTATACCGAAGGCGAAGCTAATATCTGAGGTAGTGACATTCTTAGCGAAACCAGGAAGGACGCCGCCATCGCTCCATGTACAGCCGCCATCGAATGAGGCGTAGGTACCGATCTGGAAGCGGTAATGGGCGGGATCGGTGAAGAACTTGGAGCCACCGACCAGATGGAGGGGGTTATGCGGGTCTTCTACTAGCATGGGTTCACTGTGGGCACGATAGCTGTCATGGCTGACCTGAATATTCATATAAGGCGGTTGGAGATGATTGTTGAGTTGTACGCAGGAACCGCCGTCCAGCAGTGTGTAGAAGGGGACAGGTGTGGGAGTAGGCGTCTGTGGTGGTAGGAGCGGAGTGCCGCAGGCTGATAGAAGGGTAGCAAGTAGAAGGGTACAGAAGAGCAGGATGTGTTTTAAGCCGTAGTTCCTTACGCTTGTAAGCATCTTTCAGGTTCCTCGTTGTAGCTTGGACACATAGAACATAAAAGATACGTTCGAGAGAACTGAGATATCACTTTAATTGGAGTAGGGTCGCCCTTCTTCCCTTCCCATAGGCGTCAAGTTAAGCACTGCTGTCATCCTGAGCGAAGCGAAGGATCTCTGCCCAGCGAGAGATCCTTCGCTTCGCTCAGGATGACAGGCTTAAGTTCACGCCTATGGGTCGCCCTTCTTCCCTTCCCTTATATCTATTGTTCTACCGCACCGTGCTGATCTCTTTCTTGATTTCCTGCTTGACCTGGGTGATCATCTCTTCGTCGGTAGGTTTCTCTTCGAGTACGCCCTTGACACAGTTATGGCTACGTAACATCTCGTAGGCAATTGCTCCTAACGCGGCTCCAATCACGGGCCCAACAAAATAGAGCCAGAGGGTGGCCAGGGCGGTGCCACCGGCGAAGACGGCGGGGGCCAGACTGCGAGCCGGGTTCATGCTTGCCCCTGAGAGCGAATTGCCCAGGAGGCCAGATACCAGGATGGTAAAGCCAACGGTGAGGCCGCTATCAGAGCGTTTGAAGCGTTTATCGGTGGCCGAGGCCATGCTTACCAGCATGAGGAAGAAGGTTAACACAATCTCAAGTACCAGTGCTGGGATAATACCGATTTCTTTGGGCGTTGTGGCTCCGTAGTGTGCTGCCGCCGCTTTATCAGGAATGATCAGGAAATGCAGGGTGATTGCCAGCAATGCCCCGGCAAATTCAGCGATCCAATATGG
>WNGH01029546.1_pt1 | contig 10027 bp, 9 predicted proteins | sample 5400631 | NCBI WGS metagenome assembly WNGH01 (sample SAMN13153373, study PRJNA577476) | soil metagenome | isolation source: 115 cm soil or saprolite under Garry oak tree replicate 1 | place: USA:California | collected 2016-06-15 | reverse complement strand
TGCCCGACCCCTTCGCGCGACGCGGTCGTATTGGTCGCGATGACGGCGTCGATGCCGCGGGCGGCGACGCGGTCGGCGATCGCCTCGATCCCGGACTCGTCCAGGTCCGGTGCGACCTTCACCGCCAGAGGAACGCGTCTTCCGTGCTGCTTTGCCAACCGGTCGCGCTCCGCGGCGAGGGCGGCGAGGAGCGCATCGAGCTCATCGGGGCGCTGCAATGCCCGCAGATCTTTCGTATTGGGCGAGGAGACGTTCGCGGTGACGAAACTCGCAAAGGAATACACCTCGCGCAGACAGGCCAGGTAGTCGTCGGCTGCGCGCTCGTTCGGCGTATCGAAATTTCTTCCGACATTGACCCCGAGAATGCCGCGATAGCGCGAGCGGCGGATGTTTTCCGTCAGGACCTCCACGCCGTCGTTGTTGAACCCGAGGCGGTTGATGAGCGCCTCGGCTTCGGGCAGGCGGAATAGGCGCGGCCTGGGGTTGCCCGGTTGCGGCCGCGGCGTCACGGCACCGACTTCGACGAAGCCGAATCCGAGAGCGGCGAGCCCATCGATGTGTCTTCCGTCCTTGTCCAGCCCCGCTGCAAGCCCCACCGGATTGGGAAAATCCAGCCCCATCACCCGCACCGGCATGCGCGGCGCGGCGCAAGCGGCGAGCGACGCGGCGCCGAGCCGCGCCAGGACATCGAGGCAGCCGAGACTGAGACCGTGCGCCGTCTCCGGGTCGAGCGCGAACAGCAGCGGCCGGACGACGCGATAGAGCATGCGCCATTTTACCGCGGCGCGACCGGGCTCCCGGTCTAGGAATGTATCTCTTCGGGCGCGAGCGCTCGCCAGGTGCCGTCGATGAAACCCTCGATCGGACTGAAGTGCGCCTTGTAGGACATCTTGCGGCTGTCCTTGATCCAATAACCGAGATACAGATAGGGCAGGGAGGCGCGGCGACACTGCCCGATCTGCCACAGGATGTTGTAAGTGCCGAAACTCGCGCCGGCGGTATCGGGATCGTAGAAAGTGTAGACCGAGGAAAGCCCGTCGCCCAGCTGGTCGACGATCGACACCATCATGAGCTTGCCTTTGTCGCGGAATTCCACCAGCCGCGTGCTCACCCGGCTCTGCAGCAGGAAATGCGAGTACTGGTCGCGGCTGTCCTGGTCCATGCCGCCGCCGGAGTGCCGGCTCGCCTGATAGCGAAGGTAAAGCGAGTAGTGCTCGACGCGAAAGCGCAGCGCCGTCACCGCGTGCTGCAGCCCCGCGTGCTTTGCCAGGGCCCGCCGCTGGCTGCGCGAGGCGCGAAACTCCGCGACCGGGACGCGCACCGGAACGCAGGCGCGGCAGTGATCGCAATAGGGCCGGTAGGTAAAGATGCCGCTGCGGCGAAAGCCGAGCCGCACCAGGTCCGCGTAGAGCTCGGTGCCGATCAGATGGCTGGGAGTCGCGACCTGCGAGCGCGCCATCCTGCCCGGCAGATAGCTGCAGGGGTAGGGCGCAGTCACGTAGAACTGCAGTACCGCGTGCGGCAGATCGTTCAGCTTCGACATTGCACCTGCGCGACAGATGCGCCGGACCAACTGCCCGGCGAGTGCGGATAGTGTATCAACTCTTCGAGCAACCTGGAAAACCGACGCCGGGGAATCTCGCGGGCGCCGAGCGTCTCCAGGTGCGGCGTGCGCATCTGGCAGTCGATGAGCCCGAAACCCGCCGACTCGAGGTGTGCAACCAGCGCGGCGAGCGCGATCTTCGAGGCATCGCGGGCGCGGGAGAACATCGACTCGCCGAAAAACATTCGGCCGATCGCCACGCCGTAGAGTCCTCCGGCGAGATCTCCGTCGATCCAGGTTTCGACCGAATGCGCGTATCCGAGCCCGTGTAGGCCCCGGTAGGCCTCGATCATTGCGCCGCTGATCCAGGTGCCGGGCTCGCCCTTGCGTGGCGCGGCGCAGCCGGCCACGACTTCGTCGAAGGCTGAGTCGAAGCGCGCTTCATAGGAACGATTGCGAAGGGTTTTCCCGAGGGAGCGCGAAATCTTGAGCTCCGCGGGAAACAGGATCATGCGCGGGTCCGGGCTCCACCACAGGATCGGATCGCCTTCGGAAAACCAGGGAAAGATTCCGTGGCGGTAAGCGTCAAGCAGGCGCTCGGTGGACAGGTCGCCGCCCGCCGCGAGCAAGCCATTCGGCTCCCCAAGCGCAGACTGGACCGGCGGGAAGGGCGTGTCATGCTCGAGCCAGGGAATCATCCCGCTTTCAGCACTTCACCTGCTGCCTGCAGTACTGCGTCAGCTCGCTCACTATGCAGCGGCTCTCGACGACCGTATGGGCATGCCCGCCGTGATCGAGGGCGAGGCGGAATTCGTACTTGCTGAAAAATTCGTTGAACAGCTCGCCGCCCAGCGTACCGACCGCGGACAGACCGTCGCTCTTCGGATCGTATTCGAGAAGAATCGCCGCGAGCGGTTGAGGCGCAGGACCTGCCAATACCTTCGCGCCCTCGGCGGGATCGTACTGGCTGTGCTCGGAGCAGCAGTGGATCACGTGGGCGAACTTGCTTCCGGCGGACTTTTCGTCGCGGTAGCTGATGAAGCTGATCTCGCGCGTGGGGTAGGTGAGTCGATGGGCGCAGATCGCCGAATAGGCGACGATGCTGTGTTCCGCGCCCACGCCGCCCGGCCACTCATAGGTTTGCTCGTCCGCGGTCTTCAGCTGAGCGAAAGGCTTGGTCGGCCTGCCGAGGTTCAACAGGAAGCAGGGTGTCGCGGCAAACGGGTAGTGGAAGATGAAATTCCGGTTAGCGGGGAGCGCGCGCGCCCTGAGGGGCCGGCCCGCCGGGTCGACGAGCCGCGCGCGGGAATAGAACCGCGGGCTCGCGTCGGCCGGCGCCGCTGGCATCGATGCGCCGAGCGCCGACGCGGCGCAGGCCAACATGAAATCTCGTCGTTGCATGGCAAAGTGTGTTGCAACGCTAAGGGGTGCCGGTTGCCCGTGTCAAGCGAGTTACTTCGGCGGCAGGATTTCTCCGGCGTGAAAACCGAACGCCCCCGCCTTGCGGTCGGCATAGAAGTGACGCAGCGTCGTCGAGATCGTGCGGAAGGCGATTTCCTTCCAGGGAATCTCGCCCTCCTCGAACAGCCCGACTTCCAGGGTTTCCTCGCCCGGGGCGAAGTCGCAGTCGAGCAGCCGGGCGCGGTAGAAGACGTGGACCTGGTCCACGTGGGGCACCGACAGAAGCGAGAACACTTCGCCCAGCTCGACGCGCGCCTTCGCCTCCTCCAGGGTTTCCCGAAGCGCGGCCTGTGCGGTGGTCTCGCCGAGCTCCATGAATCCCGCGGGGAGCGTCCACAGCCCATGACGCGGCTCGATCGCGCGCTTGCACAGGAGGATCCGGTCCTCCCATTCGGGGATCGTGCCGACCACCACGAGCGGATTGCGGTAGTGAATGGTCCCGCAGTTGTCGCATACGTGGCGAGGGAGCGAATCGCCGGGCGGCACGCGCAGCGCCAGCGTGGCGCCGCACTTGGAGCAAAAGTTCAGCGGAGGGAAAGACACGCTCGCCCTTATGATACCGGGCGCCGGAGCAGCTCCGGGAGCTCGTCAAGGCTCTTGATGACGTGATCCGGAGCGGCGCCGAGCTCGTCGACGGGTGCGTCGCCGCGGTTGATCCAGAAGGTGCGAAAGCCGAAGGACTTCGCCCCGCACGCGTCCCAGCAGTTGCTCGAAACAAATCCTATCGCCGTCTTCGGCACCCGCAACCTCTGCGTCGCCAGCCGGTACACAGCGGGAGCGGGCTTGTAGATTTTTTTCGGGTCGACGCTGATGACGATCCCCATCAGACTGCGAAGCCCGGCATTCGCCACCAGCGGGCGCAGCATCGCCGCCGAGCCGTTCGAGAGAATCGCGAGTTTGAGTTTCGAAGCCTTGAGCGCAGCGAGGGCGCCGCGGACCTCGGGGAAAGTCGAGAGCTTCAGATAGGCGCCCATGAGGGCGCGACAACGCTCTTCGTCGAGCTGGAGTCCGAGCGCCGCGCAGGCGTAGCGCAAGCCGGCTTCGGTGATCCGTGCAAAATCCTCGTAGCGCCGCATCAGACTGCGCTGCCAGGTGTATTCGAGCTGCTTGGCGCGCCAAAGCTGGCTCAAGGCGGCACCCTTCCCCGGCCAAATCTGCTCGCACAGCTCGACCAGCGAGTGCACGTCGAAGAGGGTGCCGTAGGCGTCGAACACCAGGGCCCTGAGGGATCGGGGCCGCATCATGCTCCGCGCGGTTGGCTTTGAAGGCATCGGGGGAGTATAGACGACCGGGTCTCTCATATCGTCCATAATGGCGCACGTGATGGACGGTCCGCGCACTCCGTTTCCGCTCCACCTGTGCCTCGCTCTGTGCGGGCTGATGGTTTCGGTTCCTTTTCTCCTTCCGTACCATTATTTCCCTTTTCCGACTTTCTACACCGAGTGGTTCGCCTTCGTCATCGGATTGGCGGCGCTCGGTGTGATGGGTCTTGCCCCGTCCCGGCACGCGGTTCCGGTGCCTGCGATGTCCCCCGGCTTGTTCGCGCTCACCGCCGTGCTGGTCGTTCAGGTGGCGCTCGGTGAAGTGGCCTACCCGCTGCGCAGCGCGTTGGGCGCACTCTATTCGATCTGGGCCGCGCTGATCGTGATGCTGGGCGCATGGCTGGGCAGCGAGATGGGTGAAAACACCGTTTCGCATTCTCTCCAGTGGTGGCTCGCCGTCGCCGGAGCTCTGGCGGCAGCCAGCGGCTTTTTTCAGCTCTACCACACGCCCTTGATGTTCGGAGTCATCGGTCAGTCGAACAATTTTGCCAACTATCTCGGTGCGGCATTGCTTTCGGTTGCGTTTCTGCATTCGCGCAACGTTCTCGGTACGGCTGCCGCCCTGCTCATGGCGCTGCTCATGGCGACCGGCATGGCTCTATCCGGCTCCCGCACCTCCTGGGGCTACATGGGCATCAGTCTCATTTTTATCCCGCTCCTGCTCCGTCGGGACAGCCCCGAGGCGGCTGGAAAGGTGCTTCGCGTCGCGGCGTTTGCCGTCGTGGTGTTCTCCCTGGTCCAGGTGCTGAACTTCTATACAGACGTGTTCACGAGTCCCGAGGGCAGGCCCTATTCTGCGGGAGAGCGTCTTTTCCGCTACCTCGAGAGCGACAGCGCATCCGGCGAGCGCACCGTAAGAATCCAGCTTTTCCTGTATGCGTGGCTGATGTTCCTCTCGAACCCGATTTTGGGCGTCGGGTTCGGCGAATATGCCGGGCGCGCATTCGAATTGGCGGCGAGCTTGCCGGGCCCGGTCACCGTGGGGCTCGACCGCCACGCCCACAACCTATTCTTGCAACTGCTGGCCGAGACCGGTACCGCGGGCTTCCTTTGCGTGGCGGTTCCGCTGGCTTCATGGTTCTACCGGATGCCATGGCGAGCTCTTACCTCGGAGCGGTGCTGGGCCATCGGGGTCTTGGCAATCATGGGGCTGCACAGCATGGTCGAATTTCCGCTGTGGCACGCCGACTTCCTCGGCGCGTTTGCCCTGCTCTTCGGACTGGCATCGCCGGCTTTCGCGGCCGTCGACCTGAGCCGGCTGCGCCGGGGGTTTTTCCTGATCGTCTTGGTCTCGGGATGCCTGACGGCGCGAAGCATCTGGTCCGACTACCGCGAGTTCGAGGAGTGGTATCTGAACCTGGAAGCGCGGGGCAAGAGAGGAGAACCGTTCGATGGCAGGGATTTCAAAACCCTGTTGACGCTCCTGGAGAAGGGGTCGTTCTTCTCGCCGTATTTCGAGCGCTTGCTGACCGAGGCGACCGAACTCGACGAGCGCGACCTGAACGACAAGCTCGCGCTCAATACCCAGGTGATGCGGCTCTACCCCGTGCCTTCGGTGGTGTATCGCCAGATCGTGTTGCTCGCGCTTGCCGGACGCGGCGACGAAGCGGCCCGCACCTTGCGCGGCGCAGTCAGGGCCTACCCGCAATTTACGCGGACTTGGCTCCCCAAGTTGGGCGAGCTCGCGCGCGAACGGCCGGCGCGTTTCGCGGGCCTGCTCGCTTCCGCGCGCGCTCAACTCGCTGGATCCAAACCCGACGCCGAGTTTGCGCCTTTGCCGGGAAAGCGGTAACGTTGCCCGCGACGACAACCTGAAGTCGCCCTCCAGCGGTGACGGGAGCGAAGGATCGTGGCCGAGGCAATCAGAACCAAGCGTCCCGAGCGTATACGGCTCGGCGACCTGCTCCTGCAACAGAAGCTCATCTCGCAGGACCAGCTCAAGGGGGCGCTCGAGGATCAGAGCCGCTCGGGTCGAAAGCTGGGCCGGGTGCTGATCGAAAGCGGATATCTTTCGGAGGACCAGATCGGCGAGGCGCTCGCCCGCCAGCTCGGTGTTCCGTTCATCAACCTGAAGTACTACAACTTCAATTCCGCGGTGACCCGCAAACTGCCCGAAGCCCAGGCACGGCGTTTCCGCGCGCTTTTGCTCGAGGAGCAGGACGACTCGGTGCTGGTCGCGATGGTCGATCCCACCGACTTGTTCGCCTTCGATGAGATCTCGCGTCTCACCCGCAAGGAAGTCAACATCGCGGTGGTGTCAGAAACGATGCTTCTGCAGACCGTCGATCGGATCTATCGGCGCACCGACCAGATCAGTTCCCTCGCCAAGGAGCTGGGCGAGGATCTGGGCGATGTCGTGGACTTCGGAGCCCTCACCTTGGGCGCCGAGGATGCTCCGGTCGTCAAACTGCTTCAGACGATGTTCGAGGACGCGGTCCAGGCACGAGCATCCGATATTCACATCGAACCGCATGAGCAGGGGCTGCACATCCGCTTCCGAATCGACGGCCTTTTGCAGCCGCAGACCGAGACCGACGCCAAGATATCCTCGGCGGTGGCGCAACGGCTCAAGCTGATGTCGGGGCTCGATATCTCCGAGCGGCGCCTGCCGCAGGACGGCCGCTTCAACGTCAAGGTCAGGGATCACCCGATAGACGTACGCATTTCCTCCATGCCGACGCAGTACGGCGAGACGATCGTGATGCGCCTGCTTCATCGCGCCGGAGGCCTGCATCAGCTCGACGATCTCGGCATGTCGCCGGAAATGCTCCAGCGTTTCAGCAGCGCGATCCACCGTTACACGGGGATGGTGCTCGTGACCGGACCCACCGGCAGCGGCAAGACGACCACCTTGTACGCGGCGCTGAACGAACTGAACAAACCGGATTGCAAGATCATCACGGTGGAAGATCCGGTTGAATACCGCCTCGAAGGCTTGAACCAGGTCCAGGTCAACGAGAAGATCGAGCTTACGTTCAGCCGCGTGCTGCGTTCGGCTCTGCGCCAGGACCCGGACGTGATCCTGATCGGGGAAATGCGCGATGTCGAGACCGCGCAAATCGGTCTGCGCGCCGCCATCACGGGCCACATGGTGCTGTCGACGCTCCACACTCGCGACGCGGCGAGCGCGCCGCTGCGGCTGGCCGACATGGGTGTGCCGCGCTATATGGTCGCCTACTCGCTCCAGGCGGTCGTGGCGCAGCGCCTCCTCCGCGTCAACTGCGAATCCTGCAACAAGCCGCGCCAACCCGACGCGCAGGAAATGCAATGGCTGCGCACCGTCGGGTGCGATCCGGCCGCCGGGCGGATCATGGCCGGGAGCGGCTGCCAGCACTGCAACGGCAGCGGCTATGCGGGGCGAATCGGGATCTACGAAATGCTCGAAATGGACAACGAGCTCGCGGCGCTCGCCAATTCGGACGACCCGGGCCGCTTCATCGCGGCAGCCGAGCAGCGCATGGCCGGTCAGATGTTGCGGGATCGTGCGGCCCGGCTTGCGCTCACCGGCAAGACCACGGTTTCCGAAGCCATGCGCGTGACCGCGCAGCTCGAAGACTAGCGCCGCTCGCGTGCCCTTCTTCGCCTACACGGGCCGCAACGCCAGAGGAGAACTGGTGCGCGGAGTGCTCGAGAACTCCGACTCGGGCGCGGTCGCGGACCAACTCCTCACAACCGGCGTGTCCCCGATAGACATCAGTCCTGCGTCCGGCCCGAAGGCGCTCGCCGGCGAGGGATGGCTGCGCCGGCTGAGCACGGAGCGGGTGACGATCGAGGACATGCTGCTTTTCAGCCGGCAGATGTATACGCTTCTCAAGGCCGGAGTTCCCATACTCAAATCCTTGGCCGCGCTGCAGGAGTCCGCGACCCGGGTCGGGTTTGCGAACATGCTGCAGGACGTGCGCGCCAGCCTGGACAGCGGCAGAGACCTTTCTAGCTCGATGCGCAGGCACCCCAAGGTGTTCGGGCCGTTCTACATCAGCATGGTGCGCGTGGGCGAGCTGACCGGAGCGCTGGAAGAGATCTTCCTCAGGCTCTTCAACCACATCGAGTTCGAAAGGGAAATCAAAGACCAGGTTGCCCAGGCCCTGCGCTATCCGATTTTCGTTATCGTCGTAATGGGCGTTGCCGTCGTCATCGTCAATATTTTCGTCATTCCCGCCTTTGCCCGGATTTTTGCGAGTTTCAAGGCCGAGCTGCCGCTGATGACGCAGCTGTTGCTCGGATTTTCGGATTTCATGGTGCAGTACTGGCCGGCGCTGCTGGGTATCGCTGCTGGCGCCTATCTAGCGTTCCGCGTCTGGGTCGGCACCCCCGCGGGCCGCTACAGTTGGGACCGGATGAAGCTTCGCATCCCGATCGCGGGCAAAATCGTCCTCAAGGCGACCCTGGCCCGGTTTGCGCGCTCGCTGTCGATCGCTCTGAAAAGCGGCGTGCCGATCGTGCAGGCCCTGTCGGTGGTGGAGCAGGTCGTCGACAACGCGTACGTGGGGCAGCGAATCGAGCAAATCCGCGACGGGGTCGAACGCGGCGAAAGCCTGCTGCGGACCGCGGTGACCACGGGAGTGTTCACTCCCGTGGTGCTGCAGATGATTTCGGTGGGCGAGGAAGCGGGCGAGCTGGACGAGCTGCTGCGCGAGGTGGCCGAAATGTATCAGCGCGAAGTCGAATACGAGCTGAAGACTCTCTCGTCGCAGATCGAGCCCATCTTGATCGTGCTGCTCGGCGTGCTGGTGCTGATACTCGCGCTGGGCGTATTCCTCCCCATGTGGGATCTGGGGCGAGCTGCTTTTGGCGGGCCGCGTTAGCCTTCCGATGCCGAGTTTGGGGTCGCGCGGGCGCCGATGCGCCGGCCCGGGCTTTACCCTGATCGAGCTGATCATCGTGGTCTGCATCGTCGCGCTTTGCGCGGCGCTGTTGCTCGACCGCCTGCGCTTCTACCAGGAGGCCGCGGAAAAGGCGGTCATGGAATACACCGTCGCCACGTTGAAGAGCGCCTTGCAGCTGCAGGTCGCGGCCCTGCTCGTGCGCGGCGAGGAAAAAAAAATCGGCGCGCTCGCCCGCGCCAACCCGGTCGACTGGTTGATGGAGCCCCCGACGGGCTACCGTGGAGAGTTCCGCGCGCCCCAACCCGCGGTGCCGCCGGGAAGCTGGTATTTCGACGCGACCAGGAGCGAGCTGGTGTACGTTCCCAATATCGACGCCCACCTCGAGCGCCTGGCGGACGGCAGCAAACGGCTGCGTTTTCGGGTGCGGCTCAGCTTCGAAGACCCGGATTCCGAAGGCAGGCGGTTCGCCGCAATGGGGGTCGAACCGGTGACACCCTATACCTGGTTTTACAGGCCATAGGCATGAGAATTGCGTTCGATCGGGGTGAATCTGCCCGGGCGGCGCGGGCGGGACAAAGTGAACTAATCCACCTCCCCGCCGGGTCCGGAGGGGACCCAACCAGTTCGAGGGGAATAGGCGATAGAATTCGGGTTTTAAGTCATAAGCCGTCGATTTTTCCAGAGGAAACGATTTTGGAGGAAACAAAAGTGACGAAAAAAACTCGTGGCTTCACGCTGATCGAGCTGATCGTGGTGATCCTGGTTCTCGGCATCCTCGCGGCCATCGCGGCGCCCAGGTTCATCAACCTGACCGCGCAGGCCCGCGCGGCGGCGTTGAACGGCTTGCGCGCTGCAGTCAGTTCCGCGGCAACGCT
>WNGH01019035.1_pt1 | contig 10029 bp, 8 predicted proteins | sample 5400631 | NCBI WGS metagenome assembly WNGH01 (sample SAMN13153373, study PRJNA577476) | soil metagenome | isolation source: 115 cm soil or saprolite under Garry oak tree replicate 1 | place: USA:California | collected 2016-06-15 | reverse complement strand
CGCGGCCGTTCATGCCGGATGACGCGAGCGCAGTCCGATGGTAAAAGAACCGGCTGGGCCGAACCATCATCGACGACGATGATGTCGGCCTCGTTGTGTTCGAGGGCTAGCACACACTCGACAACGCTGTTGTTTCGGTCCCGAGTGGGAATAACGATCGTAAGGTCCATCCCTCCCTATTTATCGTCGGCGGGAATGGTTGCCTTTAGCGCCTTCCGGAGAGCCGTCACTACCCAGCGAAGAATCAAAGCGCCGGGAAAAGGTCTGCAGATTCCATTGGACTTGCGCCCCTCACCCGTTTGACAGCCGCCTGTCAAGGAACCGGCGTTCGAAAAATCGGCTAACTTCCGCAATGGATCGTACGGGCTGTAATAGGGCATCCCGTTCACCTTCAACGTTGGAAGGCCAGACCGGGACGTAGACACGGTCAGTTCGGCGACCATCAGTCCCTAGGCGACTGCACTCCGCATGCCGCTGGAAGGGATGGGGGTATCTTTTGGATTTTGGGCGGGTCCCCTCCTCGCAGAGGGGACTGATCGCTATCTCCCGCCGCTCATCGAAGCTAGGAATTCGGCGTTGCTCTTGTTCTTGCCCATCTTATCCAGCAGAAGCTCCATAGCTTCCACAGTAGACAAGGGATTCAGAACCTTTCTCAGTATCCAGATCCGGTTCAATTCATCCTTGGGAACAAGCAGTTCTTCCTTACGGGTTCCCGACCTGTTGATATCGATGGCTGGAAAGACGCGCTTATCGACGAGTTTGCGGTCGAGACCGATTTCCATGTTACCGGTGCCCTTGAACTCCTCGAAGATCACGTCATCCATGCGGCTTCCCGTGTCGATTAACGCGGTGGCGATGATGGTCATACTGCCGCCTTCCTCGATATTTCTCGCGGCGCCGAAGAACCGTTTCGGGCGTTGGAGCGCGTTGGAATCCACACCGCCCGACAGCACCTTTCCGGATGGGGGCACGATTGTGTTATAAGCGCGCGCCAATCGGGTGATGGAATCCAGCAGGATGACGACGTCTCTCTTGTGCTCCACAAGGCGCTTGGCTTTTTCAATCACCATTTCCGCAACCTGGACATGCCGCGAAGCCGGTTCATCGAAGGTCGAGCTGATGACCTCGCCGTTCACCGAACGCTGCATATCGGTCACTTCTTCCGGCCGCTCATCGATCAGAAGCACGATCAAGATGACCTCAGGATGATTGGCTGTGATGGAATTGGCGATCGTCTGGAGCAGCATGGTTTTTCCTGTCCGTGGCGGGGCCACGATCAGGCCGCGCTGTCCTTTTCCGATCGGTGTGAGAAGGTCGAGGACGCGAGCAGAAAGGTTGTCCTTCCCGTTCGGCGTCTCGAGCTTCAAGCGCTCGTTCGGATACAGCGGCGTTAGGTTATCGAAGAAGATCTTGTTGCGAGCCTCGTCTGGATGTTCGAAGTTGACGGCCTCAACTTTGATCAATGCAAAATAGCGTTCGCCGTCTTTAGGAGGGCGTACCTGTCCTGACACCGTATCGCCGGTTCGCAGATCAAATTTGCGGATCTGGGATGGCGACACATAAATATCGTCGGGACCGGGCAGATAGTTGTAATCCGGGGCTCGGAGAAATCCGAATCCGTCGGGCAGTGTTTCGAGCACGCCTTCACTGAAAATGAAGCCGCTCTTTTCGGTCTGTGCCTGCAGGATTTTGAAGATCAGTTCCTGCTTCCGCATACCGGAAGCGCCCTGGATGTTGAGGTCTTTGGCAACTTGCGTCAGCGCGGAGATGTTCATCTCTTTCAGCTGTGCAATGTCCATCGTGGCTGCGCCTTCTGGACGATCTGGAGCAACGAATTTTTTTGAACTCATAGGTGGGTTTTTCTCACTGTGGGATCTGAAGTTGTCGCGGCACTGATTCGGGCCAGGATCGCGTCCTTGCCAGCACCGGTGACCGCTGAGAATGCAATTATCTCCTTTGTGTCTAAGATTTGCGTTCCTTGACGGAGCGCCTGATGCAACTGGTTATTGGAAATCTTGTCGGTCTTGGTCAAAACCACTGTAGTCGGAATACGGCAACGATCGAGCCACTGCTTCATCATGACATCTGAGTCTGTCGGAGCCATCCGGCTATCCACTATCATGACGGCGAGGTTTAGCTGTTCACGATTTCTCAGATAATCTTCAATCATCGGTCCCCAGCTCTCTCTGACCGTCTTGGAAACCTTCGCGTAGCCGTAGCCTGGCAGATCCACAAAATACATACTCTCATTGATGACAAAAAAATTGATCGTCTGAGTTCGGCCCGGTGTTGAACTTGTTCGTGCCAGTCCACGGACATTCGTCAGAGTATTCAACAAACTGGATTTGCCAACGTTTGATCGGCCACAAAAAGCGATTTCAGGTCGCTGATCTCGGGGAAAATCATCCGGTCGTGTTGTGCTCTTCATGAAGCGGGCGGAACTGATTTTCACGACGCGAAGCGCAAGTGCAATAGTGCACAGCCTAAAGTACCGTCGTCGAGAGGCCGGAGACTATTTTCATTATATCAGGTTGACCGCCAAGCAAACGCCATTTATTGGAGATTGCAGATGGAGATTTCTTCAGTTCTAAATTCAGATCCAGAAGTCTCCAATTTCGATTTTCCAATACCTCAGTGCATGATCGATTCTTGAAGGTCGCCATCTCCACCCACCGGCGGCCGGAAAGGAACAGCTCCCGCGGCGTCTTCTACCAATGGCGTTGGCTTGTGCGTCAATGCGACCTTCAGAACCTCGTCCATATTTTCAACGAAGTGGATGGTGAACTCATCTTTGATGTTGGCTGGGATGTCGGCAAGATCCTTCTGATTGTCCTTGGGAAGGATGAGCGTCCGAATTTCAGCCCGATGAGCCGCCAGTAGTTTCTCTTTGACCCCTCCGATCGGCAGTACCTTTCCCCGCAAGGTGATCTCTCCCGTCATGGCAACATCACATCGCACCGGGATCTGAGTGAGAGCGCTCACCAGAGAGGTCGCCATCGTGATACCGGCTGACGGACCATCTTTTGGGATCGCTCCCTCGGGAACGTGTATATGGAGGTCAAGCCGACGGTAGAAATCTTTGGGAATTCCGAACTTTTGCGCCCGCGAGCGCACGTAACTCATTGCGGCCTGAGCTGATTCTTGCATGACATCGCCGAGTTTCCCGGTCAGCGTCAGCTTACCTTTACCTTCCATCAACGTGGCTTCGGTAGCCAGTATCTCGCCTCCGACCTCGGTCCAGGCAAGACCAGTTACGAATCCAATTTCATTGTGCGATTCATGGCGATTAGAACGGTACTTTGGAATACCGATGTAGTCAACTACATTTTCGTCGCTGACCGTGACGCTGTTCTTGGGGCCTTCTTTGACGACAATGCGCGTCACCTTCCTGCAAATCGATGATATTTCACGCTCTAGGTTACGAACGCCGGCCTCACGGGTGTAGTGCCGGATAATCGCTTTTATACCTTCATCTTTAAAGGCCAGATTCGACGATCTCAGCCCGTTGGTCTCCATTTGCTTGGGAATCAGGAATCTTCGCGCAATTTCGACCTTTTCGTATTCCGTGTAGCCCGGCAAACGCAAGATCTCCATACGATCCTGCAGCGGTTGAGGAATCGTATGCAACACGTTCGCCGTCGCGATGAACATCACCTGTGACAAGTCATATTCGACGTCGAGGTAATGGTCCTGGAATGTGGAGTTCTGCTCCGGATCGAGCACTTCAAGCAAAGCCGCCGATGGATCCCCCCGGAAATCCATGCTCATCTTATCGACTTCGTCGAGCAGGAAGACCGGATTGACAGTGCCGGCTTTCTTGATCATCTGAATGATCTGGCCCGGAAGCGCGCCAATGTAGGTGCGGCGATGGCCACGGATTTCGGCTTCGTCGCGTACTCCGCCTAACGCAAGACGGACGAATTTGCGGCCTGTTGCGCGAGCGATCGACATTCCAAGCGACGTTTTTCCCACGCCCGGCGGACCGACAAAGCACAAAATAGAACCCTTCGGTTTCTTGACCAGCTGCCGAACGGCAAGGAACTCCAGAATGCGTTCCTTGACCTTGTCGAGTCCGTAATGATCTTCGTTTAAAACGCGTTCGGCCGTTTCAATATCCCGAATTTCCCGCGACCTCTTTTTCCATGGCATCGCGAGCAGCCAGTCGAGGTAGTTGCGCGAAACGGTGGATTCGGCCGACATTGGCGGCATCATCTCCAGCCGCTTCAGTTCCTGCATCCCCTTTTCATAAGCGTCCTTGGGCATGCCGGACGTTTCTATTTTCCGCCGCAGTTCTTCGATTTCCGACTTTTCGTCTTTCTTTCCAAGCTCGCGTTGAATCGCTTTGATCTTTTCGTTGAGGTAATACTCTTTTTGGGCCCGTTCCATCTGTCGCTTGACGCGGTTTTGGACGGACCGGTCCACATGAAGCTTTTCGATTTCAACATCGAGGATATCCGCTAGCCTTTTGCAGCGTTCAACAGGGTTGAAGATCTCGATGAGTTCCTGCTTTTCCTCGATCGATAGCACCATATGGGCGCAAATCGTGTCGGCCAATCGTCCGACATCGTCGACTTTGATCGAAGCCAGCGCTTGATCGGCATTAAGGTTCTGGCTCAGTTTGACATACTGCTCGAACTGCGTACTGAGACGGCTCGCCACAGTGTCGTAGCCGCTGAAACTTTGGTTTCGGAACGGAGAAAGACGGAGATTCGCCTTCCAAAAACCCTCTTCCTCGACTAACTGCAGAATCCTCGCGCGCTCAATGCCTTCGACGAGGACCTTGGTGTTGCCATCGGGCAACTTGAGCGACTGGACGATGTTGGAAATGGTCCCAACCTGATAGATTTCATTAGGCTTAGGATTATCGACAGTAGCGTCGTGTTGCGTCGCCAGGAAAATACGCTTATCGCCGCGAAGCGCCGTCTCCAGAGCGTTGACGGAGCTCTCCCGGCCGATGACGAAGGGAACCATCATGAACGGAAAGATCACAACATCCCGGATCGGGACCATCGGAAGCTTCGTGTGCTCGTATTTTTCCTTGGTGGACATCGTTGGCAGTCTTGACTTTCGGCCGAATCCCTTCTATCCAGCTTTCGGGAATGGCAGCTGGATTTCCTTCTTTTCGACCATTTCCTTCGTAATCGTTAGCTCCCGGTGCTCTTTTTGTTGCGGGAGCTGGTACATCAAATCCAGCATCAGCTCTTCAAGAATGATCCGAAGGCCGCGGGCGCCCACGTTTCGTTTCATCGCATCGAAAGCAACGGCTTCCAGTGCGTCGTCGGAGAACTTGAGCTTCACATTCTCATATTCGAACAAACGCTGGTACTGTTTGACGAGCGCGTTCTTGGGACGTGTGAGAATGTCGACCAATGCCTTCTGATCCAGGTCGTGCAAGATCGCGACGATGGGGACGCGGCCCACGAATTCCGGGATCATGCCGAATTTGATCAGGTCCTCCGGTTCCAGTAGTTCGAGGAGGGCCGAGCGAGGGTTCTCGGACTTCGTCCGGATCTCGCCGTGGAACCCCATGGTGCTACGGACCGCCAGTCTACGCTCGATAAGCTTGTCCATGCCGACGAATGCGCCGCCGCAGACAAACAGAATGTTGGTCGTATCGACCTGCGTAAACTCCTGATGGGGATGTTTTCGGCCGCCTTGGGGAGGAACATTAGCGATCGTGCCTTCCAACATCTTTAATAACGCCTGTTGGACGCCTTCGCCGGACACATCTCGGGTAATGGACGGATTCTCGTCCTTCCGGCCGATTTTGTCGATTTCATCGATGTAGATGATGCCTGTTTGCGCGCGCTCGACGTCCCCGCCGGCATTCTGGATGAGACGTAGAATGATATTTTCCACGTCTTCGCCGACGTAGCCGGCTTCCGTCAGGGTTGTGGCGTCGACGATCGCAAACGGAACGCTAAGCAGGCGGGCCAGGGTTTGAGCCAGCAGCGTCTTTCCTGTGCCTGTCGGGCCAATCAGCAGGATGTTCGACTTTTGGAGTTCGACATCGGATTTTTTCCGGGACAGTTCAATACGCTTGTAGTGGTTGTAGACCGCTACTGCAAGTTTCTTTTTCGATTTATCCTGACCGATGACGTATTGATCGAGGAAGCCTTTAATCTCGGGCGGCTTTGGAAGGTGTACGTTTCTCGGTGAAGGTTCGTAATTCTGATCTTCGTCGATGATGTCCTGGCAGACGCCGACACACTCATCACAAATGAAGACGGTAGGCCCCGCCACTGTTCTTTTTCACGGATTTCCTCTTTTGTTCCACTGTAGCGGCGGTCTATTACTTAAGGCTGCGCGCTATCGCGCTTGCGCTTCGCGGACCGCCGGCGGTTTCTCAACCCCGGATTGTCGGCGCTCATAGAGCGCCCCTACAGTTGCCTTGCCCCCTGGGCTGGAACCCACGTCTGGCAAGGATCTTATCCTCGCTTGGAAATAACCTCGTCGATAATACCATACTCCTTCGATTGCGCTGCGGTCATGATGTAGTCGCGTTCGACATCTTTCTCGATCTTTTCGAATGGTTGACCGGTATGGGATGCGAGAATTTTATTCAAAATCGTCCGGATGCGCAGAATTTCTTTTGCATGAATATCGATGTCGGTCGCTTGTCCTTGGATACCGCCCATCCATGGCTGGTGAATCAAAACGCGCGAATGGGGAAGAGCAAAACGCTTCTTTGGCGAGCCGGCCGCAAGAAGCACGGCCGCCATGCTTGCGGCCTGCCCGACACAAATCGTCGTTACGTCGTTCCGGATGAACTGGATCGTGTCGTAGACCGCCAGGCCGGCCGTAATCGACCCGCCGGGGCTATTAATGTATAACGAGATGTCGCGTTCCGGATCTTCGGCTTCCAGAAACAGCAATTGCGCCGTCACCAGATTCGCGACGTTGTCGTCAATCGGCGTACCGATGAAAATGATGCTGTCCTTGAGCAGCCGCGAATAGATGTCGTAGGCGCGTTCTCCCCGATTCGTCTGCTCGACGACCATTGGGATTAGGGTATTTCGTTCGGTAGTCATCGGGTTTAATTATCCCTCGCCTACCATTGTTGAACCAGTGCGTCGATGGGTCAAGATAGAACACGAGCTTTTTGCTGCAGCAGATCTAAAGTCTTTTTGTTGCGGATCTGCCCTCGAATTCTGCCCAGCCCGGAATCGCGGGAAAGGATCTCCTTGACTTTCTCTTTGGGCCGATTCGTTTCAGCCGCGATTTTCTCGATCTCGGCATCGAGTTCTTCATCGTTTACAGTGATGTTTTCCTTTTCTGAGATGTAATCCAGAATCAAAGATCCTTTGACATCGCGAATGGCCTGCTGGTGCTGATCTTGCCGGATCTTGCTCCAATCGACATCCACCCTCTGCGGATTGATACCCTGCCTGGAGAGGTCGCGAACCAGCCGCCGAACTCGAATCTGAAGCTGCTGCTCGACGAGCGATTCCGGAATCTCGAATTCGTTGTTGTTTTCAAGCCACTCCAGAAGCTTTTCACGCATCTCTTCCTGAGCGTGTTCGTGCTTGTATTTCTCGAGGTCAGCTCGAACCTTCGATTTGAGTTCGTCCAAAGTCTTGTGATCGCCCAGCCGCTGCGCGAATTCATCATTGATTTCCGGAATCTCCTTTTGTTTGATCGCTTCCACCTTCACCTTGTACTCGACGGTCCTGCCGGCGAGTTTCGCTTGCGGATAGTCCGCCCGGTACTGAACGCTGAATGTTTTCTCTTCATTCGCCTTCGCTCCAAGCAGGTTTTCTGAGAACTCTTTCAGCGTGTTCCGGCCGCCGACTTCGGCTACAGCTTTCTGCGCGGTGACCGGCGGCTCTTCGCTGCCTTCGATGGTGCCGCTGAAGGAAATCTCGGCAAAATCGCCTTCCTTTATCTGCCGGTCCTCCTCAACAGGAACGAGTTCTGCCATTTCTTCCTGAAATTTCTTCAATGAGGCTTCGACTTCGGAATCTTCAACCTTCGATGAAACTTGCTGTATCGGGATGCCGACATAGTTCGTGATGTCCAGATCCGGATAAACCTCGAAAACGGCCTTGAAGCGCAACGGCTGTCCCGGCGTGTAGTTGACGGATTCAAACCGGGGCGCCTGCACAATATCCAGTTTGCGTTCTTCGATGGCATTTTCGACGTATTTGGGCATCAAGTGCTGCATCATTTCTGAAAGGATTTCTTCGCGAAATCGCGTTTTGACGACACCAACCGGTGCCTTGCCCGGCCTGAAACCCGGCACGCGAGCGCGTCGTGCGAATTCCTGCGCAATGTGCGTGATCTCTCGATCAACGACTTCTTGCGGAATCTCGATATCGAGATTCTTCTTGCACGCGCTGATGTCTATGAGCTCTGCCTTCATTGTTTTTAATAATAACCCTCTCCCGCGGGAGAGGGTAGGGTGAGGGTCTCCAGCTATTCCGGCGCAAAGGCAAGCAGGACGTTGCCGGGCATCTGGCCGAGAAAACCATATCCGGAATTGACGAACAGCATGCCGCCCGCAGCAGTCGTGCCCGGACCGTTGATTGCGCCGCCGTGCCCGGACACGCCGTTGACCGTAGTGAATTCGCGTGCGGTGTCGAAGTCCCAGATCACTCGCCCATCCGCGGTCGAATAGGCTCGCAGGTGCCCATCGAGCGATCCCGAGAAGACGACGCCTGGAATGACCGTCACGGCAGCGGATTGTGCAGGACTGCAACCTTTGCGGGTTTCCGGACACAGAGGCGGTTCGGCGCGCCACATTTGCTTTCCATCCGCAAGTTGCAAAGCCAGCAGTCCGCCACCGGCTTTCGGACTCACCTGTCCGTTGGTGTCGAGCTGTACATCCGAAACGGCAACGTAGACGTTCTTCTCATCCGCTGCGGGTCCCCACTCGATGCCACCAACAACGCCGCCTTTCCCGGCGCGGACCTGCCATAGGATTTCGCCTTCCCGGTCCGGATCCAACGCGTGCACGACACCGGACTTTTGTCCAGCGATAAGAGCGCGTTTTCCGTTTGGCAAATGAACCAGGATTGCAGACGACGCAAAATCGAAATCGGGCCCTGCCCCTTCAGGACAATTCGTGAGGTCGGCCTGGATACAAGCAACGTTCCATGCATCCTTCTCGGTCAACTGCCGTACCCAGCGCATTTTCCCCGATTCCATATCGAGCGCGACAATGGCATCGCTGGTCCTTGACGCCGGAAGAGAATAGTTATCGCCCGTCGCGACGTAAATGAGTCTGTGATCGGTGTCGACAGTTGGTGTTGACCAGACACCAGCTCCCGATGGCCCCCACTGCCGCACGCCTTTTTTGTTTTTGCCGGCTGGTCTTCCACAACAGCCGCCCTGAAGCCGCATCAAGAGCATAGACATTCGCGGACAGATCACCAACAAACGCCCCATAGGAACCGGCATCGTTCACAGGTCCCACAGTGATAGCCGCTCGAACACCGGCATCGGCTGTAAAACTCCAATAGACGCAGCCCGTCGCGCCATCGAGTGAGTAAACCCGGCGGCCTTCGCTGCCGAGGAAAATCCGGCCACCCACAACCGTGGGTTGGGCGTATGCCTCGATGTCCCCCGGAAAAGCAAAGGCCCATTTGAGTTTTAGCCGCGCCACCTGGTCGGCATCGAGTCCCGCTGCGGCTGCGTTTTGAAAACGGTTGTTCGAGGCATCGGGACTCCAGCCATTCCAGCCGGGACCCGAAGCCGGGTCGAAAGCGCCGGATTGTTTGCAGCCCATCCGGTCCAGATCCAGCACTTTCTCCGTGCCGAAAGGTTTGCCCGAAAGATACGCCGCAAGCGCACGGCGTTCCTCGCGCGTGCGCGCCAGTCCAACCGAGGACATCGGACTCGCGATGGATTCAAGCGCATATACAATTCGCTCCGGCGTCAACTGCCGCAGCGCATCACGCGAAGGCGCGCGCGTCTGAGCACCTGCTTCATGACACATGGCACAATGCCGCCGGTACAATGCAGCGCCATCTTGTGCGAATATCAAAGCCGGCATGAAAAACAGGCAGATCAAGAGAAAAACGAATCGAT
>WNGH01009876.1_pt1 | contig 10032 bp, 8 predicted proteins | sample 5400631 | NCBI WGS metagenome assembly WNGH01 (sample SAMN13153373, study PRJNA577476) | soil metagenome | isolation source: 115 cm soil or saprolite under Garry oak tree replicate 1 | place: USA:California | collected 2016-06-15 | reverse complement strand
GGCGAGGCTGCGGCTTCTGCGAATGTTGAATGGCGGCTTGGGCATGCGATCCTTGTTGCGTATGGGAATGAGATGTCACCTGTATTTCTTTTGCAGACTGCGCTCGACCTCGCTCTTCACAGCTTCGGCATAAACCCACTGGCGGAGGCGCGCCGCGCAGTACTTCAAGATCACGCGATCAAAGCTCCATGGCTGGACGAATCCTTTGATGAGAACGTTCGAGTCGAGGAATATTCGGCCCATCAACCGCTATGCGCCGCAACTATACAAGACCGGTCTCGATGTTGCCCCGATGAAACGGTCAAACGATACGTTTCCACCATTCGCTACCCAAACCGCGAGCTATCGCCGTTCGCGTCTAGATGGACTGCTTCAGTGATACAAGAGGCCGGTCGCTACCGCTCGCGGTTCTGTAACGATAGACCTGCTCTCGGTCCAGTTGACTCATGCATTACGCTCGATTTGATGAACCGACCAACTGAAGTTGGTGGTATTCGCCGAACTTGTCACCAATTTATTAATCTTTCACTAGAGACACCGTTCCCGACTTCTCATATAATGCTCGTACTCAAAGCGCACCCTGAGACCGAAAGGCGGTCGAAAGAGTTAGCAGGAGGCATGACGATGTTTATCCGAGATGTCATCCAGGATCGCGAACCGTATTCTTTGCGCGCCTCGGCCAGTGTACTGGAGGCGGCGGAGTTTATGGCGGAGCGAAAGATTGGCGCGGTATGTGTCCTGAACGACGAAGGCAAATTGATAGGGGTCTTCTCTGAGCGGGATCTGCTGAGCCGTGTGGTTGTGTTGCGGCGTGATGCGGCGGCTATCAGACTGGGTGAAGTGATCAGCGAGTTGCGTGCGGTGATTCGCTGCGACGAAACTCCGCATCAAGCCCTCGAACGAATGGAGAAAATCGGGAGCCGCCACCTGCCCGTCGTCGATGGCGAGAAGTTTGTCGGCATGCTTTCGATTCGCGATCTGTTGCGAGTGCAGTTGAGTGAGCAGGGATGAAAACGTTCGCGGAAAAAATCTTGGCTCGTATTTGACCTATAAAAGGTTTTTCGATCGCGTCGAATGATTTTTGATGGACCATTTTTCGCGATTCTTGAGTTTTCACACAGCCTCTACCGCTCGCGGTTCTGACTCATTTCTCATTTGCCATTTTTCATTTGGTCATTTGGTTCCGGAAGGAGCCACATATTAGATTTCGCAGGTGGAGTGATGAAAGATTTGGAATGATTACGACGTCTAACTTGTGAGATGAATCGAATGTTTCTTTTTTCACTTTCGCTGGTGATGCTGTTTGTAACCGCGTGTGCTCAACCACCCGGAAGGGGCGCCGGAGAAGTTGAGAGTTCACCTCAGTCTCAGACCAGTTTCAGAGTTGAATCTGTTGTTGAGAATCTTCAGGTTCCCTGGTCGATCGTTTGGGCGCCGGATGGACGAATGATTTTCACCGAGCGGCCGGGCCGCGTGCGCGTTTACGAAAACGGGAGGCTGCGGCCAGAGCCGTTATTTGTCGTCCCTGACGTTGAGCCGAAGGGCGAGAGTGGATTGATGAGCATCGCACTGCATCCACAGTTTGCTTCGAATCATCTGCTTTATCTCTCGTACGCCTACAACGCGAATGGCCAACAGGTGCGCGTGGTCCGATATCGCGAAACACCTAACGGCTTCACCGAGCGGAAGGTCATCGTAGAGAACATCCCCGCCGCGCAGTTTCACGCGGGATGCCGCCTGCGATTCGGACCTGACGGAAAGCTCTACATCACGACTGGCGACGCGACCGAGCGTGAGTTGGCGCAACAGCTTGATTCATTGGCGGGAAAGACTCTGCGGTTGAATGACGATGGCACCGTGCCGAACGACAATCCATTTGTGGGCCAGCCCAATGCACGGCCGGAGATTTGGACCTACGGTAATCGCAACGGGCAGGGAATCGATTTTCAGCCCGGCACGAATCTTTTATGGGAGACTGAACATGGACCGAGCGGCTTCGATGGCCCGGGCGGTGGTGACGAAGTCAATATCCTCGAGCGGGGCAAGAACTACGGCTGGCCAGTGATTCATCATCGCGCGACTCACGAAGGCATGGAGTCGCCGGTGCTGGAATACACGCCGGCATGTGCGCCCGCGAGCGGGATGTTTTATCGGGGCTCGCAGTTTCCGCAGTTCAAGAACAATTTTTTCTTTGGCTGCCTGGTTGGGACGCGAATCATTCGGGTAGTTCTTAATGGCCGACAGGTTGTGAGCCAGGAGAATTTATTGGAAAAGAAGTATGGCCGGATACGAGATATCGCGGAAGGGCCGGATGGGTTCATCTACTTTTCGACATCGAATCGCGATGGGCGAGGTTCGCCGGCCAATGATGACGATCGGATTCTGAGATTAGTGCCTGTGAAGTGAGGAGTTCGCATGGGGCCCGTTACAGAACCGCGAGCAGTAGCGACCGGCCCTTGTTCGTTGAAAGAGTTCGAATCAGATAAGAGGCCGGTCGCTACCGCTCGCGGTTCTGTAACGTCAAATCTTTTGCGCGAGCACGGCTAACCTGGACCAGCCGATTACGTGAAAAGGCGGGAAGCGATAATGGCTGACGAGCTGAAAATATCGATCGGTGGTCTCGGAAACTTCGCGCATTGGGTGCGCCTTGAATCGAAAGAGCATTTCCAAAAGAGACGTTACGAGCGAGGGGCGCATCGGTAATTGAAGCAGGTAACCGCCCCGTGAAATCACGCGCGCCAGTTCGCTCAATCCCTCATCGAGCGCCACGTATTCCAGGACGCCGCTGGTTACCACCAAATCAAACGTTTCATCGCCATATGGCAACGCCAGGATATTTCCCTGCGTGAAGCGGACCGGCTGCTGTTGCGGGTTGTTCTTATTGACATACTTCTTCGCCGTGGCCATTGACGAACCGGAAAGATCCAGTGCCATTAATTTGACCGGAGCTTTGAGGGTTCTGAGCAGAGCCAGCGTAAGCGTGCCTGTCCCACAACCCGCATCAAGAATTCTCGCGTCGGGAAAGATAGGCAGCGGATGGGCTTCGAAATATTGGTCGAGTGAGCGCCCATAGCCATTAAGCTTGAACGTCAAATCATAGAAGCGCTCGATGCGGTCGTAGAAAGATCCCGGGCGGGTACTATTCTTGGTTGCGGTCAGGACGTATTCGGCCATTCAAACCTCAGATTATGCCAATCCCGCCTGCGCATAAACGCGAGATTGGTGTTTCCACCGACATAAAAGGCGTCGCCATTCTAACTTGCTTGCGCAAATTTCCCAAACGAAAGTTCGCGAAAGGCGGTCCACAAGGATTTATCGGGAATCTCGCTGAATCTCCCGCCCCAAAGGGAGCGGGATTCAACCAGGAGATCTCGGCACAATTTGTGTTGAGCCCCAGACGGAATATACCTGCAAGAACCAGCAGGTCTCAGCGTTCAGCCCGCGGGTAGTTCTGATTTTGTTTGGGGTGGGGAGGAGCAGAGAAATGCGAAAGAAGATGTTAGTGATGCTCGGTTCGGCAGGGATTCTGGCCGTTCTAACTGCGGGCACGTATGGCTATTTTGCGCGAAGTGTCGAAGCATTTGGCACCGTCAATACCGCAGTTCCGAACGAACTTTATTCCGAGCCGGTAATTGCGGAAAACGGCTTCTCAGTCGAAGTGTTGGTCGATGGCCGGCCAGTTCCTGAGTACGCCGCGCGCGGTCGCCAATATGTCGAAGCGCTTGAGAACGCCGAATACGAGTTGCGAATTCATAACCCGTTAGGCACGCGGGTCGCGGTGGCGCTTTCGGTTGACGGCCTCAACACAATCGACGCGCGACACACCAGCGCCTGGGATGCACACAAGTGGGTAATCGAGCCTTACGGAACGATCTATATTCGCGGTTGGCAGATGAGTTCGGAAAATGCGCGGCGGTTTTACTTTACGAGTGAGCGCGATTCTTACGGCGCTAAGTTGGGACAGACTGCAAACCTGGGCATGATCTCGGCCGTGTTCTTTCGCGAGCGCAGGCCGTACACGATCATGCCGGTAACGCCTTCGCAGTCACGGCCCCCGTACGAGAAAGAAGATACCACGAGGGATCAGCGCTCGGCCCCGTCGACTTCGGCTGGCGAAGCGGGACGAACCGAGGGCGTACGCGATGCCGCAAAGTCGCGCAGCGTACCTTCGTATCCACCACCGGACGACGAGTCCGCCGCGACTGGCATTGGCCGTTCAGTACGAAACGATGTGCAGTGGATCAAGTTGGACTTGGATCCGCGGGCGACAGGTGAGATCACGATTCGCTATGAGTATCGTGCAGCGCTCGTAAGACTAGGAATTATTCCGCGCGATTATCCGCGACAGGATGTACTCGATCGTCGGGAGCGCGCAAAGGGGTTCGAGCCCAAGTATTGTCCGCAACCTTAATTTAGCGACGTCTTAGGTTCGAATCATAGAGCTGACGGTACGCGCGGAAGTAAGACATCACTTTGAAGACGTAGTTCTTCGATTCGGTAAATCCAACTTCAGCCGCAAAAACGCCTTCATCGTTTTGGTTTGAGCGAGCTAGCCAGCGCGCCACGTTGTCCTCGCCGCCGTTATAAGAAGCGGCGATTGCTTCGGGTAGTCCTGCGAACATGCGCGAAAGTTCGCCGAGGTATTCGCAGCCGATGGGGATCGCAATTTCCGGTCGATAAAGCGAATCCTCGGTTACCTGCTTGATGCCGGAGCGCGACGCATATTTTTGGGCGGCGTCAATCGTGAGTTGCAAAAGACCACGCGCCGCTGAAGGAGACTTTGCGTTCGGCTTGAAACGGCTTTCCTGCTTCATGATCGCCAAGACCAGCCGCGGGTCGAGACCTCGCTTCTTTGCTTCGCTCACAATCAACAAACGATACGGGGCAGGATAATCTGTGGCGGCGGAAGCGATTGAGGCTTGCACGGAGCGCATGCGATCGGCCGCGCGCTGCCGCATATTGTCATCGGCGGATGCTCCCAATCTGTTAGTAGCCAATTCGCCGTAATAAGAGTTGAGGTTATCGGGGATCATTAGATAAATGCGACTTGCATCCTGCGTGCGGCCCGCTCGCTCGAGCGAGTGCGCTTTGAGATAGAGAAGCTCATCTGCGTTTGTGTTCGAGCCAACGGGAAGCGGCTTAGTCAACAACTCATCGGCTGTTTGCACGGCGTGCTGCCAATCGCTCAAGGCAATATCCAATCTCAGGCGCGCGAAGATCGCATTTGTTTCGGTCGCGGTCCCGGCGAATTTGTCCCGTGTTCGATTGATCCAAGCGATGGCATCCTGGGGGCGTCCGGCTTCGCGATAGCCATCGATAATGTTCAAGTGCGCGGTGTCTATGCGCTCGCCGTTGGGATACTTCTCGAGGTACTCCGCGTAACGCGCCGCAGCTTCGGCTCCGCGACCCATGCGCAAAAGGGATGAGGCAGAAAAATTCAGCCCTTCGCGGCCTTCTTTCGTCTGCGGATAATCGTGCGCCAGTCTTTCATAAATCTGGCGCGCCTCTTCGTAGCGACGTTCCTGGTAATAAGAGCGCGCGAGGCCGTAAAGCGCGGCCGGAACGTTAACGTCGTAGGGGAAATTATCGATAACGGCTTGCCAGTGCTCGCGTGCGGGAGCGAAGGCGCGATTAGCCATGTAGACGGTTGCGCGCCGCATATGTTCGGCAGCGGTTATCTGTGGCGCGAGCTTTCCATTCGCGGCGCGTTCGGTGCGATCGCTGCTGCGCACAGCGTTGAGGACCGTATCGCTCGATCCCTGCGAGTAGGCGATCGCGGCAAGACCTATGGGGAGAATGAGAAGATTCATCACAAAGACACAGAGGAGCCACCGAGGAGTGTGCCTATTTTGAAATCTACGCTTGGCAGGTTGCTGGACCAGTCCTAAAAACACTCTTTGAGGCCGTGGTCGGAGATGATCGTTCAGGGCCTTTTCCCTAGCCCAGGCGTTTACGCCTGGGACACGTTGAGCGGAATCTATTCTTGGGCCCCATTTATGGGGTCTGCTGATGTCTATTGGGAGCTTGGCTGAAGCCGTTGCCGAAGGGCTTGTGAACCTGTCGCTCCTCGTCTCCCAGGCGTGAACGCCTGGGCTAGTGAAAGAGTTATTCGGCAACCGGGTAGGCATCAGCTAAATCCTCTTCCACGATTTCATAGCTCGTAACGATCTCGGCGCTGCCACGCAACGTTGCCGCAACGCTGCAATATTTCTGGTCTGACAATTCGATGGCGCGCGCGACGGCTGCCTCGGAAAGGCCATGCCCGCGAACAATATGCTTGACGTTCAATCGCGTGTAGCTGCGCGGATAATCATCGCGGCGCTCGCCGCTCACTTCGATGCGATAGTCGGTGACCCGTTGGCGCTTCTTTTTCAAAATGGAGATTACATCGATACCGGTACAGCTTCCCAGCGCGATCAGCAGCAGCTCCATCGGCGTAGCAGCCCGATTACGCTTTGAATTGGTCTCGACCGCCTGTGCGTGGCCGGACGGCGCGACGCCGATGAATAATTCATCGCCCCCGTGTTGGATGATCGCTTTACTTTCTTTGTCAGTCGTCAAAGTGTCACCGCTTTACAATTTCAAGAAAAGAATAACATGCTCGTTTTCAAAACACCGATGAGTGGCTTTATTACTATCGGCTGTAATCAAATCACCACACTGAGGCCCGTGGTAACTCTTCCTTCTTCGGCAACCATCGACTGCCGCCTGAGAATCACAAGAATATCCTGTCTAAGACTTACTCCCCCATTTCCCCGGCTTAAAATTGGCACGTCATTTGATGTGCCGAATCGGCAGGTCATCTATTAATGAAACCGATGATCAAACTGGAGGTGGTGAAAAATGACAAGACGTTTTATGAGAGCACCGTTATCGATTCTGTGCGTGATCATTCTAGGGCTGCTGGCTCAGGCGCAACAGCGGCCATATCGCGGCACTTATCAATCGGTGCGACAGACAATTCTGCGCCTGGAAACCCGAGCAAATCTGTTCCGCGACAGTATCGAGGCCTGGAGTCAGAGCGATACGGCCGCATTTCCTACCAGCGAAGACGTCAACCTGATGACGCGTGACTTCGGCGAAAGCGTGCGCAGTCTTCATCAACGGTTCGACGCCAGGCAGCTCACGTCGTACGAGGTACAGCATGTGTTGACCCACGCGACGCAAATCGATGATTTCGTTCGGCGCAATTCGGTTGACACGCGCAGCATGAATTACTGGTCCAGCATCCGCGTCGATTTGAACCGAGTCGCATATGCTTACAATCTAACCTGGCAGCAATCGACGCAGTACTATCCGCCATCTGGCAATCAGCCGTACTATCCGCCATCTGGCAATCAGTCTGATTTGCAAAGACTATCCGGCACTTATCGCGTCGATCGCTCGCGCAGCGAGGATGCACGAATGGCGGTCGACCGCGCAGCTATTGGTTTGTCACGGAGCGAGCGACAACGCGTGCTCGATAACATCAGCCGCCGTTTGGATCCGCCCGAGGAACTGGCCATTGACTTGCAGGGAAGCACAGTCACGATGGCTTCGACGCGCGCGCCGCAAGTCACTTTCGACGCCGACGGGCGCGAGCGCGTGGAGACTACGCCAAACGGAGGAACAATTCGTTTGCGGGCTTCGATGAGTGGCAACCAGTTGACAATCAGTTCGACGGGCGACCGCGGTAACGAGTTCACCGTGGTGATGCAGCCGGCGGATTACGGCCGTTCATTGAACGTCGTGCGACGCATCTACACGCCCGAGCTGAATAGATCCATCGAAGTGCGCAGCACTTACAACAAGACTTCGAATGTAGCGCGGTTCGATATCTATAATCCGAACGCCACGTATCCGACTACCGCGTACGGAGACTTTGTCGTGCCGGATGGAACTCGTGTCGTCTCCGTGCTCGACAGAAATTTGTCGTCGCGGACTGCGTCGATCGGTGATCGCTTTACGTTGAGGGTTACTGATCCCGTGGAGTTTCAGGGGGCTATCATCGAAGGTCACGTGGCCAACATTCAGCGCAGCGGACGCTTGACTGGTCGATCGGCTATGACGATGGACTTTGACCGGATTCGTCTCAGTGATGGCCGCAGTTATCGCTTTGCCGGCCTTCTCGAAAGCGTGTCGACCACAAATGGCGAAACCGTGAGGGTCGATACTGAGGGCGCGATTCGCGATCGAAGCCAAACGACCACGACCGAACAACGGGCGGCGATCGGCACCGCTGTCGGCGCGATAATCGGCGCGATTGCCGGCGGCGGAAAGGGCGCAGCTATAGGCGCGCTTCTTGGCGCCGGAGCGGGCGCAGGCTCTGTCTATGTGGAGGGGCAAGATGCTCTCGAGTTGTATAGCGGAACTGAGATGGTCATTCGCGCCGGAGCACCAAATAACATACCGAGATAAAGCATCTATCTGGTCATGTTAATAGCTGCAGGTTGTGGCAGTGTCAGAAGAGCGGTAGCGACCGGATCAGGGAATCAACTTGGACGTCGCATTTATCGATGCGCGTGTTAGTTTCCGGTCGCTTACCGCTCGTGTTCCGACTCTTTACGGCGAGAGTTCCTTGCGCAATTCACTTTCAGCCTGTTCAAGCAGTTCCTGCTCGGCGCGGAAGCTCTCGAGTCCCAGCGGCATGTGCTTTCGGCCTTCGTCGAGGCGGCGCAACATGTAATTAGTTTCGGCCCAGCTCGCGCCTCGACTGGACGCTGCTTCGATCATTTGCAGACGGGCCTCGGCTTCCGCCCGACGAGATGCGCCCTCCTGCTTGAGGGTTTCCAATCGGCTGCGGTCCCGACTCAATTCCTCGATCAGTACGGCCGTGTCAGGCGCGTTAAGGTATCTCGCCCGATTGATGCGTCTTTCAACTTCCAGCAAGTCGCGGCGAGCGCTGGCTGTAAGGCGAGTTGCGTTAAGCCGTAAAGCCAACGTCTCGCGATAAGCGTCGGCGAGCAACGGCTGTCGCCTCTCCATTTCGCGGAGGACCCGCCGTTCACCGCTGGTCAACTCGGGAATAAAATATCCAACCTCGTCAGCAGTGATGCCATCTGATGCAAGGCGGTCGCGAAGTTTTCGGAGCCATTGCCGGCGAAAGAGAATTGTCACGATGGCAATGAGCAGGGCCGCAATCAGCGAAAATGGCAGTGAAAGTGCCGCCAGCACCAGCAGCGCCGGAGATGTGGCTCCGGTTATCAGATAAGCGAGGAAGAGAGCTAGTGGCGGACTGACAGTCACGGCGAGCAGTTCCACCCAGGGCGCCAGTTGCCAAAGGCGCGCGTTGCGGCGATCGCTGGCCGTCAACTTTCCGGATTGATTGCTGTTGTCCGGTGTTAATTCGAGCATGATTTGAACGAATATACTCCGAGCGTGAACCGCAGGCCAATATTCGCCAGCATCAAGAGTCAGAACCGCCTACGGTAGCGGTGCGGTTAGTCTCTACCTCCAATTCGCGATCGAGCTTGAAAGTTCCAACCACCCGCTACCGCAGGCGGTTCTGACCTATGGTATGATCGGCCAAAGTTCATGAAGACGAAAATCAAACTGCTTCTCATTGCGGCTCTCGTATTTCCGTTCCTCATGGCGCCCTCCGGTTTAGGGCAGAGTCAACCCGATCGACCTGGCCGCGGCGGATCCGCAAAGCCTGTGACCGTTCCCGTCACGATCCGTCTCCGGGAGTCCAAGCCGGGGGTCGAAATGCGGTTCGCGGATTACCTGCTGCGTGAAGATGGCGATATTCAAACACCTCTATCCATGCGGAGCCGCGAGGATAGTCCGATGTGGCTGGCAATACTCATTCAAGATGATCTTGTTTCCTCGATCTCAAACGAGATGAAGGGTCTCTCCGAGTTTATTAATCATTTGCCAGCCGGTTCGCGCGTCATGATTGGCTACATTCGGTCCGGCACGCTGGATGTTCGCCGCAAGTTTACCGCTGACTTGGAGAGGGCGGCGAAAGGCTTGCGTGCGCCACTAGGACTAGCCAGTGCCGGTCCGTACAATCCATACGTCGAAATCATCGAAGCGCTGCGTAAGTTTGATTCG
>WNGH01027514.1_pt1 | contig 10033 bp, 11 predicted proteins | sample 5400631 | NCBI WGS metagenome assembly WNGH01 (sample SAMN13153373, study PRJNA577476) | soil metagenome | isolation source: 115 cm soil or saprolite under Garry oak tree replicate 1 | place: USA:California | collected 2016-06-15 | reverse complement strand
GCTTCATTGCTTGCAGACATTTCAATCAGCGCCGCGGACGACGCAACGCGAACGATGAGCTCGTTCCCTTCGAGCTTCCATTCCCCGGCTTCAAGCACGGAGCAGAGCATGGTTTGGTCACCAGATCCAAGAGTTTTCAGGACCGCGGCACGCAGGTCATCCAAACTGGCGGATTGAGCCTGCGGCTTGTTTTCGCGTGCAGGCTGGGCAGCGACGGCAGGGGCTGCGGAACCCATCACGACTGGAGTATTGCTTACAGTGGCAATCGATGGCCGAGAGGATGAAGCAGCGCTCTCAGGCGAAAGCTCCGATCTGGGCGTCCCTTTGCGCACGGAATCCGCAGCAAAAGGCGAGACGAATGGGCGAGGCGGCGCGGGTGGCTCGGACTTCTTTGGTTCCGGCTTTTGGAGTTCAGGCGCAATCGTCAGCTTGCGATTCGCAGCGGGAGCGCGGTCTGCTTCGACTCCACTCAACAACTGCTCGATCGGCAACAACCTCTGCGCGTGCGCCAGCTTCAGAAGCCCCAGCTCCAGATGAAATCGCTGTTCCTGGCGGTAGCCGAGTTCGGCATGGGTGCGCAGCATGATTTGCAGGTGCCGCGCCAGGTCTTCCTCGCTGAATATTTCGGCGACGCGGGCGACGCGGTTGCGCTCGTCCGACGAGATTTGGAGCAGGGAAGAGTCCGCTCCCGCAACCTTGGCGACGACTGCGTTCCGCAGGAAGCGGACCAACTGGCGCGCAAAATGAGTCGGGTTATGTCCTTCATTGAGCAGCCGGTCAACGGTCTGCAGGATCTCTTCACTGGAACTGCGGGCCACCGCCTGCATGATTTCTTCGAGCACTCCCGAAGGAGCGGCTCCAATCAACTGCCTCACCGATTCCGCCGCGAGTCGGCCATCGCTTGAAGCAATCGCCTGATCGAGAATGGAAAGCGCGTCGCGCACGGAGCCGTCACCAGCCTCGGCCAGGAGCGCCAACGCATCTTCGTCGGCAGGAACATTTTCTCGGCCGCAAAGATCTTTGAGCTGGTTGACGATTTGCTCAAACTTTACCGCGCGAAAGCTAAAATGCTGGCACCGCGAGCGGATGGTCTGGGGAATATCTTCCGGCGCGGTCGTTGCCAGCATGAAGACAACGTGGCCGGGAGGCTCTTCCAGCGTCTTGAGCAAAGCGTTGAAGGCTGCATCGGTGATTTGATGAGCTTCGTCCAGAATGTAGGTTCCGGCACTGGCTTCTCGGACGAGCGGCAGTTCAATGCCATTGCCAGAATGCGCGCCACCGTCGTCTTCCCGATCCCCCGATGTCCGCTGAAAATGTACCCGTGCGCCGTCCGCCCCTGCGCAATGGCATTCTTCAGGGTGCGAGTGACGTGCTCCTGCCCGATGACGTCGGAGAATTTCTGCGGACGGTATTTACGGGCAAGGACCTGGTAGCTCATGACGAGAGGATAGCCTGATTATACGTGATGCCTGGACAAGGCCAACGATGCGGCTGATCCGTCACTTTGCTGGAATAACCGCTTGCGAAGAAACGCGTTTAGGGCTAGGCTTCTCGGTGATTCAGTTGCCCCGGGAGGGGGTCTGCCATGCAATTGAAAATCAATGTCCGCACCCTCAATGATGGTATCACGGTGGTGGACTGCGCGGGTCGCATCGTATTCGGTGAGGAAACTGCCGAGTTGCGGGACCGCGTCAGAACTCTTATCGCCAAGGGCCGGGTGATCTTAAATCTCGCAGATGTTACTTACATCGATAGCGGCGGGCTAGGCACGTTGGTGGCGCTTTACACTACCGCGCGGAATGCCGGCGGATCTATCAAGCTGGCTCGCCTGACGCAGAGAGTCGGTGACCTGTTGCAAGTCACCAAGCTGCTGACCGTCTTTGAGGTTTACGTTTGGGGCAGCGTCAAGCGGAGGCCCCTGTCTCTACCCAGGCACGCATTCGCGCGACCATCCAGAAAATCTCTCGCGGCCAGGTTTCTACCTACGGCGCCATAGCCCGTGCAGCAGGTTTTCCTGGGGCAGCGCGGCAAGTGGCGCGAGTATTGCATCGCTCGGTCGGTCTGCCGTGGCAGAGGGTAGTCGGCGCGGGGGGTGAAATCAAACTGCGTGGCGACTCAGCAATAGAACAGCGCCTGCGACTCGAAGCTGAGGGAGTGCGTTTCCGAGGCCGGCGAGTGGATATGAAAGCCCACGAGTTCAAGTTCAGATTGAAGATTTCAGATTGAAAATTTCAGAATGCAGATCAGATTGCAGATTTCATAACTTTATTCCAGAATCTTCAATCTGAAATCTACAATCGAAAGTCTGCAATCATCTTTGGCTGGCTTCTCCCGCTAGTACTTTGCGATTGAACTCCGCTGATCTGTTCCTCGGCACGCTCAGCGACTTCCAGTCGCTGGCCTTGAAGTGTTTGGCAAGGAACACGATTTGTCCGCAGTGGTAGGCGTAATGCGCAATCTGGCGGTTGATGGCCTGCATCACCGAGTGCGGCTCGCCACGTATCGTCACGCTGCGTTCGAGGTCTGAGTCGGAAAGCGGTGTAAGCGCGCGAAAGAGCCTGTCCCAGCCTTCGTTCCAGCGTTTCAAGAGTTCTTCACGCGTCGCGGGTGGCTCCATAAACTCTGTATCGCGGTTGCGATCCGGCTTCTCTCCATCGCTCGTTAGGAAGTCTGTCCAGCGGGAGCGCATGTTGCCGGCCATGTGCTTCACGATGATTGCGATCGAGTTCATCTCTTCGTCCAACGTCGCAAACAGTTGCTCGTCTGTGACCTGCTCCATCGCACCCTCCCCCATTTTCTGGTAGAAGCGAAACAGAGCGATGGAGTCCTCGAGATGAGAAGTTGAGAATTTGTGTGCCATGTTTAGACCTTGAACTGCTCGTCAATTTCGATCTGATATCCCGCCGAAAGCCGGTTGGTCTCATTCGCCATTCCTACGACCGCCATCAGTTCGCGGAACATGTCGTCCGTCATGCCCTTGTTTCGTGCCGAGGCTGTATGTGATGCAATGCAGTATGCGCACTGATTAGTGACGCTGACGGCAACATAGATGAGTTCTTTGGTGAGCGCGTCGAGAGCGCCCGGGGTCATGATCTGTTTAATGTCTTCCCAGGTGCGTTTGAGGGTTACCGGATCGTTAGCCAGGGCTTTCCAGAAATTATTGATCCAGTCGGTCTTGCGCGTTGCCATGATGTCGTCAAAGACGGCGCGAACTTCAGGGCTGGCGTCAACGTATTCAATCAGGCCCAGGGTTGCCATATTCTCTCCGAAAACCATAAACCACAGAGGGCACCGAGGCACACAGGGTAAACCCGGATTTCCCCTGTGAAACTCTGTGCCGTCTGTGGTTAAGGTTTTTCTTCTGTCAGCTGTTCGTTAGGTTCGATTGAACTCACCTTCTGCGAGTGAAACCAGCTCATGTGCGGCAGCGGCCGCTCCACGCGTCGGCGCACAGCGATCAACTCGGCAGTAATGGCGACCGCGATCTCTTCGGGAGTGAGGGCCCCGATATCGAGTCCCACGGGCGCATGTACACGTTCAAACAAATTCTCCGGCAGGCCCTCTTTTACCAGCTCACGGAAAATCGTAATTGTCTTCCGTTTCGATCCGATCATTCCAATGTAGCGGGCCTGCGTCTGCACTGCCCAGCGCAGCACACGCATGTCGTCACGATGACCCCGGGTCACGATCACAAGATAGGAAGTTTCGTGAGGAGCGAGCCGCGACATAGCTTTGTCGTAGTCTTCGGCAATCACTTCTTTGGCATCTGGAAAGCGCTCGCGGTTGGCATAACTCTCGCGGTCGTCGATGATGCTGACATCAAACCCGGCGTTCTTGGCAGTCCTGTAAAGGCTGAGTGCGACATGACCGGCGCCGAAAATATAGAGTGACGCGGGCGGCAGCACCGGCTCAATGAAAATGTCGAGCATACCGCCGCACACCAGGCCGGTGTCGTATTTGGGATTCTGATTCAGATTGAATGTGAGAGTGCGCGGCTTTTCGCTTTCCATCACTTCGCGCGCCGCTTGCCAGACTTCAGCCTCCACGCACCCGCCGCCGACCGTGCCGATGATCGAGCCATCATCGCGGACGAGCATTTTGGCTGTCTCAAACGAGGGAATCGAGCCGCGAACATTGACGATAGTGGCGACAGCGCCCCTGCGGCCCTGCTGGCGTAGTTGGACGATCTGCTCGTATATGTCCACAGAGAGATTATTTGATGCTGGAGGAGAGAAGTCAAACGCAGAAAGCAAAAGCCCCGGGTCATCACTCCAGGGCTACTGGCGTAAACTAGTGGTACTAGGGGACACAGTCCGTCAAATCATCTTGCATGATCGTTCGCGTGATATGTGACGTCAAGTCTTACTTAGGTGAGTGGAGGGCGGGAGGGCTCGTGGAAGAGCGGCCCTTTCAGGGCCGCGTATTCTGTATCGTGCGCCTTAACGCAGCCCTGAAAGGACCGCTCTTCCACTAAACTACAAGCGTATTAGCATCCACAACTTGGGCTGCCTGCAGCCAATCAAGGCTTCTTGTTTCTTTGGAACTACTATTGTTCGTTAGGACAAACGCATGAAAGCTGTTCGCATTCACGACTTCGGTGGGCCTGAAGTTCTTCGCTACGAAGACATACCCGACCCGCAACTTCGCAAAGACCAGGTACTGGTTCGCGTAAGAGCCTGCGCGATGAACCATTTGGATTTGTGGGTCCGTAAGGGGCTTCCGGGCGTGAAGCTGCCGCACATCCTCGGCAGCGATGTTGCGGGCGAAATCGTTGAAGGGGGCGAGTACGTCTCTGGATTCAATCCTGGTCAACGTGTGCTGCTGGCGCCGATGCACTTCTGTGGGCACTGTGTGAAGTGCGTGGCCGGATTACAGAACCAGTGCCGTGCGTTCACCGTGCTAGGCAATGCTGTGGATGGTGGCAATTGCGAACTGATTGCGGTGCCGGCGGTGAGCGCGATCCCCATTCCTGACTCTTCGAACTTGGACTTCAATCAGGCCGCCAGCGTTCCTCTGGTCTTCACTACCGGTTGGCACATGCTGACGGGGCGCGCGGGGATTCGTCCTGGGCAAACAGTTCTGGTTCTCGGAGCGAACTCTGGGGTTGGCATTGCCGGCATCCAAATCGCGAAGATGTTCCACTGCACAGTGATTGCAACCGCGGGAGACGACCGGAAGGCTGAGCTGGCCCGCGAGCTCGGCGCCGACTATGTTATCAACCACTACCAGCAGAAGATTTCAGAAGAAGTTCGCAAGATCACAAATAAAGAAGGTGTGGACATCGTAATGGAGCACGTTGGCCCGGCCACCTGGGACGAAAGCGTGCGCTCGCTCAAGCCGGGCGGCACTCTGGTGACCTGCGGCGCGACCACCGGTCCGCAAGTCGGCATTGATCTGCGTTTCGTATATTCCCGCCAGCTTTCGATTCTGGGTTCCTACATGGGGACTATGGGTGAGCTGCACGAAGTAATGAAGCAGGTTTTCACTGGAAGGTTGAAGCCAGTTGTGGATCGCACCTTCCCGCTGAAAGATGCCCGTGCAGCCCACGAGTACATGGAGAAGAGCCAGATGTTCGGGAAGATCGTGATCAACCCGTAAACCCTTAACCACAGAGGGCACAGAGGATCACAGAGGAGAAAGAATTAAAGATCTACTCTGTGATCCTCTGCGTCGTCTGTGGTAAATGCTTCTCGTGGTTTAGAATAACTTTGATGGAAAAGACATTGGACTTTGGCCCGTACGTAGAAATTGAAAAGGGCAAGCGCGTGGTCAAAGAGCTGGCCTACGGCAATCCCACGCCAGAGGGCGTCGTGCTCACGACCGTGGACAACGTGGTCAACTGGATGCGCAAGAATTCCATCTGGCCCATGACATTCGGTTTGGCGTGCTGTGCAATCGAAATGATGTCGATGGGCGCAGGACGTTTCGACATTGCCCGTTTCGGAGCGGAAGTTTTCCGTCCCTCACCCCGCCAGTCAGACCTGATGATCATCGCCGGCCGGGTTTCGAACAAGATGGCGCCAGTCATCCGGCAACTTTGGGAGCAAATGCCCGAACCCAAATGGGTGATTTCGATGGGCGCTTGCGCGACTTCCGGCGGCGTGTTCAACAACTACGCGCTGGTGCAAAGTGTGAACCAGGTCATTCCCGTCGACGTGTATGTCCCTGGCTGCCCGCCGCGTCCAGAGCAGTTGATCTATTCCATCACGCTGTTGCAGCAGAAGATTCAGCAGGAGCGTGGCACAATGAAGCGCGCGCTCAACCTGACCTCCTAACCGAAGGGTACCCGGTAGCTGTCTTCAACCTTTTCGGTGCGACCAACTGCCAGGCTTCGCGAATGTGAGCAGCGAATTCTTCATCGCTGATATTCTCAAGCTCGATGCCGACCCAGCCACGCACCCCGACGTAGGGCGGTTTGAAAAATGTCTCCGGCGAACTCTTGATCAGCAGCGGTTGAAGACCCGGTGGGGCAGGTATCCACACTCCAATGTGCCCGTCGTTGTGGTGATTGTTGGCAAACATCGCAAAGACCTTCTTGCGAACGAAAAAAGTCGGCTCGCCGTGCGACAGTTTTTCCGTCGATTCAGGCATTGCCGCACAGATTCGACGCACTCGCTTTAGATGTTCTTCGCCGCTCTCGGACCTGGAACCCTTGGTGATCGGTTTACGACTTTTCATCAGATTTGAAGATGGTTATACAGGTTCCTCTACTCACCTGTCATATAATTCCGCAGTTCACCCTACATGCGGAAGCACATCTACTTGCCCGGTGGCCCCACGATTGTCGCGCAGGCGCCCTGTCGCGCCGATCTCGCCGGAGGGACCATTGACCTCTGGCCGCTGTATCTCTTTCACCCCGGCGCGTTGACCCTGAATTTCGCCGTCAATATTCTTACCACCTGCCGCGTGACTCCGCTCAAAGGCCGAAGCTTGCACCTGCGGTCGCTGGATACAAAAAAGGAAGAACATTTTGAGAGCTTCGACGAATTGCGGGCTGGAAAGCGATTCCGGCTGCCGATTACGGCGCGGCTGTTGCAGTTTTTCGCACCTAAAGAAGGCGCGCTGATCATCGCGGTCCCTACCGGCTGTCAGGATTACTATCCGGCGCTGTACGGCGGAGTGAGCGCGATCCGGCTCGATGCCGACGGAATCCATCGCGAGGCCGTGCCAGTGATGCCGGAAGAGATCGAATCGCGGTTCGTGTTGGCTTACACCGGAGCGCCGCGAAAGTCCGGGATCAACAACTGGGAAGTATTTAAGTCGCATATCAATGGCGACAAACGTGTGTTCCGGAATTTCGAGCGCATTGCAGCGATTGCGCGTTCAATGCATCAGGCGCTTGTCGGCGGCGACTGGGACGGTGTTGCCCGCCTGCTGCGCGAAGAGTGGAAGTTGCGTCGCAGCAATGCTCCAGGCATTACGACTCCGCTGATTGACAAATTGATTGCGGTCGCGGGAAAACAAGGTGGTCAGGCAGCGAAAGTCTGCGGCGCCGGTGGCGGAGGCTGCGTCATTTTTCTCGTCGAAAAGGGTTCGGCAAGCCGCGTTGCCACTGCGATCGGCGACGAAGGGGCGCGCGTGCTTCCCCTGCATGTGGCGAGAGATGGGCTGAGACTGCCGCCAGTGGGTATGTGAAAAGAGTTGAGTTGTGTGACGCCTTCGGTGTCTCTGTGTCTCCGCGGTGAGGTGGTTCTTCTAAATTTTTCTAAGCACTTCCTTTTACGTGGAACATGTACTTCTGAGTTGTTGCCGCGCGGTTTTTCGTTGAACGTAAGTAGCTGCAAACCTAAAATCCATCACAACTTAGCTGCCCTTTTCGCGGCCATTTAACCAAAAACGTTTTTTGCTGGAGACGTTGGGATGAGTGTTGGGAAGCGGTATGCCGTAGTGTGTCTGTGCGCGTTGTTCGCGCTGCCTGCCTTCGCGGGCGTAACTGTTTCAAGTCCGGGGAGTGGTGCTACGGTTGGATCGCCCGTCCACTTTGTCGCCACTGGCAGTTCACCAGCGTGTTCGAAGGGTGTAGCTTCGGTTGGAATCTACACCTCTCCGGGTGTGCTGGCGTATAAGGTTAATGGCTCCAAGCTGGACACATATCTCTCCATGAGTTCTGGGACTCACTATCCAGTTGTCCAAGAGTGGGACAACTGCGGCTGGTCGGCCACGGCCCAGCTCACGGTTGCGGTCAGCGGCTCAAGTGGTGGCGGAAAAACGTTCTCTAATCTGCAGAAAAGCAGCGGATGGACGGGGTACGCCCTGCTGCCCCCGAGCTTTGGCATTTGCGGGAGCTGCACTTCTTCAGGATCGCTAGCTAGCTGGTGGTGGAATCCCAACGTGAGCTCGCCTTCGATGGACGGCATTTCTACCAAGACCTACTATGGGGGTGGCACAACTCGGTGGGCAGACATCTTGTGGAACAATCACCTGATCGGCGACTTCTCATCCCAGGGCCTCCCAGACTTTAGCAAGACACTCGTACCCTCACTCCATAACTTCACGTATGACGTCTATTTCTGGATCGGAAACACAAGCGACTCTCAGGGTTTAGAGTTCGACATCAACCAGTTTGTCGGTGGCAAATCCTACATCTGGGGTCACGAATGCCGTATCGACGGCGGACATTGGTGGGACACTTGGGACAACCAGAACCAAAAATGGGTTCCGACCAAATTTAGTTGCAATCCAAAGAGCAATGCCTGGAACCACCTAATTCTCAACGTGCAGCGGACCTCCGATGGGCATCTGTTGTTCCATTCCATTACCCTGAACGGAACGACCAACGTGGTCGATCGCTATGATTGGCCGACCTCGACGAGCTGGTATGGCGTAACCGTCAACTATCAGATAGACAGCGATTACTACAAGACGCCTTATGCGGTTTACGTGGACAAGCTCACCTTCACCGCCTGGTAGTCCTGCTCAGAGCAAAAGGGCGCGTCCGCGAGGGGTGTGCCCTTTGTGGTTTTCGCATACAGCGACAATGCTCCGGTCTGCCATCAAAGGTTTATAATTGGCAAGGGTGGTGGTATGAGGCCGCGCCAAATTCTGGTTCTCCTGGTGACGTGCTTTCTGGGCGTGACATGCGCTGCAGGGGACGACAAGTCCTCTCCTTTAACTGAGCAGCACCGGATCGAATTGATCCGGACCTTCAATGCGGACCTGGTTTATATCCGCACTCAATTTCCAATGGGAAAGACCGGGCTCACGTTGAAAGGTGGGAAAGTCTCGCCTAACGGGGAAGCACTGAGTCGGTTGCTAGCCATGTGGGGGCCTTCGGTCAAGCCGGGCGATCGCGCGCTGATAACTCAATTCGTCCTCAAGAATGATCGCATTCATCTCGAGATTAATGGCGGCCCAGTAAAGAAAACCAAATGGTATCAGCACGTGACCGTCGGAGTCGGAGGTGCGGGAGGAACGCCAGGCGGACCGCCAGGGGACCCGATCAACAATCCTCGGGGATCTTACGTAGATCTTGTGTTCGAGCACCACATTCCCGATCTGACGGTTGAACAAGTCAAGCAAATGCTGTGGCCGGTTTTCGATTTCGACTCGAAATCGGCCGTGGACGCGTATCTGGAGTCGGTGCCGCCAAATGTGAAGGAAGCGATCAAGAACCATCAAGTGCTGGTGGGCATGAACCGCGAGATGGTGATTTACGCGAAAGGCCGTCCGGAGAAAAAGATCCGTGAGAAGGACGGCGAAACGGAATACGAAGACTGGATTTACGGCGAACCTCCGCACGATGTGGATTTCGTCCGGGTTGTCGCGGACAAAGTGATTCGCGTCGAAACCATGAAGGTCGGTGGCGAAAAAGTTGTGCGCACGGAGAGAGAAGTTGATCTCGAAGGCCCGACCGTAGCCACGGCGGCGCAAAAAGAAAGCCGGCCAGTGAAGGCGCCCACCCTGCGCCGTCCTGGCGAAGAAGCGCCCAACGCTCCAACTTCAGGACCATCGCGTCCGACTCCGATTCCTGACATACCAGCTCCACCTCCTCAGTTCGAAGCGTCTTCGGTTGAGAAGTAGCCGCGCGACTTGG
>WNGH01013719.1_pt1 | contig 10034 bp, 12 predicted proteins | sample 5400631 | NCBI WGS metagenome assembly WNGH01 (sample SAMN13153373, study PRJNA577476) | soil metagenome | isolation source: 115 cm soil or saprolite under Garry oak tree replicate 1 | place: USA:California | collected 2016-06-15 | reverse complement strand
GATCGTGGAATCGGCAAGGCCTGCATTGGTTTCCCGATTAAGGCGTTCAATAATTTCGGGGGGTGTCCCCTGCGGCGCTGCGATGCCGAACCAGGAGCTTGCCTCGTAGCCCGGCAGGAAATCGCTGACGCTCGGAATGCCAGGCAGCGCGTCGGAGCGCTTGATCGTCGTCACCGCCAGCGGCCGCAGCTGGCCGGCGCGGATATGTCCGATGGATGCGGTCATAGTCGCGAACCCGACCTGCACTTGGCCGGCAATCAGATCGGCCATGGCGGGGCCATCGCCGCGATAAGGCACGTGCTGAAGGCTTGCGCCGGTCATCGTATTGAACAATTGGCCGGCCAGATGGCTCGCGGTCCCGATCCCTGCCGAGGCAAAGCTGAGCTTGCCTGGATTGGCCTTGGCGTACGCGATCAATTCCGGAATGGTCTTTACCGGAACCGACGGGTTGACCTCGACTACGTTGGGAACGCGCACCACGCCCGCGATCGGCGCAATGTCGTGAAGGAAATTAAAATTGAGATGCTGATAGAGCGTGGCATTGGCCGCGACCGCCGGTGGGACCATGAGGAGCGTATAGCCGTCGGGAGCCGCCTTCACGACCGTTTCGGCGCCAATATTGCCGCCGGCGCCGGGCCGGTTCTCGACGATGAATTGCTGCCCCAACCGTTGCGATAGCCATTGTGCCATTAGACGGGCGAGAATGTCACTCGTGCTTCCGGCAGCGAAGCCGACCACGATCTGCACCGGTCGCGTTGGATAGCTTTGCGCCCAAGCAAAGCGCGAGACAGCTGGGAGCGCGGTAGCACCCGCTGCCAGATGCAAGAATTTGCGACGGGGAAATCTCATAACCGAACCAAAACGGAAACCACCTTCAGCTCGCATTTGTCAGAGCCTGCCGGCCGCGATAAGTGATGATATACAGCGTCTTCCGCTCGCTCTGCGGATGTTCTGTTACGTAGCGCGCTTCCACTAAGTGAGCGAGCCCGGTACGAGAGGATGGCGCACTAACAATGCGACCGCGCTCTCCCGCGGCTCGCAATGCTTTCAGGAACCAGATCTCGTCCCTGGTCAAATCGATGGTCATTAAATGACGCGTCACTCCGTCTTGATGCCCGCGAACTTGATCACCTTCGCCCATTTCTCAGTCTCATCGCTGACGAGTTTGCCGAAATCAGCCGATGAGCCGGGAACTATCATACCGCCTAGATCCACAAGCCGCGCTTGGAGCGCCGGATCGGCCAGGCCGGCATTGATCTCTTTGTTGAGCTTGCCAATGACCGCTTTCGGGGTGTTTCGCGGCGCGCTGACGCCGTACCAGGCGCTCGCTTCATAGCCAGGAATGAATTCGGCAAGCGCCGGAATATCAGGAAGCGCGGGCGAACGTGTCGTCGTGGTGACGGCCAAAACGCGGAGCTTGCCTTGGCGTATAAATCCGATCGAGCCTGGCAGGTTATCAAAGGTCACCTGTACCCGATTCATCATCAGATCTGTGTATGCAAGCGCAAGCCCGCGGTAGGTCACATTGAGAATGTCGGTCTTGGTCATCAACTTGAACAGTTCGGCGGACATATGCACCGACGTGCCGTTTCCCCCCGTTGCGTAGGCTAGCTTGCCTGGATTTGCTTTCGCCAGCGTGATGAACTCGGGCACGGTGTTGGCGGACAGGGAGGGGCTGACCTCCATGACGTTTGGCACGCGCATGATGCCAGCAACCGGCGCACTGTCGCGGATGAAATCGTAGGGCAGATTCTCGTAATACGTCGCATTGATCGCGTTGGTCGGATTGGCAAGAAGTAGCGTATAGCCGTCAGGATCCGATTTCAGCACATATTCCGTGGCGATATTGTTGCCGGCGCCGGGACGATTCTCGACGACACATTGCTGGCCGATGCGTTCCGATAACCATTGCGCGAGAAGCCGCGCGACGATATCGACAGCGCCGCCCGCGGCGAAGCCAACGACAATCCTGACCGGACGCGTTGGATAATTGTCTGCCGAAGCGACAAGAGACAGGCTTGGGACCGTCGCAGCTCCCACTGCCAGATGCAGGAATTTTCGGCGGGGAAGTCTCATGGTAATACCCCGCGAGTTCGAGCGCCTTCCAAGGCACACCATCAAGTCAGCGGTCGGTTTCATTACCGACTAATGTTCGCCGTCTTGATGATGGGCGCCCAACGAGCGATTTCATCTTTGACCAGCGTCGCGAGCGCTTGTTGCCCTCGCCTTGCTTTTTCCGGAACGTAACCACCCAGGTCAGAAAACCGCCTGCGAACTTTTTGATCATCCAATGCCTTGTCGAGCGCATCGCTGAGCTTGTCCTCAATCGGTCGCGGTGTTCCCTTTGGTGCAAACAAGGCAAACCAGGGCATGGCCTTGAACTCGGGTAGTCCAGCTTCCTTGGTGGTTGGGACATTTGGCAGGGCGGGGCTGCGTTCGTCGGCCGCGATTGCATAGGCCTTGAGCATCCCATTGTGAACGTGGGGAGCAATGTCCACGGTCGCACCGCACATGTAGTCAACTTGGCCGCCAAGCAGCGCGCTCGTGGCTGGCCCACCACCGTTGAAGGGGACTAAAGTCGGCCTCACACCAAGGATGGAATTGAGCATGAGACCAAAGCTGTACAGAATGGATCCAACGCCCGCATGCGCCATGTTCAGTTTCTCGGCATTTGCTTTCACGTATGCGACAAACTCCTCCAGGTTTCTTGGTGGAAAGTCATTCCTCGCTACGATCACGAGCGGCGTCTCCATAGCCAATCCGATCGGTTCGAAGTCGACATCCGGCTTGTAGGCGAGTTGGGGGTAGAGCCAGACCGAGACAGCATGGGTTCCGATGTGACCCATTTCAATGGTGTAACCGTCGGGAGTGGCACGCATAGCCCGGATGGAGCCCGTGGTTCCTCCAGCCCCAGGGAAATTCTCGACCATAAACTGCTGTCCGAGCGTGCCCGACATGTGCTCACCGACCACGCGGGCGGAAACGTCGGTGCCTCCGCCGGGGGCAAACGGTACAATTATGGTGACTGTCCGCGTCGGATAGGCTTGCGCTCTCGCGATGCGTGGCGCTGCTGCCACGGCGGCGGCACCCGCCACTAGTTGCAAAAATTGTCGACGGGGAGGTTTCATGGTGATGCCCACTAGCTAAGCACCTTCCCAGACCCACTAAATCATATCCAATAACCGCCTGAATGTCTGCTGTTGGCAGAAACAGACATTTAGCCACATTGCAGAGCCGCTTGTTCAACAGCGCCGCAAGACATCGTTTCTGATCTGATTCCGCCCGACCCGGCGTTCACCTGGAGCGAACAGAGAGACTAGCTTGCGAAAAAGCCGCAAAGTCAGAGAGAAATGGTAAGTAGTAGCAATGGCCCTAGCGATCAAAAATCTGGACGCTGCATTGGGCGCTGAAGTTGCCGACATCGACCTGTCCAAGCCATTGTCGCGGACCTACATTGACGCCATTGAAGCCGCTTGGCGCGGGCGACTTGTTGTCGTCTTCCATGGGCAAACCCTCTCGGATCCACAACTCATCGCTTTCAGCAGGAATTTTGGTGAGCTCGATCCACCGGGTCCGAATCCCTACGGCCAGCCCTTCAACAAAGAATACCCCGAGCTCAACGTGATTTCTAACGTCGTCGAGCACGGCAAACCAATCGGCAATCTCGGCGACGGTGAGGCGGTGTGGCATGCCGACATGACTTACGTCGACGTGCCGCCCAAGACTGCAATACTGCATGCCTTGGAAGTTCCGCCGCCGGCGGCGGGCGGCAATACCTATTTCGCCAACATGTTTGCGGCCTATGAGAGCTTGCCTGCTGACCTGAAAAACGCCGTCGAAGACAAAATCGCGGTGCACGACGCTTCGCGCAACAGTGCGGGTATTCTGCGCAAGGGTTACAAGGAAGTCACCGATGTTCGCGAGACAGTCGGCGCGCACCATCCAGTGGTTCGCACCGATCTGACGACCGGTCGCAAGGCGCTCTTCCTTGGCCGCCGTCCGAACGCTTACGTGCTCGGTCTCAGCGTGGCCGAGAGCGAGGCGTTGCTCGACGCGCTGTGGGCGCATGCGACGCAGCCGCGCTTTGCTATGTGTCATGAATGGAAGGTTGGCGACCTCCTGATATGGAGCAATCTCTCCGTGTTACACCGCCGCGACCCATTCGACCCCAAGACGCGGCGCGTGATGCACCGCAGCCAGATTAAGGGCAACGAGCGCATCGCCTGATACACTCAGACATTCGGAGTGATAATAAAGCTGTAAGAGATCACGCAGCGGCGCTATGTCAGTTGTTGGCCCGAATGCGAAGTGCGCGAATGTCCGCTCTCGCGCCGCTCTTAGGGTATGAACGGACATGATGCGGACATCGTCTAAAGACCGTTGTTGACCCATCTGCGACATCACCGCGAGCGTTTCGTTGCAACGCACAAGCGTGCCTTGTTGGGCCGCTCGGATTGCCTCTATTGGTTGGACGCTCTGGCGCGAGATATAGACTGGACCGCGTTTTGCTGTGATGAGCTTTGATCCATCCATCTTATTTCGGCGTTATCAGGGGTCGTCGCTTCCGGAACCGATGCGACGATCCCGGCACCCTGCCGCCGCTCGCAATCACCGCTTGCCAGGAGCTCGGTACAACTTCGCTGCTTTGGAAGCCTTATCAGCGATTGCTTTGAATTCTCCAGCGGTCCAAGCTCTAGAAGTGGTCACATTCGAAATCGTGCCCGCCGCTGCCGTTGCCAATAACGCGGCAATGATGGATTCGGCGTCGTTAGCCTCCGTGACAAGCAGGAAGTCGGCGTCGCCAGTCGTGAAGTAAAAGTTTACAAGTTTGCCCCCCGCCCCCTCAATCAGCTTCCGCACCACCGGTTCTCGGTCCTCCGGTGCAGCAAGCAACCCCTTAGCGTAATCCCCGGTCAACCGCCCGCGCGTAACCAATCTAATCATGAATGCCTCCCGCTGCGTTTTGCGCTTATTACGACCGGCACGATACTACAGACATATTAGGTTTTCACAGCCCACTTCCGGTTACGGCCCATCTCGTCACTTAGTCTGGCGCAGCGATTCGAACAGCGGAAGTGGCTGACACTCACTCGAAACGGCGCTGTTGACCCTTTTCGGATCTGGCCCAGATACGGAATGTGCTGGCGCTCAATTCAGTTTGGACAGCTAACAGGTCCCATTAGCTCGCCCCCGGAGATTTCAGATATTTATTGAACCATTGCAATGTCCGTTCCCAAGCCAACTTGGCTGCGGCGTCATCATAACGAGGCGTGGTGTCATTATGAAATCCGTGATTAGCGCCAACGTACACATACCCTTGGTGTGGAACGTGAGCAGCAGTCAGCGCCTCGTCAAAAGCTTTCCACCCGCTCGTAATTCGAGTGTCGAGCTCCGCATAATGCGCAAGTAATGGCGCCTTGATCTGGGCTGCGTCAGTTGCGCTCGGTTGATTTCCGTAGAACGGAACTGCCGCGGCAAGATCTGTGCCCATCTGCACCGCCAGCTGATTGACAACGCCACCACCGAAACAAAAGCCGACAGCACCGAGCTTGCCGGTGCTCTCTGGTCGCGATTTAAGCCAGACCGCCGCGGCCAAAAAATCCTCGGTCATCTTGGCATGGTCGATCCCCTGGAAAAGCTGGGCAGCCTTCTCGTCATCATTTGGATACCCGCCAACCGAAGTCAGCCCGTCGGGGGCGAACGCGATGAAATCGGCGACTGCTAAGCGCCGCGCTACATCCTTGATATACGGATTCAGGCCCCGGTTCTCGTGGATGACGAGGACGACAGGCGACTTTGTGGTCGCGTTCCTTGGCCGGACCAGGTAGCCCCTGATGTTTCCATTGCCTTTGGGTGATGCAACAGTTGCGAACTCGGCGGCAATTCGGCTGTCCTCTTCCGGCACTTGTATCGCCCAAGCATAGTTCGGCCTGAGCATCTCGAAGAGCGCAGCCGCGGTCATCCCGCCCACGGCGAAGTTCTGTACCCCGTCGAGGAATGCGCGACGGCTGATTCCACCATGCACATACTGGTCAAACAGGTTCAAAAGCTCCTTTGGGAAATCCGACGCTTTTTTTCGTTCCATGTTTTCTCTCCCTATTACGGGGTAAGAACTATTGTTAGCCCCGAGTTTAAACGGAACGGTAGCGTCGGGAGATCGTTCCCGACTGTACCGATCGAGGTGAGTAGGAGTGCTTGGAATTTCCGCTTCTGGAGGAAGACCGGAACTGCTCAACGTGCATCGCAAACGCCGAAAATGACCTATCCCGGGCATGTCATCAAATCTGCTTTTTATTAATTGCAACTAGGCTTGCTGCCCTGCGCGCGACTTGCTCTCCCTTATTATTGGCGTGCTCGGTACCGAAAAGTTCAACCTACCTCATCACACGCCGCTCCCTGGCAAGAAGCAGCGGATTGGACTGGCAGGAATTGCGCCCCACTCATCCTTCAAAGCTTCTTCGTTCCACAACCACACGACCGCTTTGTGGTAGTAGTTGGGCCCTGGCACCAGAGCTTCATTCGGCACCACAGTCCAGCCGCCGGGCAAGCGGACGCGATAGTGGCCGTCGTGCGCATCCCAATCGCCGTCCACGACTTCGATCCCGTCGGCCAAGTCGCAGCACGACTGGCCCCAAGCATTGCGCAGACTTTCGAACCAAGGCTTGAGCGGCGACGACGCATAGCGGCCATCGTCACTCACCAGCAACAGCACGAGACTCACGAGCATCAGTTTCATCACCGCTGGCTCAACCGTTCCCAGAACCACAGCTACACGCTGCAGCTTGTTTCGCGATTAAAGGGCCTCCCTGAAAAAATCCAGCATCGCTCGCCATGAGCGCTGCTCGGCCTCGGCATTATACGCGCAGCCGTGCGAAAGGTCGTTGCCGGCATGTGCATCGGTAAAACAGTGCACAGCGCCACCATAGGTGACTAACTGCCAATCCACGTGCGCAGCGCGCATTTCGTTTTCAAATTTTTCTCTCTCTACGGCGGGAACTATCGGGTCATCGGCCCCGTGGAGCGCAAGAACACGCCCCTTGATGTTCTTGTCGTCCTCAGGCGTAGGCGAGGTCAGGTCGGCATGAAACACGACCACTGCCTTGACTTCAGCGCCACTCCTAGCCAGTTCAAGCGCGCCGGTCCCACCGAAACAATAGCCAATCGCCGCGATGCGGCTGGGATCGACTGCTGTTATCTTGGCGAGTTGATCAAGAGCGGCGCGAGCATGCTGCCGATACAGTCCACGATCGTTCATGTACTTAGAGGCCTCGGCGCCAGCCTCCTTCGGCGGCTTCGGATGGATTCCTTTGCCGTAAGTGTCTGCCACGAACGCGACGTATCCTAATTCGGCCAGACGCTGCGCGTGTTCACGCTCATTGTCCGAAATGCCGGTCCAGGCAGGGTAGATCACAACTGCAGCCTGCTTGCCTTGCTTACCGGGATCATAAGCGAGATAACCCTCGAACTCGCTCTTGCCGATTCTGTAATCGACTGTCTGTATCTTTATCTCAGCGCGGACCATGGTCGTTGCTAGCGCGATAATAATGCACACCCCAATCGTGACCCGCCACGGCTGCCAAGGTTATCCCGACCCAACCGGATGATCGGCGAATGGAGAAAAGTAAACCCCGTCGACTTGACGGTGCGCGCACTTACTGGTCACCTTGGGCGAAAGAGAACACCGGGAGGAAATTTATGTTCCGTATTCAAGCCCTTTTTGCTGTTCCCGCGCTTGCAGCCGGCTTGCTTTACGCTGCGCCGTCTCCAGCTCAAACCATCGTCGACGAGTGGTCCAGCGTCAAGGCGCCACCTGCACCTGAACTCAAGCAGGTGATGCTCGACTCAAAGACTACTGCCATCCTGGTCATGGATTTCGTCAAGCAGACCTGCAATAGCGACAGGCGTCCACGCTGCGTTGCTTCGATTCCTAAGATTGAAAAATTGATTACGGCAGCGCGCGCCCAAGGCGTGATGTTGATCTTCACTACCGTGCCGCCGGTCCCTATTGCTGACACCCTTCCTGCGATTGCACCTAAAACCAACGACCCCGTGGTGGTGGCCTTCGTCGACAAGTTTACTCTCGGAGACAAAGATACGGGCCTTGAGAAAATGCTGAAGGACAAAAGTATTAACAACATTGTTGCAGTTGGAACGGCGGCCCACGGTGCTGTACTTTACACCGCCAGCGAAGCAGCGCTTCGCGGTTTCAACGTGTTCGTTCCGGTGGACGGCATGTCGGGTGACGGTCAAATTGGTTATGACGAACAGGCTGTCGCTTATATTTTGACGCACGCACCCGTAGTGTCATCGAAGATTACGCTGACCGTGATCGATATGATCAAGTTTCAGTGATCGGAACGGTCTTGAAACGACTGCTCGGGGTGCGTCGGGTGCTGGCTCTCGGCAAACAGCGGACCAAGTATTGCGCTGCTTGGCAGCATTTTGAATTGGACATTAAATCCAACATTTTAGTTTTGATAGGTTTGCCGTAAATGCGTGCGAAAAAGCTCACGACGTCAATTGCCTACGCCTCGTTCTCTGTTTTGCTCGTGATTTGGACACCTCCTCCTTCCGTGACGGTGGGTGCAGAAAATACTCCTCCAGCAAAATCCGATACTCTGCATAATGAACACGCAGAACAAGAAATCGCCCCCTCGATAAAACTTTCATCCGAAACCGTTCGTAGCTACCTCGATTGGATAATCCAGCAGACCGAATGGCCTGCTGCTGGTGTGCCTCCGATTAGAGTCACTTCATTCGCGCACTTGAGAGAGTTATCAGGTCTGTCCAGCGATGCGGAATGGATCCGACCGGCAGCATTTTACTCGAAGAGTGAGCATTTGATATATTTAGCTGACCGTTGGAATAAAGATGACCTCGTTGACCAAAGCATACTGGTGCACGAGCTGGTGCATCATCTCCAGATAGAAGACCACGTTCAACTTGCATGCTGGGGCCGCTATGAAGCACAGGCCTATGAGTTACAAATTCAATGGTTGCGTACTCAAGGCGTTAAGGATCCACATAATCTGCTGCACGCATCCAAAACGTCTATCGAGACTCTTGCCGAATGCCCGTAGCGCGGTAGTGCCTAGAACTGGGTTATTGTATCCTAAATGCGAGGCCGCCGACTCAGGCGGCCTCTTTCTTACGCTTCCAGAAATAGGTTTTGTCGCTCGGGAATTAGCTTGTCACTTTACGGCCGCGACGCCGGCTTCGGCAGATTGATGGTCCTGCAATGGCGTTGCGCCGCTGACGCCGATTGCGCCAATGAGTTTGCCGCCAACGATGATAGGCACTCCGCCCGCCGCCGGTACGACGCCCGGCAGTCCCAATATGAAGGTTTCTCCCGCCGCGAGACGATCTTGGTAGGCTTTCGTGGGTACCCGGAAGGTAGCAGCCGTTCTCGCTTTAGCCTCAGCTATTGGTACAGAGGAGTTGCCAGCGAGATCCGATTTCTCAAACGCAATAAGATTTCCGCCGCCATCGACAACGGCAAAAACATGGTTCCAGCCGTTCTTCTTGCTTTCTGCCGCAGCGCCAGCGATCGCCGCTTTTGCCTGCTCAAGCGAAATTGGCGCGCCATAAGCAGGGGGAGGTGGCGGCGGTGAGGGCGGCTGTTGCTGTGCGTGAACGGCGGTCCCAAACAGTAAAGCGATTCCCACAGCGATAGTGATCAAGGATAGACGACCCATTTAGTCCTCCGTGCGCGTTAGGTTTTCATTACTGTTGTCCTGCCCAAACGCGCAGGACGCTGACATTACGATATTAAAGAGCCTTTTGGACGCCGCATACTGGGGCTCGGTTAAAGTCGAGCGTGTCATTGCCCGGTTAGCCTGCTTTTGATCCCAACAGGGCTCCTACTACATCACGGCAGTATCCCAGAATGCAGATGAGGGAATTGGTCTTGAGCTTCTGTATCAGACCGCGAAATAGAAAGTTTGTACTCTTGGCCATTATGAAAGCTCATTCGATCTCATTCTGGGAGAGGCCCGATTGTGCCCGATCACGAATGCGACGGCGAAAGCGTGTCT
>WNGH01050106.1_pt1 | contig 10035 bp, 7 predicted proteins | sample 5400631 | NCBI WGS metagenome assembly WNGH01 (sample SAMN13153373, study PRJNA577476) | soil metagenome | isolation source: 115 cm soil or saprolite under Garry oak tree replicate 1 | place: USA:California | collected 2016-06-15 | reverse complement strand
AGTTATCCCACATTTTTCGCGATTACGGTGACGAGCCGCGCGCCAGCCGGCTCGCGCGTGAGATCGTGCGTCGCCGCGGACGAAAAGCGATGCGCGTAAGCGATGATCTCGTCGATGCAATCCGCGGCGCACTCGGCGCGCGCACGGGACCGGGTGATTTCGCCCGCTTGTTCCAGGCGGTTCGCATTGCCGTGAATGACGAGCTGTCTACTTTGACCACCGCACTTCCGCTCTTGCGCGACAAGCTCGAGCCGCGCGGGCTGCTCGTTGTGATCTCGTACCACTCAGGCGAGGACCGGCTCGTCAAGCACACAATGCGCGAATGGAGTCTCTCGTGTGTCTGCCCGCCGAAGCAGCTACAGTGCACCTGCCGAGGCAAGCCGCTCGGAGAGCTCGTGACCAAACGAGCCATCTCGGCGAGTCCCACTGAAACAGCTGCGAACCCACGTTCACGCAGCGCCCGACTACGCGCATGGCGAAAGGCCGCTTAGCTCTTCGCGGACGAACCCTAGTGGGTCTTACCCTGAGCGCGTTCGTGCTCGTCGCGCTCGCCATAGTGTGGCGGCGCACCATCGGAATCAGCGAGTCGGAGCGCGTCGCTGCGCTCGATGCAAGGCGAGTGACGCTGGAAGGCGAGCGCGCACGGCTCGAGAGCGAGATTCGCGACGCTTCAGCGATCGGCACCCTGGGAGCCGCCGTCGAACACCGACTTGGCATGCACGTCCCAACCGATAAGCAAGTTGTCATCCTCCAACGCACGCGACAGGATGAAACCCCCTAAGCGCGTCGCGATAGTTCACGCCTTCTTCGTCCTCTTCGCGCTCGCACTAGTCGCTCGGGCCGCGGAGGTTCAGGTTGTCGAAGGAAAGTCGTGGACCGCGCGCGCCAGACGACAACACGTCTTCGCTTCTGCATTGTCTGCTCCGCGGGGCGAGATCCTCGATGCCAGCGGAAACACACTGGTCGAGAGTCGCGAGATGACCCGCGTCGCCGTCGCGCTGCCAGAGGTGCGCGACACCGCGTTGGTTCTCAAGGCACTCCATCGTGCGCAGGTTGACGTCGATGCCGTTCGCTCGGCCATCGCTCGGCGGCGTCGATGGATCGATTTGCCCGGTCTCTACACGACGGCGGATGTGGCTTCAATCTCGAAGCTCAACGGAATCCATCTGACACCGGTGATACAGCGCGTCTATGCAAAGTCGGGCGGCATACAACGCATCGTCGGGACGCTCGATGGTCAAGGCCGGCCGATGGACGGGCTGGAGCTTGCGCTCGACACGATCCTGCGTGGCGATTCGGGTAGGGTAAAGCTCGCCCGCGACAAGGACGGACGACCGCTCGAGTCTCCGGATGGGTGGACCGATCAACCGAAGCCCGGCTCGACGGTGGTGCTGACGATCAACAACACGCTTCAGGACATCTGCGAGCGGGAGCTGTCCATCGCCGTTGACAGCCTGCGTGCCGACGGCGGCGACATCGTGGTGATGAATCCGCACACAGGCGAGATTCTCGCGCTCGCGAGCAACAGGGTCGGACGCACGACATTCTCCAATACAGCCGTGACGGAGCCGTTCGAGCCGGGATCAACCCTCAAGCCATTCGTTGCTGCTTCACTGCTCGAGAGAGGGCGTGCGAGGCCGACCGATGTGGTCAACACTCACGGCGGAAAGCTGGAGCTCGAAGGCCGCGTGATCAGCGACATGCACAAAGCATCGGCCCTTTCTCTCGCCGACGTTATCCGTTACTCGAGCAACGTCGGTATCGTGGAGTTCGGACAACGCCTGACGCCGCGCCAGAAGTACGAGACTTTCCGCGACCTTGGATTTGGAATGCCCCTCGGTGTACCGCTTCCGGCTGAAGCACCGGGAACTTTGCGCGAGCCGAAACAGTGGTCGAAGCAGACACCTGCCTCGATCCTCATGGGTTACGAGATCGCGGTAACGCCGCTCCAGTTGGTCACGGCGTATTCGGCCATAGCAAACGGCGGTGAGCTGCTCGAGCCGCACCTGGTGAAGGAAGTGCGATCGCTCGATGGAAAGGTGATATACCGCGCGGAGCCCCGTGCCGTTCGCCGGGTGATGTCGGGCGAGGTAGCACGAACCGTTCAACAACTGCTTCTGGCGGTAGTGCGCGAAGGAACGGCGACGAAGGCCGATCTCGCCAGCTTCGATGTTGCCGGAAAGAGCGGGACCGCGCGACGGACTTCGCAAAACGAGGGATATACCGCCGGGAACTATACAGCTTCGTTCGTGGGTCTTTTCCCCGGCAATGACCCGCAATACGTCGTGCTGGTGAAGCTCGACAGCCCGAAAGGCGCGCATTACGCGGGCGGTGACATCGCTGCGCCGGTCACGCAGATCGTGTTGCGCGCAGCACTCGCCGCACGGGACGCAGCGCTGGACCGGCGAGATCTGGCGGCGTCCGAGAAGACGATTGTCCAGCAACCGGAGCACGACGCAGCTGCTCATACGTCATCGGCAACTCCTGCAAGGCTCGCTCAGCGAGATGGCCAACGGTCGGACAGGGCGAGCTCGGATTCCTATGATCCCAACGGCAACGTCGCCGGGCGTGAGATGAGCGAAGAAACGTCCTCGTACGTTGTGGAGCTGCCGGCTTCACCGAAGTCGGCGACGATTGGAACTTCTCCACGAACCATTCCCGATGTGCGAGGACTCTCGGTTCGAGAAGCGGTTCGAGCTCTCCACACCGCGGGATTCCGGGTCCGACTTCTCAGCGCCGCTGCACCGGGAACGTTGCCCGTCGCGGGAACGATCGCGCCACCTGGAACACTCGTTCAGCTAAGCCGTCCGATCGAATGAAAGTAAGTGTCGGGCAAATCAAAACCGCGCTTGCTGAGCGCGGTTTACTGGTTGGCGTGAGGGGCGAAATTCCCGACGAGGTTACGGGTATCTCGGACGACAGCCGCCAGGTTGCGCCCGGTGAGCTTTTCATTGCGGTTCGAGGATCGACCAGCGATGGTCACGACTTTCTCGACGCCGCAACGCGACGAGGCGCGGTCGTGGCAGTGGTCGAGGATCCGACTCGCACGATGCTGCCTTCGCTGGTAGTGCACGAAGGACGCCGAGCCGCGGCCATTGCGGCGGCAAGCGCCTACGAGGAGCCAGCGACGGGGCTGAGATTGCTAGGCGTGACCGGAACGAATGGTAAAACCACGACGACCTCGATCATGCGTCATCTCTTCGACGACGGCGATGGGTCGAGTGCGTCGATCGGGACGCTGGGCGTACTGATCGGCAGCGAGGGCGAAATTTTGCCGGGCGGCAGCGGACTCACGACTCCAGGGCCCGTGGAGTTGCAAAGAATTCTTCGGGAGCTCGCTGATCGCGGCGTACGGACGATTGCGATGGAGGTCTCCTCTCACAGCCTCGATCAAAGACGCGTCGATGGACTCGAGTTCGATGTCGCTGTCTTTACAAACCTGACACGCGACCACCTCGACTATCACGGCACTATGGAGCGGTACCTCGAGGCAAAGGCGCGCCTGGTGGATTGATCGGCGACGTAAACGTCGAGAACGCGCTTGCGGCCGCGGCGGCCGCGTTCGCGCTGGGTCACACTCCAGCAGCGATTGCCAGCCGACTACGCACTGTTCCACAGATAGCCGGTAGACTCGAGATCATTTCGACGCGCCCGACCGTCGTGCGGGATTACGCGCATACCCCCGACGCGCTCGAGCGCAGCCTGAAAACTGCTCGAGCTTTCACCCGTGGAAAACTGATCGTGGTCTTCGGCGCTGGCGGAGATCGCGACAAGGGTAAGCGCCCGCTGATGGGTGAGATCGCGGAGCGCGGGGCCGATTGCGTTATCGTTACCAGCGATAATCCGCGCACCGAGGACCCGGACGCGATCATCGATGACATCGAGGCGGGCATGCGCGCGTCGAAGCATCAGCGCGTGACCGACCGCCTCGCTGCGATACAGCGCGCAATGGATATCGCTGAGGGGGACGACGTCGTGCTGCTCGCGGGTAAGGGTCACGAAACGTATCAGGTTCGCGGAACTACATCATTTCCATTCGACGAAAAGGAAATCGTGCGCGAGATGACGGGTAGGGGAAGTCACGCTTGAGCACCGGATTCTGGACACTGGATCGCATCGCCGCCGCGCTAGCGGATCAGGCCGTTGGCAGGCTGCCGCGTGGACCAACGCAGGTAAGCGTCGTAACGACCGATACGCGCAAGATTCAGAAGGGAAACGTCTTCGTTGCCCTTCGTGGCGAACGGTTCGATGGTCACGACTATTTGAGCGACGCGGTGCGCGACGGAGCATCAGCGCTCGTTGTTTCTCGTGTTCCGAAACTGAATACGCTGGGCGTTCCGATCTTCGAGGTGCGCGATACTCTCATCGCGCTCGGCGCGCTCGCGCACTATTGGCGCAAGGCCTGGGGGAAAACGATCGTCGCAGTTGCGGGGAGCAACGGAAAGACAAGCACGAAAGATTTGATCAAGGCGGCTCTAAGCGGTGCCTACACAGTCCATGCGACGAGCGGAAATTTGAACAACCGGATCGGTGTGCCGCTTACGCTGCTGGCGCTTCCGCCAGAGGCCGAGGTTGCCGTTGTGGAAGTTGGAACGAGCCTTCCGGGAGAAGTCGCGATTCTTCGAGACATCGCTGAACCAGACATGTCGCTGGTTACATCGATCGCGGAGGAACACCTGGAAGGCCTCGGCGATCTGGGAGGTGTTTTGCGCGAGGAAGTCGCCATCTATGACGGGGTCGCAGTCGGTATCGCTCCTTCCGCTCAACCCGAGATTGCAGAAGTGGCGCGCGGAAAGGCCAGGCGGCTGATCGTCGCAGGTCTCGAGTCGAACGCGGACGTCAAGCCGGATCGGTGGGAGATCGGACCTCGGGAGTGCGGTGTGAGCTACGAGGATGCAACAGCGGGAATCGCCGATGTGCCGCAGCCGAAGATGCGCTCGTCATGGGAGCAGGTGGGCGGTGTCACGCTGATAAACGACGCTTACAACGCGAACCCCGGATCGAGTCGCGCCGCGATCGAGTTTCTGAAAGGCACTGGTAGCGGACGCCAGAGGGTAATCGTCCTTGGTACGATGCGGGAACTCGGTGCAGCGTCGCAGCAATGTCACGCCGACATCGCGGGTCTCGCGTTGGCGTCCGGTGCCGACATCGTAGCCGGCATTGGCGAGTTCGCGCCCGCCCTCGAGAAGCAGGATCAGGGCGACCGCGTGATCACGGCCGCGGATGTCGAAGATCTCTGGCCACGGCTTCAGGCCAGACTGCAGCGTAACGCGATCATATTGCTGAAAGCATCACGGGGTGTGCAGCTCGAGCGTCTCGTGCCACATCTAACCACCTGGGCCACGGCATAGTGCTGAACTATCTGCTCGTTCCATTCGTAGGACTGCCGCACTTCGGGTTTCTGCGACTGTTTCAGTGGATAACTTTTCGCGCCGCAGGCGCGGCGGTAAGCGCGATTCTCCTTACGTGGATTGTCGGCCCAGGAATCATGCGGCGATTGCGGCGTATGCGGCTGCACCAGGTTATTCGCGAAGGAACGCCCGACGCACATCAGCAGAAGGGAAGAACTCCGACGATGGGCGGACTCATCATTCTCGGGGCGACTCTCACCAGCACTTTCCTCTGGGCACGCTTGGACAACCGCTACGTCCTGATTGCCATGGTCTGCATGGCGTGGATGGGCGCGATCGGCTTCTGGGATGACTACCTCAAGCTCAAACAAAAACTGGCGGGAAAAAAGAACACCGGCCTTGTCGAGAGCTACAAACTGGCGGGTCAGGTCACGCTTGGGTTCGCGGTCGGATATTACCTCTGGAAGCATCCGCTATCGAATCTCCCCGGCGCCTCGACGACGCTCCCTTTCTACAAGTACATCCTGATCGTACCGCTCACTGCGGGCCTGGGATGGCTGTATGTGTTGTTCGTGACCTTCGTGATGACGGGCGCCAGCAACGCTGTCAACATCACCGACGGACTCGATGGGCTTGCCGCGGGTCTCACCGCGATTGCGGCGCTGACGTTCGCCTTCTATGCATACGTCGTTGGACGTGTCGATGCGAGTCAATATCTTCATGTCTACTTCCTGCGCGGATCGGGGGAGCTTACCGTGTTCTGTGCTGCCCTGATGGGAGCGTGCATAGGATTTCTCTGGTACAACACCCATCCGGCTGAAGTCTTCATGGGCGACACGGGATCGCTGGCGCTCGGTGGCGCACTTGCAGCGGTGTCGATCCTCCTCAAGTCAGAGTTTTTGCTCCTTCTCGTTGGAGCCGTCTTCGTCGCCGAGATGATCTCTGTCATCGTACAGCGGTTCGTGTTCAAGTACCGCAAGCGACGATACGGGCTCGAGTACGCGCGGGAGCACCGGGTGTTCAAACGAGCGCCGCTGCACCACCACTTCGAGGTAAAAGGTTGGGATGAGGCACAAGTGGTCGTGCGCTTCTGGATACTCGGAGTGCTGTCCGCCTTCATAGCCCTGAGCACTCTGAAGTTGCGATGACGCCGCGCGAGCTCGTGCCGCGCGAGACCGAGATTGCCGTCATCGGCCTCGCCAAGAGCGGTCGCGCCGTGGCAATGCTGTTGAGAAAGCACGGCTACAACGTTTACGCCTCTGACGTGGCGTCTTCGCCCGACACGGGACGATGCGCCGAGGAGCTCCGCGCCCAGGGAATCGCGGTCGATGTTGGGCGCCATGACCTCGAGCGACTGGCACGCGCAGGTCTCGTCGTCACCAGCCCCGGCGTCCCTCCCTCAGCTCGCCCGCTAGCGTTTGCGCGAGAGAACGGCATCACGATCGCAAGCGAAGTCGAGGTGGCGCTCAACTTTCTCGAGGAACCGCGCATCATCGCCATCACCGGAACCAACGGTAAGACTACGACGACTGCCTTGATAGCTCACCTTCTGCGTGGCCTGGACCTGGAGGCGGTTGAAGCCGGCAACATTGGAACGCCGCTCTCCGAGATAGCCGGACGCGAGCAAGCACCTAAATGGATTTCGCTCGAGATGTCCTCTTTCCAGCTGCACGATACGCCGAGCCTCAAACCGGTGGTCGGCGTGCTGACGAATCTGAGTCCTGATCATCTCGACCGGTACTCGAGCGTCGAAGAGTATTACGCTGACAAGCGGCGTCTGTTCGCGAACGCCGATGGAGACTCGGTCTGGGTGGTAAATCACGACGATCGAGCGGTGATGCGCATGGCGCAAGATATCGCTGGCCACAAGTACTCTTTTTCCGTTAGTGAAGACGCGGAAGCGTGTCTCGATGCGCGCACCAGCGAGCTCGTTGTGTTGGCTGCGCCGCTTCTCCAACGCAGGGATCTCCCGCTGCTCGGCCAGCATAACGTCGGAAATGCGCTCGCGGCGTCGCTCGCGGTAATGGCCGCGGACCGATCGCACCAGACACAAAGAGCCAGAAAGGGAATCGCCGCCGCGCTCAGGACCTTTCGCTCGCTTCCCCATCGACTGGAGCTGGTCGGAGAATTCGGAGGTGTGCAGTGGATCAACGATTCCAAAGCAACCAATGTCAGCTCAGCAGCCGTCGCAATTGACGGTATGGAGCGTCCGACCGTCCTATTGCTCGGGGGCAGGCACAAGGGTGAGGCCTATACCGCGCTGAGTGATGTCGTGAGAAGAAAGGTGAAGCGAGTGATCGCATACGGCGAAGCGGCACCAATCATCGCGACCGATCTTCGCCCCGTAGTCGACGTCGTGCGACTGGGCTCCGACTTCGACGAGGTCATTCAAGCGGCGCGCGCGGCTGCACGTCCGGGCGACGCGGTGCTGCTTTCGCCCGCCTGCTCCAGCTACGACATGTTCTCGAATTATGAGGAAAGAGGTGAGCGCTTCCGCGCGCTCGCGGCAAAGGAAGCCTAATGGAAGCATCGGCGAATCTGATTGAGCGCTGGCATATGGGACTCGAGGCGCGCGTTCTGGTGATCCTCACCGGAATTCTGCTGTCGTTCGGGCTAGCGACTGTGTACAGCGCGAGTGCGATCGTCGAGATGCAGGCGGGCTACGGCCACGCTCATCTCCTCGTTCGACAACTCCTCGGCATGGCAGTTGGCGTTGCGCTCTTCGCTGTATCAGCAAAGCTCGACGCTGAGATGTGGGAGAAATGGGCCTGGCCCACGATGATCCTCTCGCTCCTGCTGCTCATCATCGTGATCCTCCCCTTTACCGCTGGGATCGCTCCACGCGTTCACGGTTCCCGCAGATATCTGTTCGGCAGCTCGTTGCAGCCTTCGGAGCTGGCAAAGCTGGCGGTCATCGTCTGGACCTCGATGCTGGTGATCAAAAAAGGAGCTTCGCTACGAAAACTTACTAAGGGTCTGCTGCCTTTTCTGCTGGTGATTGGGGCGCTGAACATTCTTGGTAATGGGAATCATCCTGTTCGCGGGCGGCGTACGCATCGGGCACTTTGTTGCATTGGGCGTGATGCTCATCCCTCTCCTTTACGTGAAGATCGAGAGGCTGAATTACGTCCTGCTGCGAATGTCTGCGTTCTTCGATCCAGGTGCAGCGCCACTCGAGGTGAGTTATCAGCTCCGACAATCACTGATAGCAGTTGGATCGGGCCAGATATTTGGAGTGGGATTTGGTCGCGGACGCCAGCAGTACGGATTTCTGCCCTTTGGGTATGACGACTTCATCGCCGGTCACATCGGAGAGGAGTGGGGATTCATCGGCATCACTATGCTGGTGCTCGCCTTCGCGTTGTATGCGGCGCTCGGATTCAGGATCGCCCGGAAGGCACGAACCCCCTTCCTGCAGCTCGTCGCCGTGGGTGTGACGGTCACGATGGTTCTGACCGCGTATCTTCATATCGGTGTGGCAACCGGATTGCTTCCGACTACTGGCCTTACCCTCCCGTTCATTTCCTATGGTCGATCCAATCTGGTCCTTTCTCTCGTCATGACCGGAATCCTTGTAAACATTGGCAGCTCGCGGGAAAGAGTTTTTGGCGGAGCGGCGACTGATCCACTCGCTCTTCGCGCGCTTCCCGCGCGATGAGGGTGATCTTCGCGGGAGGCGGCACGGGTGGGCATCTCTACCCGGGCCTTGCGATCGCCCGCGCACTCAAAAAGGCTGATCCTCGGGTCGAGCCTTTTTTCATCGGAGCACGGCGCGGCGTCGAGCGCGATGTTCTGCCACAAGTTGGATTCGCATTCGAGCTGCTCGATCTTCATCCCTTTTATCGATCCCGCCCGTGGCAAAACTGGAAGACTGTAAGAGGCGCGACGAGCGCCTGGCGGATGATTACCGCCGAGGTTCGTAGCGAGCCACCAGCCTGCGTCGTCGGAACGGGCGGATACGCATCGGGTGTAACTCTGGCTTATGCCACGCTCCACCATATCCCGTTCGTGCTTCAAGAACAGAATACTTACCCCGGAGTCACGGCGCGCTTCTTCAGTCGCTTCGCCGCTCAAGTGCATCTCGGATTCCCCGAGGCGCGGCGATACCTCTCCCCGTCGAAGCGGACAGAGGTGTTCGACTCCGGAAATCCAATCGAGCCTCCGCCGGCTGACGCCTTCGAAAAAGCGCCGGCGAGAGCCAAGTGGGGCTTCCCAAGCTCCGGCGGGAAGGTGTTGCTCGTTTACGGCGGCAGTCAGGGGTCGAAGGCGATGAACGATGTCGTCGCGGCATGGGTAGACGAGGGATTACCACCAGACCTCTTCGTAATTTGGGCAACTGGCAAGGCGAACTACGATGGATTGGTGCACTACGAAAGCAACCAGGTGAAAGTGAGAGCGTACATTGCGCCAATTTCAGAGGCATATCGCGCTGCCGATTTCGCTTTGTCGCGCGCGGGTGCGATGGCGACCGCGGAGCTCTGTGCCTGGGGGATTCCGTCGATCGTAGTCCCTTTACCGACCGCAGCGGCTGATCATCAGACTGCTAACGCCAAGGCGCTTGATCACGCCGGCGCAGCGGAGATGATTCCACAATCCGATCTCAACACCGCTACACTCTCCAGTGCAGTAGAATCGATGTTGGCTAATCCAGCAAAGCTCTCAACCATGCGCGCAAAGGCGCTCG
>WNGH01007972.1_pt1 | contig 10035 bp, 10 predicted proteins | sample 5400631 | NCBI WGS metagenome assembly WNGH01 (sample SAMN13153373, study PRJNA577476) | soil metagenome | isolation source: 115 cm soil or saprolite under Garry oak tree replicate 1 | place: USA:California | collected 2016-06-15 | reverse complement strand
CTACGAGATCCTCGAGATCGAGCGCGACCGGCACTGGGAGTTCTCGATCCACCGGGGATCGATCCACGTCCTGCCGACGTGAGCGCGCGGGCCGTCGTCGAGCTGGCGGGCGTGCGGGTCACCTACGGACCCGCGACCGTCCTCGACGTGCCGGCGCTCGGCGTGGCGCCCGGCGAGGTCCTGGCGGTGATCGGCCCGAACGGGAGCGGCAAGTCGACGCTCCTGCGCGTCGTCGGGCTGCTCGAGCGGCCCGCGCAGGGCACGGTGCGGATTCACGGCCGCTCCGCCGACGCGCGCCACGCGCTGGCCGAGCGGCGGCGCATGGCGACCGTCTTCCAGCGCCCGCTTCTGGCCGACATGACCGTGGCCGAGAACGTCGCGCTCGGCCTCAGGTTCCGCGGCCTCGGCGCCGACGCGCAGGATACGCGGGTGTCCCGATGGCTCGAACGGCTCAACATCTTGCCGCTCCGTGACCAGCGGGCGCGGACGCTCTCGGGGGGGCAGGCGCAGCGCGTGGCGCTGGCGCGGGCGCTCGTGCTCACGCCGGAACTGCTGCTGCTCGACGAGCCGTTCGCCGGGCTCGACGAGCCCTCGCGCGACGCGCTTCTGCCCGACGTCGGGGCCATCCTTCGTCACGACCGGGTCACCACCTTCCTGGTGACCCACGACCGCGGTGAGGCGCAGGCGCTCGCCGACCGGGTCGCGGTGCTGATGGCCGGCCGGATCGTGCAGCTCGACACGACGGCGCGGGTTTTCCAGGCGCCGGTCTCCGAGGAGGTCGCGCGGTTCGTGGGCGTCGAGACGCTCGTGACGGGCCGGGTGATCGCACGGGACGGCGGCGTGACGGTGGTCGAGGCGGCCGGGCGGAAGCTCGAGGTGGCCGCGGCGGCGCGCGTCGGCGAGCTGGTGCGGATCGGTCTCCGGCCCGAGGACGTCACGCTATTGCTGCCGACCGAGCTCGCCCCGCTGTCGAGCGCCCGCAATTACCTGCCCGGGACCATCGTGCGGATCACGGCCTCGGCGCCGGCGACCCGTGTCGTCGTCGATGTGGGCTTTCCGCTCGTCGCCGCGGTCACGGCGCGGTCGGCTGCCGACCTGGGCCTGGCCGAGGGCGCCCCGATCGCCGCCGCGTTCAAGGCGAGCGCCGCGCACCTCATCGGGCCGGGATAGCGCTTGACACGGGATTCGATATTTCTATAATCTTCGAAATATAGACCAGGCGGAGTGGAGGGCATCATGAGCATCAGGGTTCATCTGCACGTTCACGCGTCGGATCTGGACAAGAGCCGCGATTTCTACGTGCGCTTCTTCGGCGCGGCGCCGGTCAAGGAGAAGGCGGACTACGTGAAGTTCCTGCCGGAGTGGGCGCCCGTCAACCTGGCTCTGTCGACGGGCGGCTCGGCCGGCGCCGGGGCGGTGGACCACGTGGGCGTCCAGGTCGACTCGCCGGCGAGCGTCGTGGAGCACCTGGCGCGGGTGAAGGCGAGCGGGCTGGCCGTGCGCGAGGAGATGGGCGTCAACTGTTGCCACGCGAACCAGGACAAGTTCTGGGTGCGGGATCCCGACGGCGTCGAGTGGGAGGTGTACCACCTCAACTACGACCTGGAGGACGAGTCGCCGGCGCTCCGCGCGCCCGCGCTGCCGATGGCCAAGGACGCAGCGTGCTGTGCGCCCTCGTGCTGCTCGACCGGGGCCTGACTTTCCGGAAAGCACCCGTCGAGCGCCGTCCCGCCCCCCGCGCTCCTTGACACTTCGGGGGCTCCGAGGATATAAGGAGGCGTCCACATCTGCAGTGACGGTTCCTCCACCGCACAGGGAGGCCGCGCATGGACCAGGAGTCCCTCATCGAGCGACTGACAGCCGAGAACGAGGAGTTCCGGCGCCTCCGGGGCGAGCATCGCGCCTACGATCAGGAACTGGAGACGCTGAAGGGAACGGCCCCGCTCTCGGCGGACCGACAGTGGCGAGTCGGCGAGCTCAAGAAGCTGAAGCTGATGGCCAAAGACCGGATGGAAGCCATCATCCGGCACGCCCGACCCGGCGTCACCGCCTGACAAAGGCTCGGACGGCGAAGGCGGTTCGAGGCCTCTCGCACCTCTCTCCGCAGGGCGATGCCCGCATGGTCGACGTCTCCGCCAAGCAGGAGACGGTCCGCCAGGCGGTAGCCCGCGCGATCCTCCGGATGACCCCCGCGACGCTCCGCGTGATCCGCCGTGGCAACGCGCCGAAGGGCGACGTACTCGGCGTCGCGCGTACCGCCGGCATCCTGGCCGCCAAGCGTACGCCGCAGCTGATTCCCCTGTGTCACCCGCTGCGCATCACTGGAGTCGACGTCACGTTCAGCGACGACTTGCGCCGGGGCGAGCTGACCGTCGAGGCGCGCGTCCGCACGGTGGACAAGACCGGCGTCGAGATGGAGGCGCTCACGGCGGCGGCGGTGGCGGCACTGACCGTCTACGATATGGTAAAGGCCGTGGAACGGGGCGTGACCATCGCGAAGATCCAGCTTCTCGAGAAGTCGGGCGGGAAATCCGGCCTCTGGCGGCGCCGGCCATGAAGACGGCGCTCATCCATTCCGACGCGTGGACCCGCTTCGACTACGGTCCGCACCACCCGCTGCGCATGGAGCGCCTCGGGCTCACGTGGCGCCTGATGGAGGCGTACGCGCTGACGACGCTGGCCGGGACGACCGTCGAGGCGCCCGAGGCCGCGGCCGAGAGCGCGCTGGCGGTCTACCACGACGCCGATTACCTCCAGGCGCTCAAGGCCTCGAACAGCGGCCGGGCGCCCGACGTCGCCGCGTACTTCGGTCTCGGCCCCGGCGACAACCCGGTGTTCCCCGGGCTCTGGGACGCCGCGCGGCTGTGCGCGGCGGGCTCGCTCCTGGCCGCCGACCTGATCCTCGAGGACCAGGCGGACCGCGTGTTCCACTTCGCCGGCGGCCTGCACCACGCGATGCCCTCGCGCGCATCGGGCTTCTGCTACGTCAACGACGCGGTGCTGGCGATCCTCCGCCTGCGTGAGAAAGGGCTGCGCGTCCTCTACGTCGACATCGACGCGCACCACGGCGACGGCGTGCAGCACGCCTTTTACGGCGATCCGGCCGTGATGACCATCTCCACCCACGAGCGCGGCGAATATCTCTTCCCCGGCACCGGGTTCGTCGAGGAAGCGGGGACAGGCAAGGGCGTCGGCTACTCGGTGAACCTGCCGCTCGAGCCGTTCACCGACTCGTCGGTCTACCTGCCGGCGTTCGAGCAGGTGGTGCCGCCGCTCTTCGCGGCGTTCCGGCCCGACGTGGTGGTCGCGCAGCTCGGCATCGACGCGCACCGCACCGACCCGCTGACGCACCTGGCCCTCGACGTCCAGGGCTTCGCGCGCGCCGTCGCGCGGATCGCGGAGCTGTCGCCGAAGCTCATCTGCCTCGGCGGCGGGGGCTACGACGTGCAGAACGTGGCGCGCGGGTGGACGGCCGCGTGGGCCGTGCTGAACGGCGTCGCGCTGCCCGACGCGCTGCCCTCGGCGTTTCGCGCGGACGCGCGCCGCTACGAGTTCCGCTCGGAGTCGCTCTGGGATCCAGCGGAGCCGCTTCCCGATCAGCGCCGGCAGCGCGCGGAGGACTACGTCAACCGCCAGATCGAGGCGATTCGCCGGAGCATCTTTCCCCTCCATCGCTTGTAGGCTCGGCGCCCACCGGGCCGCGATCGCGGGGCCTCGTGGCCGTCGGCGGATCGCTACGCGGCGGGTGCCGCGTACGGTACACTGAGGCAGTCGTCAGGCTGCCGGGCAGGATCGACCGGACATGAAATTCACGATACGGCTGGTCAGCGCGATCTGGCTCTCGGTGATGCTGGTCATCGGAGCCTTCGCCTACATGCAGATCCGCGAGGAGCGCGAGCGGCTCTTCGGCGACCTGCAGCGGCGCGCCGTGCTCGTCGCCGGAGCGCTGAGCGAGGCGCTCGAGCCCGCGGGCAAGCAGTCTCCGGCCGCCGTCGAGCGGATCGTCAAGAAGTTCGGCCAGACTCAGCGGGGCATCGCAGTCTACGACCGTTTCGCAAACCTTCGAAGCGCGACGCCGGATATCGCCCCGATCCTGCCCCCGTCCTTGCCCGAGGTGACCGAGGCGATCGCCCGGAACGTCGCGACCCAGGCCATCCGGGTCGTCGGCGATCGAAACCGCTACATCTACGCGGTGGCTCTGGTATCCGACGACCAGCCCGTGGGCGCCGTCGCGGTGCTGCTCGACGCCTCTCATCTGCAGCAGGCGGAGTGGGACCGCTGGAGCTCCAACGCGGTCCGCTTCCTGGTGCTGGCGCTCGTCATCTCGGTCATCGCGGCGCTGGCGGTGAAGATCAGCATCACGCGACCGATGGAGGAGATCTCCCAGTGGACGCGCGCGCTCCGGAGCGGGCGCCCGGTCCCGCCGCCTCGCAACCTCGCCGATGCCAACCTCTTCGGACCGCTGGCGCACGAGGTCTCGCGTCTGGCGCGCAGCATGCAGCGCGCCCAGGTCGCCGCCGAGCAGGAAGCGGCGCTGCGCCTGGCCGGGGAGAGCGTCTGGACCGAGGAGCGTCTGAAGCAGTTCGTCCACCTCCAGCTCAACGGCCGGCTGCTGGTCGTCGTCTCCAACCGCGAGCCGGTGAGCCACGTGTGGCGGGGCGGGCAGATCCACGCCCAGGCGCCGGCGAGCGGTCTCGTGACGGCGATGGATCCGGTGATGCGCGCGTGCGGCGGCGTCTGGGTCGCGCACGGCAGCGGCGACGCCGACCGCGAGACCGCCGACACGCGCGGGCGACTCGGCGTTCCGCTGGACGAGCCACGCTACACCCTGCGGCGCGTCTGGCTCTCCAAGGAAGAGGAGCAGGGCTATTACGCCGGCTTCGCCAACGAGGGGCTCTGGCCGCTCTGCCACATCGTGCACACGCGGCCGATCTTCCGGCCGGACGACTGGGCCTACTACCTCGAGGTGAACCAGAAGTTCGCCGACGTCGTGCTGGACCAGATCAAGGACGCCGACTCGCCGCTGGTCCTCATCCAGGACTATCACTTCGCGCCGCTGTCGGCGCTCATCAAGGCCGAGCGTCCCGACGCCCGCGTCGCCATCTTCTGGCACATCCCGTGGCCCAACTTCGAGGCGTTCGGGATCTGTCCGTGGCAGCGCGAGCTGCTCCTGGGCATGCTCGGCGCGGACCTGATCGGGTTCCACACCCAGTACTACTGCAACAACTTCCTGGAGACGGTCGACCGCGCGCTCGAGGCGCGTATCGACTGGGAGCGCTTCGCGGTGTCGCGCGGCGATCACACGACCTCCGTCAAGCCGTTCCCCATCAGCGTCGCGCCGGAATTCGTCGACGATCCGCCGCGCGAGTCCCGCACCGAGCTCCTGCGGCGGCTCGGGATCTCCGCCGAGTTCATCGGCGTGGGCGTGGAGCGGATCGACTACACGAAGGGGCTGCCCGAGCGCCTCGCCGCGCTGCAGTTCTTCTTCGAGACCTATCCGCAGTACCGCGAGCGCCTGGTGTTCGTGCAGCTGGCGGCGCCCAGCCGCTCCACGATCAACCGCTACCAGGAGATCCAGCGCGAGGTCGAGGAGAGCGTGCGCGAGATCAACCAGATGTTCCAGACGAAGACGTGGCGCCCCGTTCTCTATCTCAAGGCGCACCACGAGCACCGCGAGATCTGGTCGTACTATCGCCACGCCGACTTCTGCATGGTGACCTCGCTCCACGACGGGATGAACCTGGTGGCCAAGGAGTTCGTCTCGGTGCGCGACGACGAGGACGGTGTGCTCATCCTGAGCCGGTTCGCCGGCGCCTCCCACGAGCTGCGCGACGCGCTGATCGTCAATCCGTACGACCTCACCGGCATGGCCGAGGCCATCCGCACCGCGCTCGAGATGTCGCCGGAGGAGCGGCGCGTGCGGATGGTCCGGATGCGGCTTAACGTCACCGACCACAACATCTATCGCTGGGCCGGAATGCTGCTGAGCGAGCTGGCGCGGATCCCCGTCAGGGCGGCCGGAGTCAGGGCCTCCTGAGCCTGCCGGTGCGTCTCGTCAATCGGCTCGACCGAGAGCTCGGAGACGGCGCCAGCCTGGTGGCGATCCTCGACTACGACGGCACGCTGACCCCGCTGGTCGCCACGCCGGGCGCGGCGCACCTGGCGCCGTCCGTCCGGGAGACGCTGGCCCGCCTCGCCGAGAGCGAGCGGGCGCGCCTGGCGATCCTGTCCGGCCGCGGGCTGGCGGATCTCCGCTCGCGGGTGGCCCTCCGGGACGTGGTCTACGGCGGCTGTCACGGCCTCGAGATCGCCGGGCGCCAGCTCCGCTTCCGCCACCCGGGCGCCCGGCCGTCCTGCCTGACGGCGACGCGCCGCGCGCTGACCGCGTCGCTCCCGTCCATCCCCGGCGCCCGGCTCGAGTGGAAAGGGCTGGCGGTGAGCCTGCACTACCGGCGGGTGGCGCCGGGGCGGCGGCCGCGGGTGCGGGACATCGCCACGCGAATCGTGCGCGCCGGCGGCCTGACGCTTGTGCCGGGTCACGAGGTGTTCGACTTCGTGCCGCGCGTCGGCTGGAACAAGGGCCGCGCCGCGCGCTGGATCGCTCGCCGGATGGCGCGCACGCTGCCGACGCGGCGCCGCGTCGTGCTGTACGTCGGCGACGACACGACGGACGAGTCGGCCTTCGTGGCGCTGCGCGATCGCGCGGTCACGATCTGCGTCGGCGCGAAGCCGACCGCCGCGGAGTACCGCGTGGCGGGCGTCCGGGAGGTGCAGGCGCTGCTCCGCCGCATGGCGTCCACCATGACCTCCTGAACGCGACGACGATGCGCACGGCCGCGCACCCTCTTCGCTTCGCGGGATGTATCGAGCTGCGGCAGACGCTCGACGTTCACGCGCACGACGAGCGCGAGCTCATGTCCCGGATCGCGGAGGTCCCGGCCGATTCGGTCTACTTCCACACGTTCGGCTACTTTCTCCGGCATCACCCCCTGACCACCGCGTACGGCAACGACTTCGCCCGGTGGGCCGCGCTCGAGATCGGCGACCGCGCGCTCGCCGAGCGTCTGGCCGTCGTCGATCCGTTCGCGTTCCCGCGGCTCGACGCGCTGCGCGACCACCTCGTGGCGATTCTCGGCGACCATCTCCAGAGGCATGCCGTCGGCGGCCGCCTCGAGTTCGATCGCGCGTTTCATTTCCAGCGCTCGCACATCGTCGAGGTGCCGCTCGGTCTGGGCGCCGCGACCCTCGCCGAGTTCCGCGCGGGGCTGGCGCGCGTCGACGAGAGCGCGATCTACCTGCACACCGTCGAGACCCGGGTCCGCGCGCGGCGCGTCGAGGCCTTCCCGACCTGGCTGCGTGACGGGCTCGGCATGCCCGAGCTCGCGGAGCGATTCGAGCGGGTCGACCCGTACCTGACGACGCTCGAGCGGGTCCGTGGACGGCTCCTCGGGTTCGTCGACGAGGCGCTGGAGGACGGGCGGGGATGAGCCGGATCGACGACTATCGCCGCGTCGCCGGGCCCGGCGCCGTGGACTTCGTGCTGCGGCTCGCCGAGCAGGTCCAGGGCCGCCGCGTTCTGCACGTGACCGGCGGGCGTCTCGGCGGCGGCGCGGCCGAGACCCTGCGCGCCACGGTGCCGATCCTCGCCGAGCTGGGCATCGACGCGCGCTGGGAGATCACGGGCGGCGACACCGGCTACTACGCGACGGCGCGCGCGCTCCAGGCGGCGCTCGAGGGCGCCGAGCGCGGGCCGAGCGAGGAGGGGCTCGCGCGCTGGGCCGACATGAACCGCCTCAACGGCAAGAAGCTCGACCTCGGCGCGGATCTGATCTCCGTCCACGACAGCCAGCCGGCCAGCCTCGTGAGCGCCCGGAACGACGGCCGGTGGGTCTGGCGCTGTCACGTTGACTGCTCCGGGGCCCGGGCCGACACCTGGACCTCGTTCCGTCAGTTCGCGGATCAGTTCGATGCCGCCGTCTTTCCCCTGACGGGCTTCGAGAGCCGGCTCGACATCCCGATGTTCGTCGTTCCACCGTCGATCGACCCGTTCGCGGAGCGGAACCGCGACCTGACCCCGCGCGAGATCACGGAGATCCTCGGCGGGCTGGGAGTGGCGCGCGACAAGCCGCTGCTCGTGCAGATCGGCCCGTTCGCGCGTGCGCACGACCCGCTCGGCGTGGTCGACGCGTACCGCCTCGTCAAGCAGCACCACGACGTGCGGCTGGCGCTGGCCGGAACGTCCGACGACGGGCCGGAGCAGCTCGAGCTCCTGACCCGGCTGCGCGAGATCGCCCGGGACGATCCGGACGTGGTCGTGCTCGAGCTGCCGGCGGAGGCGCATCGTCAGATCAACGCGCTCCAGCGCGCGGCCACCATCGTGCTGCAGAAGTCCCTTCGCGCGTGGTTCGACCTCGGACCGGCCGAAGCGATGTGGAAGGGCAAGCCGGTGGTCGGCGGCTACACCGGCGGGCTCGCGCAGCAGATCATTCGGAACGTCACCGGCTACACCGTGCACTCGATCGAGGGGGCCGCGTTCCGCATTCGCCACCTCCTGAACAATCCTGAGCTGATTCCGCGCATGGGCGCCGCCGGACGCGAGCACGTCCGCCGCTCGTTTCTGATCACGCGACAGCTCGCCGACGAGCTGGCGCTCGCGATCCATCTGCTCCGATGACCGCGGGCTCCGTCGGGGCGCTGCCGCCGGACGTCGAGCGGCAGCTCGAGAAGCTGGCCCACGCGGACGTGGTCGTGAGCGTGCCCACCTACAACAACGGCGCGACGATCTCGCGGGTCGTCGAGGTGATCCGCGCCGGTCTCGAGAAGCACTTCGCCGGAGTCCCGGCCCTGCTGATCAACACCGATGCGGGCTCGTCCGACGCCACCACCGAGCGGCTCGGCGACGGCGCGCTTCCCCTCGTCCGCGCGATCCACCCGGCGCGGCCCGGCCAGCTCGCCACCGTGCCGTTCCATGGCGTGCCCGGCCGCGGCGCCGCGCTCCAGCTCTCGCTCGGCGTCGCCCGCCGCGTCGGCGCCCGCGCGCTCGTCGTGCTGGAGGCCGACGCCGTGTCGATCGACGACGAGTGGCTCGAGGGCCTCGTCCGCCCGGTGCTGGAGCTCGGGGCCGACCTGGTGATGCCCGTGCACGCGCGCCAGCGCTACGACGGGACGATGACGAACCTCGTGCTGGCGCCGCTCGTCGGCGCGCTCTTCGGCCGGCGGCTGCATCAGCCCTTCGCCGGCGCGAGGGCGATATCGGCGCGCCTGCTCGATCATCTCGCCGAGGCGCCGTGGCCGCCGCCGGGCCGGGGCGAGACCGACCTCTGGCTGGTCGGCACCGCGATCGCCGAGGATTTCGCCCTCCGCGAGGCGCCACTCGGCCCGTGGCGCGTGGAATCGAAGACACGCGCGACCGATCTGCCCACGATGGTGGCCCAGACGCTCGGGGCGGTCTTTGCGCTGATGGACGGCTACGAGGACCTGTGGCGCCGGCCGGCGGCCGGCGTACCGACACCGGCGGAGGGCGCCCTGCCGCTGCCACCGGGCGACCCCGGGCGAATCGACGTCGAGCGGATGGTCGGCGCGTTCCGGCGCGGATTGAGCGACCTCGGGACGATCTGGGAGCACGTGCTGGCGCCGGAGACCTGGGGCGACGTGCTGAGCCTCGAGAACGAGGACCTCGCGCGCTTCCGCTTCCCGGACGAGCTCTGGGCGCGTGCCGTCTACGACTTCGCGGTGGGCCATCACCACCACGTCGTGTATCACGATCACCTCCTGCGCTCGTTCGTGCCGCTCTACCTCGGGCGCACCGCCGCATTCGTGCTGGCGACGCGCGCGCTCGACGCGGCGGCCGCCGAGGCGGCCCTCGACGCCACCGCCGCTGCCTTCGAGGGGCAGAAGCCCTACCTCGTGGACCGCTGGTGATGGCGCGGCCGGGCGCGCGCGACTGGTACAAGGACGCGGTGTTCTACGAGGTCCACGTCAAGGCGTTCATGGACGCCAACGGCGACGGCATCGGCGACTTCGCGGGGCTCACCG
>WNGH01025697.1_pt1 | contig 10038 bp, 8 predicted proteins | sample 5400631 | NCBI WGS metagenome assembly WNGH01 (sample SAMN13153373, study PRJNA577476) | soil metagenome | isolation source: 115 cm soil or saprolite under Garry oak tree replicate 1 | place: USA:California | collected 2016-06-15 | reverse complement strand
GGGGTGCGATCGTGCTGATGGCGACGCACGACCCGGAGACGGCCGACTTGTGCGACGCGGAACTGCACCTCGATGCCGGCGCGCCGAGCTGGGCGCGCGACGATCGTTAGCCCAGCTCGATGCGCAGCTTGCTCGGCGCCGCGAGGACCTCGGCGCTGCCGTCGGCGGCCAGCCGGACGTCGAGCGCCTCGCCGGCCACCCGCAGGCCGCGCACGATCAGCTCGCCCACCGGCGACGGGCGCTGCGGCGCGAGTCGCAGCACGCCGTTCGGGACGTCGGGACGCAGCCCGAGCAGCGTCGACAGCACGACCACGGCGGCGGCAGCCGACCATGCCTGCGGCCGGCAGGACGCCGGGTAGGGCACCGGGCGAACGCCGGCGCGCGCCGTGTCGCCGGCGAACAGCTCCGGCAGCCGGTAGTCGAAGGCGTGCCCGGCCGCGAGCAGCCCCCGGATCAGCCCGTCGGCAACGCTGCCGGCGTCTGCTGAGTCGGCGCCCGCCGCGCCGCTGAGCGCGATCGCCGTGTCGTGCGGCCACACCGCACCGCCGTGGTAGCTGATCGGGTTGAACCCGGCCGAGGTGCTCGACATGGTCCGCAGGCCGTAGCCGCAGTCCAGATCCGGCGCGCCGAGGCGGGCGATCACCCGTTGCTCCTCGGCGGCGTCGAGCAGGCCGGTACCTAGCAGGTGGCCGATGTTCGAGGTGACCGTGTCGACCTGGTGGCCGTCGCCGTCGAGCGCGATCGCCGGGTAGTCGCCGCCGACCCAGAACCGCCCGCGGAAGCGGTCGGCCAGCACGGCCGCCCAGTCGCGCCAGCGCGCACCCCCTGGCCGGCCGAACGCGTCGAGCAGATCGGCGCCGTGCCGGGCGGCGGCATGTGCGTACGCCTGCACCTCGCACAGCGCGATCGGCGGTGCAGCGAGCCGCCCGTCGCGGAACTGCACCGAGTCGAACGAGTCCTTCCAGCCCTGGTTGGCCAGGCCGCGCCCCGACGCGTCCTGGTAAGAGACGAAGCCGGAACTGTCGAGCGCGTGGTCGGCCAGCCAGCCGAGAGCCGACTCGAGCGCCGGCAGCAGCTCGACGACGTCCGCCTCGGGCAGTCCCCAGCGCCAGGCGTCATGCAGCAGCGAGATCCACAGTGGCGTCGCGTCGACCGTGCCGTAGTAGACGGGCGGCAGCGTGCGGCGCTGCGCTGCGGGATCGGTCAGGGGCCGGCGGATCTCGTGCAGGATCTTGCCGGGCTGCTCGGCGGTCTCCGGGTCGCTGTGCACGCCCTGCCGCCGGGCCAGCGTCCGCAGCGTGCCGGCCGCCAGGTCGGTGCCCAGTGGCAGCAGCATCCGAGCCGCCCAGATCGAGTCGCGGCCGAACAGGGTGAGGTACCAAGGCACGCCCGCGCTCAGGAACACGTCGCCCGGCTCGAGCGGATCGGCGAGCAGCAGCGCGTCCAAGTCGGCCACGCTCTGCGCGACCAGTGCCGAGAGGCGGTGGTCGCCGCTCACTACGGACGGCGAACCGAACGCGCTCACCGTCGCCGGCGCCACGATCGCCGGGCCGCGGTCCTCGGCGAGCCGGTAGGTGATGTGCAGCGAGAAGACCTCGCCACGCGCAAGGTCGATCGTCCAGTCCAGGCGACCTGCCTCGGAATGCACGGCGTCGGGCGGCACGTCGGTGCGAACGTGCACGAGGCTGCCGTCGCGTCCGCGCCAATGCATGCCGTCCGGCTGGGCGGCGGCCGGCAATGCGCTCGCGGCCGCGCCGCCGCGCACGGTCACCAGGTCGGCGAGATCGCTTGCGACGGTCAGCGAGAGCGTCGCCCGTACCGGTGCTCGGGCGTAGGAGGTGACCTCCACCTGCTCCTCGGCGCCGTACTCGACGGTCGTCCGCTCGCGCCGCACGATCACGGTCGGATCGGCGTGCCGATCGCCGAGTGTGCGAACGGTCGCGACGAACCGCGCTGCGTCGCCGCCGAGCGGATGTCCTTGCAAGGCAGTGGGTTCGGCGCCGTCGATCGTCCACACGGCGTGGGAGACGATCCGGCGGTCGCCGACGTACACGCCGTGCACGCCCTCCGAGCGGATCTGCCCGTCCGTCCCGCACACGGCCAGCGCCGGCGCCCGGACCGCGCACACCAGGTCGTGCAGGTACGGCTGAGGCACAATCGCACCCTAGTCATTTGATCCTTCATATGCCACTATGGGCGCAGTCCGTTTGAACGATCAATTTCGCTTCGCTGCCTCGAAGGGGGCTTCGCCGGTGGCGAGACCGAGAGCGTCCGTGGACGGCAGGCAGCCACGCGCGACAATCGAGTCGGTTGCCGAGCACGCGCACGTGTCACGGCAGACCGTGTCGAACGCGCTGAACGCGCCGCACCGGTTGCGTCCCGACACTCTCGAACGGGTGCTGCGTTCGATCTCCGATCTCGGCTACCGGCCCAACCACGCGGCGCGGACGTTGCGGACTCAGGCGACCCGGCTGGTGGCCTGCCGGCTGATGCCCAGCAACTACGGCGGTACCGAAGGCGTGCTCGACCGCTTCCTGCACGTGCTGTGCGAGGCCTGCCGCCACCGCGGCTACGACGTGCTGAGCTTCGCGGCGAACAGCGACGAGGAGGAGATCGCGGTCTATGACGACCTGCTGCGCCGCACCGCAGTCGACGGCTTCCTCATCGCCGGCACGCACTTCGTCGATCCCCGCGCGGCATGGCTGCGAGATCGCGGAGCGCCGTTCGTAGCGTTCGGCCGGCCCTGGGGGCTGAGCCGGCCGGGGCACTCGTGGGTCGACGTCGACGGCGCGCAGGGCGTCGCGGACGCCGTCGAGCATCTGGTCGGGCTGGGTCATCGCCGGATCGGGTTCGTCGGGTGGCCGGAGGGGAGTGGGGTCGGCGACGACCGCCGTTCAGGATGGCTCCGCCAGGCGACGGCGCGTCGCTTGCCCGTCCGCGGCCTGGATGTGCGTGGCGAGGACGGCATCGCGAGCGGCGCGTCGCTCACCGAACGGTTGCTCGACGCCGCGAACCCGCCGACGGCAATCGTCTGCGTCAGTGACGCGATGGCGGTCGGCGCCCTGGACGTCCTGGCCGATCGCGGCCTGCAGCCGGGTCGCGACGTCGCGGTCGTCGGCTTCGACGACAGCCTGGTCGCGAGCGTGATCCGGCCCGGTCTGACGAGCGTGCGCCAGCCCCTCGAGCAGGTTGCCGAGAAGGTCGTCGAGTTGCTGCTGGAGCACCTCTCCGGCACACGAACCAAGCCGGCGAGGGTTCTCCTTCCGCCGGCGCTCGTCATCCGCGGTAGCAGCGCCGCCTCGCCACGCGCGCGCTTCATACACAGGAAGAAGGGAAATCAATGAGGATCCCAGCGGCTCGAATGGCCGTCGCCGTCGCGGCGGGCGTCGCCATGTTGATCACCGCGGCGTGCGGCAGCAGCGGCCCCAGCGCCCCCAAGACGAGCGCCGGCGGCGGTAAGACGACAGGCCTGCACCTGACGCTGCTGATCGGATCGTCCGGTGACGCCGAGACGAACGCCGTCAACGCCGCGGCCAAGGCCTGGGGCACGAAGAGCGGCAACACGGTCACCGTGACCCCGGCGAAGGATCTCACCCTGGAGCTGACCCAGGCTCTGGCCGGCGGGTCGCCGCCCGACCTGTTCTACGTGGACGCGTCGAAGTTCGCGGGCCTGGTCAAGGCGAATGCTCTCGTCCCGTACGGCGACCAGTTGCCGAACAAGGCCGACTTCTACCCGTCCCTCGTCAAGTCGTTCAGCGCCAACGGCAAGTTCTACTGCGCGCCGAAGGACTTCTCGACGCTCGCGCTCGAGATCAACACCGACATGTGGACGAAGGCCGGGCTCACCGACGCCGACATCCCGACCAACTGGGATCAGCTCGAGGCCGCCGCCAAGAAGCTCACCAAGGGCGGCGTCACCGGCCTGGTCTTCAGCGACACGCTCGACCGCGTCGACGCGTTCATGCGGCAGGCCGGGGGCAGCCTGTTGAACGCCGACGGCACCGAGTTCACCGCCAACTCGCCGGAGAACCTGGCCGGGCTGCAGTACGTCGCCAAGCTCGCGAAGGAAGGCGTGCTGAAGTTCCCGAAGCAGACCGACACCGGATGGGGCGGCGAGGCGATCGGCAAGAACAAGGCTGCCATGACGATCGAGGGCAACTGGATCGTCGGCGGCGTCAAGAGCGACTTCCCGAAGCTGCACTACAAGGTGGTCGAGTTGCCGGCCGGCCCGAAGGGCAAGGCGACCTTGTCGTTCACCAACTGCTGGGGCATCGCCCAGAAGAGCAAGAACCAGGCGGCGGCGATCGACTTCGTCAAGTTCCTCACCTCGACCGACCAGCAGATGGCCTTCGCCAACGCATTCGGCGTGATGCCGTCCGTGCAGTCGGCGAAGTCGCAGTTCACTGCCGCGTTCCCCGACCAGCAGGCTTTCGTCGCGGGAGCCGACTACGCGACCGGCCCGACGAGCCTGCCCGGGTTCGACCAGGTGCAGAAGGACTTCGACTCGAAGATCCTCGGGCTGTCAGACGGCAGCTCGAACCCACAGTCGATGGTCGATGACCTGCAGAAGAACGCGGAGGCGGCCCTGAAGTCAGCCGGTTAGCCGATGACTGCCCCAGAACAGGAGTTGTCAGACCTCCGGCGGGCGACCACCCGTCGGAGGTCTGACAACTCGGCAGGGGAAAGGACGCGCAGCCGGCCGACTTGCCGGCGCGCCGGCGGCATCCGCGGCCGGGAGCGGTGGGCCGGCCTGCTGTTCGTGGGTCCCGGCCTCGCCGTGCTGCTGATCTTCCTGGTGGTGCCGATCGGGCTGGCGTTCTACGTCAGCCTCACCAGGTGGGACGGCCTGTCCAGCCCGTTCGGCAACGGCGCCAAGTTCACCGGCCTGCAGAACTACCGGAGCCTGCTCACCGAGGATTCGCTCACCCGGCAGAACCTGGCCGTCTCGGTGCGCAACAACTTCTACTTCGTGCTGTTCGTGGTGCCGATCCAGACAATGCTCGCCTTGTTCCTTGCCGTGCTGCTCAACAACAGGTTCCTCAAGGGCAAGAGCTACTTCCGCACGGCCTTCTACTTCCCGTCGGTGACGAGCAGCATCGCGATCACGCTGGTGTTCCTGTTCCTTTTCCAGGGCGGCGGGGCGGTCAACCGGTTGCTCGACTTCGTCGGGATCCGCGGGCCGAACTGGCTCGCCGACTCGCGTGGGGTGTTCACGTCCGGCACGTTCATGTTGATGTTCCTGGCGGCGTTGCAGAACATCCCCGAGGAGGTCGAGGAGGCCAGCGAAATCGACGGTGCCACACAGTGGCAACGCTTCCGGCTGGTGACCCTGCCCATGTTGCGACCGGCGTTGCTGCTGGTGCTGACGCTCGGGCTGATCGGCACGTGGCAGGTGTTCGACCAGATCTACCTGACCGGCAACAACCCGGCGACGATCACACCGGCGTACCTCTCCTACAACCAGTCCTTCCAGAACAGCATGTTCGGCGTCGGCGCGGCGATCTCGTTCCTGCTGTTCGCATTGATCATCGTGCTGAGCACGATCCAGCGCCGCCTGGTGGGCACCGGGGAGGATTACTGATGAGCGCTTGCGCGAAGAACCCGCCGCCGCCACGCGGCCGCGCCGAAGGCGCCTATGGCGGGGTGGACGGATGAGTGCGCGTGCGTATTCGCCGCCGTGGCGCCGGACCATCGGATACGTCCTGCTGGGCGTGTTCGCGCTGGTCTACCTCGGGCCGTTCCTCATCCAGATCGCGACGTCGTTCAAGACCGACACGGACGCCGCGAACCACTCGCTCTCGCTCGTGCCGCATCCGGTCGATCTCGGCGCCTGGAAGCGGATCTTCGGCTACACCCCGAACTCGGGGGTTCCGTTCGGCCGCTGGCTGTTCAACAGCACGCTCGTGGCCACGTGCATCACGCTGGGCCGGGTGTTCCTCGACAGCCTGGCCGGCTACGCGCTGGCCCGGCTGCGATTCCCGGGCCGCAAGGCGATCTTCCTGCTGGTGCTCAGCGTGCTGGCCGTGCCCCCGGTGGTGCTGCTGATCCCGCGGTTCCTCGTGCTCAAGGAACTGTCGCTCTACAACAGCTACAGCGGGATGATCCTGCCGATCTGCGCCGACGCCACGGGCATCTTCCTGATGCGGCAGTTCTTCGTGCAGATCCCGGTGGCTGTCGAGGAGGCAGCGCGCATCGACGGCGCGGGCATCTGGCGCACCTACTGGGACGTCGTGCTGCCGCTCGCGCGCCCCGGGCTGATCACCCTGACCATCCTCAGCTTTCAGGGCTCGTGGAACGAGTTCAGCTACTTCCTGATCGCGACCTCGGACCCGAAGTACAACACGCTGACGACCGGCCTGGCGAAGTTCAGCAGCGGCTCGCTCGGCTCGGGCACGCAGTACCCGGTGACTCTCGGGGCGGCGCTGCTGTCGACGATCCCGGTGGCGATCCTGTTCTTCGTATTCCAGCGGCAGTTCGTCAGCGGGCAGCTATCGGCCAGTACGAAGGGCTGACTGTCGGCGCCGATCGGTAACGTCCACGCCATGAGCGAGCCAAAGGCGGCGCCGGAGCAGGCGCGCGAAGAGCACGCGCGGCTGTCCCAGGAGCTCGACGAGCACAGCTACCGCTACTACGTCCTCGACGCCCCGACGGCGAGCGACGCCGAGTACGACGCGCTTATGCGGCGGGTGCAGGCACTGGAGGACGAGTACCCGGAGCTGCGTACCCCGGCCTCGCCCACGCAGCGTGTCGCCGGCACGTACTCGACGCTGTTCACGCCGGTCGACCACCTCGAGCGGATGCTCAGCCTCGACAACGCGTTCACCGCCGACGAGCTGACAGCGTGGGCGCATCGCGTCGAGCGTGACGCGGGTGCGGTGCCGGCCTACCTGTGCGAGCTGAAGGTCGACGGGCTGGCGGTCAGCCTGCTCTACGAAGGCGGCCGGCTCGTCCGGGGCGCGACCCGCGGCGACGGGCGCACCGGCGAGGACGTCACGCCGAACATCCGCACCATCGAGGGCGTCCCGCACCGGCTGGGCGGCTCCGACGCGCCTCGCGTGCTGGAGGTCAGGGGCGAGGTGTTCTTCCCGGTCGCCGACTTCGAGGGCCTCAACGAGGCGCTCGTCGCGGCGGGCAAGGCGCCGTTCGCCAACCCCCGCAACACGGCAGCGGGTTCGCTGCGGCAGAAGGACCCGCGCGTCAGCGCGTCGCGCCCGCTGCGCATGGTCGTGCACGGGGTGGGCCGCGTCGTCGCCGGTCCCGAGATCAGCGCGCAGTCGCAGTGGTACGAGGCGCTGCGGGGCTGGGGGTTGCCGACATCCGCGCGCGCCGAGGTCGTTCCGGACCTGACCGGCGTGCAGCGGTTCATCGACCACTACGGCGAGCACCGGCACTCTGTCGAGCACGAGATCGACGGCGTGGTGGTCAAGGTCGACGACCTCGCGCTGCAGCGCCGGCTCGGCTCCACCAGCCGCGCGCCGCGCTGGGCGATCGCGTTCAAGTACCCGCCCGAAGAGGTCAACACCAAGCTGCTCGACATCCAGGTGAACGTCGGGCGCACCGGCCGGGTGACCCCCTTCGGCCGCATGGAGCCGGTGCGCGTGTCCGGCTCGACCGTCGAGATGGCCACGCTGCACAACGCGAGCGAGGTCGAGCGCAAGGGCGTGCTGATCGGCGACACCGTCGTACTGCGCAAGGCCGGCGACGTCATCCCTGAGATCGTCGGCCCGGTCGTGGCGTTGCGCGACGGCACCGAGCGTCCGTTCGTCATGCCGACCGAATGCCCCGAATGCGGCACGCCGCTGGGCCCGGAGAAGGAAGGCGACGCCGACATCCGCTGCCCGAACACCCGCTCGTGTCCGGCACAGCTGCGCGAGCGCCTGTTCCACGTTGCCGGACGCGGCGCCTTCGACATCGAGGTGCTCGGCTACGAGGCCGCCGTCGCGTTGCTCGACGCCGGCGTGGTCACCGACGAGGGCGACCTGTTCTCTCTCGACGCCGCGACGCTGCGCGGCGTCGACCTGTTCACCCGGGCCGCCAAGAAGAGCGACCCGCCGGAGGCGATCCAGGACGGGCGGGTGCTCTCTGCGAACGGCCAGCGGCTGTTGGACAATCTCGAGGTCGCCAGGCACCGCCCGTTGTGGCGGGTGCTCGTCGGGCTGTCCATCCGGCACGTGGGCCCGACCGCCGCGCAGGCGCTCGCTCGCGAGTTCCGCTCACTCGATCGCATCGCGGCCGCGTCCACGGACGAGCTGGCGGGCGCCGAGGGCGTCGGGCCGACCATCGTCGAGGCGATCCGGGAATGGTTCGCCGTCGACTGGCACCGCGCCATCGTCGACAAGTGGCGGGCCGCCGGCGTGTCGATGGCCGACGGGACCGCCGACGAGGGCCCGCGTCCCCTGGAGGGGCTGAGCATCGTCGTCACCGGGTCGCTGGACGGCTTCTCGCGCGACTCGGCCACCGAGGCGATCGCGGCACTCGGCGGCCGCGCATCGAGCTCGGTCTCGAAGAAGACCGCGTTCGTGGTGGCCGGTGAGTCGCCGGGCAGCAAGTTCGACAAGGCGGTGCAGCTCGGCGTCCCGGTGCTCGACGAGGCGGGCTTCCGGGTCCTGCTCGACAGCGGACCGGACGCCGCGCGCGAGGTCGCCCAGGTGCCCGATCCGCAGGCTGCGCATAGGTAGCTCAGGCTGTCGCCGCGGCGGCCGTGACGCTGGCTGCGATCGCCGCCAGGTGCGAGAGCCGAATCAACTCGGCCGGCAGCCAGCGCAGTGCCGGGCGCCCGACGAGCAGCGCCGACGACCCGAGCGGCGCCACCGCCAGCTCGGTGCCGACGCCCGCCCAGTCACGGGGCGCCCAGGGCTCGTCCGCGTCGAGCAGGCGTGCGGGGCGTGGCGGCCACCACGGCGCCGCGACCCAGCGCAACTCCGGGGCGGCGGAGCTGGCCACGACGACCCGGGCCTTCCCGTCGTTCGGCGGGTCGAGGACGAGTGACCAGCCGGCGCGGAAGATCTTGGCGACGCCGTCGGCGAGCAACTGCAGCGAGGCCTCGGGATTGGCGGCGATCCGGTCGAGCACCTCCAGCTCACGGTGCGGATCCATCGTGCCCGCGTACGGGCGGATCGACTCGACCCGAACGCCCGGCACCGTGCTGGCCGCGGTGAGCAGCGAATCGGCCAGCTTGTCCGGCGGCAGTTCGAGCACGAGCTCGTCGACGGCGTAGCCCGCCGACCGTTCGATGACGTCGACGGAGAGGATGTCGGCGCCTGCGGTACCCAGTGCCGTGGCTACTGCGCCTAGGGCACCCGGCCGGTCAGGCAGCATCAGGCGCAGCAGGTAGGACACATCAACAGCGTCCCTTACTCGTGTGTCCGTCAGGTAAAGGGGTCGGCGTGACCGAGTAAATCCGTCCGCGGGGCGTTATCCGCGAGCCCCGCGGCAGGGCAGCCTCGTAGACTCCGGCTCCGTGCCCGCAGATTCATCGACGAACATCAGCCGAGCCGAGGTCGCCCGCCTCGCCCGGCTCGCCCGCCTCGCCGTCACCGACAAGGAACTCGACGTGTTCGCCGGGCAGCTGGACGTGATTCTCGGCGCCGTCGCGCGCGTCCGCGAGGTGGCCGCGGCCGACATCCCGCCGACCACGCACGCGGTGCCGACGACGAACGTGCTGCGCCCGGACGAGCTTCGCCCGTGTCTGCCCCGCGAGGCCGTGCTTGCCGCGGCGCCCAGCGTCGAGGACAACAAGTTCCGGGTGCCGCGGATTCTGAGCGAGGAGTCATGATGCGAGGTGCGTCACGAGCATCGCAGCGTCAGCGCCGTCGGGCGCTGAGGGAGCCCGCACGGAGCGAGGAGCGGAGTGGGGCACTGAGACGGGTGGTGCGGTCATGAGCGACCTGACCCGGCGCAGCGCGTCGCAGATCGCGGGACTCGTCGCGTCCGGCGAGGCATCGGCCGTCGAGATCGCCCAGGCGCACCTGGACCGGATCGCGGCCGTCGACGGCGAACTGCACGCGTTCTTGCACGTCGACGCCGACGGCGCGCTGG
>WNGH01007966.1_pt1 | contig 10038 bp, 11 predicted proteins | sample 5400631 | NCBI WGS metagenome assembly WNGH01 (sample SAMN13153373, study PRJNA577476) | soil metagenome | isolation source: 115 cm soil or saprolite under Garry oak tree replicate 1 | place: USA:California | collected 2016-06-15 | reverse complement strand
CGGGCGATCTTCTGCTCTGGGTCGCCGATCATCTCCTGCCACTGGGCGAGCCACCCCGCGGTGCGCGGGATCGCGAACAGCACCGGGAACATCTCGACCGGCAGCCCCATGGCCTCGTAGATCAGCCCCGAGTAGAAGTCCACGTTGGGGTAGAGCTTGCGGCGGACGAAGTAGTCGTCCTGGAGCGCGATGCGCTCGAGCTCCAGCGCCACTGGCAGCAGCGGGCTCGTCCGCGTGGCCTCGAAGACCTCGTCGGCGATCCGCTTGATGATCCGGGCCCGGGGGTCGTAGTTCTTGTACACGCGGTGACCGAAGCCCATCAGCTTGCCCTCGCCCGCCTTGACCTGGCGGATGAACTCTGGCACGCGCGCGACCGAGCCCACCGAGCGGAGCATCCGGAGTACCGCTTCATTGGCGCCGCCGTGGAGCGGGCCGTAGAGAGCCGCGGCGCCCGCCGCCACCGCGGAGTAGGGATCCACGCCGGACGAGCCGACGGCGCGCACGGCATTCGTCGAGCAGTTCTGCTCGTGATCGGCGTGCAGAATGAAGAGGACATCCAGCGCCCGTTCGAGCGCGGGGTGCGGCACGTACTTGAGCTCGGTCATCTTGAACAGCATGTTGATGAAGTTTCCCGCGTATGAGAGGTCGTTCCCGGGCTGGACGTATGGACGTCCGAGACAGTGGCGGTACGCGAACGCGGCGAGCGTGGGCACCTTGGCGATGAGCCGGTAGATCTGCAGCTCGCGATGCCCGGGATCCCGGCTCTCGCGGGCGTCGGGATAGAAGGTGCTGAGCGCGGCGATGGACGAGATGAGCATGCTCATGGGGTGCGCGTCCGGATGGAACCCGTCCATGAACTTCTTGAGGTTCTCGTGCACCCACGAGTGGTGCGTGATCTGCCAGATCCACTCGTCCAGCTGCCGGCCGGTGGGGAGCTCGCCCCGGATGAGCAAGTACGCGACCTCCAGGAACGTGGACTGCTCGGCGAGCTGCTCGATCGGATAACCGCGATACCAGAGGATCCCCTGGTCGCCGTCGATGAACGTGATCGCGCTGCGCGTCGAGGCCGTGTTCATGAGCGCCGGGTCATACGAGAGCAGCCCGAAGTCGTCGGGGTCGGCACGGATCTGACGCAGGTCCATCGCGCGGATCGCGCCGTCGGCTACGGGGACCTCGTGAGACTTGCCGGTCCGGTTGTCGAGGATGGTCAGGGTGTCTGTGCTCATCGCAGGGCACCTCCTTGAAGGATCTGGAGAAAGCAACTGATGTGCCCCGCCCGCCGCGTCCCAACTGATTGAAATCGCGAGCGCGTAGCCGAAGCGCCCGCGCGCCCGACCGATGCATCGCCGCCCCGTCTGTGGCGACTAAGCCCCAGGATCGAATCCGCCTCGAGAGCAACCTGAACCAGGGAGGCGAGCGTTGAGGCCCGGGCTCGTGGTGCATTGGCGCCCCATTGTCCCGGGGCGGCGCCGCACCAGGAGCGATCTCACCGTGTCACAACCAGCCGAATTGTTGAGGTTGTTCTTTGGCAGTCTGCATGCACGCCTTGTCTGTTGGCCGGGCACGGTGAGTAGCCCGGGACAGGAGGGTGCGATGCGGACCCTAGCTCCGTGGGGCGGCAATCTCAGGCACGAGATGGAGCGCTTCTTCGACCGCTTCGGCGAGCCGATGGGGGAGCCGTTCGTCGAGACGATGGCGGGCGCCTGGGCGCCTCAGCTCGACGTGTCGGAGACGAAGGACGACATGGTCGTCAAGGCCGAGATGCCCGGCGTCGATCCGAAGGATATCAAGATCGCGCTCACGGGCGACCTGCTCACTCTCGAGGGTGAGAAGGCGAAGGAGGTGGAGGATAAGGAGGAACGCTACCACCGCGTGGAGCGGGCCTATGGAGCGTTCCTGCGCGGCGTCCGACTGCCGATGGCGGTGGACGGAAGCAAAGTCACCGCGACGTTCAAGAACGGGTTGCTCGTCGTGACGCTGCCGAAGACGCCGGCGGCCAAGGGGACCATCATCCCCGTCAAAGAAGAGTAGGTGCCGGCGACGCCGGGGAGGGCGGTATCGCCTCCCCGGCGGACTTCGCATGCGCGAATCGGGAGGGGGCGACGACCGTGACGTGTCATGTCGCACGGCGAGTCGGAGAGTTCGAGCGGCGCCTGCGCCGTGATCGTCGGGAGGTGTGGCGAGCGCTCGTGAACACCGACGCGGAGCTTGCGGACGTCGAGCGCCATCATCCGGGCGAGTACGTCGACGACGCTGCCAGGGAAACCTCACGCCGTCTCTTGTTGCACTTCGAGGAGCGCGATCAGCATGTGCTCGCCGAGCTCGACGCCGCCGAGGAGCGCCTGGCTGCGGGAACATTCGGCACTTGTGAGGCGTGCGCGCGGGCGATTCCGTTTCCACGGCTGCGGGCCCTGCCGACGGCGCGCTTGTGCGCGGCGTGCGAAGAGACGGAGGAACGGGCGATGCGGACGAGGGTGAGCGCGAACCTGAGGGCGCGAAGAATGTGAGCACGCGATCCCACGGAGGCCCCGTCTATGACCACGGAATTCAAAGTGATCCTGGAGGACACGCTTGGCGCACTGGCCGGATTGGGAGGCGCTCTGGGCGACGCCGGAGTCAACATCGAGGCAATCCAGGGAACGACCCGCGAAGGCAAGGGGGTCGTCCAGTTCGTTCCGAGGGATCCGGACAAGGCCATCCGCGCGCTCGAGCGCTCCGGAATCTCCTATACCAAGCGCGAGGTTCTCGTCGTCCGCGTCCTGGACGAGCCCGGCGCGCTGGGAAGCGTCGCGCTCGTCATGTCCAACGCGGGGATCAACATCGACTCGGTCTATGTCACGACCGGTGGACATGTCGTCCTCGGCGTGGACGATCTGGTTGGCGCCACCCAGGTTGCCGCGGGTATGGCCTTGATGACGCGCGAATGAAGCCCGCCCATCACCGCGGCCCCGAAACGAGTCTGCGGACGGGAGGTTGGTAATGGCTAGATTGCTCATCACCGCGACGTACGGCTACGACAACTCCACACGCGCCGCCATGCCCTTCTTCGTCGCGAAGGGTGCGAGCGAGGCCGGGATCGATGTGGGACTCGTCCTGGCCCTGGATGCCACGGCGCTCGTCAAACCTGAGATTCGCAAACATGTCCAGCCCTATGGGCAACCACCGCTCGAGGAGCTGTTCCAGTTTGCAGTGGACCACAAGATCCCGGTGTACGTCTGAGGTGGGTGAGCTCAGACCCGGGGGGTCTTGGATGAAGACCTCAAGCGTGTCCCGAACGTGCAGAAGATTGACGTGAAGAGGTATGCCGAACTGCTGATGGACTATGAGCGCTCCGTTTCGTACTGAAGCCGAAGCGGGAGATCCCTAGGCCCTTAGCGCGTCATCGGGGCGGCCGTGCCCCGGCGGGGCGGCCCCGACCCGCTGTCGCGCTCGCCGGGCGTCCGGAAGTGATCGGAATCGCACGCGTTCAAGAGTGGCATCCCGTCTGCTCTTACTCCGACGGGGAGGACGCCATGCAGCTGACAACGCTCGTCCGCAACTGGTGGATGATGGCAGTGCGCGGTGCCCTCGCGATCCTGTTCGGCTTGACCCTCGGCCTGTGGCACGACGTGACCCTTCCGACCCTCGTGGTGCTCTTCGCAGCCTACGCGGTGCTCGACGGTCTCTGGGCCATCGGCGCCGCCACCCGGGCGACGGGGCGCTCGTTCGACACGTGGCCGGTCGCGCTGGAGGGCGTGGTGAGCGTCGTGCTCGGGGGCATCGCGCTGCTCTGGCCCTTCGTGTCGCGCGAATTCATCTACGTCGTCGCTTTCTGGGGCCTCCTCACCGGCGCCCTCGAGATCCTCGCGGCGGTCGCCATGCCGCGGGAGACGGCCGGGCACTGGCTGTTCGGCACCGGGGGAGTCTCGTCCGTCTTCCTCGCGCTGCTCGTCCTGGTGGTGCCGCGCGCTGGCACTGCGGGTGTCGTCCGGCTCATCGCGGCCTACGCGCTCGTCTTCGGCGTGCTGGTGTCGCTGGCCGCCATCCGCTTCCGCGCCTGGGCGCGCTCGAGACAGGGCGTGCTCAGCGGGCCGAGGAGGACCTGATGAGCAGGGACATCGTGCGCGAGATCATGCTCGCCACGGATTTCTCTGACCTCGCGGATAAGGCGGCCCGGGTGGCGCGCCTGTACGCCAAACACTTCGCCGCGCGCGTCCACCTGTTCCACGCGCTTCAGTCCGGCGAGTACGACGTGACGCAGCTGTTCGCGCAGACACGCGAGAGAGTCGGCGTGCCGGTCGTGATCGCCAGCACGGCGGGTGATCCGGCCGAGGAGATCGTGCGATACGCGATGGCGCACGATATCGACCTGATCGTGCTTGGCACGCACGGGCGAACGGGGCTGAGCCGTGCGCTGCTGGGCAGCGTCGCCGAGCGCGTGATCCGGACGGCGTCGTGCCCGGTGCTGGCGGTGCCGGCCCGGCAGGAGTGCGAAGCATTCACGCCAGCAGTCGGGGCGCCAAGCGAGCTCCTCAGCCGCTGTCTGGTGTGTGCCCAGCCCTCGCGCGACCTGATCTGCGAGCCCTGCCGGGCGAAGATCCGCGGCGAGGCGCTCGAGCGCCGGCGACGCGACCAGCGCGGCGGGCTCGTATGACGTGCCGGAGGAGTCGAGGTGAAAGGAGCCACGACATGAAGGGTTTGACGGTCGCTCTCGGGATCGCCCTGTTCACGATTGCCGCGAACCCGACCTACGCGCAGCAGCCCCCAGGCCCGAAGGATCCGCATCACCCAGAGCCGCCGGCCGCAGCGGCGCCCGTCACCCCGCCGGCGTCGCCGAGCCCCGCTCCGGCGGGCGGGATGAAGCCCATGGAGATGTGCCGCCAGATGATGGGCGAACAGATGATGGATATGCCCATGGCCGGCGAGGGCCAGCGCATGGACCCGAAGGCGATGGCCCAGATGATGGAGATGCGCGGCGAAATGATGAAGGCGATGGGCGAGATCATGCTGAAACACGCCAAGCGGATGCAGGCTACACCTCGATGAGCGCGCGGATCACCGAGTGGCTCGCAACCGGCGTCGCATGGGCCCAAGAGCGGCCCTACGATTGGGCGGGGGGAATGCATCCGATGTCGTGGATGTGGGGCGTCTGGGGCGTCGGCATGATGCTCATGATGCTCGTGTTCTGGGGACTCGTGGTGGCCGGTATCGTACTCAGCGTCCGCTGGCTCACGCGGCAGGGCGGCGCCGCTCGACCCGATCCGGCTCTCGAGATCCTTCGCGAACGATATGCCCGCGGGGAGATCACGAAAGAAGAGTTCGAGGCAAGGAAGCGTGACCTCACATGAGCGAGTTCCTGGGTAACTACGGGTTCTTCATTCTGGTGGCGTTGCTACTGTTCACCTGCCATTTCGGTCACGGCCGCCACGGCGGCCACGGGCGGAGCAAGGATCGCGCAGACGGGACGAGTGGCGAGTCCGAACGCCACCACCACTGAGTGACGGGGAGGATCATCATGTCGCCTCTCAACTGGAAGGTCATGACCTGGAGCCTCGGGCTCTTCGGAGCCGTCTCGTTCGTGCTGTGCGTCCTCTACGGCCTGATCGTGCCGACGGCGCTTCACTCGGTGCAGTTCCTCGAGATGGTCCTCCCCGGGTTTCGCTGGCTGAGCCCCGCGAGTTTCATCCTAGGTTTCGTGGAGAGCTTTCTCTGGGGTGTGTACGTGGGCCTCGTGTTCACGCTCATCTACAACGCCGTGTCGCGGAGATCCGGTCACGCGTGAGCTGACGTACGCGTCCCTGCTGCTGAGCTCGGCGCTGGCCCTGATCTGGGTCGGGCTGTACGTCCTGCGGCCCGGCCCGCGTCGGGAGACGTTGACCGTCGGCCTGGGCACCATGCCGCTCGGGCTTGCGGGCCCGTTGCTATCTGCCGTCCTGACGATCTTGACGCGCCCGAACCCGATCTATGCGGCCGCGCTGGACGCTGGTCGGATCCTCGTGCTTCTGTGACGCGCGGGTAGAAGGTTAGCGATGGCCACGTACACCTGTCCCATGCATCCGGAGATCGTGCGCAGCGCACCGGGCTCGTGCCCGATCTGCGGCATGGCTCTCGAAGCTCGCACGCCGGCCGGCGACGACGAGAGTGCCGAGCTGACGGAGATGACCCGGCGGTTCTGGGTCAGTGTCACCCTGAGCCTGCCGCTGCTGGTGTTCGTAATGGGGGACATGCTGCCCGGGCAGCCGCTGCGCCACGTGCTGTCGAGCCGCCTCATCGCGTGGCTTCAGCTCGCGCTGGCGACACCCGTTGTCCTCTGGGGTGGCTGGCCGTTCTTCCAGCGCGGCTGGACGTCCGTCATGAATCGCAGCCTGAACATGTTCACGCTGATCGCACTCGGCACCGGCATGGCGTACGTCTACAGCGTGGTCGGCGCGGTGATGCCGGGGATTTTCCCGGAGTCCTTCCGCGCGCACGGCGGCGAGGTCGGGCTCTACTTCGAGGCGGCAGCCGTCATCACGGCGCTCGTGCTGCTGGGGCAGGTGCTCGAGCTGCGGGCGCGGAGCCAGACGAGCAGCGCCATCAAGGCGCTGCTCGGCCTGGCACCGAAGACGGCGCGGCGGCTTGATGACAACGGTGCAGAGGCCGATGTCGCGCTGGAGCAGGTCCAGCCGGGCGATCGGCTCCGCGTGCGCCCCGGGGAACGCGTTCCAGTCGATGGCATGGTGCTGGAGGGCAGGAGCGCCGTGGACGAGTCGATGGTGACCGGCGAGTCGATCCCGGTCGAGAAAGCTCCCGGCAGCCGCGTCACAGGAGGCACCGTGAACGGGACCGGTGGCTTCGTGATGCGGGCCGAGCGCGTCGGGAGTGAGACGCTGCTCGCCCAGATCGTGCACATGGTGGGCGAGGCGCAGCGGAGCCGGGCGCCGATCCAGCGCCTGGCCGACACGGTATCCGGCTACTTCGTCCCGGCCGTGGTTGTTGTCGCCGTGATCGCGGCGATCGTCTGGGGCCTGATCGGCCCGGAGCCGCGGATGGCATACGCCTTGGTGAACGCGGTCGCAGTCCTCATTATTGCCTGCCCCTGCGCTCTCGGGCTCGCCACGCCGATGTCGATCATGGTCGGCACCGGGCGCGGTGCCATGGCCGGCGTCCTCATCAAGAACGCCGAGGCGCTCGAGATCCTCGAGAAAGTGGACACGCTCGTCATTGACAAGACGGGCACCCTCACCGAGGGCAAGCCACGCCTGGTTTCCGTCGTGACGGCGGCAGGGCTCTTGGAGTCCGACCTCCTGCGGCTGGCCGCGAGCCTGGAGCGCGGCAGCGAGCACCCGCTCGCCGCGGCCATCGTGGCCGGCGCTCAGGAGCGGACGCTCGCACTTTCGGCGGCGAAGGATTTCCGCTCGATCACCGGCAAGGGCGTCGTCGGGCGTGTCGAAGACCGGAGCGTGGCTCTCGGCAACCGCCGGCTGATGGACGATCTGCGCCTCGATGTCGGCGATCTCGGCCAGCACGCAAACGCGCTTCGGCGCGACGGCCAGACGGTCATGTTCGTGGCGGTCGACGGTCGAGTCGCCGGCCTCGTCGGTGTGGCCGATCCCATCAAGAGCTCGACACCGGAGGCCCTCCGCCTGCTGCGTGTCGGCGTGCGGATCGTCATGCTCACCGGGGACAGCCGTGCGACGGCGGAGGCCGTCGCCAAGAAGCTCGGCATCACGGAGATCGAGGCCGAGGTCTTGCCAGGGCAGAAGATCGCGGTGATCAAGCGGCTGCAGGCCGACGGCCGTGTGGTCGCGATGGCCGGCGACGGCATCAACGATGCGCCGGCGCTCGCTCAGGCACAGGTGGGTGTGGCGATGGGGACGGGTACCGACGTCGCGATGGAGAGCGCGGGGATCACGCTGGTGAAAGGAGACCTGCGCGGGATTGCCCGCGCGCGCCGGCTCAGCCGGGGTACGATGCGCAACATCCGCCAGAATCTTTTCTTCGCCTTCATCTACAACGCACTCGGGGTCCCGATCGCCGCCGGCGTGTTATACCCCGTCTTTGGGCTCCTCTTGAGCCCGATCATCGCCAGCGCGGCGATGAGCTTCAGTTCGGTCTCGGTCATCTTCAACGCGCTCCGGCTGCGCCGGCTCAGTCTCTAAAAGGAGCACGGCGAGTTCGAGTTCCCGTGTAGGTGCGTCGAGATGAGCGAGGGAGAATGGGGTGAGTCCCAACTGCGGGCGTTTGGCTTCCGCCTGTTCCGGTGGATGGACGCTCGCTCATGCTATTGCGAGCTACGACGAGGGAGACGGTGTAACCGCTCGACAACGAGGAGAAGAACGGCATGTCGCTGTCGCAGCAGCAAATCCACGGTCTCGACGCCTACTGGCGGGCCGCCAACTATCTGACCGTCGGTCAGATCTACCTCCGGGACAACCCGCTGCTGCGGGAGCCGCTCAAGCCCGAGCACATCAAGCCGCGGCTCCTCGGGCACTGGGGCACGTCGCCCGGCTTGAGCTTCATTTACGTGCACTTGAACCGTCTCGTGAACGAGACCGATGCCAGCGTCATCTATTTGGCTGGGCCCGGACATGGCGGCCCCGCGATCCTGGCCAACGTGTACCTCGAGGGGACGTACTCGGAGATCTATCCCGAAGTGTCCCGCGATCTCGAGGGCATGCATCGCTTGTTCAGGCAGTTCTCCACGCCCGGTGGGGTGCCGAGCCACGTGAGCGTGCCGACGCCGGGCTCGATCCACGAGGGCGGCGAGCTCGGCTACGTGCTCGTGCACGCTTTCGGCGCCGCGTTCGACAACCCTCAGCTTGTGGTGGTCGCGGTGATCGGTGACGGGGAGGCCGAGACGGGGCCGCTGGAGGGTGGCTGGAAGGGCATCAGCTTCCTCAACCCGGCGCGGGACGGCGCGGTCTTGCCGATCCTCCACCTCAACGGCTACAAGATCGCGGGTCCCACCGTCCTTGGTCGGTCTGACGACGACGACGTTTCGAGCCTCCTGCGAGGCCATGGCTATGAGCCTCATCTCGTCGAGGGCGACGACCCGGCGGTCATGCACCCGCGCTTCGCCGAGACACTGGACATTTGCTATGCGCGGATCCGCGCGATTCAGGCCGAGGCGCGGCGGAGCGGGGTCATGAGCCGGCCCCGCTGGCCGGTCATCGTCTTGCGCACGCCCAAGGGGTGGACCGGACCGAAGATGGTGGACGGCGTGCGGACCGAGGGCAGCTTCCGCTCGCATCAGGTTCCGCTGGCCGGCGTGAGGGAGAACGCCGCGCACTTGCACATGCTCGAGGCCTGGATGCGGGGCTACCGGCCCGAAGAGCTGTTCGACGAGCGCGGCCGCCTCGTCCCGGCGCTGGCGGCGCTCGCGCCCACCGGTGACCGCCGGCTCGGCGCCAACCCGCACGCCAACGGCGGGCTGGTCCTCGTGGATCTTGATCTTCCGGCCTTCACCGACTACGCGGTGACAGTGAAGCAGCCTGCCACGGAGCGTCACGAATCCACGCGCGCACTCGGCAAGATGATGCGGGACATCTTCAAACGGAATGCCGTACGAAGCAATTTCCGGGTGTTCTGCCCCGACGAGACGAACTCGAACCGGCTGGGTGATGTCTTCGAGGTGGAGAAGCGCTGCTTCGTGGGCCCGACGCTGCCGGATGACGATCACCTCTCTCCCGAGGGTCGGGTGATGGAAGTGTTGAGCGAGCACAACTGCCACGGTTGGCTCGAGGGCTACATCTTGACCGGGCGCCACGGGCTCTTCGCAACCTACGAGGCCTTCGCCATGGTGTCCGCCTCCATGACGGTTCAGCATGCGAAGTGGCTGGAGGAGGGCATCAAGCTACCGTGGCGGGCGCCGATCGCTTCGCTCAACATCCTCCTGACCTCCACCTGCTGGCGCAACGATCACAACGGCTTCAGTCATCAGGGGCCGGGGCTCATCGACGTCGTTCTATCCAAGAAAGGCACGGTGTCGCGCATCTACCTCCCGCCGGACGCCAACTGCCTGCTTGCGGTTGCCGACCACTGCTTCAGAAGCCGGAACTACGTCAACCTGATCGTGAT
>WNGH01042913.1_pt1 | contig 10039 bp, 12 predicted proteins | sample 5400631 | NCBI WGS metagenome assembly WNGH01 (sample SAMN13153373, study PRJNA577476) | soil metagenome | isolation source: 115 cm soil or saprolite under Garry oak tree replicate 1 | place: USA:California | collected 2016-06-15 | reverse complement strand
GCTTGCCCGTTCTTCAAAATGATCGACCGGATTGCGATGCAACTGTCATGCGATCCGTCGAACCCGAAATAGCCGACAATGCCGGCATAAAACCCGCGGCGCGCTTTTTCCAATTCGGCAATGATCTGCATCGCACGGATTTTCGGCGCGCCGGACACCGTGCCCGCTGGAAACGTGGCGCGAATGGCATCGAATGCGTTCTTGTCCTCGCGCAACCGTGCCACAATGTGCGAGACAATGTGCATGACGTGACTATAGCGCTCGATCACCATTTGCTCGGTGACTTGAACGCTGCCGAACTCCGCCGCGCGGCCGAGATCGTTGCGACCGAGATCGATCAGCATTATGTGCTCGGCGCGCTCCTTTGGATCGACAATCAACTCGCGCGCAAGCCGCTCATCTTCGGCCGAATCTTTTCCCCGCGGATAAGTTCCGGCGATTGGGCGCAATTCGATAACCCGATCGCGCACGCGAAGATGAACTTCTGGCGAACTGCCGAGCACCGCGAAGTTTGGATCGAAACGCAAGCAGAACATGTAGGGCGAAGGATTTCCGAAACGAAGCGCTCGATAAAGATCGAGCGGCTGGCCGTTGAAATCGGTTTCGAAGCGCTGCGACAGCACGACCTGAAAAATATCGCCCGCCGCGATCAGCTCCTTGGCTTTAACGACCATCGACTCGAACTCGGCGCGCGTGGTGTTGCTCGCGGGCGAGGGAAGATTTGATGCGGGTCTGGCGTCGATTGGTTCCAGCACTCGCGACTCGCTCAGCTTCAACAGCGTCATCTTTAGACTCGCTTCGGCTTGATCGTATGCATTGTCTGCAGCGGAAGCTTGAGCCTGCCAGCCGTAGCCCGGCGTCGAGTCGGCTCCGCCTTCGCCAAGCCTACGGCGGATAGTCTTTGCTTGGGTCTGCGCTCCAAGCGAAGGCTGGATGTGCGCGTTGCAGATCAGCCGAAGTTTTCGAAAACGGTGATCAAAAACGAGCAGCATGCGCGGAATCATGAAAACCATCTCCGGAATCTTCAGGTCGTCGCGCGAATGAATTGGAACGGTCGTTTCGAAAAAGCGCACAACGTCGTAGCCGATGTAGCCGACGGCGCCGCTGACAAAATGAGGAACATCGGCGCGCGGGACAAACTGAAAGCGGGCGAGCGTTTGTTGAAGCTGCGTTAACGGATCGCCTTCACAATCCGCGCTGTTGAAAACGGCGAGCGGATCGAATCCGATGAAAGAAAAACGCCCGAGCTCTTCGTTCCGTTCCGCCGATTCAAAAAGAAAACACGGGTCACCATTGTCGATCTTGGCAAAAGCGGAGACTGGTGTTTCGACATCGGCGACGAGATCGACAATCAGCGACACGAGATTGCCGCGTTTCGCGAGCTCGCGAAATTCCTCGCGCGAGGGAGAAATGGAATGTTCGAATACCGAAGTAATGGGAGAGAATCTTGCATTAGTCTGCTTCTCTGCCAGTGGATCGAATTTGCGGTTGCGCAATGAGCCCGCTGCGCCATTATTTCTGTCCCTATTAAGACGCGGGTGTAGCTCAGTGGTAGAGCACCTCCTTGCCAAGGAGGACGTCGCGAGTTCGAGTCTCGTCACCCGCTCCCTTTTTCATTGGCAGTTGAGCCGCCGATTGATATCCCGGGCAGGGGATTTTTTTGAATCCAAACGGGCGCCGGGCTGCATCTCACTACAAAAGGATGAATATGAAAACATTGGCTCTCTGCAGTTGCTCAATTGTGCTTGCGGTCGCGGCCCTGGCCCCGGCTCAACCGCCACCGCCGCCTCCTCCTCCGACAGCTCCGTCCCCGGCACTGTCGGCTTCCGCGACGGCGAGCGTGTCGCCCGGCTCGAATCTGGCCGACAAGCTACATCAAAAGCTGGATAAAAAATTGCACGGCCGGCACGGAATTGTGATCGATGGCGATAACGATCTCGGCGAAATCAAGTCAGAAGACATTCCCGAATTCGTCATTCCAATCGTCGCCATCACGATGCTGACTATCTTCGGCGCGCCGGTCCTGATCGTTGCCCTGATCATGTATTTTGGTTTCTCGAAAAATCGCGCAATGCATCGAACAATTCGGATCATGGCTGAGAAAGGTCAGCCGATCCCGGCGGCATTGCTCGCGCCGCCGACTCCGGCAGTTCGGCAACGCTCGGACATGCGCCGCGGTGTTGTGCTTTGCATGGTCGGCCTGGGCCTCATGCTCTTCTTCGGAGCAGTGAACGCTTGGGAAGGCGGCTCGTGGGCGATTGGTGTGATCCCGTTCGTGATCGGTTTGGGTTACCTATTGGTCTGGAAGCTGGAAGGCGAAAAGAAGAACGAGATTCCGCCTGCGCCGCCGACATCGTAATCTGCTGATGTGGAGCTCACTGATGCCGGCCTTGTCGCGCGAGTTCTCGTTGATGACGACCAGCACGCTTATGGCGAGCTGGTTCGTCGTCATCAATCGACCGTTCGCGGTTTGTTGCGCCAACTCACGCGGAGTGATTTCGCGCTGGCGGACGATTTGGCCCAGGATGCATTCATTCGTGCCTACAAAAACATTCGGAGCTTTCGCGGCGAAGCGAAATTTTCCACCTGGCTTTACCGAATCGCCTACAACTGCTTTCGCGAAAACGCCCGCAAACGAAAAGAGCTGGTCGGTATTAATGAAGAACAATGGCAGGCGGGGCAGGATCCACAGACTGTCGATCCAGGTCTAAGACATGATCTTATGCACGCACTTAGTTTACTGCCATTGCACGAGCGCTCGGCAGTTTTGCTTTGTTGCCAGAACGGATTATCGCATGACGAAGCTGCGCGGGTGCTCGACATTCCGCTTGGCACGGTCAAAACAAATGTGTTGCGAGGGCGGGAAAAATTGAAGAAGACTTTGGCGGTCTGGGCGCAATAAATGAACGAGCAGATTGAACAAGATTGGTTGGATCGGAAGCTGCAGGAAGCGGCGCCCTATATCGAGGACGACGGCTTCACCGCGGGCGTTCTCCAACAATTACCGACGCCTCAATTGCGATGGCAATTTCTGCGGCCGCTAATTCTGGTCGGAATGAGTGCCTTTGCGAGCGCGCTGACGTATGTTTTGTCCGACGGCGGTCGTTTTCTGCTGGTCGAGATGTTCAAGCTGACAACCATCCCGACGTTGTGGGTGGTCGCGTTTGCATTGGCCAGCGGCATGCTGGTTATGGCCGGCGGCATCTTTGCCGCCATGTCTAAGACGTCTCACCTTCAATCTTAGATTCGACTTAGATTTGCATTGTCGATCCCAAGGGTCACACTAAGGGATGCTAACAAACATCCCGAGCTCGACCCTCAAGCAACTTGTTCGCCTCTGCGAGCGCAAAGAGGCGTTGATGGCGCAAATCCAGGAAATCGATCGTGAAATGATCCGTGTTCAGGAGAAGTTCGGCATTCCGTCGCGAGAAGGCGACCAACGCGCGCCGGTGACTGTTTCGCGCGCGCCTGGCGGGCCCGTTCGCCGACGAAGCAAACGCGGCGCGTTAAAAGAGAAAATCTTGCGCGCGTTACGCTCGGCTGGGAAAAATGGGATGACCGTCGGCGATCTCTCGAAAAAGTTGATGGTGCCGAGTGCCAACCTTTACGTCTGGTTCAACGGCACTGGCAGAAGCGTCTCGGGAATCAAAAAGGTCGGCGTTGCGAAATATCAACTTAGATAATTGTCAAACTTCGCGCGCTTCTTTCACATCCTGGCGGATCTGTTGAACCAGCGCGTCCAGGTTCTCAAATTTCTTTTCCGGTCGAAGAAATTTCAAGAAGCGAACCTCGACATCGTGACCATAAATGTCGCGATTGAAATCGAACAAATGAATTTCGAGCACGCGTTTCCAAGGTTGTCGCCGTGCGTCACCGTTCCGAGAATCGTGTATTCGCGGCCGAGCATTTGCGCAGCTTTCTCCAGTTCGCCTTTTTCAATTGCCTGCCTGATTGCTGTGCTGCTCACGACCGCGCCCATTATTTTGACTGGTGGAATTCCCACGACGTCGAAATCGAATTGCGCCCCAAGTGTTTTGAGAAGATCGAGATTGCCTCGGCGATTTTTCCCGAACGACCATTCGTGGCCGACACAGATTTCGCGAAGCGGTTTGGAGTGAACGACAAGTTTCTGGACGAAATCTTCCGGCTCGGTTGCGGCGAACTCCTTGTCGAACGTGATGATGAGCAAGTGCTCCACGCCCAAGGCGCGGATCAAGGCGATCTTGTGCTGGGTTGCGCTGAGCAAATGCGGGGCTGTCTGCGGTCGCAGAACTTTTTCCGGATGCGGATCGAACGTCACCACGACCGGTGTTCCGCTCGCGGCGCGCGCATGAACGGCTGAAGTTGAAATGACGGCCTGATGACCGCGGTGAACGCCATCGAACACGCCGATCGCCAAGAATAGCGGTCCGGGCAAACGAGCTAGCTCTGAGATGGAATGCAGCGTTTCCATCAAAAGAATGACGAATGACCAATGACCCGCCTTCGTCGGACTACGGCGAGGCAGGCGAATGACGAATGAAACCCGAATGACGAATGACAAAGAAATGGGCGAGGACGTTTTCGGGCTTTGTGCTTCGTCACTAATTCGGAATTCGTCATTCGAGCTTGGTCATTTCCTCACGCGCCGCGCATCCGCGAAACTTGTGGAAGCGAAAGAATTCGCTGCGCGATTTCTTCGCGAGGCGTCTCTTTGATTTGAGCAACCGTCATCGCATTCGCGACCTCGAATCGCCCAGACTTCGTCCGTCGGAGCGATTGTAAATGCGCGCCGCAGCCTAGCACTTCGCCGATATCGTGCGCGTAGGTCCGAACGTAAAAGCCTTTGCTGCACACCACGCTGAAATCGATCTCTGGCAGGCCGATCCGGTCAACGGTGTGGCGATAGACGTGGACAAAGCGCGGCTCGCGTTCCACCACTTTTCCCTGGCGCGCCAATTTGTAGAGCGGGACTCCGCCGTGTTTCTTGGCCGAGACCATCGGTGGCATTTGATAAAAATCGCCGCGAAATTTTTCAAATGCCGCTCGAATCTCGGACTCGTTCAACTGAGGCACCGGTCGTGTCTCAACGATTTCACCTTCTCGATCCTGCGTGCTGGTGGTTGTGCCGAGCGTAAGAGTGCCGACGTATTCTTTGTCTTCGCTCATCAGCAAATCCTGGACTTTTGTCCCACGGCCGATCGTTAACAAAAGCAACCCGGTCGCAATCGGATCAAGCGTTCCGCAGTGGCCGACTTTTCTAATTCCAAGTTGCCGCCGAACAAGTGCGACGACATCGTGCGAAGTCATGCCTTCGGCTTTGTCCACGAGAAGGACGCCGTCAGGAGCCGCGACTGACGACATCACGAACTTCCTCCAGAATTTTCTTTTCGACCTCGGCGAGCGTGCCGCGAACGCGCGCTCCCGCGGCCAGAACATGTCCTCCGCCGCCAAATTTTTCGCAGATGGCGCACACGTTCACCTTTTCGTTTTTTGAACGCATGCTTACGCGCACTTTTCCGTCGGGCAGTTCCTCAAAGAAAACGGCGAGAATAACGCCGCGGATCGCGCGCAAATGATCGATGAGCCCTTCATTATCTTCCGGCAAGACTGCGAGCTTCTTCGCCGTCGCCAGACTCAAACTAAAACTAGCGACCCGATCGTGTGCCTCGAACCGCATCGTGCCGAGAAGATCGCGTAAAAGTTCGACGCGACGACGCGGATAATTTTCGTAAGTGAATTGGCTGACACGGCCGATATCGACGCCAGCGCGGGCGAGCTCAGCCGCAATCTCAAAAGTTCGCGGGGTTGTGTTCGGATATTGAAAGGAACCGGTGTCGGTTGAAATAGCGACGTAAAGATTTTCCGCGATCGCAGCATCGATCGGAAATTTTTCGCTCCGGATCAGCTCGAAAAGAATCTGCCCGGTCGCCGGCGCTTTCGGATCAATGTAAACAAGGTCACCGTAACCCGGATTGCTTGGGTGATGATCGATGTTGGGAAGAAAACTGTATTTCTCAAGCATGCCTTCTTCGTTCCAGAGTCGAACTTCTTTGCCGAGTTTTCTTAGAGAAAGCCCAAGCCCAAGTTGGCTACCGAGCGCGTCCCCGTCCGGGCGAACGTGACTAAGAACAGCGAACCGCTGATTTTCGCGCAAGGCCTGGCCGATCTGCTCGAACTTGGCCGCGCTCACTCGTGTTTTTCGCTGTCGGCGTCGATTTGCTGCAAAATTTCGACGACACGCGAGCCACGCGCGATCGACTGATCGAGATGAAAAAGCAAATGGGGCGTGAATTTCATGGTGACCCGACGCGCGAGCTCGGCCTGAAAGGCAACGCGATGCTCTTCGAGCCTCGTCATTACGTTTTCAGCCTTTTCCGATCCGAGGACGCTGACAAAAACATGCGCGCTCTTCAGGTCGGATTTGACGTCAACGTGATTGATGGTGACAAGCGCCCCTTCAAAACTGATTTCGCGCGCGAGGATTCCGCTCAGCTCCCGTTTTACGACTTCGTTGACGCGCAGCATGCGATGTTTCATGTGGCCCTTTCATTCCCGTCAGAGTTTTTGGGCCATAGCCTCGAGCTGATAGCATTCGATGATATCGCCCACCTGGTATTCACTGAAATCGCCAAGCTTAATGCCGCATTCCAAGCCGGAGCGGACCTCTTTCACGTCATCCTGGAAACGGCGGAGTGTTGAAATGCCGCCGTCGTAAACCGGTTGCCGTTTTCGGAGGACACGGGCACGACCAGTGCGAGCGATTCGGCCGTCGGTGACCAAACAACCCGCCACGATGCCCCTGCTCAGCTCGAACACTTGTTTCACTTCGGCGTGACCGAGGACCGTTTCGCGGAATTCCGGCTCGAGTAATTCGGCCATCGCGTCTCTAATCTGATCAATCAATTCGTAAATGATGCTGTAAAGCTTGATCTGAACGCCTTCGCGTTTCGCTGCCGAGACAGCCATGTTTTCGACTTTGGTGTTGAAGCCAACGACAACGGCGTTCGAAGCGCTCGCGAGCAAAATGTCCGATTCCGAAATCGGCCCGACGCCAGCGTGAATCATTTCGAGATCCACTTTTTTGCTTTCGATTTGTTTCAACGCAGCGGTCAACGCTTCGACCGAACCCTGGGTATCGCATTTCAAAACGAGACGGAGAATTTTTTTACCGGTGGCTGATTCAAGAAGAGTTTCTAGCGTCGCGCGTTGAGGAACGCTCAATTTCTCGGCGCGTTTCTCCTGCAAGCGTTCGTCGCTTAAAGTTTTCGTGGCACGCTCCGATTCCATCACCAGGAACTCGTCGCCCGCGTTTGGGAGTCCGGTAAAGCCGAGCACTTTCACCGGCGTCGAAGGGTCGGCTTCTTTAATCGGCTTGCCCTGGTCGTCGATCAGCGATTTCACTTTGCCTGAGTAATCTCCGCAGATAAACGGCTCGCCGACTTTGAGCGTGCCCATTTGCACGATCACGCTGGCAGTGGGGCCGCGTCCCGGTTCCACCTGCGCTTCAATGACGGTGCCGCGCGGTCTGGCAGTGGGCGATGCTTTCAAATCCATCACTTCCGCCTGCAGCAGCATCATCTCGAGCAGGTGATCGATCCCGGTTCCGCGCGTTGCTGAAACTTCGCAGACAATAGTTTTGCCGCCCCAATCTTCCGGAGTCAGGTCGCGTTCCTGGAGCTGCTTCTTGACCTTGTCGATGTTCGCAGATGGCAAATCGACTTTGTTGATCGCCACCATGATCTCGACGTGCGGCGCGGCTTTGGCGTGATTGATGGCCTCGATCGTTTGCGGCATGACGCCGTCATCCGCCGCGATGACGAGCACGACGATGTCGGTGACGTTCGCACCGCGCGCCCGCATCGCGGTGAAAGCGGCGTGACCGGGCGTGTCGATGAACGTGATTTTGTGTCCTTTGTGATCAATAGTGTAAGCGCCGATGTGCTGAGTAATGCCGCCGGCTTCGCCAGCTGCGACTCGGGTTTTGCGGATCGCATCCATCAATGACGTTTTGCCGTGGTCGACGTGGCCCATGAAAGTGATAATCGGCGCGCGCGGTTTGAGTTCCTCCGCTTTTTCAATGACCGGCGGCGGCGGCGCGACCACGACCTGCTCAACCTTGTGCACGCCCGCGCCTTTTTCGCGGCGTTCTTTTTCGAGAACGAAACCGTGGCTCTCAGCGATCTTCGACGCGATATCGGGCTCGATCGTCTGATTGATGTTCGCGAAAATGTTGAAGTTCATCAGCTCGGCGATGAGCTGATGCGGTTTCAAAGCAAGCTCGGCGGCAAGCTGCTTCACAATGATCGGCGGCTTGATATGAATGACGTTTTGCGCGGGAGCTTCCGCTTCTGCTGAGGGCTCTGCAACTGCTCCATCTGTTGGTGCCGGAGTTTGCGCGGGTGCTTCTTTTTTTGGCGGCGGTGCGGGCGGTGCTTCCAACGAGGCGCGAATTCGCGAGATCGGCGGAAGAACCGTCGTTTTCTTTTTTATCTCGCCATCAGCAGCTTTTTTCTGCGGCTGCTTTTTGTCGATTAACGAGACACTTTCAACCGCCGGACGATGAACGGCCGTTGGTTTTGCGTGAGATTTTTCTTCAGCAGCGCGATGAACCGGCGTTTTCGCATGCGCCGGTGCGTGAGCCGGTTTGGGCTGCGCTTCTACTTTCTTTTTCGGAACCTTCGCCTTGGCCGGGGCAGGTCTATGCGTGGCAACTGGTTTGTGGGCGACAGATTTCTTTGCCGCCGTTTTTGCTTTTGTCTTTGTTGCCATTTTGGAAATTCACTCATGGCTCAAGCCCCTTGAGCCGAGCCCGCTTCTTGCGTTACATCTTGTTTATGGACGGCGTCGTGAATTTCACGCGCCTTTGCTTCGTCCACGCCAAGGATGTCTACCAAATCTTGAATATCGGCGGCGTGCAAGCCTTCGAGGTTTGTGAAACCAGATTTCACCAGCGTCACCGCTTGCTCTCGCGTAATCGGTAACGCTCCCGCGAGCGTCTGAGCCGCTTGCGCAACCTTTTGTTCGACCGCCGTCGTCGCCGACGTGTCTCTGTCGATGTTAATCTCCCAACCGGTAAGTCGCGAAGTCAGACGTTATCCACCTTCTCGTTGTTTAGTTCGCGCACAATGTTTTTGACGCGCGATCCGCGCATGCCGACGCAAGCGCCGACCGGGTCCACTTTTTCGTTCGCGCTCCAGACTGCAATCTTCGTTCGGTAACCCGCCTCGCGCGCGATGCCGCGGATTTCAACGGTACCATCGGCAATTTCGCTTACTTCCAACTCAAAAAGGCGGCGGACAAAATTCGGATGGCTCCGCGAAACAATGATCTCCGGACCGCGCAATCCATTTTCGACGGCGACGACATAAGCTCGGAGGCGGTCGCCGACATTGTAATCTTCCACGACCACGCGTTCACGCTGCGGCATGACCGCTTCAAATTTTCCAAGATCAAGAATCACGTCCGAGCGATCGAACCGGCGGACGGTGCCGCTGACGATTTCGCCGGCGCGATCTTTGAATTCCTCGTAAATCATTTCCTTCTCGACCTGACGGATGCGCTGCATCATCGCCTGCTTCGCGGTCTGCGCGGCGATGCGTCCAAAATTTCGCGGCGTTACTTCCATCTCGACGATGTCGCCAACCTTCGCGTCCGGTTTGATCCTGCGCGCTTTGGCGAGCGCGATCTCGTCCTGCGGATTTGTCACCTCGTCGACCACAACGAGATTGGCCAGCGCGCGGATGTCGCCGGTCCGCGGGTCGATGTCGATCCTCAGATCGCGCGCTGCGCCGACGCTCTTCTTCGACGCCGAAAGAAGGGCAGTGGAAACCGCTTCGAGCAGGATTTCGCGTTTGATCCCGCGCTCCCGCTCGAGGTAATCCAGCATGGCAATGAATTCAGCGTTCATAAAACATCCAGTCCGCAGACCAAAAGGAGTGGGACATCCTTTCCCACTCCAATCAGCGCGGACTAGATGGCGAACTTACCCTTCTCGAGAGAGAGCGTCAAGCTGCGGGGTTGAACGACGCGCGCGGAACGTCCAACATTTCAACTTTCA
>WNGH01015631.1_pt1 | contig 10040 bp, 11 predicted proteins | sample 5400631 | NCBI WGS metagenome assembly WNGH01 (sample SAMN13153373, study PRJNA577476) | soil metagenome | isolation source: 115 cm soil or saprolite under Garry oak tree replicate 1 | place: USA:California | collected 2016-06-15 | reverse complement strand
CGACCCGCAGAGCTTCCTCGTGCTGCCGCGGGTGCTCGCCGGCGTGACGATGTTCCCCGTGATCGTCGCCCTCGCGATCCTCACCGGTATCTTCACCGGCTGGCTCGCCAGCCTTGTCCTGCTCGACCTCTCCACCCAGGAATTCATCAAGGGACTGAAGCTGTTCTATCGCTTCAAGGACACCTGGTTCGGGCTGCTCAAGAGCGCCAGCTTCGGGGGCACGATCACCCTGGTGGGCTGCATCGTGGGTCTGGGGACCCGCGGCGGAGCCGAAGGGGTCGGGACGAGCACCATGCGGGCCGTCGTGTATTCCGCCGTGCTGCTGCTCGTGCTCGACGCCTTCTGGGCGCTGGTGCTGCTGCGATGATCCGGTTTCAGGACCTCCACAAGGCCTTCGATGGGAAGCCCGTGCTCGCCGGGTTCACGCTCGACGTGCGGGACGGCGAGACCGTCGTGATCATCGGCTACTCGGGCACCGGCAAGAGCGTGGCCCTGAAACACGTGGTCGGCCTGTTGCGACCGGATGCCGGCGACGTCATCGTTGACGACCGCGCGGTGTCGACGCTCGAGCGCGCGCCGCTCACGGCGCTGCGGCGCGAAGTCGGGTTCGTGTTCCAGTTCGCCGCCCTGTTCGACTCGATGACCGTGTTCGACAACGTCGCCCTGGGGCTGCGGCGCCGGGATCTGTCGGACGACGAGATCGCCGACCGGGTGCGAGAGGCGCTGGCGCTGGTGGACCTGACCGGCACGGACGAGAAGCTCCCGGCGGAGCTGTCGGGCGGCATGCGCAAGCGGGTGGGGATCGCGCGCGCGATCGCGCTGCGGCCGCGCTACGTCCTGTACGACGAGCCGACCACCGGGCTCGACCCCGTCACCTCGGCGGTCATCGACCAGCTGATGGTGCGCACCCGCGAGCACCTCGGCGTGACCGGCCTCGTGGTGACGCACGACATGCGCAGCGCCTACACCGTGGGGGATCGCATCGCCATGTTGTACGAGGGCAAGGTCCGGCAGGCGGGCAGCGTGGCGGAGATCCGAGAGACGGAGGACCCCGTGGTGCGGCAGTTCATCGAGGGACGTCCGGCGTGAAGCGCGAGAACGAGTTCGCCGTCGGCCTCGTGGTGATCGCGGCGTTCGCCATCGTCGTGGGCGGCGCGCTCTGGCTCTCCGGCGCGCACCTCGGCCGCACCGAGGCGGTTTACACCGCGCGGTTCCGGACGGTGGGCGGCCTCAGCGCCGGCGACCCCGTGGTGCTCCGCGGCGTGCGGGTGGGGCGGGTCGAGGCGATCCGCCTGGCGTCGGGCAACTGGGTGGAGGCGGACCTGAAGATCTACGCCGGCGTCCAGGCGCCCCCCAAACCCGCCGTGATCGCGGCCTCGGCGTCGCTCTTTGGGGAATGGGCCGCGTCGCTCGTTGCCCTCGATCAGCTGCCCAACGATCCCAACATCAAGCAGGCGATCGCCGAAGCGCAGGCGGTGGGGGGCGGGAAGTGGCCGGGGGCGACCCTCCCCGACATCGGCCAGCTCACCGCCCAGGCGAGCCGGATCGCGACCGACATCGCCGCGGTGGCGAACCGCGTGCAGACCGCGTTCGACTCCGAGGCGGTGATTGAGCTGCGCCGCTCGATCAAGGACTTCGGCCAGGTCGCCGACCGGTTGGCGAAGGTCACGAACGAGCAGGCGGACGTCATCGGGTCGGTCGGGTCGAACCTGCGGCAGGGGTCGGACGTGTTGGCCAAGGCGGCGACCACCCTACAGGCCACCCTCGGGCGCGTGGACACGGCGACGAACCAGGGCCAGCTGGCGACGATCCTCAACAACTCCGCCGCGACGAGCGCCAACCTGCGCACGGCGTCGCAAGACTTCCGCGACCTGATGGACGCGGCGCACAAGAACCAGGCGAGCCTGGTGCGGGTGCTCACCGCGGCCGACAGCGTGATGTCGCGCATCGCGAACCGCAACGGCACGCTCGGCCTGCTCGTGTCGGACTCGAGCCTGTACCGCGAGACCACGCTCACGATGATCCAGCTGCGGCAGCTCCTGTCCGACATCCAGGCGAACCCGCGGAAATACTTCTCCTTTAGCGTGTTCTGAGACTCATGCGGAAGTCGGAACGCGGAACGCGGAACGCGAAACAGCCCTGGGAGGTCATGCGACACGGCGCTCCCACGACTGTTCCGCGTTCCGACTTCCGCGTTCCGCGTTCGTCATGAAGGGCAAGCAACGCCGCGCCCAGCGCGAGACCTCGGCCGGCGGCGTGGTGTTCCGGCGCGGCCCCGACGGCGCACCGCGGTTCCTCCTGATCCGCGACTCGTACCGCAACTGGGGATTCCCGAAGGGCCATCTGAAGGTGGGTGAGCCGCCGGCGGACGCGGCGCGCCGCGAGGTCGCCGAGGAGACAGGACTCGAGGACCTCGCGCTGCACGGGCCGATCCGCGTCATTGACTGGTATTTCCGGTTCCGTGGCAAGACGATCCACAAGTACTGCCACTTCTTCCTGTTCGAGTCGCAGCAGGGGGACCCGGTCCCGCAGGCGGAAGAAGGCATCACCGACGTCGCGTGGTACCCGCTCGAGGATGCGCGACAGACGATCTCCTACGAGAACGCCCGCGCCGTGCTCGAGCAGGCGGGCGAGATGGCGCACGCGCTGACCCGTGAGGCGGAGGACGCGGGGTGACGGCCGTGGTCCCGGTGTTTCATCCGCGGCGCGAGGCGCGACGCGCGGTGAAGCGGGGGTATCCGCGCGGCGCCGGCACGGTGCGGCTGTGCCGCGACTTGGGCGCCGTGGAACGGCTGCTGCAGCAGCGGCTCGTGGACGCCGTAGTGCTCGACGTGAAGGCAGTCTCCCCCGCGGAGGCCGCGCTCGCCCTGCCGGCGCGCTTCCCCCGCATTCCGATGTTCGTGCTGTCGGCGTTTCGCCCCGACGACGGGCCGCTGCTCGCGGCGTGCCACGCGGCGGGGTTCGTCGGCATCCTGGTGGAAGGGGTGGACAACGCGGTCGCGGGGGAGTGGGTGGCGGGGCGCACCGCCGAGGTGGCCCGGCGCGCGGCCCTTGCGGACGCGCCCCGGCTGCTGCGGCTCACCGACCGGCTGCAGCTCGCGGCCTGGGACGAGGTGCTGCGACGCGCCGCCGTGCCGACCAAGACGGCCCAGGTCGCCGCGGCGCTGCGCGTGACGCGCGAGCACCTGTCGCGCGAGTTCGCGGCGGGCGGCGCGCCGAACCTGAAGCGTGTGATCGACCTGGCGCGAGCCGCCTGCGCGGCCGACCTGCTCGGCAACCCCGGCTACACCGTCCGAGCGGTGGTGCACATTCTCGGCTATGCCTCGCCCAGCCACCTCGCCGGTGCGGCGCGCCGGGTCGCGGGCGCGACGCCGCAGGAGCTACGGGCCGTGGGCCCGGACGGCGTGCTGGCGCGATTCATTAGAGGAAGGACGCGATCGAGGGTATGAGAACGCGAAACGCGGAAGGCGGAACGCGGAACAGCCGGGCCGACCGCCGCGCTGGTGTTCCGCGTTCCGCGTTCCCACTTCCGCGTTTCTCACGTTCCGACTTCCGCGTTCCGACTTCATGTGATATTTTTCACAATCTCCTAACGGTGCTGCCATGGCCACCGATTCCATCCTGAGACCCGGCGAGCTCAGAGACATCCTCCTCAAGGAAATCCAGGCGGCCGACCTCGCCGAGATCGACGTCCGCGAGGTCGGCACGGTGCTGGAAGTGCGGGACGGCATCGCGCGCATCTACGGGCTCACGTCCGCGCTGGCGGGTGAGATGCTGGAGTTCACCTCGTCCGAGACGGGCGAGAAGGTGATCGGACAGGCGCTGAACCTGGAAGAGGACAACATCGGCGCCGTGATCTTCGGCGACTATCTCGTGCTGCGCGAAGGGGACGAGGTGCGGCGTACCGGGCGCGTCCTCGAGGTGCCGGTGGGGCCGGCGCTGGTGGGCCGGGTGGTGGACGCCCTGGGCCGGCCGGTGGACGGTCTCGGACCGATCCCCGCGGCCACGACTCGCAAGGTGGACATCGTCGCCCCCGGCATCATCAAGCGGCAGCCGGTGAAGGAGCCGCTGCAGACCGGCATCAAGGCGATCGACTCGATGATCCCCATCGGCCGCGGGCAGCGCGAGCTGATCATCGGGGACCGCGGCACCGGCAAGACGGCCCTCGCGATCGACACGATCATCAATCAGAAGGGCGAAGGGGTCATCTGCATCTACATCGCGATCGGGCAGAAGCGCTCGACCGTCGCGTCGGTCGTGGAAAAGCTGAAGGAACACGGCGCGATGGACTACAGCATCGTCCTCGTCGCCTCCGCCTCGGAGCCCGCCCCCATGCTGTACATCGCGCCGTTCTCCGGCTGCGCGATGGGCGAGTACTTCATGTACGACGAGAAGAAGGCGACGCTGTGCGTGTACGACGACCTCTCGAAACAGGCCGCCGCGTATCGCCAGCTGTCGCTCGTGCTGCGGCGGCCGCCCGGGCGCGAAGCCTACCCGGGGGACGTGTTCTACCTCCACAGCCGACTGCTCGAGCGCGCCGCCAAGCTCTCGAACGAGATGGGCGGCGGCTCGCTCACGGCGCTCCCCATCATCGAGACGCAGGCGGGGGACATCTCGGCGTACATTCCGACCAACGTCATCTCGATCACCGACGGGCAGATCTTCGTCGAGACCGACCTGTTCTACTCGAATGTGCGCCCCGCGATCAACCCCGGGATCTCGGTGTCGCGCGTGGGCGGAAGCGCGCAGATCAAGGCGATGAAGCAGGTGGCGGGGCGGCTGCGCCTCGACCTGGCGCAGTACCGGGAGCTGGAGGCGTTCTCGCAGTTCGGCTCGGAGCTCGACCAGGCGACCCAGAAGCAGCTGGCGCGCGGGGCCCGCGTGGTGGAGGTGCTGAAACAGCCGCAATACCAGCCCATGCCGGTCGAGCGGCAGGTCCTGCTCATCTTCGCCGTGACGAACGGCTACCTGGACGACGTCGCTGTCCCGCACATCAAGGGTTGGGAGCAGGGCTTCCTCGACTTCATGACGGCGCAGCACCCGGAGATCGGCGACGAGATCCGGACCCGCAGGGTGTTCACCGACGACCTCACCGGGCGGCTGCGGGCGGCGATCGACGAGTACAAGAAGATCGCGGCGCGCTGATGGCCAAGCCCCGCGAGCTGCGCCGGCGCATCCGCTCGGTGCAGAGCACGCGCAAGATCACCAAGACGATGGAGCTGGTGGCCACGTCGAAGCTGAAGCGCGCGCAGGACCGCGTGGCCGCCGCGCGACCCTACGCGGCAGCGCTCACCGAGGTGATGGGCGATCTCTACGATCCCGAGCTGGCGGAGCGCTTCCCGCTGTTGCGCCAGCCGCCGGAAGGAGGGGAGAGTCCCGCGCGGCGCGTCGCGCTCCTCCTCATCACCTCCAATCGCGGGCTGTGCGGGGCCTTCAACGCCAACCTGATCCGCGAGGCGCGGCGGCGCCTCGACGAGCTCGACCGCGCGGGCACCCCGGTGGACCTGCACGTCGTCGGCAAGAAGGGGATCACCTACTTCCGCTTCGCCAAGCGGCCGCTCGCGTCTCAGCGTACCGACATCGGCGACAAGCCGACCGCCACGCACGCCGCCGAGCTCGTCGGCCCGCTGGTGGCGCAGTTCGCGTCCGGTGGCGTGGACGCGGTGGAAGTGGTGTTCGCGCAGTTCCGGAGCGCGGTGTCGACGCCGCCGACGGTGCTGCGCATCCTTCCGATCGAGGGTGGGAAGGTTGGAAGGTTGGAAGGAGAGCGACCGAGACCTTCCAACCTTCCAACCTTCCAACATTCAACCTTCTACATCCTCAAGCCCTCCGCCGAGGCGATCCTGGAGCAGCTCCTGCCGCTCTACGTCCGCAATCAGGTCTACCGGGCGCTGGTGGAGACGACGGCGGCGTTTTACGGGGCGCAGCGCACCGCGATGAAGAACGCGACGGACAACGCGGGCGACATGCTCGACGTCCTCAATCGCACGTACAACCGGGCGCGGCAGGCGCAGATCACGCAGGAGATCGCGGAGATCGTTGGGGGGGCAGAGGCGTTGCGAGGCTGACTAACCGACTGAGGAATTCTTATGGCGACGAGAACGAAGAACGTGACGAACAAGCAGACGGCCGAGCCACAGCAGAACGTGGGAAAGGTCGTCCAGGTCATCGGCCCCGTGCTCGACGTCGAGTTCGCGCCCGAGCGGCTGCCCGAGCTCTACAACGCAGTGCTGATCGACCACGCCGGGAACGGCGCGCCGGCGATCCGTCTCGTGGCCGAGGTGCAGCAGCACATCGGGCGCAACCAGGTGCGCGCGGTGGCGATGAGCTCGACCGACGGGGTGGTGCGCGGCATGGACGTCGTCGACACCGGGCAGCCGATTACGGTGCCCGTAGGGAAAGCCGCGCTCGGCCGCATCCTCAACGTGCTGGGCGAGCCCGTGGACGAGGGCGACCCGATCCCGGCCAGCGCCGAGCGGTGGCCCATTCACCGCGAGACCCCGAAGTTCGTCGACCTGGAGCCCAAGACCGAGGTGTTCGAGACGGGGATCAAGGTCATCGATCTCATCGCGCCGTTCGTGAAGGGCGGCAAGATCGGACTGTTCGGCGGCGCCGGGGTGGGGAAGACCGTCATCATCCAGGAGCTGATCCATAATGTGGCGCTGGGCCACGGCGGCCGCTCGGTGTTCTGCGGCGTGGGCGAGCGCACCCGCGAGGGGAACGACCTCTACCTCGAGATGAAGGAGAGCGGCGTGCTCGCCTCCGCCGCGCTGATCTATGGGCAGATGAACGAGCCGCCGGGCGCGCGGCTGCGCGTGGGGCTGTCGGGGCTCACCGTCGCCGAATATTTCCGCGACGTGGAGGGCCAGGACGTGCTCGTCTTCATCGACAACATCTTCCGGTTCACGCAGGCCGGCTCCGAGGTGTCGGCGCTGCTGGGCCGCATGCCGTCCGCGGTGGGCTACCAGCCGACGCTCGCGTCGACCAAGAAGGGCTCGATCACCTCGGTGCAGGCGATCTACGTGCCCGCCGACGACCTCACCGATCCCGCGCCGGCGGCGGCGTTTTCACACCTCGACGCGACCGTCGTGCTGTCGCGCCAGATCTTCGAGCTCGGCATTTACCCCGCGATGGATCCGCTCGCGTCCTCGTCACGCATCCTCGACGCCCAGTACCTGGGCGAGCGCCATTATAAGGTGGCGATCGAGGTGCAGCGGATCCTGCAGCGTTACAAGGACCTCCAGGACATCATCGCGATCCTCGGGATGGACGAGCTGTCGGAGGAAGACAAGCAGCTCGTGGCGCGCGCCCGCCGGGTACAGCGCTTCCTGTCGCAGCCGTTCTTCGTGGCCACCCAGTTCACGGGGCTCGAGGGCAAGTACGTGAAGCTCGAGGACACGATCAGCTCGTTCGAGCGCGTCGTGGCGGGGGAATTCGATCAGCTCCCGGAGCAGGCGTTCTACATGGTGGCGGGGATCGACGAGGTGGTGGAGCAGGCGAAACGTCTGGCCACGGCCTGAGTGATGCACGTCACGGTCGTTTCCCCCGAGCGGGCGGTATTCGATGGGGCCGCCGACGCGGTGGTCGCGCCGGCGTACGACGGCCAGGTCGGCATCCTGCCGGGCCATGCACCGTTCCTCGCGCTGCTCGGGACCGGCGTCCTCGCGGTCCGGCAGGGGAGCGCGTCGAGCCGCTTCACCGTCGCGGGTGGCTTCCTCCAGGTCGTGGGGGGGAGCGGGGGGGGCGACGCGGTCCGGATCGTGGCCGATCGGGTCGAAGAGTCTTGACAGATCGCGGGGCCGCCCTTAGCGATGTGCGGCTTCTGATCGGCACGGCGCCCGTCACTCTTCCCGGGAGGCTCGTTATGCGGAAGCTGCTCGGCAGTGCCCTGCTCCTTGCCGCCGTGGCCCTCATCCCTGCGGAGTCGGTAGCCCAGCGGCGCGCGGCCGCGCGCCCCGCCGCCGGTCCGACGCAACGCCCGTCCTTCGGGCCGGAGCTCAATTGGAGTAGCGACGTCGACTTCGGGATCGGTGCCCGCGGCGTGTTCCCACTCCGGTCCTTGTTTCCCAAGACCCCGCTCGATGGCATCGTCTCGTTCGACTATTTCTTCCCCAGCGCGCCGGCCGGCGGGAGCGCGCATTATTGGGAGATCAATGGCGACGTCGCGTACCGGTTCCGTGTCGAGCGGAGCTCACTCGGTCCGTACGCGGGCGGGGGCCTGAACATCGCGCACGCTTCCGTCACGGTTGCGGGCGTGAGCGCCTCCGACACCAAGGCGGGACTGAATCTGCTCGGCGGCACCACGTTCAAAGTGAAAGGCAGCAACCTCACGCCGTTCGCGGAGGCGCGCGGGGAGATCGGCGGTGGCAAGACGTTCATCCTCACGGGCGGCGTCCGCTTCTAAGACGTTCAGACGCCCCGGGGTCCTGTGAGCGAGGTCACCCCGGGTTCGCACGGCCCGCCCGTATACAAGGGCGGGCCGTCGCATTTCTGGGCGGGCGGCGCGGAACGATGCCCGCCTGGTTGGGTACCTGTCTGACGCTGGTTCAAGTAAGGAGAGTGGCATGCGGAGCAACGAGGCGTTCTCGATCGCCGCGGCCCTGACAGTCGTCGCGACCACGGCCGTGGCGCAGGCGACCGGAATGCCGTCGTTCAACGCGCCCTACCGCGCGTTTCAGCGCTCGGAGTTCGGCGGGGTCTTGAGCTTCCCCGACGGCGGCGGCACGGGGTTCGAGGGCGTGTATCGCTACGCCAGCGGGAAATTCGATATCGGGCTGCGCGGCGGCTTCTTCGATCCGGGCGGCACTGCGAGCACCGTCGTGCTCGTCGGCATCGAGGCGCGGGAGCGCGTGATCACGCACACCATCGACTTCCCGCTCGACGGCGCCATCGTGTTCGGCGCCGGCGCCGACCTCGTGAGCGGCGGCTCCGAGCTCAACATCCCCGTGGGCCTGTCGCTCGGCCGGCGGATCGATCCGCAGGGGTCCACGGTGAGCATCGTCCCCTACGTGCAGCCGACGCTCGCCTTCATCGTGGGCGACCAGCCGTCGGACCTCATCTTCGCCTTCGGCATCGGCGCGGACTTCCGGCTCTCCCGCGTGCTCGACGCGCGCGTCTCCGGCGGCTTGGGCGACGCGCCGCTCACGGGCGTGTCGATCAGCGCCGTGTGGGTGCATTAGACCGACACGCGATTGACTTGCCGGGCCCGCCGTCACTACCGTTGGCTCGGTCATCACAGCGATTCCCTCTTGGTGTGGAAGGGGTGCGTATGAAGCGCGCAGTGTGGATTCTTGGATTGATGGTGTTCCTGGCGGCGGGCCAGGCGCCGGCCCAGTGGCCCGGCGAGCCCGTGTGGAACAGCCCCAAAGGTGGGACGGGCCTCACGATCAGCGGCGATTACGGTCGGCCCGACAGCGCCTACGGCAAGGGGAACACGTGGGGCGGTCGGGCCTCACTCGGTCTCGGCACGCTGACGCTTACCGCTGGCGTCGCGACCTGGAAACCCGACGGGGCGACTGAGAGCTTCACGTCGTTCGGCGGCAACGTGGACATGCGCCTGATCGGCGGCAGCCTGCTGCCCGTCGCGATCAACGTGCAGGTCGGAGCGGCGCGCACGGACTCGGCCAACGCCACGCCGGCGCTCACCTCTGTTACCGGCGCGGCGGGGATCAGCGTGCCCCTGCCGACGCCGGGCTTCAGCATCGAGCCCTATTTCGCTCCGGGCATCCGGTATCGGAGCTACAGCAATGCCGGCAACAGCACTGAATTCGGGTACGTGATTGGGGCCAATCTGGGCTTCGGGCTGCTCGGCGTGCACTTGGCTTACGACAACGAGAACCGGAAGAACCTCCCGAGCGTTGGCGTGTTCGGCGTCGGGGCGCACGTCGCGATCAAGCTGCCGCTCGGCATGTGAGCGTGGTTCACAACCCCGTTTGCAGGCGCTAGCTTTGGGGCGCGCCGTTCCCGGCGCGCCCCGTTCGTTTTCCAGGAGCCCTGTGACCCGGTTTGTCGTCTCGCGAGCGTCGATCCTCGCGCTGGCT
>WNGH01023931.1_pt1 | contig 10044 bp, 7 predicted proteins | sample 5400631 | NCBI WGS metagenome assembly WNGH01 (sample SAMN13153373, study PRJNA577476) | soil metagenome | isolation source: 115 cm soil or saprolite under Garry oak tree replicate 1 | place: USA:California | collected 2016-06-15 | reverse complement strand
CGACGTAGAGATTCACTTTGCCAGGCGCGCGCGGCATGCTGTGCGCTCGCGCTGCCTGGATCGCGCTGCGCAGGCGCGGGTTGCCAGCCGAATCGCCTTGCCCTCAACTATCTTCTAATGGCAACCGGGCAGTTTGAAGCTTCCAATGCGCGTCTGCCAGCCTGCTGTGCTGGATTGCTGGCCGGCCAGCGTGTAGTACTCGTTTACGTACCAGAACGTGCAGTCGTCGGTGGGATCGAGCGTCATGTCCGTGTAGTCGCCCCAACGGGAGTTGGTGGTCCTCTGAACGCCGGAGCCGTCGATGATCGTTCCTTCGCCCAGAGTCATCTGGCCTAGCGGATCGCCGCTGAGCCTGCCGGTGTACCGGATGCCAGGATAGACGTTGACGCCATTCACCACGCTAAAGCCAAGAGCCATGTTACCGTTCTTGTCCTGAGCGATACTGCCCATCCAGCGATGGACGCCATCATTGGGAGCGTACGTCCCCTGCTGGTAGACGGAGTAGGTGCCGCCGGTCCGCCGGATTTCATACCAGCGCGCGCCAGCGACGCCGGGCAGTGCCTCTACAGACTGGTTCGTCACCAGCGATTCGTATGTGCGAAAGTTGCGGTAGCCAAGACGGAAGGTCGGCCGCTGGCGGTATGACAGGATGTCCAGATCCCGCGGATCGCCGACCGGTATGCCCGGCTGTGGCAGGCAGTCGCGAGAACCCGGTGCGCAGGGGAAGATCGAATCAAAGCTGGCGACTGGGAGCTGTGTCTTGAGGACGATGGATGCTACAGGATTGGCCAGCCACTTCACGCTGAGTTCCCAGATGTTGAGCGCGTCGAAGGTCGCGCCATAAGAGGCATTGTCGTCCTGCGTACCGACAATCGGAGCCGGAGCATCATTCGCCGGCATTCTCCTACCGTCAATATCCGGCGGAAGCAGGCCATCGCCCACCAAAGGCAACATACCGGGTGCGTTCCCATCCAGGAAAAACTTAACAGCGCGGGCGTTCGGATCTCCTGCGAGCATCTTGTCGCGCTCGAGCGCGTAAACGCCAATACCGTACTCAATAGTTGGTCCGAATTCGCGCGTGGTGAGGATGTACGAATTCCGCCAGAGCCCGTACTTTGGATAATCTGGGAAATAAAAGATGCCATCGGACGTGGTCACGAACGCATATCGGAAGTACGTTCCAGTCGGATCGCCCGTTGTAGAGATCGCGACGCAGTTCCAGAAAGGTTTAGTCGGGTCGCTGAGACCGCTGGTGGTGAACTGTGAGAGGAGCCAGCGGTCTTCTAATTGATCATAGAGCACCACCGGATCACCCGATGGATCTGTGCAATCAGGTATGGCAAAGCCTGTCCACAAGTCACCAATCTTGGTCGGCCCCGCCAGTCGATTGCCTTGTTTATCAAATACAGCGAGTGCTAGGTTGATCAGCTCGACATAGTGGTTTGGTCCCACCTCGCCATCCGAATCGGGCGGGTTCACACGGAAACCATACAGGTTGAAGTTGTCTTGATTCGATAACCCTTCGAAAGTCAGCAACGGAGCAGGGATCGTCGGGGCCGGGCCGAACAGCTGTAGCACCCCATCGGCACTGTACGCCTTGACTCGATGGGCCTCTGGGCCTTCTGATCCTCGGCGCTCCGGTCGCACTTCGATTATTTTATTCGGGTCGAATACCAAAGGTCTTGCAGCCGGCGGCAAACTGCGGAGAGCAGGCGATACATCAAAAGCCACAGGTCTATAGAATGTTGGAGTTAGACGTTGCGTGCGCGGAGTGGATTGAGCAGCAGCGGGCGGTGATACCGCCAGGAACACCAATGCTGCCGCGGCCAGGACAAGGAGAACAGCAGCCAGAATACGTACATGTGCAAACGCACGATCTTTACTGATTCGACGAAGAGTTTTCATATGTTTTTGGAACTGTTATAGTTCGGGTGATTTTGGGGAGTCCGAGACTCCCCCAGAAATCCAAACGGTATTGTCAGGTATTTTGGTCGCCTCTTTTTTAAAGTTTTTGCGATCGGAGTTTGCCTGTGATCGCCGACCGCATGCTTGCCGGGACGGCGTCCGCCGGCGACGAAGTTTTATCAGACAACTTCTAAAGTGGGAACGGTCGCTGGCGGGGGCTCGATCCATTTGCCGTGTTCGCGGATCAAATCTTGTAACCGATTCACTGCTTCCGCCTCAGGAATGTTGAATTTCACAGCGGTCTTCCCGACGTAGAGATTCACCTTGCCCGGCGCGCCACCAACATAACCAAAATCGGCGTCCGCCATCTCGCCAGGGCCGTTGACAATGCAGCCCATGATCGCAATCTTGACGCCTTTCAGGTGCGATGTCGCTGCTTTGATTTTCGCCGTTGTGGTTTGCAAGTTGAATAAGGTCCGTCCGCAAGAAGGACACGCGACATAGTCGGTTTTGAAAATCCGCGCGCCCGCGGCCTGCAAAATGTTGTAGGACAAGCGCAGCGCTTGTCCCGGTGCTTCCTCGCCCTGCACCAAAATCGCGTCGCCGATTCCATCGCACACGAGCGAGCCGATGTTCGTGGATGCCGTGAGGAGCGTCTCGAGAAAATCTTTTTCTTCCTTCTTCCTTCTTAATTCATCCTTCAGCAGAAATGGATGCCGCGCCTGCAATCGCGCTGCCAAAAGCCGGAACGCTGGAATCGCCGCAAGATCAACATCGTCTCTTACCGTCACAAATTGCGCGGTCCGCTCCGCGTTGATTTTCGTAATCGCATCTTCATCGCGCGGATCGACCTCGATCACGTTCGCATTCTCATAGACGATTTCCGGCTTGTAGTCTCCCATTCTGTCGATCTTGTGCGCGATCTTGTCGAAATTTGCCTGCCTGACGACTACCCGAATCAATTCTGCGCCGCCGAGCTTCAGGCCATCGCGTTCAATCATCTCCGTGGTCCGCCGCTGATACGAAAATGGATCAAATGAAAGTTGGATGTTGGGCGTTGGACGTTGGGCGTTGGATGTTTTCCTGATGTTCTCGATTAGCGCTTTCGCCACGGGAATTTCATGAGGACTATCTTCAGTGAGCGAAACGCGAATGGTATCGCCAATGCCATCCGCGAGCAGTGAGCCAATCCCGATTGCGCTTTTGATCCGTGCGTCCTCACCTTCACCAGCCTCTGTCACGCCCAGGTGCAGTGGGTAATTCCAGTCCGGACCAAGTTCACTTAATCGCGCGACCAGCAACCGATACGCCGCGATCATCACTTTCGGGTTGCTCGCTTTCATCGAGAAAACCAAATCGTGGTAATTCAAGTCGCGCGCAATCCGCGCGAACTCGAGCGCACTTTCCACCATGCCGAGCGGGGTGTCGCCGTAGCGATTCAGGATGCGATCCGAAAGCGAGCCGTGATTTGTTCCGATGCGCACGGCGATCCCGCGTTTCTTGCAAAGCTCCACAAGCGGCGAAAACCGCTCGCGAATGCGCGCCAGCTCGGCCGCATACTGCTCATCCGTGTATTCGCGGATAACGAACTTTTTCGAATCCGCGTAGTTGCCCGGATTGATTCGGACTTTGTCCACCCATTTCGCTGCTTCCATCGCTGCCTCAGGCTTAAAATGGATATCCGCGACTATCGGCACGTTGCAGCCGCGCTCTCGCAAACCTTTCACGATGTGCTCGAGATTGCGTGCGTCCTTTACCGTAGGCGCAGTGATTCGGACTATTTCGCAGCCCGCATCCGCCAACTCGATTGTCTGCTGGATCGATGCCTCCGTGTCCATCGTGTCACACGTGATCATCGACTGAACACGGATGGGGTTGTCCCCGCCGATTCCGACGTTCCCAACCTTCACCTCGCGCGTGGTGCGGCGATGACAACGAAGAGGATCAATGCAATAGTTCACGAGAATTCGAATGTACGAAGGCTCGCGCCAGCTCGCAACGAGCGCAGCCTATGGCGTCTGGCTATTCTTCGCTGACGACTGCGATTCGAGTTGGTCAAGTTTTTTTCTGACAAACGGCAGATCCTGCACATCGAAGAACGTGATATAGAGCATGTAACCGATGATCACCGCCGCGCAGCTGGTCTGCACGACCTCCAGCACGTGCATGTTCACCGGTTTGCGCCGCACCGATTCGATGAGCGCCAGCACAATGTGGCCGCCATCGAGCACTGGAATCGGTAACATGTTCAAAATCGCCAGGTTCACATTCAGAATGACGCTGAACCACAGCGCCAGTTGCCAGCCGCGTTCGCTTTGGAAAAGCAGATAGTAAATGCGACCGATCCCGACCGGGCCGCTCAAGTGCTGCAACTTTACGTCCGATTTCGGCGAGGCAACCGCACCAATCGTCTTTAAGGTGCTGGTCACGCTTCTTTAAGGTGCTGGTCACGCTGTTGTAAACCTGTTCGATTGGATTGGGATGCTGGATCGACACTTTCCCGGTCGTGTCCCATTGAATTCCGATGCGTGGTTTCATTTCACCGGCCGTCGGTAGAAGCGTCGGTTTCACGGGGACGTCAAACTTGGCACCGGCTCGCTCAACATGGAGAACGAGCGCGTCGTTGGGATGTTTGCTGATGTATTCCAACAATGCGATCGGATTGTAGATCGGCGTTTGATTGAATCCCCGAACGATGTCCCCTGAACGCAGACCCGCCGCCGCAGCTGGCGTGTTCGGTTCTACTTTGTCGATGATCGGTGTCTCTGCCGGATAGATAAGCAGCTGGCGCACACTTTTCCTGCGCCACCCGCGAGTCTCCGCTTTGTAAGGCTCCACCCAAACCGTTTGCACCGCGCCGTCTCGCTGGAATTTCACCGCGATTTTGTCGCCTTCGCTTCGCACAACATCCCAGCTCACGCTGTCGTTCATCCCCATAAAACGCCTTACGGGTTTACCGTCCACTGACAGGATTTTGTCCCCGGGTTGCAGGCCGACCTTTTGCGCCGGCGAATCTGGCGCGACGTAACCAATCACAGTCGTTGAATCGGCTTCGCTCACGGGATGACCGACCGCCCAAACGATGGCGGCAAAACAAAGCGCCAGCAGCAGACTGAATAACGGGCCGGCGATGGCTACGATGATTTTGTCGAGCGCGGAAATTTTCGGTAGCTTCGCCCGGTCGATGTCCGCCTTGCCCTCGATGATGTCCATCGGTGCAAGTTGGGGCAGCGCCACGAAGCCTCCGAACGGCAGCGACCCTAGCGAGTATTGGACGCCGTTGATCGTCTTTTTCCAGAGCGGTTTGCCGAACCAGACGCCGAATTTTTCTATGTAAAGCCCTCGCCAGCGCGCCGCCAGAAAATGCCCCAGCTCATGCACCACGATCAGCAAGTTAAAAAGAATGAGAACCTCGAGCAGGATGAAGATGACGCGGATGATGTGCAGAAGCATTGTGATTAGTCTCTGGTAATCAGGGGTTGGTCATTGATTGGACACGTTATCGCGTCTGCCGTTGTAACTCTTTTAACGATTTAGCGATTTGACGCATCCCTGCGCTTCATTGCGCGCCCACTGATCGGCTTGCAATATTGCATCGAGATCAGGGTGCGCAACGGGCGCGTGCCGATTCATCGCTTCTTCAACAATGCGCCAGATGTCCGGAAAACGCACTTGTCGATTTAAGAAGGCTGCGACCGCGATCTCGTTCGCGGCATTCATCACGGCGGGTAATGTGCCACCGGTCTCGCCCGCACGCCGCGCGAGATTCATCGCGGGAAAGTCGTCGTAACGCGGCGTGAAAAATTCCAACTTCGACAATTTCGAAAAATCGAGCGGCGGCAAAGTGTTCGGGACGCGGTCTGGCCAGGTTACCGCATATTGAATCGGGAAACGCATGTTGGAATAACTCAACTGCGCCAGCGTCGAGCCGTCTGCGAACTCGACCATTGAATGGACAATGCTCTGCGGATGAATGACGACCTCTACGCGGTCCATCTCGACGCCAAAAAGCCAGTGCGCCTCGATCATTTCCAAGCCCTTGTTGAACAGCGTCGCGGAATCGATTGTGATCTTCGGTCCCATGTTCCAAGTCGGATGCTTTAACGCCTGTTCTGGTGTGATCGAATCGAAATCTTTCCGCGGCGTTTCCCGAAACGGTCCGCCGGATGCGGTGAGAATGATGCGACGGACGTCGGAGGATTGAAATGTGGGAGCGGCCTCAGTGCCGCGATCTTTCGGGGCACTAAGGCCCCTCCCACTTTCCAAGCACTGAAAGATCGCATTGTGCTCTGAATCCACGGGCAGAACATGCACGCTATTCTCACGCGCCTCCCGCATCACAATTTCGCCCGCCATCACCAGGATTTCCTTGCTCGCGACGGCGAGATCTTTTCCGGCCTCAATCGCAGCGAGAGCTGGACGTAAACCTGCCGTGCCAACGATCGCCACCAGCACCATGTCCGCATTCGTCAGGCACGCGATTTCGAGCAAACCCTCTTCTCCGGAAAAAATCCGCGGTTGGTAATCGAGTGCTCTCCGAAGAACGTCGATCCGGGTCTCATCAACCAGGCACACCGATTCCGGCCGGACTTCGTTCGCAGCCTCCGCCAGCTTCTGCGCATTGCTTTTCGCCGCGAGTCCGACAATTTCCATCCGCTCCGGAATATCGCACGCCACTTTGAGCGCACTTTCGCCGATGGATCCCGTCGCGCCCAGAATAACGACGCGCTTACGTCCCTTGGAATTTTCCATTCTCATTCAGACTTTGACCACGGATGGACACAAATTCATAAAGACACTGCTGCCCGGTAATCACGCGAATTCAGGCGAAAAAATTCTGCTTAGTCATCCTTCCTCTTCTATTCGCGTCATTCGCAGGCAAATCTTCTCCTCTTCGTGCAAATTTGTGTTCATTCGTGTTATGACACGCGAATGATCAATCGCAGATAGAAAAACAACAGTGGCGCGGTGAAAAGCAGACTATCCAGAAGATCGAGCGCGCCGCCAATTCCCGGGAGAAGATTTCCCGAGTCCTTTACGTCAGTGCTGCGCTTGATGATGGATTCGGCCAGGTCGCCGAGCACTGCGGCGAATCCGAGGAGCAATCCCAAAATCGTTGCGTGAGTCCAGGTCAGTGCCGCCAAATGGCCAGGCATTAGTTTAAACAGTGCCAGGCTGCACAGCAGCGCAAAAACAATGGCGCCAAAGAAACCTTCCCAGGTTTTCTTGCCGCTGATGTGCGGCACCATCAGATGACGCCCGATCGCGCTGCCGGTCAGATAAGCGCCCATGTCTGCAAATTTTGTGACCGCGATCAGGTACAAGACGTAAAACTGCCCAGTCAGCTGGCCGCCGCTCGAACGCGGAGTCAGATAAACGATCTTGGTGATGAAGTTGTAAAGCCAAAGGACATAGAGCAGACCGAACAACGTGTAAGCCATCGTTTGCAACGGCTCGTCGTGTCGCAGTCGCGCAAACATTTGTCGCCCGAAGACGGTCAGCAGGAAAAAAAGCAGGACCGCGACTTCGAAATCGTAGGAACCCGCCGGCCCGATTTTGGAAAAGTAATAAAAACTGCCGGCGAGCATGACTGCGCCGCAAATCATTCCGGTGATTTTGAAATTGGGGAGTCCCTTGTGATCGAGCATCCGATAAAATTCCAGGAGCCCGATCATCCCGAACACACTGATCAACAGCCAAAACAAGATCTCGTATCCGGAGAACATGATCAGCAGCGCGACCGTCCAAAGCGCGATCGTGCTGGCGAATCGCAGAATGAACGCGGAACGGGACGTGATCACGTTTGTCCCGGTTTGCTCAAGAGTCACGGGCATGCATGTGCATCATTCCTAAGGAACGAACTGGGCGCAAGCCAAGATGAGTCGCCGCGTCGCGCAGTCCCATTCGATGTATTGGTCCCGTTCGACTTCGCCCCAGGCTTCACCTAGTTTTCCGTTGTGCAAAAGATGATGAAGGCCGTCGTAAAGGCCAAAGCCGAGCCGGGTCTCTGGCTTGAAGAGGTTCCTGTTCCAGAAGCTAAGGGCGACGACGTGCTCATTCGTGTGTTGAAGGCCTCCATCTGCGGGACTGACGTCCATATCTATAATTGGGATGCGTGGGCGCAGAAAACGATCCCTGTGCCGATGACGATTGGCCACGAGTTTGTCGGCGTCGTTGATGCTGTCGGCGATCACGTAAAAGGCTTTGCGCGCGGCGATCTCGTTGTGGGCGAGGGACACATCACCTGTGGACATTGCCGCAATTGTCTGGCCGGGCGCCGTCATCTTTGCCCAAACACGCAGGGCGTGGGCGTGAATCGCCCTGGTGCGTGGGCGGAATTCGTAGCGATTCCACAGGACAACTGTTGGCACGCCGATTCGTCTATTCCGCTGGATGTGCTTTCCTGTTTCGATCCGCTCGGCAATGCTGTGCACACCGCGCTCTCATTCGATTTGGTTGGCGAAGATGTGCTCATAACCGGTGCGGGGCCGATCGGTTGCATGGCCATTCCAATCTGCAAACGTGCCGGCGCGCGCCACGTTGTCATCACCGACGTAAATCCGTACCGGCTGGATCTCGCGCGAAAAATGGGCGCTGATCTCGCACTGGATGTGCGGACTGAGAAAATGACAGATGCGATGAACAAGCTCGGGATGAAAGAAGGCTTCGATGTCGCACTGGAAATGTCCGGCAACCCGAAAGCGTTGGCCGACATTTTGCCGAACATGTTTCACGGCGGGAAGATCGCGCTGCTTGGCATCATGCCTGGCAACGCCGCCATCGATTGGAACACAGTGGTGTTCAGCGCGCTGACGCTGAGGGGAATTTACGGCCGCGAGATGTATGAAACCTGGTACAAAATGACCGCCATGATCCAAAGCGGCCTCGATATCTCGCCGGTCATCACGCACCGGTTTCCCTACAACCAATTCAAAGAAGCCATCGAGCTGATGAAATCCGGCAACTCCGGCAAAATCGTGCTCGATTGGAGCAATTTGTCGTCCTGAGCAAAGCCCATGCGCGGTTTTGCAGAATTATTCGGGCTGAGAACCCGGTTGCACCTTCGCAAGTTGGGGCGGACGTGGAAATTCGGGATGACCTCGCGCCCGGAACAGCGGTGGCTCAGAAACTATGCCGCACAGCGTTACCGCGGAGTGGGGGCGATTGTCGATCTTGGTTGCTTTCTCGGCGCAACAACTATCGCCCTGGCTGAAGGCCTTGAGCTAAACCGCAAAGCAAATCGCAAGCAGATATATGCTTATGATCTTTTCATTTGGAACAAACGCTATGAAGCCCGGGCCAGGGGAAAAGAAGTGGAAGGATTGTTTACTATTGGGGGGAGTTTTTTGCCCGAGTTCCTGCGGCGCACACAGAATTGGCGAGACTACATCGTCATCCACGAAGAAGATCTGAGACACGCGCGCTGGGAACACGGCCCGATCGAATTTCTTTTCATCGACGCGATGAAGTCTCCCGAGGTGGCCACTGCGATCGCGTCGAACTTTTTTTTGCACCTGGTCCCTGCCAAAAGCTATGTCGCTCATCAGGACTTTCCGCACTGTTTCGCCGCGTGGATCCACTTTCTGACATTTCGGCTTCGCGATTACTTCAGATTCGTGGCGGATCTTCCGCAATCGAGCCTTTTTCGTCTCGAGAGAGAAATCGAACCACAGGCCTTGGTGCGCGATTTATCACCGGCTGCAGTTTCACCGGCCGAAATCGAAGCTGCCTTTGACTATTCGATAAGTCTGGTAGGCGACGATAAGAAGGCCAACGTGACAGCTGCGAAAGCCGTCGCCTACGTGGAGCGCGGCGAGTTTACGCGAGCCCACCAGATTGTGACCCAAAGTCGCTACGGGCCTGTGTCCCGCGCCGATGAGTTCAAGACCGTTAAAGCCCTGATTGAACGCAAGCTCGCAGAGCCGGAACCGATGAATTACGATCTGCCAGCGCCTGTGAACTAGGTCGCTCCTAGCGCAGTGCGGCGGCTTCTTCTTCGCGGCCTTCCAGTTCCAGCACCATGCGCTTAATGTGTTTGTAGTTCTGATGTGATCGCAGGAACTGCAAGCTTTCCTGTGAATCGCCCCATTTCAGGACTTGGATGGTTTCCTGACGCGCGCCCCAGGAATTCATTTCGCG
>WNGH01020372.1_pt1 | contig 10044 bp, 6 predicted proteins | sample 5400631 | NCBI WGS metagenome assembly WNGH01 (sample SAMN13153373, study PRJNA577476) | soil metagenome | isolation source: 115 cm soil or saprolite under Garry oak tree replicate 1 | place: USA:California | collected 2016-06-15 | reverse complement strand
CGATGTTTTCCGGGAGGGCCGCTACTTCGATGTGTTCGTGGAATACGCGAAAGCAACTTCGGAAGACATGCTCATTCGCATAACCGCACACAATCGCGGGCCCGCCACGGCGACGTTGCACCTGCTTCCGACAGTTTGGTTCCGCAACACGTGGTCCTGGGGCCGCGATAATACCCGCCCGCTGCTCCAACGGGCGCCCTGGGCTGGCGGAGTGGACGTCGTGGAGGTTGAGCACCCGGCCTATGGGAAGCGCTGGCTGGTCTGCGCGGACGCTCGGCAATTGCTTTTCACTGAAAATGAGTCGAACAGCGAGCGGCTGTGGGGCGTGCCCAATCGCACACCGTACGTCAAAGATGGCATCAACGAATTCATCGTCCGCGGCAAAAAAACCGCCGTCAACCCAGAGGGCCGGGGCACCAAGGTCGCTGCACACTACCCGGCGCAAGTTGGACCGGGGCTGAGCACAACCATCCGGCTGCGGCTCACCGATCGCTCTCCCTTCGGCGAATCCGACGGGATGACTGCCGGCGTGACGACGCTACACGAAACCGACCGAGGAACTGCAATCCCCCGGCTGACCGATTTTGGAGAGGCGTTCGATGCGGTGTTCGGCGCGCGCCAGGCGGAAGCCGATGAGTTCTACGCCAGCCGCGCGCCCAAAGGACTTTCGGAGGACGCCCGCAACGTCCAGCGGCAAGCCTTTGCCGGGATGCTCTGGTCGAAGCAGTTCTACCATCTCGACGTGCGTGCCTGGCTCGAGGGCGACCCGGCCGGGCCGCCGCCACCCGAGTCGCGCAAGAACGCCCGAAACAAAGCATGGATGCACCTGTATAACGCCGACGTCATCTCCATGCCGGACAAATGGGAATACCCGTGGTACGCGGCGTGGGACCTGGCATTTCATTGCGTGCCGCTGGCGCAGATTGACCCGGACTTCGCCAAGGAGCAGCTCATTCTGCTGCTTCGCGAGTGGTACATGCATCCCAACGGGCAGCTTCCCGCGTATGAATGGGCGTTTAGCGACGTCAATCCACCGGTGCACGCGTGGGCTGCCTGGCGCGTGTACAAGATCGAGCGGCGCGTCCGCGGCGTGGCCGACCGCAATTTCCTCGAACGGGTGTTTCACAAGCTGCTGCTGAACTTCACCTGGTGGGTGAACCGCAAAGACCCCGACGGAATGAATATTTTCGAGGGCGGGTTCCTTGGACTCGACAACATCGGCGTGTTCGACCGCTCCGCGCCTCTGCCCGAGGGCGGGCATCTGGAGCAGTCTGACGGCACGAGCTGGATGGGGATGTATTGCCTGAACATGCTGGCGATTGCGCTGGAACTGGCCAAGGAAGACCCCGCCTATGAAGACGTAGCCAGCAAGTTTTTCGAGCACTTCGTCCACATCGCGCATGCCATGAACGACGTCGGAGGCGAAGGCATTTCTCTATGGGATGAAGAGGACGGGTTCTACTACGATGTGCTCAACGTGCCGGGCAAGGGGCATCACTTTTTGAAGGTGCGCTCGATGGTGGGGCTGATCCCGCTGTTCGCGGTCGAGACGCTCGAGCCGGAAATCGTGGATCGCCTGCCGGGATTCAAGCGCCGCATGCAGTGGTTCATTGACAATCATCCGGACATGCCGGAGCACATTGAAATGACCGAGCACTCGGCGCGGGGCGTGCGGAGGCTTCTGTCGCTGGTGAACCGCAGGCAATTGGGGAGAGTGCTCGAAAAGATGCTGGATGAATCCGAGTTTTTTTCGCCGCACGGGATTCGCGCGCTTTCGAGGTATCACCTCGAGCATCCCTACGTGCTGGCCGCCGACGGGAGCATTCACACCGTGGACTATGAGCCGGCGGAATCTACCACCGGAATTTTCGGGGGTAACTCGAATTGGCGCGGGCCGGTGTGGTTCCCGGTGAATTACCTGTTGATCGAAGCGCTGCAAAAATTCCATCACTATTATGGCGAGGACTTCAAGGCAGAGTGCCCGGCCGGGTCGGGCAAACAAGCCGATCTGTGGCAAGTGGCCGCGGAGCTCTCGCGCCGCCTGGCGCATATTTTCCTTCGCGGCAAGGATGGGCGGCGTCCGGTTGCCGGCGGGATTGATCTCTTCCGCAGCGACGCCTACTGGCGCGACCTGGTCTGCTTTCACGAATACTTCCATGGCGACAACGGCGCGGGCATTGGCGCCAGCCACCAGACCGGCTGGACCGGCCTGGTCGCCAAACTCATCGAGCAGAGCGGAGAGTGATGCCGGCCACATTTGCTCCCGGCTCGCATAGCAGAGGTGAAGCAATCCTATGAACTTCGCAAACAAGACCGTGATTGTGGCTGGCGGGACGGGCGCCCTGGGCCGCGCCGTGGCACTGCAGTTCCTCGAGGCCGGCGCGACGGTCACCGTTACGTACCGCAAGCAGGCCGAATATGACTCACTGGCTGCGGCCGCTGGAGGATACGCCGCGCAACTCAACGGGCAGGTGTTGGACGTTACCGACGAATCTTCCACGAAGCAATTTGTGGATAGCTTGGTGGAAAGACACGGTCATCTGGACGTGCTGGTGAATTCCGTGGGCGGGTATGCGGGAGGGCAGGCGCTCTGGGAAGCGGACGCCAGGATTTATGAGCAGATGATGGCGCTCAATCTGCGATCGGGCTATGTCCTGGCACGCGCCGTTGTGCCGGTTATGGTCCGTCAAAAGCGGGGATGGATTGTCAACGTAGCGTCCAAGGCAGGTTATGGTCACTCTTCGGGCGCGGCCGTTTACGCCGCGTCGAAGGCCGCGGCACTCGCGCTGTTCGATTCGCTTGCGGAAGAAGTGAAAGCGCACAACATCAACGTGAATTCCGTTGTCCCCAGCATCATGGATACTCCCGCGAACCGCCAAGCTATGCCCCACGGTGATTTTTCCCGATGGCCGAAGCCGGAGGATGTTGCCCGCGTGATTCTGTTTCTTTGCTCCGAAGATGCCCGCTTGATCCAGGGCGCGGCCGTTCCGGTGTACGGGAAGACTTGATTCCGGGAGAGACGCTTCGCTCATCTATTGCGTAAACCGGAAGCCCCTTTGCAACACGATCTATGAACGCGACCGCAGGATCCAACGCGCCCCTCGAGCCGGAAGAGATTCCCGCTGTGGTTTCCTTTGGCCGAGAAATCTGCGGCCACCTGGAAGCTGCCGAGAAGCGCGAGTGGCTGGTGACGAATGGCCTCGGCGGGTTTGCTTCGGGAACCGTTGCGGGCCATTTGACGCGCCGCTACCACGGACTGCTTTTTGCGGCCTTACGTCCCCCGGTGGGCCGGACTCTGCTGGTCGCGAAGGTGGACGAAACCGTGCGCTACAACGGCGCGCTATTTCCACTTGCCACCAATCGCTGGGCCAGCGGAGTCGTTGAGCCAAACGGTTACCTGAACATCGAAGAATTCCGCCTGGAAGGCACCACGCCGGTCTGGAAGTTTGCGCTGGCCGATGCGCTGATTGAAAAACGCGTCTGGATGCAAGCGGGAGCGAATACTACTTTCGTGCAATACCGGATGTTGCGCGGAAGGGGTCGGGCAGACCTGGACTTAAAGGTGCTGGTGAATTACCGCGACTATCATGCGAACACTCACGCGGGCGGCTGGCAAATGAAAATCGACGCAGCCGAAGGCGGCTGCCGCGTTCAAGCTTTCGGCGATGCGGTGGCATTTTTCCTCCGAAGCGGCACCGCCCGGTACGAGGCGGCGCAGCAGTGGTGCGTGAATTACGACCTTGCCGTGGAGCGCGACCGCGGCCTCGACGACAAAGACGATCACCTGCATGCAGGGAACTTTCGCGGAACACTGTCTGTAGGCGAAACACTCACGCTGGTGTTTTCAACGGACCCGGAGGCGCTGCTCGATGGGGCGGATGCCAGGAAGGCCCGAGTGGATTACGAGCGTGCTTTGCAGGGCCGGTGGCGGTCCGCGTTTCCGAAGGCCGCGGAAACAGCGCCGGCGTGGATACGCCAGCTCATTCTTGCCGCGGACCAATTCATCGTGCAGCGCCCTCTTCCGGAGGATCCCGGCGCGCGCTCCGTGATTGCCGGATACCACTGGTTTGCCGACTGGGGGCGCGACACCATGGTTGCGCTCGCGGGGCTGACGCTTGCAACCGGGCGGCCGGAGGCCGCGCGAAGCATCCTGCAAACGTATGCGCGCTTCGCGGACGGCGGAATGTTACCGAACAATTTTCCCGATGCCGGAAGCCGCCCCGAATACAACGCGATGGACGCGGCCCTCTGGTACGTTGAAGCTGTGCGCCAATATTTTGCCGAGACCCGCGACACACAAACCCTCGAATCCCTGTTTCCCATCTTGGCGGGAATCATCGAAGCCTACGCTCGCGGGACGCGCCACCAAATCAAAATGGATCCCGGCGATGGCCTGGTGATTGCGGGTGCGCCCGGCGTCCAGCTTACCTGGATGGACGCGAGAGTCGGCGACCGCCCGGTGACACCGCGAACGGGGAAACCCGTTGAGATCAACGCGCTTTGGTACAACGCGCTGGCCACGCTGGCACAGTTTGCGCGCGCCCTGGGAAAGCCGCACGAGCCGCACGAGCGGATGGCGGAGCGGACGCGCCAGGGGTTTCAGCGCTTCTGGAATCCTGAGGCAGGCTGCTGCTTCGACGTGCTCGATACGCCGGAAGGCACGAACGACGCTTCGCTGCGCCCCAATCAGATCTTCGCAGTGTCGTTGCCGGCGAGCCCGCTCACACCGGAGCAGCAGCGCGGAGTCGTTGACGTGTGCGCGCGGCGCTTGCTGACGTCCTACGGATTGCGCAGCCTTGCTCCCGGAGAGCCTGAGTATCAAGGACGCTACGCCGGCGGACCGCGCGAACGCGACGCCGCCTATCATCAAGGAACGGTTTGGGGATGGCTCCTGGGGCCGTTTGTTCTCGCCCACTTGCGCGTCTATCAGGACCCGGCCCTGGCGGCCTCTTTCCTCGAGCCCATGGGGCACCAACTCCACAGCTATGGCTTGGGTACACTCGCTGAAATTTACGACGGCGACCCACCCTTCGCGCCGCGCGGCTGCATCGCGCAGGCCTGGACGGTTGGGGAAGTCCTTCGCGCGTGGCACGCCTGCCAGGCGTTTCGCCCGGGAGCTTAATTGCGCTTTGTCGCGGCTAGAATTGGCGGGGAGGCGTCTCCACTAATTCCACAAGGACTTTTCGGCCTTGCGGAGCGCTGACCAGGAAAAAATTCACGCGTGTGCCATCGGCGCCGGGACGCGTCTGAGGGTAAATGGGTGATTGTCCGAAGCGCGTAAGGAGCAGCTCTGTGGCGCGGTCCACGTTCGTTACCGCGAACTCGACCTGCTGAACCCCCTCGCCAAGTTTTTCAAGAAACCGCGCGATCGCGCCGCTCCCCTGGGGCGCTTTCGTCGTCAGGATGTCCAGCCTTACGCTGCCTGAGAATTTCAACTCGAATTCTTCGGCGTCCTCCCCGGGCGGAACGTGAGCAAGGGGTGGAGAGCCGTTCGCGTTGCGAATTCTCCCAAACGTTTCCGGCGGCACGGCGATTCCGACGGTGGCATGGAGTTCACCCGCGTCGCGCACAAGCAGACTTGCGAGCTCGGCGTCTCCCAACCAGGATTTCGCGGCCGCTTCCGCCAAGGCTTTGCCTTGTTGGAAGAGCTCACGGGCTGCAGATTGCCGCACTCCCACATCTGCAGACGCCAGTCCGGCAATCGAATCGGAAACTGCTCTGCCAATGGAGCGCTCTCTCATCGAAAACTTCTGGGCCTTGCGAGCACGGATGCCGCAACGGCAATCGCCAGGATACCTCCCACGACAAGCAACGATATAGGAGTGGGCACGTGGATCCAATTCTCCGCCAACATTTTCGCCCCAATGAACATAAGAATCACCGACAAGCCTGCGCCGAGGAACCGAAAATAAGGCAGCGCGCCGGTCAGCCGAGGAAGAGCCGCGTGGCCAACCAGCGGCCGTCCTGGCGGACGAAAAGCTGTTCCGCGCGCTGGTCCGAGGAAAGCGGAATCACCCGCTGCGCCCAGAGGAATAACCGGGTGCGCTCCGGATGGAGTTCCTTCCCTTTGCCGAGCAGCATGTGTGTGCCCGCGTAGAGCAAGAATCCCCCGAAAACGTAGAGCACCCAAGAGAAGTGGCTCAGCAACGTGGCTCCGACGGCGATCATCGCGCCGCGCAGCACCAGCGCACCGATCAACCCCCACCCCAGAACGCGATGCTGCAAGCTCTCGTCAACGGAAAAGGTCCGAAAGACCAGCAGGAAGACGAACAGGTTATCCACACTGAGGGCTTTCTCGATCAGGTAGCCGGTGAAGAATTCCAGTGCTGGTTGCCGCCCGTGACCCCGGAAGATCGCAAATCCGAATGCGACGGAGACGCCAATCCAGAGAGCGCTCCAGAAGGCAGCTTCGCGCAATGAAATTCTTCGTGTGTGACGATGGAACACGCCGAGGTCCAGCGCCAAAGCCATGAGGATGCAGGCGTTGAATTCAATCCAGAGCGAGGGCGTTCCCATATCTTGTGAGCGGGAGCGAAGCCCGAAATCATTTGACGAGGAGGCTTCGCGGTTTCCGGAACTATGGCGCCGAACTCTGCGAATCGGCGGCATTCAAATTGGAGAGTTCGAGGCGCGTCGTTTGGCCTGGCTTCACCGTGACCTCCACGTCCCAACGCAGACGCACATCTCCTGCGGCAACCGCTTGTCCCAGGGTGCTCAGCCAATATGTGCCGGCGGGGACCTCGGAGAGGACCGCGCGCCCTTCCAGATCCGTATCGGTCTTCGCCACCAGATAGCGTGTTTGCGCAAGCTCGGGCAGGCGGTGCACCAGACGCCGGTCATGGTCCGCATTCAATTGCGCCCAGGCCCGCTGCGGGCTCAGGGGCTCGAGCGCTGTTTCGATGCCTTCGATGGTCAGGGGATTCGCCTCAATAAACTTGCGCAATGCGGCGCGGTATTGCTCTTTCTGCTTTGTGTATTTTTCCGGATTCTTCACGCGGTCAGCTTCACGATACTTGGGCCGGGGAAGCCCCGCCCTCATCCCGGCGTTGGCCGTCAGATAGGCATCGAGGAATTCTTTCACCTTGAGGATATCCTCAGCGTTCAGCATCGGCACGATATCGGGCGAACCCAAGTTCACGGTTTTTTTCTGAATCATCCAATCCTTGAGCTCGGCCGAAACCTTCAGTCCGGCGATGAACTTGTCGAGATCGGGCTTTGGCTCGGCGGCTTCGGCCTCTTTACGGATATCGGCGAAGCTTTTCCTAAGCAAGTAGAACGTAATTTGACGGACCGGCTCTGCGCGGCCGGCGGTCGGCGTCGCACGCGCAACAAACTCAATCATGCCGGAGGCCGGCGCGCCTGTGCCCGAATTTTGTGCCGGACTTGCAGTCGCGGCGGCAAAAATACACCCGGTGAGCGCCAGAGGAAGCCGGATGTAAGCGGAGCGTTTCATAGCCCCAATCGTAACAGAATGTTTACAAGCCTCAATGGACGAAGTACGGCGCAGGAGGGGAATCAGTAGGATGCAAATTAGCGTTACAGCAGCCGGAAGGTCACTTCAATCGGAGAGATTGTCGCCACAGGCTTGCCATTGGGGCCGTAGGCAGGCCTAAAACGCCATGTACGAACGGCTTCGATTGCCTTTTCATCGAGGCCTAATCCTGGACTCTGCACCACTCTAATGTCGGTGGCCCGGCCATCCACTGTGATGACCACGCGGAGAGTCACGGTTCCCGTGTATTTGGCCTTCCGCGCCTCGTCAGAGAACTGAGGAACCGGACAATATATGCATGTAGGGTACCCAACGCCATTCACGCCCGGCTGGAACGCGCCACCTCCGGTGCCTGCCCCGGATCCCGGGCCGAGGCCTCCGCCTTCGCCACTGCCGATACCGCCGCAGCAACCCGTGCCGATGCCGTTCCCGCCGCCCGGGCCACCCGAGTTACTCACGATCTTGGCGAGCGGATCGCCGTAATTGGACAGCGCCGGATTCGGAATCTTCAGTTCCGGCGGTCCCAGAAGCGCTGGATCCGCGGCCAGCTTCGGGTTGGGGTTCTTCAGCGTCGGCGAAGGAGGGGTGAACTGCGTCATACTGAACTTCGGCGCGCGGCCCTTCGTCGGAGGCGCTTGCGAGCGGTCGCCGCCGCCTCCTCCGCCACCCGCTCTGTCCTTGCCCGCCGGGAGCTTGGCGACGTAAGGGGAGATTTCAATCACGTCCACTCCCACCTTGGTATTCGCCTGCGTCGGCGGAAGAATCTGCGTGAAGATCGGCACAACCAAAAGCACGACAAGGGCGACGTGCACGCCCAGCGAGATCGCCTGAGTCCAGCCGAAGTTTTCGTCCTTGCTCCAAATCTCTTTGACCTTGACGGGTTTGCTGGTGACCTTCAGAGGCGCCTGCCTGGGAGGCGCAAAGAGGTCGCGCAGGTTCTGCCAAACCGATGGAAATTCCGGCTTCCACTTTTCGTCCAGAGGCGAAACGCCAGGCGCCATTCTTATGCGCGGCGCCGGCCGGAACCACTCTGCCAGATTGTCCAGAAAGCCGGATCCAAACTCGGCTGGGGTAAAGGCGGCTCCCAGCCTTGCCGGAGGCACTTTTACCGGCCGCTCGGTCAAGAAATCCTTCAAATTGGACCAGAAACCGCCGGAAATCTGATGGGTGTTGACCGTGAACGAAGGGGCGCGGTGCGATCCGGGATCCAGGTTGCGCGAAGAGGCCTGCGCCGGTCGTTTGGCGACCGGAGCGCCCGCCGGCACCGTGTGGCTCGCGTTGGAAGAACTCCCCTGCAAGTGTCCCCCGCTATTTAGACGCACACATACAGCTTTTTGTGTCGCCTCTGGGATTAGATTCAGTTCCGCTGATAAGGTTGTCTCGCCCCTTTGGCGCGAAAAAATACACTTCAATTCTAGCATAGACCCTCCGGCATCTGCGGAAAGTTTCCAGGGCGTGTTACGATGGATGTCCTTTTGATTACCGCGAATCTGAGGCGTATGTCCAAACCGCTCGATTTGAAAAGCACTCTGAACCTGCCGCGCACGGCCTTCCCCATGAAGGCCAATCTGCCGCAGGCGGAGCCGCGCCAGCTCGAAGAATGGCAGCAAAACCGGCTCTACGAAAAGATTCTCGAAGCGCGCACGGGCCGGCCGCTGTTCGTTTTCCATGATGGGCCGCCTTATCCAACCGGCGAGATCCACCTCGGCACGGGGATGAACAAGATCCTGAAAGATTTGGTGGTGAAATCCAAAAGCATGGCGGGTTTCCGCGCGCCGTATGTGCCCGGTTGGGACTGCCACGGACTGCCCATCGAAACGAAAGTGGAAAAGGAGCTCGGCGGAAAAGGGAAGGTGCCCCCGGCGGAGTTCCGCAAGCTCTGCCGCGAATTCGCCATGAAATACGTGGATCAGCACCGCCGCGACTTCAAGCGCCTGGGCGTGCTGGCGCGCTGGGAAGATCCCTACCTCACCATGAGCAATTCCTACGAGGCCAAGATCGCCGAAACGTTTGTGGATTTTCTCGAGCGAGGGTACATCTATCGCGGCCTGAAACCCGTGTATTGGTGCATCTTTGACAATACCGCGCTCGCCGAGGCGGAAGTCGAATACGAAGACCACACCAGCCCCTCCATCTGGGTTCGCTATCCGGTCGTCGAATTTCCTGCCCTTAAACCCGGCGGTAAGGGCAAAGGCGGTTTCTACGCAATTGTTTGGACAACGACTCCGTGGACATTCCCCGCCATCATGGCCTTGGCTTTCAACGCCAAGCTCCAATACGCGCTTGCCCGGGACGACAAGGGCGATGTGTACATCGTCGCTGCGGATTTGCTGAAGAGCGTTGCCGACGCAACAGGACTGAAATTCATCGATCCTAATTCGCCGACATTTCCGGGCTCTACTTTCACTTTGGCCAAGTTCCAGCACCCATTTCTAGACAGGGTGATTCCCGGCGTGCTCGGAGAGCATGTAACCCTGGAGCAGGGAACCGGCATCGTTCATACCGCGCCGGGACACGGGACCGAAGATTTCTATACCGGCCAGGAATACGGC
>WNGH01009330.1_pt1 | contig 10044 bp, 10 predicted proteins | sample 5400631 | NCBI WGS metagenome assembly WNGH01 (sample SAMN13153373, study PRJNA577476) | soil metagenome | isolation source: 115 cm soil or saprolite under Garry oak tree replicate 1 | place: USA:California | collected 2016-06-15 | reverse complement strand
CGCGCTTCGGGCGGGATCTGTACGACGGCGGCCTGCGCATCTACACGACGCTCGACCTCGACATGCAGGAAGCGGCCGAGCGCGCGCTGCAGTCGCAGCTCGACGCGGTGGAGGCGGGGGTGTACTCGAACGGGAAGTTCCCGGGCCGGACGACGTACCGCGAGTACATCGAGTCGTCCAAGGCGTCGGGTGAGGACCACGGCCCGTTCTCTCCCTATCTCCAGGGCGCGCTCGTGGCGCTCGAGGCGAACACCGGCTACATCCGCGCCATGATCGGCGGCCGGGACTTCGACGACTCGAAGTACAACCGCGCGACCCAGGCGCTGCGCCAACCGGGTTCGACGTTCAAGCCGTTCGTCTACTCGGCGGCGATCCGCGCCGGCCATCCGGTGACCGAGATCCTCGACGACTCGCCCCTCAATCCGCCGGTGATGCAGCTCGACTCGACGCCGTGGCAGCCGAAGGACGACGACGACACGACGCTCGGCATGATCCCGCTGCGCGAGGCGCTCTACCTGTCGCGCAACCTCGCGACCATCAAGCTGGGGATGGGGTTGGGCGAGCAGACGGTGATCGGCGAGGCGCGGCGGTACGGCATCACCACGCCGCTGCCGCCGTATCCGTCGATCCACATCGGCTCGCACAGCGTCAAGCCCATCGAGATGATCGCCGCCTACACCGCGTTCGCGACGCTCGGCACCCGCGCCGAGCCGGTCGGCGTCCTCCGCGTGGAGGACCGGCAGGGGAACATCCTCTGGCAGCCCGCCATCCGGCGCGAGCCGGTCATGGACCCCGAGCACACGTGGCTGATGGTGGACGTGATGAAGGACGTGATCCGCCGGGGCACCGCCTTCAGCGCCGTCTGGAAGGCCGGCTTCACGCTCCCCGCGGCCGGCAAGACGGGTACGACGGACGATTACACGGACGCCTGGTTCATCGGGTACACGCCCGAGCTCGTGGCTGGCATGTGGGTGGGCTACGACATCCCGCAGCGCATCCTCGAGCACAACGCGGGCGGTGGACGCATCGTGGCTCCCGCGTGGACCGCGTTCATGCGCGACGTATACGACCGGCGACCGGCGCCGCCCGACTGGGAGCGGCCTGACTCGCTGATCACGCGCGAGGTGGACTGGTCCAACGGCTACCTCGCCACGCCGTTTCCGTGACCCCTGACACCTAGCACCCGACACCTGACACCTGATGTTGCGCATCCGTGCCCGCTCCGTGCACCCCGTCACGGCGCCGCCGATCGAGGACGGCGCCGTTCTCGTTGACGACGCCGGGAAGATCGCCGCGCTGGGCTCGAACCGCGCCGTTCCCGCGCCTCGCGGGGCGGAGCAGCTCGAATTTCCCGACGGCGCGCTCGTGCCCGGGCTCGTCAACTGCCACACCCATCTCGAGCTGACCCATCTCGCGGGCCGAAACGCCGAGCCCTCGTTCCCGCAGTGGATCCGCAGGATCCGCGAGCTGAAGGACGCCACGCCGGCCCAGGAGTTCTATCGCGCGGCGGAGCAGGGGGTGCGGGCGTGCTGGGCCGCCGGGGTCACCTGCGTCGCGGACACCGGCAGCTCGGGGGCGCCGTTGGAAGCGCTCGCCCGCCTCGGTGGGCGCGGCATCTACTACCAGGAGGTGTTCGGACCCGACCCAGCGAAGTGCACGGCGAGTATCGCCGAGCTGGAGCGGGCATTGTCTCGCCTTAGCCCCTTAGCTTCTTCGCAGCGTCGCCTCGGCGTTTCACCCCACGCGCCCTACACGGTGAGCGAGCCGCTGTACCGGGCTGTCGCGGCATTCGCCCGCCGGGAGCGGCTCCCCATCGCGGTCCACCTCGCCGAGTCGCGCGAGGAAACCGCGCTGGTGCGCGACGGCGCGGGTCCGTTCGCGGACGCGCTCCGCGCCCGCGGCATCGCCGTCGTTCCACGCGGCGGCTCGCCCGTTCGCCATGTCGTGGAACTTGGCGTCGTGGGACGTGGAACGTTGTGTATTCACTGCGTTCAGGTCGACGAGCAGGATATCGCAGTCCTCGGGGACTCCGGGGCGGCGGTGGCCCACTGCCCCCGCTCGAATCGCGCGCACGGACACGGCACCGCCCCGCTCGCGGCCTTGCGCCGCGCGGGCGTGCCGGTGGGGCTCGGGACCGACTCCGTGGTGAGTGTGGGGGACATGAACCTGCGGGCCGAAGCAGTCGCCGCCGGCCTCGACGGCGAGGACGCCCTGCGCACGCTCACGCTTGAGGGGGCCCGCGCGCTGGGCCTCGACGACCAGATCGGGTCGCTTGAGGTGGGTAAGGAGGCGGATCTCGCCGTGTTCGCCTCTACCGCCCTCTACCGCCCTTTACCGCCCTCTACTGCCCTCTTGACCGTCGTCGCCGGGCGTGTGGCTGAGCGCTAGATTTGTGGTTCCATGAAGACCCAGCGCCACGCCGCCATCCTGAAGATCGTGCGGTCGGAACGGGTGGCGAGCCAGGAGGAGCTCCGCGAGCTCCTGAAGGCCGAAGGCTTCGATGTCACCCAGGCGACCCTGTCCCGAGACATCCGCGAGCTCGGCCTCGCCAAGGTGGGCGCCACCGATGGGGGCTCGCACTACGCCCCCCCCCTCGACGGCCCCCAGGCGATGCGCCCTCACCTCGAGCAACTGCTGCCCACGCACCTCGTCTCCGTGGACGGCGTGGGCCCGCTCCTCGTCGTGAAGACGCCCGCCGGCGGCGCGCAGGCGCTGGGCCTGGCGCTGGATGCCGCGGCGTGGCCGGAGATCGTCGGGACGATCGCCGGCGACGACGCGGTGCTCGTCATCACGCGGAGCGGCCACGCCCGGCGCGCGGTGCAGACTCGGCTCAAGGCGGCGGCCGGCCTCCCGGCGTGAGGGCGGTTGACAGCCCACCTGGCTTCTGTATCTTTATGCATCTGACTGCATAAACCTGCAAGGAGCGCACATGGGGCGGTTGGTGGTGCTCGCCTACTCGGGCGGACTCGACACCTCGGCGATCGTTCCCTGGCTCCGCGAGCGGTACGGCGCCAGGGTTGTCTGTTTCGCGGCGGACGTCGGGCAGGGGGCCGGCGAGCTCGACGGGCTCGTCGAGAAGGCCGAGCGGAGTTCGTCCGCGATTTCGTCTTTCCCACGCTGCGCGCCGGTGCCGTGTACGCGCGCACCTATTTGCTGGGCACGGCGATGGCGCGGCCGGTGATGGCGGCGCATCAGGTGGCGCTCGCCGAGCGGGTCGGTGCGCAGGCCCTCGCCCATGGCTGCACGGGAAAGGGGAACGACCAGGTCCGCTTCGAGCTCGCCTATGCCGCCCTCGCGCCGGACCTGCAGGTGATCGCGCCCTGGCGGGAATGGCAGTTCAAGGGCCGCGAGGATCTCATCGCGTACGTGAAAGCGAAGGGGATCCCGGTGCAGGCGACCGTCGAGAAGCCGTACTCCACTGACCGCAACGTGTGGCACTGCTCTCACGAGGGCGGCATCCTCGAGGATCCGGCGCAGGAAGCGCCGGAGCACATCTTCGTCATGACTTCGAGCCCCCTCGACGCCCCGGATCGACCCGTGACGGTCGAGATCGGCTTCGAGGAGGGGACGCCGGTGTCGGTGGATCATGTGCCGCTCGGCCCCGTCGAGCTGCTGGAGACGCTGAACGAGACCGCCGGACAGCACGGCGTCGGCCGCGCCGACGTGGTCGAGGACCGGCTCGTGGGGATGAAGTCGCGCGGCGTGTACGAGACCCCCGGCGGCACCCTGCTGCACGCGGCGCACCGCGAGCTGGAGCAGCTGGTGCTCGACCGGCGCACGTTGCGGTTGAAGGACGAGCTGGCGCTGCGCTACGCGGACCTTGTCTACGACGGCCGGTGGTGGACGCCGGAACGGGAGGCGCTCGACGCGGCGATCGCGAGCACCCAGAAGCGCGTTACCGGAGCCGTGCGGTTGAAGCTCTACAAGGGAGGCCTGGCCGTGGCTGGGCGCGAGAGCCCGTTCGCGCTGTACCAGAGCTCGTACGCGACCTTCGGCAAGGATAACGTCTACAACCAGAAGGACGCGGAAGGCTTCATCCGCCTGTACGGTCTGTCGATCAAGATCGGTGCAGGGCTCGCGACGGAGCGCGCAGGGGCGGTCGGCGCGGCGGCGGACTGATGGCTCGACGCGCAGCGGAGACCGAGACCCCCCCACCCCCTCCACCGCCGCAACCCCCACCGCACCAGATGTGGGGCGGGCGCTTCACGCTCGGGCCGAGCGAGGCGCTCGACGCGCTGAACCGAAGCCTGCCTGTGGACCACCGGCTGTGGCCGCAGGACGTGGCCGCGAGTAAGGCGTGGGTGCACGCCCTCGGGCGCGTCGGCGTCCTCACCTCGGTGGAAGAGGCGCAGCTGCTCGACGGGCTCGACCGTGTCGCCGAGCGGCTCGCGGACGGCGCCGCGGTGGGCGCGCCCGACGAGGACGTGCACTCCCTTGTCGAGCGGCTGCTCTACGAGGAGGCGGGAGGGGTCGCGGGGAAGCTCCACACCGGCCGTTCTCGCAATGACCAGGTGGCGACCGATCTGCGCCTCTGGACGCTGGAGGCCATCGAGCAGGTCGATGAGGATCTGGCGGCGCTGGGCCGCGTCCTGGTGGCGAAGGCGCGCGACGGGATCGACGCTCTCCTTCCCGGCTACACGCACGGGCAGCGGGCGCAACCGGTGCGCTGGGCCTATGTGCTCCTCGCGCACGCCTGGCCGATTCTGCGCGACCGGCAGCGGCTCGCCGACGCGCGGCGGCGCGTGGCCGATTTGCCGCTGGGCTCCGGGGCGCGCGCGGGATCGGGCTTTCCGGTAGACCGCGTGCTGCTGAAAGAAGCGCTCGGCTTCCGCTCGGTCTCCGCGAACGCCCTGGACGTCACGGGCGACCGCGACTTCGTGGCCGAGGTGCTGTTCGCCCTCGCGCTCGTGGGCACGCACCTCTCGCGGCTCGGCGCCGAGCTGATCCTGTACGCGAGCTCGGAATACGGGTTCGTGAAGCTCTCCGACGACTTCAGCACCGGCTCGAGCCTGATGCCCCAGAAGCGCAACCCGGATGTGTTCGAGCTGGCGCGCGCGAAGTCGGGGCGCCTGCTCGGCGACCTCGTGGCCATGGTGGCCACGCTCAAGGGGATTCCGGCTGGCTACAGCAAGGACCTGCAGGAGGACAAGTCGCTCCTGTTCGACGCCTTCGACACGCTCGCGGTGGTGCTGCCCGCCGTGACCGGCGCAGTCGCCGCGCTGACGATCGAGCCCGAGCGGATGCGCGCCGCTCTCGACGCTTCGCTGCGCGCCACGGACATCGCGGACCTACTGGTGGAGGCCGGAGTGCCGTTCCGCGAGAGCCACGGGCTGGTCGGGCGCCTGGTGCGGGAGGCCGAGCGCGCCGGTCTGCCGCTCGATCGTGTGCCCCCGGCCGTGGCGGCTGGAATCCATCCCGCCCTGGGTGCGGCCCTATCCCAGCTTGGAACCTGGGAGGACAGTGTGGAGGGCCGGGCGACTGCGGGCGGGGCATCGCGTAAGTCCGTGGAAGATCAACTGGAAGCGCTCCGCACGGCGTTTGCGCCGGAGGGAGGGCCTTAAGCGTAGGTCTTGCCGAGCCTTAGCCTCTGGTGTAGCATACGGGGTCGTGCCGCTCGTGGAGGGCGGGGCGGCCAATTTTTTTTCTGGAGACCAGGTTGCGCTGCCTCGCGCTCAACGCTTCGTTCGAACCCCTTACCATGGTGCCCGTGCGCCGGGCACTGCGCCTTGTGATCGACCACAAGGCCGAGATCGTGGAGTCCGAAGGGCCGGCGGTTCGCAGCGAACGACTCGAAGTCCCGCGCCCCACCGTCATCCGGCTCGTCAAGTTCGTCCACGTTCCCCGCCGCTTCCGCCGCCAGGTCACCAACACGTTCCTCTTCGCCCGCGACAACTACCGCTGCCAGTTCTGCGGGCGCCGCCAGCACGAGCTGCGGCACCGGGAATGCCTGACCCGGGATCACCTGGTGCCCCTGTCGCGCGGGGGAACGAACGATTGGACCAACGTACTGACGGCGTGCAGCACCTGTAACACCCGCAAGGGGAACCTCCTCCCTGAGGAAGCGGGCATGCACGCACTGCGTCAGCCCTTCGAGCCGCACTTCGTGCACCTCGCCTGGGCGGTGCGCCGTCTCACGAACATCCAGTCCAGGTACATCCGGATGTTCTACGGCGGCGAGGTGCTGGCGACCCTCGAGGCGATGTGAGTCGGAAGGTTCCCTCGATCATCGCCGGGCTGGCAAGCGTGGCGGTCGTCGCGTTCGTGTGGACCAACCGGACCGCTCGGCCCCCCCTCCATCCCGAGCCGCGGCCGGAAGTAACCTCCGAGCGCGTGCTGCCGCCGAGCTTGCTGCTCAAGACGCCCGGGGCGCTCGAGGCGTACGCCGCCGCGCGCAGCGCGCCACAGGTCCTCGATGGTGTGTTCTGCTACTGCCGGTGCGCCAAGAACGTCGGCCACCGCTCGCTTCTCACCTGCTTCGAGTCGGACCACGGCTCGCACTGCGATATCTGTATGGGAGAGGCGATGCTCGCGAGCGAGCTCGCCGCCCAGGGCAACTCCCTCGTTCACATCCGCCGCGCCATCGACCAGCGGTTCGGGTCCTAATTCGCTTGCCGGGTGAACGTTTCTGACCGTGCCTCGAGGGTGAGGTGCGGGAGCCCCGCGATCCGCACGAGGACCCGCTGCGCACCGCGGGCCAGCGCGTTGCCCACGTTTCCTCCGCCGGAAAGCGCCGGGCTGACGTCGCCTTTGAGCCAGCGCGTCAGCTCTTCCAGGTCGGTGTCGTTGAGCGTCGTCACCTCGAGCCGGCACAGGAAGTAGAACTTCCCTGACCCTCTGGGCGCGAGCGTGATCTTGTAAGGGATTTCGAGCGCCCGCTCGAGCTCGCTCTCCGCCCCGTAGCGCTTCTCACTGCCGCCGGTACGGATGAGCACGAAGTCGTCGGCGAGCGGGTCGTGGCGCGCTACGGCGTCCCAGGAGTGGTCGCTCACGAACTGGTCGAACCAACCCGAGCGGCTGCGCCACAGCTCCAGCCGGTAGTGCAGGCGCAGGGGGAAGCCCGACCGCATGAGGTCCGGGAACTTGCCGTCGCCGAGCAGCCCCGTCACCTGGACGCGGGGAATGTCGCTCTGGAGGGTGACGGTCAACGACGGCGCCTGGGCGGCGGCCGGCGCGAGCGCCGCCGCTTCCGCTGCGAAGGCCAGGAGAGCGGGCCCGGCCCTCACTTCAGAAGCGATGATCGAGTCGCAATGTGAAGCGCAGCTGTTCCCCCGCCGTCACCGCCTTCGCCACGTAGAACCCGAACCCGCCCCAGTCGATCCCCAGGCCGACGTCCGCGATCCAACTGCCCAGGGTCGGCAGGCGGTCGCTCGGCACCCGGCCGGCTCCGCTGCCGACCAGCCAGGCCTGACCGGCGTCGCCGAACACGACGAGATCCGGGCCCTGCAGCGTGAACCGTGACTTCGCCTGCTCGTCTTCAGGCCGGGACGCGCCGTACGCCCAGTGCAGCGAGAGATGGCCCCGATATTCCGCCTGCGTGAGGATCAGGCGGTCGCACGCGGCGACGAGCGTGCTCGCGAACGCCGGATCAGCGATGTCTCGGTTGCACGCGCTATGGCGGAAGCCGTAGCCGACGAGCGGGTCCGGTCCGCCCAGCGACAGGCGGCGCTGCAGCGGCAGCGGGTCGCCGCCGGTCCAGCCGCCGGCCAGGAACCGCAAGTTCGCCCGCCCGCTGGGGCTCACGCGCGTGTAGCGGCGGAAGTCGAGCCAAATGCGGCTGTCCGGTCGTTGCGCGAGTCGTACGTCACCGTCCCGCTGAGGGTGGTGTAGTGGCCCTCGTCGATGGGCGGGTTGCGGCGCCACGCCTGGTCGTTTCGGAGGAGCGTCCAGGGGTCGCGGGCCTGGACGCTCGTCTGCCAGTCGCGTCGCACCTCGAGAGTGAGACTCAGCGGCCGGTCGGGTTGAAGGAAGACGCGGCCGGCAATCCCCTGGCTCAGGGAGTAGTCGCGGTAGTCGCGCTGCAGCAGGAAGGCCAGCCAACCGACCTCGTTGCTGCGCAACCCCCAACCCTCGGTCGGCGCGACCACGTCGTAGGCGCGGAACTCGATGCCGTAGGCGGGCGTCTCGCCCGCACGCAGCTCGGTGCGCACCAGGTATCCCAGGTCGCTGCGCTTGCTCGTGAAATCCCCGGCCGTGCGCCACACGCCGAGCGCGTCGAGCCGCCACCGCAGGTTCTGCTGCAGTCGCCAGTCGAAGATCGGCCCGAACACGACCGGCAGTCCTTCGACCCGGTTGAACGTGCCGCCGGTGCCGAGGGTGAGCGAGGAGCGGGACTCGGCCGTGCCCCACGACTTCTCCAGGCCGAGGTTCTTGAGCCAGCGACGGGGACCTGCGGGCGCGAGGGCGATCTCTTCACCCTCCGCCCGGTACGCCAGCGGCTCGCGGTAGGCCCGCACCTCCCCGGTGACCGAGGCGCCGGGGTCGCGCGTCAGTGTGCCGCCGATGACGATCAGGTCTCCGGTGACCACCGCGCCGGAGTCGAGCGCGGCGTCCCCGTTGACGACGAGCAGGGTGCCCTGCACGCGACCGGCGATGGCGACGCCGCCGTTGCGCACCGCCACGTCGCCCCGCCACTCGTTGCCCCGCGGCAGCCGGGACCGGCCCACCAGCCGCGTCGTCGTCGGGGCGTTGTATAGCCGGACCGCCTCCTCCGCCACGAGGCGCGGCAGCGTCGGCTGTAGCGCGGCGACGCTCGCGCTCTCCGGGTTGATGACGATCGCCGTGTCCTGGGCGGCGAGTCGCGTGGGTCCGAGGAGGCAGAAGAGAGCAAGACGGGCGCTCGACCGCATCAGCGGGGTCATCCCTCCACGTTGCGGGGCGGCTCGAGGCCCAGCCGCCGCATCCGGCGGTATAAGTTGGCGCGGTCGGTGGAGAGCCTGCGGGCCGCCTCGGCCACGTTGCCGCGCGCCGCCGAGAGGGCGCGCGCGATCAGCGTCCGCTCGAAGTCGTCGAGCGCATCCGCGAGCGACACATGGGTCCACGCTTCGGGCTGCCGCGCGCGAGCGCCGTCCTGGGGGACGACGTGTGCCACGTCGTCCGCGGTGATCGTCTCGTCGTTCCCCTCGCCCCCCTCGTTCCCCCCACGCCTCGGGGCGAGGATCGCCAGGCGCTCGATGATGTTCGCCAGCTCGCGCACGTTGCCGGGCCACGGGTAGGTCGCCAGCAGCTCGAGCGCACCGGTGTCGAACTTCACCGGGCGCCCGAGCCGTGCGGCCTGGCGCGTTGCGAAGTGGCGCACCAGCGGCGGGACGTCTGCCGGACGCTCGCGCAGCGGCGCGATGTGGATGGGGAGCACATTGAGCCGGAACAGCAGGTCTTCGCGGAACTGTCCTTGGCGCGTGATCTTCGCGAGGTCCTTGTTGGTCGCGGCGATGACTCGCACGTTCACCGTGAGCGGCTTCTCCCCGCCCAGCCGCTCGATCACTCCGGTCTCGAGCACCCGGAGCAGCTTCGCCTGGGCCTCGGGGCCGAGGTCCCCCACCTCGTCCAGGAACAGAGTGCCGCCGTCGGCGAGCTCGAAGCGGCCGATGCGCCGCTCGGTCGCTCCGGTGAACGCTCCTCGCTCATGGCCGAACATCTCCGACTCGACCAGGTCCTTCGGGATCGCGGCACTGTTGACGCATACGAACGGCTTGGCCGCCCGCGCGCTCTGCCGGTGGATCGCGGAGGCCACGAGCTCCTTTCCGGTCCCCGATTCGCCGGTGATGAGCACCCGCGCCTCGGTGGGCGCGACGCGGGCGATCATGGCCCGCAGGTCCTCCATTGCCTGGCTCACGCCCACCAGCGGATCGCCGTGCCCCAGCGCCTCGTGCAGCCGCCGGTTCTCCGCGAGGGTGCGCGACAGCGCCACGGCGGCGCGCAGCGTCGTGAGCACGCCCTCGGGCGTGAGCGGCTTCTCCAGAAACTGGAAGGCGCCGAGCTTGGTGGCGCGCACGGCGTCGGCGAGGCTCGCTTTGCCGCTCATCATGATCACGGGCACGTGAGGCG
>WNGH01019719.1_pt1 | contig 10045 bp, 7 predicted proteins | sample 5400631 | NCBI WGS metagenome assembly WNGH01 (sample SAMN13153373, study PRJNA577476) | soil metagenome | isolation source: 115 cm soil or saprolite under Garry oak tree replicate 1 | place: USA:California | collected 2016-06-15 | reverse complement strand
TTTTCCATATGGTCGCCTCCTTCCGAGGCACTTCCAGAAAGCCAACCCGTGCGAGGATGATTAGCCGCTCACGAATTCGCCCGACCTATTTGACTCTCCGGAGAGCCACGGGCCTGAGTGCTGGCTTCACTCACACATGGAATCGACACCCGGATGACGCACGGCCTATATTTAACATTGTCGCAGCGGTTCTGAGTTTCTCGGGGGGATGACTAGCTAATCCTCGAGCGTCGAGGATCGCGATAATTATCGACCGCCGATCATAGAAATTTGACCGGGAGCGCAATGTTTTATAGAGCAACTCTATCCCAACCACCGTGATCCGGGCGGAGACCCGTTGTACATCCTGCGGGGCCGTCCTCGGGGGGAAGGGCACGACGGTGTTCCTCTGCCCGAGCTGCGGCCGAGGAAATATCGGCCGTTGCGCGCGCTGTCGCGACCAGTCGGTCTCCTACCGCTGCCCGGTCTGTTCGTTCCAAGGCCCCTGAGGTGCACGATGGGTTCCGTCGCGATCACCTTTCGGATCATGCCCGATGATGCCGAGACGGACCTCGAAGAGGTCAAGTCGCGCGTCCGAACGAGCCTCGCCGGTTCGCTGCGCGACCTCCGAGAGCAACCGGTGGCGTTCGGCCTCAAGGCGATACTCGCCATCGCCGTCGTCAGTGATTCCGGTGGAACGGAGCCGCTCGAACAGGCCCTCGCGGCGATTCCAGGAGTCGGCAGCGTGGAGACCGTCGACGTGACCCTCGTCTGAGCCGGCCGGCAATCCGCTCGAAGGCGTCGTCCTTATCCGCGATTCAGGCGTTCCGTCCGGCTATCCACCTGTCGGGGAGGAAGTCCGGGTGACTCCCGAAACGACCCCGCGCCGTCTTTCGCGCGCCGACGTCGTCGCGGCAATCGCCGCGTTCCCGATCGGCGTCGTGGCCGGAGTGACGGGGGTGGGCGGCGGGGAGTACCGCGCGCCGGTCCTCCTCATCCTCCTGCGAAACGTCCGGTGGACGATCGCGGGGAATCTTCTGGCGGGCGTGATCGTCTCGGTCGCCCTCGTGGTCCTCCGGGGAGCGCTGTTCCAGGCAAGCGATGCGTTGCTCCTGGCGGCAATCATGATCGTCACGTCGGTCCCGGGCGCGTACGCCGGGGCGCTCCTCGCCCGCCGGACGCCGGCCAGGTGGCTCAAGATCTTCCTTGCGGGAATCCTCGCGGCGACCGCGCTCCGACTCCTCTTGTTCGAGTCGACAAACCCGGGGCCGTCCTCGTTCGGAGTGGAGCAAGCCGCACTCGCCCTGCTCACCGGCTTCGGGATCGGCGTGGTCTCCGGCCTCCTGGGAGTCGCGGGTGGGGAATACCGGATTCCGGCCCTGATCCTGATCTTCGGACTGCCGGCGATCGTCGCGGGGACGATCAGCTCCCTCGTCTCCGTGCCGCAGCAATTCGTGGGCCTCTGGAAGCACCGGCAGCTCCGGCAGGCGACCCCCCGCGCCGTCCGCCTGGGGGCGATCATGGGAGGGGTCGGGGTTGGAGGCGTCGCGGTCGGCGTCGCGCTCTTGCACCGGACGAGCGACGCGCTCGTGACGGGGATCCTCGCCGTCGTCATGCTCCTCGCCGCCGCCCAGATCGCGTGGGAGTCGCGGAAGCCCGACCGCGAGGAGTCGCCCGCCTCCGACGGGCTAAGCCCCCTTCCGTAGGATGAGGACCGGGCACTTGGCGAGCTTGACGATCCGATCCTCCACCGGACCCAATGCGAACTTGCGGAGCCCGCCCGGGGACGTGGCGCGAATCATCAACAGCGACGCCTCCCCGCTCTCCCGCAACGCCTCGGATTCCCAATGGGTCGAATAGACGACCTTCGGTTCGACGGACACGCCGCGCTCCCGAGCGCGTCCCTCGAAGTGCGCGCTGTCGAGCTTCAGCCGCTCCGCCTCGGCGGGATCGCTAGCCAGACAAACGACCTCGATGATCGGAGAATCGTCTTCCGCGAGGAGGAGTGCGAGGTCGTCGACCCCCTCCAGGCTCCAGATCGCGCTCGTGAGGATGACGATCCGCCGGAGCGGGCGCCGCCATCCCACCGTCTTGAACACGATCACATCGCAGGGCGCGTTCTCGATCAGGTAGTCGATATTGCTGCCGAGCACCCGCCGGTCGCCTTCGATCCGCGCGCCGCGCCACCCCATGATCAGGAGGTTCACGGCCTCCTCCTGGATGGTGTCCAAGATGATCTCATACACCTTGTGTCCGATTTTCACGACGGGGCGGGTGTCGACGCCGAGGTCCTCGCCGATCCGCGCGAGGGCTTGGAGTCCGCGGATTCGCTCGTCGACGAACCCGAAGCGAATCGCCTTCGGCGGCAGGTTCCGCGGGATCTCGACGACGTGCAAGAGGCTCAATTCCCCGTTCCGCGCGCGCGCCACCCGCGCCCCCAGGTCCACGAGCGTCCGGTCCTCGAACTCCCGAAGTGGAAGGAAGACGCGATATCGCTCGAGTTCGACCCGCTCCTCTCCCGTCGTGAGGATATCGTGGACCTCTGTCACCGTCGCCGGCGTCGGAGGGGGCCGCGGACGGCGGCGGCCGACGAACCAGTGGTACGCGAGGCCGATCGCGAGCCAGAGGGCGCCGAGAATCGTGGCGAGCATCCCCGGCGGGATGGGCGCGTCGCTCCTCGACGGGTAGTTCCACAGCAGGGCCCCGAGGGCCAGGTTCAACGCGATCGCGCCCATCGGGGCCCCGAGGGCCAGGTTCAACGCGATCGCGCCCATCGGGACGGCTGGCACCAGCGGCACGCGGAATCCGGGCGCGCTCCGGCGCTCCCCACGCCGCAGCGCAACGACGGAGGCGTGCACGAACGAGAACAGACCGAGGAAAGCGAGGCTCGCGATGATGGCGATCGTCTCGATCGTGAGGAAGACCAGCAAGCCGGCGCCGACGAACGTGAGGGCGACCGCGGCCGGAGGGACCTCCCGGCCGCCGATCCGAGCGAGCCGCGCCGGAAGGAGCCGGTCTCGCGCCATGCTGAACGACGTCCTGATCGCCGCGGTCAGGTTTGAATTCAAGGCGCCGTACATCGAGACGATCCCGATGATCAGCACGGCCTCCCGCACGTACGGCTGTCCGAGGAAATACCGGACGCCCAGGAGGACCATGTCTTCGGATCCGCCGAAACAGGCCGAACACACCGGCCAGCCGGACAACCGGTCGCTCGGGACGTTGCCCAACACCGCGAGGAAGAACCCCGCGTACACGAGAAACGCGAGCACGAGCGCGAGGAACACGCCCCGCGGCACGCTGCTCTCGGGATGTTTCACCTGGTCGGAAAGCTGGGCGACGACTTCGAAGCCTTGGAACGCGATGAACAGGACCCCGGCACCGAGCATCAAGTCGAGGGACGAGACCGGCGCGCCGACGGCGAAGCCTCGAGGAATCCCAGGCTGGAGGACGGAGATCGCCCCGACGACCGCGACGAGGACAATCAGCAGGATTTTCCCGAGCGTCAATCGGCCGAGCGCGCGGAGCGGCAGGTGGACGCGCGCGAAATGCGCGACCGCCGAGAGGGCCAAGACCGCGAGGGCGACCAGGCTCACGTCGAGCGGATTCGGGCCGAAGAACGAGGACAGATTCGAGGGGCGGACGAGTTCGACCAGGAAGATCCCGAGGCCGAGGGCGCTGAGTCCGGAGGCGGCCATGTGTGCGCCCCACGAGAGCCAGCCGCTCAGGAATCCCGCCGGCGACGGCGAGGCTCAGGAGGACGAACGGGCCCGCGACGGTGTACGTCGCGCCGACCAGCAGGAAGATCGCGGCGCCGACCATCGCGCCGACCGCGGCCATCGTGACGTCGAAAAGCCCGAGGTCCCGCGTGACGCGTACGCGGACGGAACCGGCGCCGGGTCCCAGGAGGGCCACGAGGGCGGAGAAAGCCTGGGATACTTGAGCCTATGGCGGACGGTCCGGGCGAGTGGCTCGTGACTTCCGATCTTTCGAATCGCGCTAGGCAGCGGACTTCGAAGCGGTCTGAGCGATCGTCTCGCCGAGCGTCCGGAAGAGCAGTTCGACGTTCTCGCCGGACTTCGCCGAGCTGAAGAAGTACGGCGCGTCGAACGCCTCCGTGGCCTGCTTCACCTGCTCCTCGCCGAACGCGGCCTGCTCTTTGAGGTCCGTCTTGTTGATCGCGAACGTGACGGGGATCTCGCCGACGGTCCGGAACACGGACTCGACCCAGGAGTCGAGGTCCTCCAGCGTGTCGTATCGAGTGATGTCCGCCACGGCGAGGATGCCTTGCGCTCCGTGGAAGTACGCCTCCCGCAGCAGCTCGCGGAACCCTTTCGACCCCATGATGTCCCAGATCGTCATGTCCATCTGGACCGGATCGGCGCCTTTCGGGGTGAGGGCGAGTTCCTTCTTGGAAACCTTCGCGCCGAGCGTCACGATGTAGCGGTCGTCGTACTCGTTCAGGACGTAGCGCTTGATGAGGGACGTCTTGCCGACCGCGTGCTCGCCGACGAGGCAGACTTTCACCTTCATCCGACGCGGTTCCATCATCGCGGACCCTCGGGAAACGGCGGAAAACCCTCCGATGTTTGCGGCTATTTGCTAGGCTCTATTTAGTCATTGCCGCAAGATTTGCAGCGACCCATTGCGATCGAGAGACGCAACCCTTGAAATAACGAAGCAGGAATGCGCCGGCGTGGACGCGTTCGCGGCGACGCGATTCGCGGTCGGCGCGGGCTGCCTCCTCATCGCGGCGACGTCGGATGTCCGGACGCGCCGCGTGCGGGACCCCCTGTGGATCGGCCTCGGGACGTTCGGCCTCGTCCTCCTCGGGGCCCAGCTCGTCGGCACGGAATCGGCATGGACCGCGTGGTCGCTCGTCGGCTCCGCCGCCATCCTGTTCTATGCGGTGTTCCTAGGCAAACCGCTCTTCGACGACACCGGATTCCACCCGCGGCCGGGTCGGATCCTGCTGTTCCTCGCCGCCGCGGTCCTGTTCTTAGCACCTCTCGGGACCGGGTTGAGAGCCTCCACCGGACCGCCCATAGCGGAGCTTGCGTCGATGCCGGTGATGCTTATCGTGTACCAGCTGTTCTATCGGGTCCGGCTCCTCCACGGCGGGGCCGACACCAAAGGGCTCATCGCGCTCACCCTTCTCATCCCGTCGTACCCCGACGCTCGCCCGTTCCCGCTTCTGACGGCGGATCCACGGGTGGAGTCGGTCATCCGCGTCGCGTTCCCGTTCTCCCTCGTCGTGTGGGTCGACGCCGCGATCGTTTCCCTCGCCGTCCCAATCGGGTTGTTCCTCTACAACGCGGTCCGTAGGGACCTCGCATTTCCGCAGGCATTCCTGGGATACCGCACGCCGCTGGATCCCCAGCCCCGCCATGCCTGGCTCATGGAGCGAATCACAGATGCCGGCGAGCACGTCCTCGTTCTCTTCCCGAAGCGCGGTACGGATCCCGCCGCTCAGGTCGCCCGGCTTCAGGCGCGAGGCATCAAACGGGCCTGGGTCACGCCGCAGATCCCGTTCATGGTCCCGCTCTTCGTCGGATTCGTCCTCGCCTTCGTGATGGGGAATCTCCTCGTCGGCATCTTAGGCCTCACCGGGTGAGCGGGAGAAATCCGGCTCGCGGGTGTTCGGGGCGGAGTCTCGGTCCGTTCGATCGACTTGCCGGCGGGTCACGGCGCGACACGTCGGCCACGCCGTCGGAGGAGGGGGATGACAACCGCGGGAAGCACCCCAAGGACCACCATCGGGAACTCGGGAATCGGGTAGAACGCGTGCCCCCAGGTGTCCGGGATGTTTTCGTCGACCGTTGGCCCGCCCCAGGTGTGCAGCACGCCGAGGTTGAAGTCGTATTCGATGATCGCGAACCCCGCGGTCTGGCCGGGAGAGGGGGTGAGGGTCGACCACACATCCGTGTAACGGACCTTGAATTCATAGCTCTCAACGCCACCGGCGTACCGGCTCGCGCCAGCGTCCCCGGAATCGCAACTGCCGCAAGTGGCGTCCCATCCCACCCCGTTCCCCTGCCATGTCGTGACGGTCGTGTCGCCGTTTCCGAACACATAAAGGAGCCGGTCGTCGGTCTGCGGAGCACCTCCGCCGTCGTGCTTCGTATCGAAGATCACCTCGCCCCAGTCGTTCGGGCTCTTCGTGGTATCGAGGGTCACGTGGATGCATACGTACAGGAACTGCGTGTCGTCGCGCCGGCCGATGGCGAAGCTTATGGCCGGATTGGACGCGACGCTCGCTCCCAAGTACTCGTCCGCGGACGTGGCGCAGTTTCCATCGATGACCGGCGTGTTCACGAGGGATGTCACGTTGATCTCGTCAGGTACAGGCGAATGCAGGGGGGACATCTGCGTCTTCAGAGTCGGCGCCGAAGCCGGCGTCGGGATGTCCGTGAGATCGGTCCGGTGGGTCCAGTCCGTCATCGCGTACACGGTTCGCGGCCCGTTCATCGGCCCGAAGAAAGCGGCGTCGGCCGACGCCTCGAGCTCCGATCCGGCGAGGGCGACGTCGAACCGCCCGATGCTCGGGTCCCACCGCCAGGTGACATTGTTCCACACATACAGCGTCGCGGAAGCGACGCGCCCGTTTCGACCACGGACCTCGAGGAACCGGTTCGCGACGATGCCGCCGACCGCCATCCCGACGGAGTCGCGGTTGTCCGTGTCCACGTAGATGTCCAGCACGTCCTCCGCCGCGTTCCGTCGAGGCGGTTGCGGCGCGGGTGGGGTGCCGTTTCCCGCTGCCACGGGGATCGTCCTCTGCTCGGGGAGAATTGCACCCGCGAGGATGCTCCCCGCCGTGTGAACGTAGAAGAACGCATCGGCCGGGACCGCGAACGCCGTCCCGCGCAGGTCGATCGAGGCGGGGAGGGGATCGGCGGGATCCAAGACCGGTGCCGTCCATTCAAGGAACAGGCCGTCGACCACATAGCCGGACGGCGTCGGGCCCACATACAGGCGCACGGCTTCCCCCGTCATTGTCGCCGGGACCGGGTCCGAACTTCCCGCCGCGACAGCGTCTGCGCCCACGAGTCGGAGGGACACGAAGGATCCGGAGGGCAGCCCCGACGGATCGAGGGTGATCCGCTCGACCCGCGGCGGCTGGCCCGCGGTGACGACGAACGGGAGCGCCGGGGTGAGAATCGACCCTCCCCCCGTGTGGTTGAACAGGAAGCTACGGACCTCGACGCTCCCACCGAGGGCTTGGAGACGCAGTTCGAGGACGGGCGTCGGCGACACGATCGAACTCGTCAGAGGGAGCTGTTCCACGACGAGCGCGCCGAGAGGCCGCCCGACCGTGGCTCCGATGTCCAAGTCGTCTCCGAGTCGCACCGCGGGGGCAAAGCGCCAGCCCGGCACCGAATCAGAGCCGACCTGGGTGTCCGTCAACATCAACTCGACCTCCGATCCGGCGGACGCCGCTTCGAACGCGCCGCTGCTGCGGAACGCCGTCGCGTTGTCCCGGTCGGGATCTCCGGTCCACTGACGGACGACCGTTCCCCGGACTTGCCCGCCCCAGCCCCACACCTCGGCGAGGAAGTCGACGTCGCGATCCTGGACAGTGTATCCCCGCCTCGACGGATCGTCGATGAGGAGGTAGAAGCTCGATACGCCGGTGCCGGGGAAGATCGGCCCTGCCGTCTCCCCGTACACGAAGAGCCGGCCCGGCTCCGCATGGACCTTGAAGGCGACGAGGTCCGCGCTTGGAGGGAGCACCTCGACCGGATCGGTGTACGTCGGGACCGACGCCCATTCGGAGAAGTTGCCGTCCACCGCGAAGGGTGACCGGTACGGCTCCGGGGTGCCGAAGAAATAGCCGAGGACGACCATCACGAGGACGCACCCCGCGATGAAGGCCACGACCCGACGGTAGTCGGCCGGCGCCACGATGCCATATTTGCTCTGCCGGAGCCGCACCCCGTTCGTGAAGCCGATTCCGTGGACGAGCCCGTTCGTCCGGCCGCGGCTCTCCACCAATCCGTTCGTGCGGCCACGGGCGCCGTTCGTCCATCCGCGGGACGAACTCGGATTGCGGGGAGCCGCCGCGGAATGGCTCACGAGGCCTCGAGATCCACGGTCGGGGTCCACTCTCTCAGCCTCCCGCGGTCTGACGGGTCGGACGGCGGCCTCGACGCGCCGCGGCCGTCATGGCGACGACTCCCAGGACCACGAGGAGGGCGCCGAGTTGGGCGGCGAACAGGTTCAGCGGCCCGAACACGTTATATGACTCACCGATGAATGGGACGCGGAAGAAGTCGTGGAGAAACGAACCGAAGACGAGGACCGCGCCGCCGAAGGCCACGTTGACTCCGCCGGCGTAGAAGATCACCCGGTGGCTCCGACGCGGCCTCGGCGGGCGCGTGGAAGAGACCCGCGCGGCCGCGTGGACCGATTCCGCCTGGGCCATCGGAAGCGGCGGGACTTCTCGGTACCGCGACACCCGTTCGACGGGCTCTTCGATCACGAGCTGCGAGCCTTGCTCGCCATAGACCTCGACCTCCGGAGCAGCCTCCGCCTCCGAGGGCGGGAGAATCTCCTCGACCGTAATCTCGGGCTGCGGCAACGGTTCGGGCGGGGTCTCGTCATCCTCGGTCGGGATCGATGCATCGGACTCGAGCGCCGGCGGCTCGGGCAGTTCTTCCTCGCGCTCCGTCGATTGTCTGTCGTCGACCGGGATGGCGGTCGCTCCCGAAGCCTCGACGGCGGCGGGCTCCGGCGGCAGACTCTCGGCGGGAGGCGCGGGCGGGTAACGCGCCGGCGGCCCGGCCTCGAGCTCGACCTTCTGCGGCTCGTCCTCGAGCTCTTCCTCGTCGAGCTCTTCGGACATGAGATGGTATTTCGCGAGCCCCAAGCGGTGGTGGAGGCTTTCGGCCACCGGCTCGGATGGAGAGCCCCTCATGCCCCCGGCCCGCAGGATCTCGACAAAGATCCCGCACTTCGGGCAGAGGGCCTCGGGCTGGTCCCAGAAGGACTTCAGTGGTCCCCCGCAATTCGGGCAACGGTCCGAGGGCAGCTCGGAGCCCACGTCCGGTGGCGCCTGCGGCGCCGGTTCGTCGGCCATCGAATCTTGAAGGGTTCCCTCCCGCGCCGGATAAACATGGGTAGTCGGTTCGCGGGGGTGATTATCAGATACGCCTCCGGACGACCCGCCGGGACTCCGTTTACATCACGAAAAACGAAAAGAGAAAGGTGCACGTCCTGGGGACGTGCAGGTGACACGAGCGTACGACGCGCGTGCCGATTACCGGGTCAGTCGGGGTCGTGCGCATCCGGCAATGCCGGAGATCACGGAGCCAATCCCTGCGTCAGGTTGCCGCTCCGCGAGCGCTTGGTGGACCGCCGAAGCGACGCACGAGCCATGATCCCCGCTCGGAGAGCGGGAGCCCGCGGCCTCGAGGTTCACCGAGGCTGCAAACGCCGTCGTGCCGACCGAAAGGGCCAATACGCCGAGGACCGCCACCAGGCGGAGGGCGTACGAAACCGTTGACACCTCGTCACCTCACCTTAGGGTGACCTCCTGTGACTAACTCCCTTGTGGCGCAATAATCATCGGTGATTGCCAGTCGCCAAAGTGACGACAAAGACGCAGGCACTAGAGCGGCCACAACGATACATCAGAGCCCTCGAACCGCCCGCATCGAAATGCTGATATATCTCGCGCTCTCTCGGCGACGACAGCAGTGGTTTGACGGCCAAAGCGGCGGGGATACACCCGGTCCCATCCCGAACCCGGAAGTTAAGCCCGCCCACGTTCCCTGCGGTACTACGGTGCGCGAGCCCGTGGGAAGCCCGCCCTCCTTTGAGGAGGGCTTGGGCCGGCGACCTAGGTACGCTAGCCGTCCATCCTTGTGGTGGACGACGAAACGTGCCGTTCTAACGGCCGCCGATCCATGGAACGCCGTCAGCCACTCGCTATTCGACGCGCCGCTTCGCGCGGATTTTCAGCCCGATGATGAGCAACGGGACGGCCGCGACGAAGATCATGTCCGAGAGTTCCGGGATCGACACCACCGTCGAGGAACTGCTTCCGATCAGCGGGAATCCTCCG
>WNGH01019568.1_pt1 | contig 10045 bp, 9 predicted proteins | sample 5400631 | NCBI WGS metagenome assembly WNGH01 (sample SAMN13153373, study PRJNA577476) | soil metagenome | isolation source: 115 cm soil or saprolite under Garry oak tree replicate 1 | place: USA:California | collected 2016-06-15 | reverse complement strand
TTGCTAACCGGGTCGGCGATTGGGGTTTTGTGCTGGGCATCATGCTGGTGTTCTTCTTTACCTCATCGCTCGGTAAGGCATCGATCAGTTTCTTTGACAAGCCGGCATACGGTGTAGCTAGCGCCTTGAACACCATCGCCGCGGTCCCATCGGCCGATCCCTTCTCCTGGCACGCGATCTTTGCCGGGGGCATTACCTCGATAGCAATTCTGCTTTTCATCGGCGCTACCGGCAAGAGCGCGCAGATTCCTTTATTTGTTTGGCTGCCGGACGCAATGGCCGGTCCGACGCCGGTCTCAGCTCTGATTCATGCGGCGACGATGGTGACTGCGGGCGTCTATATGGTCGTGCGCTGCTCGGCGATTTACACACATGCGCCGACGGCAATGTTCATCATCGCGATGATCGGCGCAGCGACGGCGTTGTTTGCCGCGACCATCGGCATCGCGCAGAACGATATCAAAAAAGTTCTCGCTTATTCGACGATCTCCCAGCTTGGCTACATGTTTCTCGCCTGCGGTGTCGGCGCGTTCGGCGCCGCGATTTTTCACGTGATGACGCATGCGTTTTTTAAGGCGCAGCTTTTCCTCGGTTCGGGTTCGGTAATCATCGGCACACATCACGAACAGGACATGCGCCGAATGGGCGGACTGCGAAAATACATGCCGATCACCTGGCTGACGATGTGCGCCGGGTGGCTGGCGATTTGCGGCGTGCCGATCTTCGCCGGATTCTTTTCCAAGGATGAGATTCTGTGGAAGACCTGGACGGCCGGACAATTCAGTCTTCCGGGCGCTTCCGGCAAAGCGCTTTGGTTTATCGGTGCGGTGACCGCGCTATTGACTGCGGTTTACATGACCCGCTTGATGGTCATGACTTTTTGGGGCACAGAACGCTTTCGCGAGCACCAGGTAGGGCAAACTGTTAGTTTGCATCACAACGAACACGAGACTAACGAATCGCAAATTGACAATTTGCGCCACGCACACGAACCGCGCGAGTCGCCGCTGTCGATGACTGTGCCTTTGGTTGTGCTGGCTGTGCTTTCAACGATCGGCGGATTAGTCGGAGTTCCCTACGCTATAAGTTCGCTTGCCGGTGGCCATCCCGAGAATTATTTTGAAAAGACCCTGTTGCCAGCCGTTAGCGCTGTGCCGGGCAATGAAACTGCCGAGCGCGCTACCCAAAGCGAACCGATATGGTTGTCGCCAAAACCGGAACCGGTCGATGGCCGTCCGGCAGTTGCGCCCGTCGGCGAGGCTCCTAATTCCGGCGCTGAAACACCGAGCCCGCAAGAGATATCGCAGGAACGCATCTTCGCGCTTATTTCGATCGCGATAGCGCTATCCGGAATTGCAATTGGCTGGTTCATGTTTCAGGCTCAGCCGCTGCGTCGCATGCCAACCTTGTTGGAACACAAATATTACGTTGACGAGATCTACGACGCCGCCATCATCAATCCAATTCAGGTTACGTCGCGCGAAGGGTTGTGGAAGATTTTCGATCTCGGAGTGATCGATGGCTTGATTCACAGTTTGGGAAGAACGGTCGTTAACTTTGGCAGGACACTTCGTTATATGCAGATTGGTTTTGCGCGCGGGTACGCGGCAATCATTTTGGCCGGTGCAATAATCATTATTGGTTACTTCGCGTACAACGGCGCGCACGTGCTGAGGTTTTTGACTAGATAGTTTGGAGTGCGCCGGCAGAGCGAAGCGGCGACGGCGCTTTGGATTTTTCGTCGTCGCGAGTTGACAAAATCAAAGCGATCTAAAGCGCCGTCGCCGCTTCGCTCTGCCGGCGCACTCCAAAGGTTCTGATGAATCATTTGCTGACAATCCTGGTTCTTCTTCCGTTAATCGGCGCGGCGACGACGCTGGTCTATAGCTTCACTCCCGGCGCGCGCGAGTCGCATCATCGTTGGATTGTCCTGGGCTTCACCACGCTCTCGTTCTTGGTATCACTCCTGTTGCTTCAGGGAGCGGGAGGCAACATCGCGTCGTTTCGTTTCGAAGAGAATTATTCCTGGATTACGTCTATCGGCGCGCGCTTTCACCTTGGCGTGGATGGGATCAGTCTCTGGCTCGTCTTGTTGACGACGCTGCTGATGCCGATTTCGATTCTTTCGAGTTGGACGGCGATCACCAGGCGGCAGCTCACGTATTACATCCTGATGTTGCTGCTCGAATCGGCCATGATCGGCGTTTTTGTCTCGCTCGATCTGTTGCTGTTCTATCTTTTCTTCGAAGCCTCGCTGATTCCGATGTTCTTCCTGATCGGTATCTGGGGCGGCAAGCAAAAGATTTACGCCGCAGTCAAGTTCTTCATTTACACATCGGTTGGCTCGCTGCTAATGCTGGTCGGCATCATCGCGCTTTATTTTATTCATCAGAGAGCGACCGGCATCGCGACATTTGATTACGCCGTGCTCGTCGAGACCCTGCGAAGCGGTGCGCTAACAATCTCGCCGCGTGCGGAGTTCTGGTTGTTCCTGGCGTTCGCGTTCGCTTTCTGCATCAAGATACCGCTGTGGCCGCTGCATACGTGGCTGCCGGACGCGCACACTGAAGCGCCCACCGCGGGTTCGGTAATTCTCGCCGGCATTCTGCTCAAGATGGGCACGTACGGTTTGCTGCGATTCAATTTCGGACTGTTCCCGAACGCCGCTAAACAGTTTGCGCCGATCATGATCACGCTGGCTGTCATTGGCATCATCTATGGCGCGCTCGTGGCAATGGTACAGCCGGACGTGAAGCGGCTGGTGGCTTACTCGTCAGTCAGCCATATGGGCTTTGTCGTGCTCGGTCTGTTTTCATTCACTGAGGAAGGGATGCAGGGAGCACTTTATCAAATGCTGAATCACGGCGTGTCAACCGGCGCGCTCTTTTTGTTCGTCGGCATGATTTACGAGCGTCGCCACACGCGAATGATTTCGGACTTTGGCGGTTTGGCCCGACCGATGCCGTGGTTCTCGGCGTTCTTCGTCATCGCTTCGCTCTCGTCGATCGGACTGCCGTTGCTAAACAGTTTTGTCGGTGAGTTCTTAATCATGCTGGGAGCGTGGACGTCGACGATCGTTCGTCACGCTTGGATCGTAACTATGCTTGCGGGAACGGGCGTGATTTGGGCAGCCGTGTACATGCTCTGGATGTTGCAGCGCGTCGTGTTCGGCACGAAGACCAGCGAAGCAAATGCTAAGCTCTCGGATCTAAATGCGCGCGAGATTGGATTACTGGTGCCGCTGCTGGTGTTAATGTTCTTTATGGGGATGTATCCAACGACGTTTCTGAGCCGCTCGCGTGCAAGCATCGAAGCGGCACGGCAGCGAATTAGTTCTCCGCAATCAGGTGGAGTGAACATTGCCTTAACCGAGCGGCGAGACTCCTCGCGATAGCGGATTCATCACCATTGGGAGTTGAAGAGCTCTTAGCGTTTAGTCTCGGAGGAGTCTTACCGCGTAGCGGTCTAATGATTTTAGCCCGGTCTTTCAAGGCCGGGTAGACGGACGGCTAAACATGCGCGTCGCGTCAGCGACGATTGAATTGAACTTGTCCCGTAGAACCATGGAATCGAATACCACGAAGGCTATATTAGGGAGTGATTCAGCCGTCGCTAACGCGACGACGTGCGTTTGCACGCGACCTGACCCCGCCTTAAAAGACGGGGCTAAACTCAATCCGCCGCTACGCGGCGCTGCTCCTCCTATCGCACATTATCAATCACAGTTTTGCTAAGCCTTCTCTTCGTCACGCACGGCGTAGCATTGGGTCAGGAGAAGGCCACGCTCACAGACCCAAAATTTAAGTTGCAGGGTCTCGATGGTCGCGTCTACGACCTGGCTGATCTGCGCGGCAACGTCGTGCTGGTTTCATTCGGGGCGACCTGGTGCGCACCATGCAGCACCGAGTTGAGGGCCTTGGAAGAACTGCGGGCTGAATATCAGAACCAGCCGGTAAAGTTTTACTGGGTCAGCATTGAACGGCCTGAGGAAGTCAGCGACACCGCGTTGAAGCGCTACGCGAGAGAGCGCAAGGTGAGTTTTCCAGTGTTGCGCGACACCGCGAAAATGGTCTTCCTACAATTTTCACCCCGAGTGCGTCTGCCGATGATCGTAATGCTTAGCAAGGATGGCCGAGTCGATCTGCCGGTGCAGTTCGGGATGCGCACGCCGGCCGAAAGCTATAAAGCGGATATGCGCGCCAGGTTGAATAAGCTTCTGTCAGTTCGCAGTGAGTCAGATCGTTAAGCATATTTAGAAACATCAATGTCGCTGATCGCGTTTCAAGCAGCCAATCCCGATATCAGCTTCTCGCTGATCGCACCGGAAGTCATCGTCAGCGTTGCGGGCGTGATCGTGATGATGGTTGACGCCTTTTCCCGCCGCGGCCAGCGTTGGGTGACGGGAGCGCTGTCGATCATTGCTTTGATCGCCGCCGGTATGGCTTCACTCTGGCTTTGGGCCGCAGCGCCGCTGCAGCGTTCAGCTTTCAACGGCATGATTGTGCTGGACGAGTTGCGTCTGAGTTTCACGCTCATCTTTGTCATTGTCTCGATCCTAACGGTTCTGATCGCATCGGTGTGGATCGATGGCGAGAAGCTGCCCGCGGGCGAGTTCCACTCGCTGCTATTGTTTGCGACCTGCGGCATGATGTTGATGGCTTCAGCCGGTGATTTGGTGATTGTGTTTCTCGGCCTGGAAATACTTTCCATCGCGACGTACGTGCTGGCCGGCTTTCGCCGCACGGACGTTCGTTCGAACGAGTCTTCATTGAAGTATTTCATTTTGGGCTCGTTCGCTTCGGCATTTTTGCTCTACGGTATCGCTTTGATTTACGGCGCGACTGCCACGGAGACCTTGCCCGGCACCACGAACATTGCAGCAATCGCCGGACGCTTGGATCAATCGCTGTATCCGCCGCTCTTATTCGCAGGCGTAGCGATGCTCATTGTTGGTTTTGGTTTCAAGATCGCCACTGCGCCATTTCACGTTTGGACGCCCGACGTTTACGAGGGCGCGCCCACGCCCGTAACCGCGTTTATGGCTGCCGGCCCGAAAGCTGCCGGCTTCGCTTCGTTCATGCGCGTGTTTCTATTTGGTTTTCCGATCGCGACTGTGGCCGCGAGCACCAGCGGCTACGCGCACCAGAGTTGGGTTGGCGCGCTGGCCATTATGGCAGTGCTGACAATGACGATCGGTAACGTGGTGGCTATCGTGCAGAATAACGTCAAGCGAATGCTCGCTTACTCTTCGATTGCGCACGCCGGTTATGCGTTGGTGGGATTCGTCGCCGCGGGCGCTGCTTCCGATCCCTTGGAAAGAAACAGCGCGCTGACCGCAGTCACCTTTTATCTGCTCACTTACGCCGTAATGAACATGGGCACCTTCGGGATCGTTACCATGATTGCTCGCAGCGGGGACCGGCGTACCGAGGTGGACGACTATAACGGCATCGGCTTCATTTCGCCGGTTCTGGGATTTTCGCTGTCGATATTCCTGCTGAGTTTGTTAGGCATTCCACTGACGGCGGGCTTCATGGGAAAGATCATGGTCTTTAGCGCCGCGTTGCGCGAAGGGTACGTTTGGTTGGTAGTCATCGCCGTGCTCAACACAGTAGTCTCTGCTTATTACTACCTGCGTCTGATTATCGTGATGTTCTTTCGTGAGCGAACCGCTGCGTGGGAACCCCCGCGCATTCCCGCAAGCGCGGCGCTCGCGTTGGTGCTAACGATTGTCGGAGTCTTTTATCTCGGCCTCTTCCCCGGCAGGGTGATCAATGCGTTCAGTTCGCGACCAGCCATCTCTCTGTCGATTCGATAACACATGAAATCGGCTGCTAACTTGTTGTCGGATATTGAAGAGACAATGGGCGACTCATGGTTGCCGAGACTCTATAGCGAGCTCATTCTGAAAATTCGCACGCGCTCTTATGAATTTTCCATGCTCCCAAAGCGCGCCGAGCCACAGATTTACCACACCTTACTCGGGGTTGAATTAAAGGTTGGTCGACGACGGATGCTTTGTCCTGATTTGGCGACCGCGCGTTATCTCGCAGTTTTCGCGCGCCTCGGTAGCCAAGCCGTCGCCATCCCTTACGACATCACAAAGATTTCGCTGGTTGCGGATGAACTTGAACGGTCCTGGCATCGCATGTTGCTTTTGGCCGACAGCATGACAACCGATCGAACTCTCGCGTTTCGCACTCGCGTTCGGAAGCTATTAATTGCTAAAGTACTAGCGGAGATTGCCGCGGCTGGCCCCGGACCGCGCATCCCTGAATTCAAACAGAGCACAAGGCAAAGAGAGCCACGAAAAGGCACAAAATGCACAAAAGAGTTTCAGGACCCCGAAGAGTCGGCGTAGCAACCGGATCAAAACGAGCCCTTTTATCTTTGATTTGTTTTATGCCTTTTGCGCCTTTTTGTGGCTAAAATCTTCTGATGACAACTGAGACACACGAGCCTATTACCCGCGAAACTCAAAGCTCCGAATTGATTGAGCCGCGTCCCTTCCCTTTCAATCAGCGCACGTTCTGCAACTACGAGCCCGTTGAGAAAAGTATCAATCAAGCGCGCGTGTTGATTGTGGACAACTTGCTCCGCAATGAAGACGATCTATCGGAAGTCGCGCGAGCGGATTGGGGAAAAGACACCTCGGTTCAACTCAAGCGCGAGCGCCAAATCGCCGACTTGGCCTTGCAGAATATCGTTGCCAACGTCGAGCGTCTGGTTAAGCAACCTGAGACCCGCATCGTCCACGTGACCGCAGTTGCCGATGGCGTTACAGAGTTTCGGCCCCATGCGATCGTGCTCAGCGGTACGTTGCGAGATTTCGATTACTACAAACCGGGAATCCTTGAAGACTTTGCTGGCTTTGTTCGCCAGACGACAACACCCGTGCTCGGCATCTGTGGTGGGCATCAACTGATCGGTTTGAGTTTTGGCGCGCGCGTCATCACCTTAGACAGCCAGGAGCAACGCGAGCGCCGCGACAATCGCATCACCGAATATCAATACCGTCTGGTGCGCATCGTCGATCCGACCGATCCGATCTTCCTCGGCATCGACAATCCGCAGTCGGGCATCTGGCAGGATGACACAAGGGAAGGACGCAACCTGCGCGTCTGGCAAAACCACGGCCTGCAACTCGATCGCGTGCCCGACGGCTTCACGCTCCTCGCGACTTCATACCTTTGCAAGAACCAGATGATGGTTAGACGCAGCGACGACCAGTTGATCTACACCGTTCAATTTCACCTGGAAAAATCTTTTGAAGATTGGAACAAGAGCCGCACCCGCTGGGAACATCCGAACGAATCGCGGGATGGAAGAATTTTGTTTGAGAATTTTCTGCGGCTGGCCCTGGCACATTAAAAAGAGCACGCTATGATACGTTACGAGTAAGTCATGCCCGACGATGAATTCAAGCTTAAGGCGCTCGGCACTTACATTGACGGGAAGATCAAGAGATACAATTTGATGTTTGCTGTTAATGGAGGAATATTTGCGCTTGCGAAGGTGATTAAGGATGCCGGGCCCAATAACCCTTTAGGCAAGCTCACCCTAACCCACCTGGCAATTGGCGCTATCGCCTTTACCTTCCTTATGTGGTTCGACATTTGGCTTTGGGGCGAAAACATGAGGCTCAATTACTTTGGCGGCAAAGATGTATTTCTTTGGCGAGGAAAGGCTATTCTTTCACTGCTGGCTGCTCTATTGATTATTGGTTGGCTGCTGGCGATATTTGGCTGGTGTACAATCATCGGCGTTTTCGCCTCGCTTGCGATTCTTGGCGCTGTTCTCGCTTATCACAATAGGAAGGATCACGAGCAGCAAAGTGGCACTAGATCCAGCACGCCTCACACTTGAGGCTTTGGCAGAAGCGGCTGAAGCACTTGCTGCGCGTGATCGCGATTTGGCGCGTATTTATCGGCTTCATGGCGTCCCGCCGATGTGGGGAAGACGGCCGGGATTCGTGACTCTGTTACGCATCGTTCTTGAGCAACAGGTCTCGCTGGTTTCCGCACGTTCAATGTTCGAGCGACTCAAGGCGAACATTCAACCCTTTACGGCCGAACGCTTCATCGAGGCGGGTGAAAGTTACTTGCGTTCGCTCGGCGTGACCCGGCAGAAAGCGCATTACTGCGTTCAGGTCGCGCGCGGTTTCAATGACGGGCGATTGGACAAACTCAGCAGAATGAATGACGAAGATGCGCACGCGGCGCTGCTCGGCATCAAGGGCGTCGGCCCCTGGACCGCAAATATCTATCTGCTGATGGCCCTTCGACGTGCCGATATCTGGCCTGACGGTGACGTCGCGCTCGCCACCGCCGTTAGCAAACTCCGCAAATTGAACACGCGTCCGTCGTTTATTGAACTCGCACAAATCGCCGAAAACTGGCGTCCATATCGTTCCATTGCTGCGAGGATGTTGTGGCAGTATTATCTGGCGGAACGCAAAACGTTCGTTTCCTAATTAGTACTCACTAGTGCCGATCAGTTGCGCGCGCGAGGACGCAAACCTGTCGTGAGTGAGACATTACCCGATGACAACGATACCGGAAGTAGCTTCCTTGATTGCGCGGTGGAGATTGCGCAAGGCATTGACAATCTTGAAGGGCGTGCTGAAGTCATATCTCTCATAGCGATCAAGTACGCTGAATCAGGGCAACTCAATGTTGCCGCTGACCTGGCAGAAACCATCAACGATTCCTACCAACGAGACCAGGCCCATGCAGCACTTGCCGCCAAATGTGTTGAAGTTCGCGCGCCTGATTACGCCGAGCAGTTATGCGATCTGATCGAAGACGATACAGCTTATGCGCTGGCGACAGAGGGAATGGCTGTTGCCTATGCAGAGTCAGAGACATTTGAACAGTCTATCGCTCTGGCTCATAGATTATCGGATAGCGCTCCCACCTTAAGCCGGATTGCGCTCGCATTCGTCGCCGGTGGTCATCCTGTACAGGCTCTCGAGGTCGCACGATCGATCGATTACCCCGATTTGAAAGCGCCTGTTTTGGTTGAGTTGGCGGCCCATGCTCTCCACGATGGTCGCAACACCGAGGCTGACGAGCTTCTGCAGGAAGCGACAAACGCGGCGGAAGAGATTGAGTTTGCCGAGCCGCGGATCTCTATTCTGGTTTCGATTGCTTCTCTTCATGAAAAGTGCGGCCAGGCAGCGCAGGCTTTGGATGTCCTGGCTCGGGCGCATCGACTTTGTAACGAATCTGAAAACCCCGCGAAAGATTCTGCTTTAGCGCAAATCGCTGGTGGATTTGCCGAGCTACACCGTTACGATCAGGCTGATCAACTGATTGAAGAAATCGAAAACCCGTTTCAATTCGCTCACGCTAACGTCAAGGTGGCGCTCGAGTGTTACCAGGCCGGGGACAGCACCAGAGCGTTGACCTTGTTCGCAGACGCGCTGGAAATAGGCAGCGATGAGGAAGTTTACGGTGCCGAGACCCTTATGATGCGCGAAACTCTGCTTTATAAGTTAGCGGTTTGCTACGCAACGGTCGGTCATCGCGAAGAAGGTTTGCAAGTAATAGAAATGATGGATTCTCAAGATCAGCAACACCGCGCGCTGGGAGAGATCGCAAAACTGTATGTGCGTACCGGGAATAATAGCCAGGTGTTTGAAGTGACTGAGATGATCAGAGACGACTATGCAAGGGTTCTCTGTGAGATGGAAATTGTCGACGCGTTCATAGCATCCGACCAATTCCCTTTAGCCGACCATATGCTGCCCCAGGCACTTGCCCGCGCCGCTATGATCGCCCGAGCCAACCAGAAAGCATCAGCCTTAATGGAAATCGCTCCCAGGCTTGCCCGAAGAGATCAAGCTACCAAAGCCTCTGAAGTACTATTCGAAGCTCTCGCCGCTCTGCAAATGATTGATGATAGTTATTATCAATCACTTGGTCTGATTAACTTAGCCGGCAAATACCGGGAACTGGGACAACAGCCGGGTCAAAGGGAACAGACCGTCCTGGAAGCAATGACCCTTAAACTGGAACCGTGAACACGGGCAAACCCGTTCTCT
>WNGH01028647.1_pt1 | contig 10046 bp, 12 predicted proteins | sample 5400631 | NCBI WGS metagenome assembly WNGH01 (sample SAMN13153373, study PRJNA577476) | soil metagenome | isolation source: 115 cm soil or saprolite under Garry oak tree replicate 1 | place: USA:California | collected 2016-06-15 | reverse complement strand
ACTCGAAGTCCGAGTATTCCACCAGGGTCACTGGCGCCTTGGCGTCACCCATGGCAGGTGCGTCGTTCATTTGGATCTGCGCCCGGGTCTCCGCGAGCGGGTCTTTTGTCAGGTCCGACATCTCTCCCCGGAAAAGGAATTTGCCGTCCTTGCTGACGTAAAATTTCACCGTTTGCTTATTTGCCTCGATGGTTAGATCGATGGTGGTTTCGAGTAGTCCGTCAGTCGATGTTTCTTTGAGCGGCCCCACGACCAACTGAACGTCCGGACCGAAAGCGTACAGATTGCGCAGATATGTCTCGATATTCTTTTGTGTTTGCGACGACGAAGCGGAGGCGGTCGCTGCTGTCGCCAGTTTGGCCTGCCGCGGTCGGGCAACGGCGGGATAAATGTTAAGGCAAAGAATGATGCAAAGGCTGAGTTTGGTTTTCAACGCGGACCTCATGGGTTAGGGGATGAACTTCTGCGCGATCGGAAATGGCCTGCCAAATCCGAATGCGCGCGAGGTGATCTTCAAGCCTGGCGCCGCCTGCTTGCGTTTGTATTCGTTGCGATCCACCAATAGCGCAATGTCTCGAACCATCTTCAAATCGAAGCCGTAATGATCGGCAATCTCCCGAGGGTCTCGCAAATCTTCGATATAGGCCTTCAGAATTCGGTCAAGAACATCGTAGGGAGGGAGGCTATCCTCGTCCTTCTGGTCGGGGCGCAATTCTGCCGAAGGCGCTTTCTCGATGGTCGATCGGGGAATCAGTTCCCTCTCGCGGTTGATCCAGTTCGCCAGTTCGTAGACCATCAGTTTCGGCACATCGGAAATGATGGCCAGACCTCCGGCCATGTCTCCGTAAAGAGTGCAGTATCCGACGGCCAGTTCTGATTTGTTGCCGGTGCTCAGAACCATCGAACCAAACTTGTTGGAAATCGCCATCAGGTAATTTCCACGGATGCGCGCCTGAATATTTTCTTCAGTCACATCAACAGGACGATCGCCGAACGCGGCTGCCAGCGTGCGCTTGTATTCCTCAAAAACATTATTGATTGGCAGTGTGATGAGCTGGATGCCCAGGTTCTTCGCTACGGTTGCCGCGTCACTCTTGCTGCCTGCCGAGGAAAAAGGCCCCGGCATGGAAACACCGAGCACATTTTCCGCTCCCAGTGCGTCCACGGCGATGGCGGCTACCACAGCGGAGTCAATTCCGCCGCTCAATCCAACCAGCACTTTCTTGAACCCGCACTTGCGCACATAGTCCGCCGTGCCGGTCAACAACGCCTGGTAGGCGTACGCGATTTCGGTCGCCGGCAGTTCGCGAATCTCGCCCTGCCCGGTGACCGTGTCAAAGAGGACGAGATCTTCCTGGAATGCCAGGGCTTGCGCGGCCACGCGTCCGTCGGGGCTAATCGCCATGCTCGCACCATCAAAAATCAGATTGTCGTCGCCGCCAACTTGATTGACGTAAACCACGGGGCGCTGCTGTTTTTTCGCGATGGCGCGCAACATCTCAAAGCGCAGATTCTTTTTGTCGATCGTGTACGGGGAAGCCGAGAGATTCAGAAGCACGCTGATTCCCTGCTTGCTGAGTTCCACAACTGGGTCGCGCTCGTACAAGCGCGTCGGCCAGAAATTCGGATCGTTCCAGACATCCTCGCAAATCGTGATGCCCAGTTTTTCATCCTTGAAGTTGTAAACCACTTGCTTATCGGCAGGTTGAAAGTAGCGCGACTCGTCGAAGACATCGTAGGTTGGCAACAACATCTTGCTCTGCTCAAAGACGATCCGCCCTCCGCATAGCAGCGCCGCTTTGTTGGCGACGGATTTGCCCGAGCTATTCTTCACGCGCCCGGCGTAACCAACGAGGCTCGGCACAGCAATCTTGGCCGCAAGCGCTTTCAGTTCATCCGCGTTCCGGTCCAGAAAAACCGGGCGCTCCAGAAGATCCTGAGGAGGATAGCCGCAGAGGCAAAGCTCGGCAAAAACAGCAAGGTCCGCGCCTCGCTGCTTGGCTTGCCCCGCCAAGCTCAAGATGCGAGCGGAATTCCCTGCGAAGTCGCCAATGGTGGGATTGAACTGCGCGAGCGCTATTTTCATGCCCGGACTTTAGAATACGGTCTGAATCCGGAGATTGCAAACACGGAGGCTGTGCAAGGCGACCTGTTCACTGGCAATTTGGCTTCAATCCTGCTTGTCGCGCTTCTTCGCGACCAGGCTGGCAATTCCCTGCCTGGCGCGCAGTTCCCGGTAAAACAGCACGCAGAGTCCTGGGAACGCCTCTCGCAGCTCGCCTGTTTCGAGTAAATAAGACGGATTTCGCGGCCCGCCCGCAAACTCAAGTTGTGCCTGCGTGTAAGTCTCAAACAGAAGAACTCCGCCTGGGCGGAGTGCGCGGGCTATCTGCGGAAAGAGCGATCTCTGCAAATACTGAATGCACAAAATGAGGTCGAAGGTACGCTCCGGAATCTCGGCGTGCTCCAAGTCCTCTCGCACCACGCTAATGCCTCCGTGTAAAGATCGCCGAGCCTCAATGAGACTTCTTGCATGGCGCACTGGTGTGTGCATCTCCCGTGCTCGTGTCTCCAGACTGTCGAGGGCGACGCCGGAGAAATCGACTGCCGTGACATTCTGGCCGCGTGCAGCAAGGAGCAGCGCGTGTCTCCCCGTCCCGCATGCGATGTCCAGCGCCGGGCCTTTTGGCAGAAGTGGTAAGAGTTCGCGGACAATGCTCGCAGGCTCTGAGGGCGGCGCCTCAGCTGCGGCCCTGTGCTTGGCGTCCCAGTCGGATTGGCTCGAGGGCATAAAAAAGGCTCCTGAACTTACCGCTCAGGAGCCTCAAGAAAGTTTCTGCGCGCATAGCGCGCTTCCCCGCGCTGAATTAGACGCTGAAAGAGCTCCCACAGCCGCAGGTGCTCTTCACGTTGGGATTGTTGAATTTAAATCCCGCACCTTCGAGCGTCTCAATGTAATCAATCTCAATTCCGTCCAGGTACATGGAACTCATCTGGTCGACCGCCACCTTCAGACCGTCGAACTCGAAAAGCTGGTCCGCATCGGTGGTCTGGTTTTCAAACGCCATATGGTACTGAAATCCGGAGCATCCGCCGCCGACAACCGCCACGCGCAGAGCAACGGGCACGGGGTTCTGCATGCTCATGATTTCCTTGACCTTGGTACTCGCAACGGGCGTCAAATTAATCATAAATCCTCTTGGCCTCCGCTCGCGGGTAAAACCCGCCAAGCAATCAACAACTACAGTATACCAGAACTTTTCCACCGCCGCGCAAAGCTGCGTTTCCTGCTCCGAAACAGTCGCGATTCGCCGCGTTTCGACAAGAATCCGTGCTTCGCTTACAATGAGATGCAATGATCAGACACAAAGTTACCCTTATCCCCGGCGAAGGAATCGGGCCGGAAGTGGCTGCGGCGACGCGCCGCATTCTGGAAGCAGCGGGCGTGCAGATCGAGTGGGAGGAGATCGCCGGACGATCCGACAGCTCTTCCGACCAGGGCAAATCCGTCAATCAGGCGGCCGTGGAATCCGTGCGCAAGAATCGCGTTGCGCTGAAGGGCCCCATGGCCACGGCTATCGCCGGCGGTGCGCCCAGCGTAAACGTGGCGCTGCGCAAAGCGCTCGAACTCTACGCCAATCTGCGTCCGGTGAAAAACGTGCCGGGCGTCAAATCCCATTTCGAGGACGTGGACCTGATTCTGGTGCGCGAGAACACCGAGGATTTATATTCCGGGCTGGAGCACGAGGTCGTTCCTGGCGTGGTCGAAAGCCTGAAAATCATTACGGAAAAGGCTTCCACGCGCATCGCCAGATTTGCCTTTGAATATGCCAAGCGCCACGGACGGAAAAAGATTCATGCCATCCACAAAGCCAATATTATGAAACTTTCGGATGGTTTGTTTCTCCGGTCGGTCCGGGCGGTAGCGGCGCAATTCCCCGCTATCGAATACAAAGAACTCATCGTTGACAATGCCTGCATGCAGATCGTCATGGACCCCCTACAATTTGACATGCTCTTGCTGCCCAATCTCTATGGCGACGTGATGAGCGATTTAGCCGCAGGCCTTGTCGGCGGCCTGGGTGTGGTTCCCAGCGCCAACATCGGCGATGAATGCGCGATGTTCGAGGCCGTTCACGGCACCGCGCCCGACATCGCCGGCAAAGGGTCCGCCAATCCAACGGCCCTATTGATGAGCAGCATTCTCATGCTTGACCACCTCGGCGAACGGGTTGCGGCAGAACGAATCCAGGGCGCCCTCATAAAGGTCTACCGCGACGCAAAACACACCACACGGGACGTTGGCGGCAAAGCTAGCACGGAGGAGTTCGCGGACGCGGTGATCGCCGCGCTCCATGTGAAGGTAGATTCCAAGACCTAGAAAAGGTTCTGGCAGTCCCAAGTCATCAAAAAACTTGTTTTTTAACCGCGTTCGTGACACTATCCGCGCTAGTAGCCTCGAACGTCCCTCCAAGGCGGACCTATGCAAAGGACGCGATATCCCGAACGCCGGCGCACTACGCGCCTTTCTCTTCAGATTCCGCTGACCGTCCGTTGCCGTTTGCCGGAAGGCGAATCCATCGACCTGAAGGCTTCCACTTACGTTGTAAGCGCCCACGGGGCCCTGGTGCTCATGGATACACCCTTGATTCCCGGACAGACCGTCAAAGTTTTCAACGAGCATACCGCAAAGTCAATTGACTGCGTCGTTACTTCCTTGCGGGAAAAGCGAGAAAGACGATTTGTGGGCCTTGCATTTGCCAATCCCAACGTGGACTTTTGGCACATCGTTTTCCCGAAGTCTGGCACCCGTCAGGCTATCCGCTCTTCACTGACTGGAGCGCTGGTGCCGCCGGGCTTCCGTCAGGACAATACTCCTCACGCACACATAAAACCACAGCGGCAGCGTCCATCGGGCGATTAACCGATGCTTATCGAATTTCTCCAGCCAGGCGCGGCGTAGAGTAATCAGAATCATCGGCACAATCACGATCGCCAGGATCGTGTGCGAAGTCAGCAGCGTGAAGTAAACCGGCCTGATCCAGCCCTGCCCTTGAAACAAAACCAGTTGCTTCACGCGGAGGTGATAAACCACGTAGGACGCCAGGAAAACAGTTGATACGCTGAACGCGGAAACCATGAAAAACTTGTGTACGTCTCGCTTCCCTGCCCGTATCGCTGCGTATCCTCCCGCGAGGAGGATCGCGCTGATTCCGTTAAGACAAGCATTGAAAGCGGGATGCGAAAGCATGACTCTGAGTTCGTCCTTTCTGATGTGGTTCTGCTTTGAATCGACCTGATCAGCGCGGCAGCTTGTCGTAGACCATTAAGCCAAGCAACAGCGGAATGTGCAGAACCGTCGCGTGCATGAGCCACTTCGCGCGAGTGTTCGTTTTGTTGCTGGCGGCCCACAGGCACACCTGCACCAGAGCAGTGCTGGTGACAAGCGCCCCAAAGAAATACACCACGCCCGCCAGGCCCAGAATCGCAGGAAGCAGGCTCACCGCTACTAGTGCAATCGCATACAGAATGATTTGCCGGAACGTGCGCGTGCCTTCACGGTCGATCACTGGCAGCATTAAGATCCCGGCGCGCGCGTAATCTTCCCGGTACATCCAGGCAATGGCATGGAAGTGCGGGAACTGCCACAGAAATAATATTCCGAAGAGCAGCCACGCACCGCGGTCGAGCGAGCCTGTCGCAGCCACCCAGCCGATCATCGGCGGAATGGCTCCGGGAAAAGCGCCAACGAACGTCGCCCACACCGTGCGTTTTTTCAGCGGAGTGTAAGCGAGCAAGTAGCTCAGGCAAGTCGCAACGCCGAGCCCCGAAGCCAGCGCGCCCGCGGCCACATACAGGTCCGCGGCTCCGGCGATGGAGAGCGTCATGCCAAAGACCAGCGCTTCGCGCGGCTGCAATACGCCACTGGGCAGCGGCCGCGAAGCGGTACGCCGCATATAACGGTCGGACTCGCGCTCGATGTAATGATTTAGCGCCGCCGTGCCTGCGGCAATCAGCATCGTGCCAAAAACCGCGTGGATCATGTGTAGCCAAGCAACAGGGCCACGCGCGCCCATGTAATATCCGGCGGCAGTGGTCATCAGTACGAGGAAGGAAACGTCCGGCTTGATCAGCGCCACGTAACCGTTCGCGCGCGCAGAAAGCGTCAGTTCCGTTGTGCGCGCCGTGCTCATCCGGCGGTCACCTGACGGGGTGACGCCGCCGCAACTTCCCTTCCGCGCGGAACCAACCGGTAACAAATCAGCACGACCAGCACGGAAAAAGCAAAGAGAATTGCGCCGACGACCGTATGGATCACCGTTAGAGTAACCATCACGGGCATCGGCTGCGGCGCATCCGCGGTGCTCAGCCGCGACCAATACGCTCCAAATCCAAGCAAGAACTGTGTACCAAAAATCGCGTGCAACAGGATTCGCGTCTTAGACAGTTCTCGCGATGCTCCGAACCGCTTGCGCAGCGCCACCGCCGTCCAAATGACCATTCCGAGCACCACCAGCGCCCCGGCCATGTGCGGCCAGATCGCAATTTCTTTGTGGCGGAAGCCGGCGCCGAGAATCACCTGCAAATAGATCACGCCGGCATTGAGAATCGCCAGAACGTGAATCGAAGGAGTTCCACTATCCTCCAGTTGCGGCTGCTCGGTAACCCACCACTTGCTTGTGAACACCGCGATGCTGAGCACCGCGCCAAGAACGATCTGCGCAAAGCAGGCATGGATGACTGGCAGCCAGTAATGCAGCAGCCGTATGACCACCTGGCCGCCAAGAATGGCTTGCGCGGCTACACCGAGCACGGCAATCAGCCCAAGCCAACGCAGCCAGGGCCGTTTTTCCTTTACCCAAAGCATTACGGCCAGCGCGACCGTCAGTATCCCTAAGCCGCCCGCAAAAACACGGTGCGAGAATTCATACAGGTCGCCGCCTTGCAGCGACGATAGCGGCGGAACCAACGCGCCATGGGAAGTCGGCCAATCCGTCACGGAAAGGGCCGCATCTTTGGAAGTGACCAGCGCTCCAGCAACGAAGAGAAGCACCGTCCAGAAGACCACGAAAGCCGCAAATCTGTGCACAACTGGATTGTGAGTGGATGTCATGGCCCTTGTCTCAGCGGCGGATTATACATTTATCTCGCCACCGTGGAAAGCCGCCCGGACGGCTCATCCGCAGCAATCCCCACGGCACGCAGCACGAGATCCTTGAGCGCGGCGATAAACAATGGTGAGTCCCCCACGGCCGGCATCATGCGAAATCTTTCGATCCCCAGCTTTGCCGCTTCCTCGCGAGCTTCAATGTTGATTTCGTGCAGCGTTTCGATGTGTTCGGTGACGAACGAGATGGGCGAGACGAGCATCTCCTTGACGCCTTCGCGCCCAAGCCGCTCAATCGTCCCCGTCAAGGGGGGCTGAAGCCACTTTGCTGGACCCACGCGGCTCTGGTAGCAAAGCACGTGCGTCTTTGGCCAGCCAGAATACTGCTTCGCACCCAACTCGCAAGTTAGATGCACGGTCTCCTCGATCTGCTTTGGATAGGGATCGCCCTTTTCGACCAGGCTCATCGGCAAACCATGCGCGCTGAACACCAGATGAATCCGCGAACTGTCCGGAAATTGCCGCAATACCGATCCAATCCGCTGAACCAAGGCTTGAATATAGAGCGGATGGTCGTGAAAATTGTTGATGGTGCGTTCCGGCGGTTTCCCGTCTCTCCACTTTGCTTGATCGGCGACCCGCCGCCATTCCTTCAAGCTGCTGAGTGTCGTCGCGTAGGAATAGTGCGGATACAGCGGCATCAACACAATTTCATTTAGCGGGGCAGCCTTCTGCAAAGTATCCACGGCTTCGGAAGTCATGGGATGCCAATAGCGCATCGCCGTGACCGCAACAGGATCGATGTACGGCGAGACGGCCTCCACCAGCCGCACACGCTGCCGTTCGGTGAGTGCACCAATCGGCGAGCGGCCGCCAATTTCCGCATATCGCCCTGCCACTGGAACTGATCGCTTCGACGAAATGAGCTTCGCAATCGGACGCCGCAGTATTCCAAAAGGCTCAAGGGGGATAATGTCGGGATCGAGAAACAAATTCAGCAAAAACGGCTCGACGGCCTCCAGCGAATCCGGCCCGCCAAGCTGAAACAGGACGATTCCGACTTTCTTCTTCCCTGCCAAGCTACTTGCTCCGGCTCAATGAATTCTTCAGGCGTTCGATCTCTTGGCGCAGCGTGTTCATGCGCTTGGAGACGGAGACATAATATAGAAAGAAAATCGCCCAGCCTGCGAGATAAGCTGCAAGAATGCTGTCAAAGTTCTTCATCGGACTTCCACCTCTCTTTGCAGTTCCTCCAAATCCGCTCTCATTGCTTCCAGCTTGAAGCGCGCGTTTACAAGCAAGACCAGCAATCCCGTGAATGCTCCCCAAACCAGCAGGTAGGCGACGCGCATCCGTGGTTCCAGCCCGGAACCTGGCCCGCCCATGATCACTGGGGTTGGATGTTGACCGCGCCACCAGCGAATCGAAAAATAAACCAAGGGCACATCCAGAAACGCAAAAATTCCAAAAAGAGCACTGAACAATGCGCGCTTGTCCGGCTCTTCCAGCATGGAGCGCAGCAGCAAATACGATATATAAAGCAGCCAAAGGACAAACGTGAGCGTCAGTCGCGCATCCCACGTCCACCAGATCCCCCAAACTGGATGCGCCCAGATCGGCCCGGTAACCAGCACGACGGTAATAAACGCCAGGCCCACTTCCGCGGCCGAGACACCCAGCCAGTCCCACTTCGGCTGACGCTTGAACACGTACATCAGATTCGCATAGAAGCAAATCCCAAGCGCGATGAAAGAACTGAACGCACTAGGAAGGTGCAAGTAAAAGATCTTTTGGATTGGCCCCATCGTTCTCTCGATGGGCGCGTAGAAAAAAGCCAGATAGGCTGTGACCGCAATCAATAGGAATAGCGCGAATGCCCCGGCGATGGTTTTCATCACGGAGTTAATCCTCTGCCGGCCGCACCTTGCTGCGGATTCCCTCTCATGAAATTTTATTCCTCCAATAGATATTCGCCGAAAAGCCACAGCGCCGTCAAAAAAACGACATCAAAGGCTACCAGGATTCCCAGTCCAGCCAGGCGCAGCGCGGGCTCCGGCTCAAGAAGCGCAGCCGTCACCTCCGTGCTGGCAATCAAAATAGGAGTGAGCAGCGGAAGCAGCAGCAACGGCAACATCAATTCTCGCATGCGCGCTTGCGAGGAAATCGCCGAAAACGCCGTGCCGGGAACAGCGATGCCAAGACTGCCCAAAAACAACACCAAAACAAGTTGCGGGAGCACCGGAAGGACGCGCACGTTAAAGAAGCCCGCGAAAAAGGGCAGCATGAGCAATTCCGTCAACAAGAGAAACAAAGTATTGGCTGCCATCTTTGCAAAAAAGATGGCGAACGGGTCGCTGACCGAAAGGCGCAACGCGCTGAGCGTATCGTTAGTTTGTTCGCGCAAGAAGCAGGGTTGCAGCATCAAGGACGCGGCAAAAAGAAAAGCCACCCAGAGCAGTCCCGGGCCAAGCCGCTGCGATTCACTGGTGGTGGGATGAAGCGTAATGCTGAATAACACGATGACAATCAAAATGAAAACAACGGTGGTCGTGAGAAGCTCCCGTGAGCGGACCTCCGTGCGAAGCTCCTTTCCGAGCAGTGCCGACGTGTTGGAGAGCAGGCTCACTCATGCACCGGCAAATGTCAGAATCGAATGAAGGCTGCCGCCCGTCTGCGTGTCGGCCATGATCGCTCCGGCGTCGAGTCGAACCGCGCGCGTAGCCAGCGAGGAAATCTCCGACTCCCCATGGACGCTCATCAATATCGTGCGGCCGGCGTCTCGCATCCGGCGCAACGCCTCCGCAAGCCAAGTCACTCCTTGCGGGTCGAGCCCTGTCGCCGGCTCGTCTAGAAGCAGCACCGCGGGCTCATTCAGCAGCGCCCGCGCAATGGCCACGCGCTGGCGCATGCCGCGGGAAAACGTGCGCACCAGTGAACC
>WNGH01015890.1_pt1 | contig 10049 bp, 16 predicted proteins | sample 5400631 | NCBI WGS metagenome assembly WNGH01 (sample SAMN13153373, study PRJNA577476) | soil metagenome | isolation source: 115 cm soil or saprolite under Garry oak tree replicate 1 | place: USA:California | collected 2016-06-15 | reverse complement strand
CACAGGAGTAGCCAAGGGAACAAGACCTGTGGGAGACTATCCGCATGTCAGAAAAACGAACAAAAGCCGATAAAGCGCAGCGGCAAACAGACCGATTGGAAAATAAGGAATCTCGCCGTCCCGCGCAGAATCGCAAAAAAGAAACCGACCCGCGAGGACTTCAGCCCGGCTGCTTTGGGTCGTAGCGGTTCTTAGGCGGGATCACGCTTTTGTAGGCCGCTTCTCCAGCTCTGCAATCCATTCCAACAGTTCTCTCACTACCGGACTGTCCGGCAAGGCCCTCGCCGTCAGCATGGCTTTCGCTTCCTCCGGGGTCAGCCTGGTGAAATGCGGGGCGCTGTATTTTTTCTTGCGACCCGATTCGGAATCTGGCGTTGACGTGCTCGGATCGGATGGATCTTTTCGCATGGCCCTTTGGTCTGTTCTGAACAATTACTCTTTGTGGACCGCCCGCGAACCTCGACTATGAGATTGTTCTGATTTCGGAACATGCCAGCGGTTTTGTAGTAGCCCAAGAAGGGTGTGGGTTCTAGCAAAGACGCCCGGCATCAAGGGGATAGCTCCAAAATAAACAGAAGCTGCACGCACAACGGGAAAGGAATGATCGCATCCAAGAAGTTGCGCGCTAGAACTGTGCTGGCCTCAATCCCCAGAGGGTCTGTCGATGGCGAAGGCCGTCTTGATCGTGGATGACAATGCGTTTATCCGTCAGGCGCTCTGTGAATCGACCGGGATAAACGGCTTGTCACGCCATGGCCCGGAGTAATGAATGGCTCGGGCTATCATTCCTTTCCCTGTGCGATTCGCCAAGAATCAGCACGGAAGCACGTCAGAAAGGATGATTCCGCAGACTTTGGTGATCAGTGGGTATATGTGGCGCTTGATCCTGACACAAAGTTGGTTCCCTCTTTCGTTGTTGGTAAGCGTTCCAGCGAAAACACCCAAGCATTCATGCGTGATCTTCGCAGCCGCATTGCCGATCATCGAATTCAACTGACTACAGATGCGTACATCTTTTGTCGAAAAGCTGTTGAAGCCGCTTTCGGCGGAGATGCCGATTTCGCTCAACTCACTAAGCTGTATGGCGATTACGGCCAGTTCGGGAATGAGAGGTACTCCCCACCAAGAATCACGGAGGTTATATCCAAGATCAGAAGCGGAAATCCTGATCCGCGCTACATCTCTACTAGCTTCGTGGAACGCCAAAACTTGACCATGCGACTCCAGATCGCCAGATTCACAAGATTGACGCTGGCATTTTCTCGCAAGCTCGACAATCTCAAAGCTGCCGTGACACTGTACTTTGCCCACTACAACGTTTGCCGTGTTCACCGGAGCTTGCGCGTGCCCCCCGCGATGGAAGCGGGGATTACCGATCACGTTTGGAGTTTGGCCGAATTGTTGGAAATTCCATGCCATGCTATTTAAGACACGACCAGGTCAGCTTCAGTTCGCTGAGACTGAAAGGTTTCGTGAGATAGTCGCAAGCCCCGGCCTTCATTGCCTCAACTGCTGAGCCGACCGTCCTGCAAACGCTCACCACGATTACTTCGATCCCCGGATGGCGGGCTTTGATGCAGCGCAGCGTTTCGAGTCCGCGGACAATCGGCGGTTTCACATCCAGCAAGACCACATCAAATGTTTGAGAGTCGATCAGGTAGAGCGCTTGTTCGGCAGTACCCGCAGTGCTTGTCGCGTATCCCAAGGCAGATCCTGCTTCGCGGTACACATCGCGGAGTGAATGGTCCGGGCTAATTCGAGCAAGTTGAGAAGACTGGAATTCGGAAGGGGCTGAGGGCGCGAGATTGGAAATGCACTTGTTGCGATTGCGCCTGTCATGGCAAAGGACCTCTGTTTTGAACTTAGCTAAGAGTGGTCTTGATTCTTGCGAGGCAGGGATTACGAAATGTGTTTGGCGAGCTGGATGCGAGGCCACTCTACTGCTCCGTTTTCAGATGGAAAACGCAGATTTCGGGTTCTTAGGCCTCTTGAGAGCAGCGCCAGTAGTTGCTTGCGCGTTCCCGTGATCGCAACTCCTTCGTACCCAAACCCAGACAGAGCGTGGATGCGTTTCTGTGACCGCAGTTCGGCAAGCATCCAGGACCCCCACTCAGGTGTAGCGGGTAGTCCGTAATGGCTGACCAGCGCGGACCAGATAAACGTGTCGTCATCACTCACGAGCAGGAGCTTGCCATCGGAGCTCGTGGCGGCCAACTCCTGGGAGCACGCCACGAGATGGCGCAGCGGGCGCTTGCGTCCTGCAACCGCAATCGAACCGCGGAAGAGCAGCGGTTTTTCTCCGAGCGCGACTAAGGTTTCGGCGCCGTTGGGATCTATCACCGTGAACATGTCCCCGTTGCCAAAAGCCGCTGCAATGGCCCCGATCTCTACATCTCCACCGATGACCGAAACCAAATGGGCTTTGCCGCGCTCCTGGCCAACAAAAGCGTCGAGATGAAGGCGAATATTGGTGGCCGTCTTTTCGGTCCGTCGTACATAGACAAGCCTGCCAAAGCGCTCATAGGCATTCTTCATTTGCGTTTCCTCGGTGGCTTTGGTTAGGTGAAATGCGGGATGGAAATGGAAGGACTGCCTACATCTTACTTGAATGTTCGAATTCTGGCGCGGCCTCCTCGGAGCCGGCTGGGCCGTTCTCCTTGGTCTCCTTCAATTCGAGAATCCGGCCATTTTCGAAGGCGAGCGTCAACTCATGGCTAAACCGCTCCCGGCGCCGAATGATGGTTTCACCCAACTCTTCGCCTTCCTCATTGAACTCATCAACATGCTTCACCGCGCGCCAGTGTGCGATGTGTCGGTCGTCACCTTGTCCAAAGAAGCCGTTCAACATGCCGCTGCAGGCGAGAAGGCCAACGTGCCCTTTGTGCAAGGGCGTTACGGGCCTGCCGCTCATTTTCTGCTGTTTCCGGACCAGCACGCCACGCGCGTTTTGCGTTGCGACTGAACGGTCAATCGCCTCCTCAATTTGGTCGAGCGGCAAGCCTGTGTAATGAATCATGGCCGGCGGAGACGGTGGAATGACATAGCGTTCCGCCACATCCGGATTGAGCGGTGGGATCAAACTCGGCCGATACCCTGTACGCAGGAGGTCGTCTACTCCCCGCGGCTCGCCACGTGCATGTGAATTCTTGCGGCTGCCGAAAACTACGATCTGGTGAAATCGGATGCAATCTGCGTGTTCCAACCGGAATAAGCTGATTCGGTTAAATTGGCTAGCAAGTAGTCGCGCACATGAATTCAGCGCGCTTACTGGGATCACAAACAGCAACACACCATCCGTTCGTACCCAGCGATGGCAGTGTTCCAGAAACACCGACTCCATTCTTCGATTGCTGTGCGGCCCTAATTCGGTGTCGTATGGAGGATTCAGGTACAGAAGCGAGCAGCTCTCCAATTGCACCTTGCACTCAAATGCGCTGCCGTGGACAGTTGCGATTCCTCTCTGCGCGGCTGCCGCAGCGCGATCGGCATCAATCTCAATTGCGGCGAGGTCCGCGCCTGTGCCCTTCGTGATTTCTAAAAGCGCGGTGCCGTCTCCCGCACACGGATCTATAGCTGCATAGGAACTTGAAGAAATGAGCAACGAACGGATGTTGCGCGCTTCTTCCACAGGTAAGGGATAGTAACCTAACTTCAACCTGGCAAACGGGCGTGACATTGGGATCTCCAGGACGTTGGTAGAGGAGGAGCTGTCGAAGCGGGAGGAGGAGAGGGAGCCGAGTGTGAATCCGGTCACGAAATTCCCGGCATCACTGCGACTCGCACGAGCGTGTCGGCCAGCCACTCCTGGTATTTTGAGAAGACCACGCACGCTCGCGCACCAATCACCGCCCGCTCTCGATCCACGGACCGATTCCGCGCATCTGGGCGGGAGCGACGTGTGTGATGTAACCCGGCTTTACGTTCAGTCCTGGCGGAGGAAACTCGCAGTCTGGCCCCACGTAAATGTGCGCCAAGCGCTGGAGCAGGATGGGCGCTCCGCCTTCAATGATGCGGGCGCTACCATAGACCACCAGGGACTCCCTTAGCCGCTGGGCACTGGTGTTGGGGCCGAGCATTGACAGCGCGACTCTTGGATCCCGGCGGATGTTTTGAACTTTCTTCCACATCCGTGAGATTGTCAACGTATGACGGGCGATCCGGAGGTTACTGAATTACAGCGTTTCTTCGAGAGTTTCGCGCGCAGAGGCGCCGGAGGTCTTCGCCCTGCAGTCGAAAGTCAGTTCTTAGTTGTGCTTGATGATAAACGCGGTTTTATCGTCAATGCGGTCTTCTTCGCCAATCTGGTGAAAGTATTGGTCCTGCTTTAATGCATAGTCCAGGATCGCGTTGCAAATCTCCTTTGCCCCTCGCTCTTTATGGTCACGAACTATGCGTTCGAGCCGTAGGCGATCCTCCTCATCGCTGCCGTCATACACACCGTCGGAGTAAAGAAAAACGATGTCTCCCGGACTCATCAATGTGATTTCCGCTATATTCGAGGAGTTCATCTGCCTTTGTCTGACCGCCATCGAAAAATATTTGTTTCGGTCAGGATGATCCTCGGGAATTTCCAAACCGAGCGCAGGGAATTGCACGAGGTGATCGGTATTCATCGGTATGAAGCGCCCGTACTCCGCCGAAAACACTAATGGTGGAGGGCTGCCGAAATTTACAAAGCGGAAATGTCCTTCGGGACGTATTTCGCCGTAAAGCATGGTCGCGATTTCGCGCGACTCGTCGTGCGCGTCTCGGCCCAAGGCATTGCGGGCGGTGACGGATTGCGCGAGCCGGACATTGATGTCTTCGAATAGCTTTGGGGTAGTCTTTCCGTACCGATCGAGTTCGGTGAGTATAAAAGCGTGAAAGGTATCGTGTATGGTCGAGGCTATCTTCGCCGAGATGATCCCATGCCCCTGAGCATCCACCAAGAGGACGCCGGCGGTTGTGTAAAGTTCGTGCAAATTGTCGGCGACCATTAGTTGTTCTGAGCTTTTTGCCCTTCTGTACTCGGCCTCGCGCACATCGCTAGGATTAGATTTCGACCCCAGCCATTGCACGTGCTCGTCTACCGAGTTTCGCGGAATCTGACCATCAGGAAGCGGTTCTAGATACTCTCTGGACAACCGAAGGGCGCTCGCGATACGCGCGTCGATGTTATAGCGTTGTTGAAAGTTGATGTACTCGAAGAGATCGCCGCCCACGCTTCCCGCGGGAATGGAATTCCCGTACATGTCGGTTCTGGACAGATGTGGGATCGCGCCCTCTACCGGCATCAATCGTTTGCGGAGATACTCATCGATACCAGGTTCCATCTGAATTGCCACAGGTCAGGAATTCTCTCGCACTCGTCTATCTTTCACTGTGCAACAGTGCGGGAAGCGTCAGCACGTTTGAATTATACGCAGGTGAGTAGAGGCTCTGAGGCGGACGACAACATCGAGCGTTGCAGCGGCCTCACCCAGCATTGCGAAAAAGGTCTACACCAAGAATGAGCCATCCGACTGCGCCATAGTAGCTGCGGATGTGTTCTTTCTTGGGTGAGTCTGCCAAATCGTCCGTCGTTTAGGATCGCGAGGCCGATCAAGACAAGAGCCTCGACCGGTCAGGCCCTCGCCTACCATGCCTTTCTGCGGTTGGTCGTCAACATCGGCGTGCCGCAACCAGTTCACGCTGTCAGGCAACTTTCAAGACTGTCTTGCCCCGTGCGTGTCCCGTCTCGTTGAGTTCGTGGGCGCGTCTGGCGTCCGAGAGCGGTAGCACGGTTTCGACCACTGATTTCAGTTTCCCAGCATCGACGAGCTTTGCAATCTCAGACAACTGCGAAGAACTGGGGTGCGCGGAGAAGAAAGCCGAGCGCACGCTATGTTTGGCAGCTTCGTCTGCTGAGGGTGGAGCAACAATCGAAACGAGAATCCCACCCTTCTTCAGCACCTTCCACGAGCGGTTCTGTATATCGCCTGCCAGTGTGTCGAGCACCACGTCCACATCGTGGACTACATCCTCGAAGCGGGTCTTTTCGTAATCTATTGGCTCGTCAACTCCCAATTCCCTTAGGAACGCCTGATTCCGCCCCGACGCAGTCCCGATGACATGCGCTCCCTTCCATTTCGCAAGTTGCACGGCGAAGCTGCCCACGCCTCCGGCTGCGCCGTGAATCAGAATTCTTTGGCTTTTGCTTAGCCCGGCCTTGTCGAATAGCGCTTGCCATGCTGTCAAGGCCACTACAGGAATGGCAGCGGCGTGGACATGGTCAATTGACTTTGGCTTGAGGGCCGCTTCCGTCTCCTTGGCCACGACGTATTCCGCATAAGTGCCTTTACCGTTGCGGGCGGCATCCGGGCGAGCATAAACCTCATCGCCTTTCTTGAATTTGGTGACCCCGGAACCCACTGCTTCGACAATTCCGGAAACATCCCAGCCCGGAATGTAAGGCAACGGAAGAGGAAAGACATCCTTCAGGTAGCCTGCTCGGGCTTTCCAGTCGATGGCATTCACCGAGGCAGCATGGACTTTTATCAGCAATTCACCGGAGCCCGGTGTAGGGCGCGGTGCATCTTCGAAGTGGAGCACTTCCGGGCCGCCGTAGTTGTGGACTTGCACTGCTTTCATGTTTTCCATTTCGCTCATCTCCTGAATAAGATTTTTGACAACTCTCAAAGTACAAGTTGGAGTGACCGAGCGCTCTACGCCAACAGTGGCTCAGCGGAAACGTGGGTTGCAGTTTTCGGCACGAACGGTTCGAGCAACGATTTGAATTGAGGGCTCAAGTGTAGGTGTTCACTTTCCTCCTCAAATAGCTTCTGCGGATCAGTTGCGGTCCTCAGCGCGTAACGGAGATATGACAGCCGCATGAGCCAGAAGGCATGCTTCAGGTCTTCTTCGCTGCGGACATGAAAAGCCCGTTTGCCAACAATGCATCGCGTACTGAGCGCGGAAAGGGTATGTCAACGATCCCTCCTGTATGCACGTGACCAACTTCTGCCTTGTCGAAGAGGAATTCACGGCCCCCGAAACGATGCGAGTGAACTGATACATGCGGCCACGTTGAAACTTCGTCTTCGAGCGCTTTCACATACGTCATCATTCAAGCTCCATTCATTGCTTTTTCGATGACTGGAAGTAATGACTGGATTCAGCGGCCTTGGCTCCTTTAATCCAAGTTAAAATGAGCTTCGATCTTCTTCATGAGGAACTCGTTATGCGGCAGGCATTCGGACTAGATATTCCCCAAACGCTGGACGACGTTTGTGATCCAGCACGATTGGCTTTGGTTGTGTACGACATGCAAGTCGGGATTGTGAAGCAGATCGAGAATGGCCAGCAGATCACCGACAGAGTGCTTCAGGTTCTCGAAGCCGCTCGCAAGGCGAGAATTCGGGTCTTTTTCACGCGCCATATGTCACTCCCGAAGGAACTCATGGGCGTGTCTCAGTTCCGTGTGGCGATGGCTTGGCAACGCGTGAACTCGGCAGACGAGGTCAAGCCGTGGTTCTTGCGGGACTCCCCGGGATTTCACCTCATTCCGGAGTTGAATCCACTGCCGAGTGAAGCCATCTTCGACAAAATCACTATGTCCGCGTTCGAAGGGACACCTCTGAACATCGCGCTGCGCGATTGCGGCATTGATGCGTTTGCCATCGTCGGCATCGCCATGGAAATCGGTATTGAACCTACAGTGCGGCATGGTGCTGATCTTGGTTACATCCCCGTGGTTGTCAAAGATGCCTGTGGTTTCGGCCATCGTGATGCCGCCGCCCGTTCAATTGCCAGCCTCGAATTCGCGGGCGATGCTTTGCTCACGAACGCGGATACATTCTGTGCTCAGTTTGGGCGCATAGTGCCCCAAACGGCTGGCTAGTCGTTTTCATATAAAATGAGTCAAGCAGAGAGCGAGACGGGCGTGGCTCACGATACCGTTACAATCTCACCGGGCTCGCGCTTTCGAGCCGCCATGGTGCTAGCCATCATTGCGGATGCTCTCCAAATCGTCGTTTTTCCTTTATTCGTCGAGGGCGCTTTATCTCCCGCTGATGACATACTCGATTTCGGGATCGCAGCCACGATGCTTCACCTTCTTGGCTGGCACTGGGAATTTCTGCCATCGTTTCTTGCTAAGCTCGCGCCTGGCGTCGATTTAGTTCCTTTCTGGACAATGGCCGTTGCGAACGTCTATCGGAAATCGAAGCGAGTCGCGGTCGCCGCAGAGGAAAGTCGTGCGCATCACCCCGCGCTGAGAGACCCACAACATTCCTAAGCCGTGAATCGGATGGAGGTCACATGGCAGGTTCTAAGAACGACCTCAAAGATCGCCTCACTCGCTACCGCCAAATCAAGATCAGCGTCATCGGCAGGAAGTCCGGACAGACAATTTCGGTTCCGGTCTGGTTAGTGTTGGAAGGCAAAAAGCTCTATCTCCTTCCCGTTCAGGGCTCGGACACGCAGTGGTATAAGAACGTGCTTCAGAACCCCTCGATTCGGATCGATGCGCGAGGCACTGAGGCGGAATTCCGTGCAACGCCAATCACCGAGGCGAAGGCCGTGAAATCAGTGGTCGAGAGATTTCGCGAAAAGTATGGTGCAAAAGACGTGAAGAAGTATTATTCGAAATTCGATGTGGCGGTTGTGATCGAACTGGATTGATAAGCAATGTGCGCATCGTTCGCCTCCTATTGCACCCTGTACTCGCCCCGCAGTCCTTCTGATCAGTCGGTAGTTCCCGATCTTGTGCTTCGACAAGAGCCAGACGAGGAAGAAGACGAAGAGGAAGACGAAGGTGACGGCAAAAAAGATGATGACGACCGAGAAGACAACGGTTACTCGGAATAGGGGACCCGTCTCATCCCGGTACAGAAATCATCGATGCGAGGGCCCGAATGCGATCCGAAGACGTGCCCGCTATCGGACCCAGCTTCCAATTAGGAAACGGATTTCGGTGTGACTTTCTGAAATCATCGATCGGACAGCGAACAGCCCTGCGCCGCTCAAACAGTGAATCCAGTAAACAATCCAAGTCGTTGGGCTCTCCGTACCATTCGATTGAAATGTCTCGGGCGATACTCTGCAAGATCGCCTTAGAACATCGCTCGATCCGCGATAGCCACGGTTCGAAATCGCCCCATGACGCGATGTGCGCGTACACCTCCTGGCGAGCGTAAGCGCCTCTCAACGGCGAGTCTGGAAAACTCCATTCACCTGCATTGAAACAGTAGCCGAAATCAATAAATGCTGCGGTGTATTTCCGCTGGGATCGCTTCTTATGAAATACCACCTGACGACCGTCAGCGTTTCCGGTCCACTTGTCAAAGGCGAGTATGCCAGCGAACTCTTTCATGTTTTTGATATTTCCGAAGTCCATGACTGGCTGCCGATTTCATGGATCGAGATCTTGTATTCCCGAATGATCTCGGCATCGACATATATGATGACCGGCTCGGGTACGCTCAATCCGACCATTCGGGCCAACCGCCAAGTAGTCGTTCGCCAGTACACGCGTGGTTTGCGGATTGCCCTGGAATTCGGCCATGAGCTGAGCCTGCGAGCCGCCGCGGAGGCGACGAATGTGCTTAATTGCCTTGATGTACATTGCGAAATCCCCTTTTGTGGCGGTCACGCAGAGCTAGGGACGGATCAAAGGAGAGATCACGTGCTACGAGGCCGGAAGGAAGTGGAGAGGGAAGGTGCTTTCGTTGCTACGCTAGTGTCGTGTGGGCTGGGGGTGAATCGGCGAGCTGTTCGAGTCCGAAGACGACATTACGCAACGTTTTCATGTCTGCGATATCAGCGAGTGGTGGAGCTTGAAGCTTGGCAAGTAAAATCTCCAGCGTTTCGAAGAAGCTGCATCGCACACTCGGTAGAAGGGCGTGTGAAAAGGTTTGAACTTGTGAGGACCGATTGGTTCGACAAACTCGCGTAGCCGCTTACGGAGAGATAGAAGTGACACGTTTTTGTAGAAAACTGCCAATGCTCGCGGCAACGTCGGTCATCACGATTGCATACACTTTCGCGGCAGACACTTCACTGATTGAGCCACATAACCTAATCGTCGATCG